>OBLW0100001357.1_pt1 | contig 20891 bp, 25 predicted proteins | sample 1520161 | NCBI WGS metagenome assembly OBLW01 (sample SAMEA3539309, study PRJEB22396) | soil metagenome | biome: tundra; feature: field; material: soil | place: USA | collected 2010-05 | depth 0.15 m | reverse complement strand
ACGTACCGTAAGCCTGGAAAATGTTGCGGTAGATGTCCGGGCGTGGTTCGTTGGATGGATTTCCCTGAAGCGTGTCTGTAGCCTGACCGAACTGCAAATCCAGGCGCCCACCCCAACGGTGACCAGCAGCGATGTCAGGCGGATGGTCAAGGATCAGACTGGCCTGACTCAAATTGAAGTTATTGCTAAGAACGTCGTAAGCGCGTAACAGATTCACGCGACCGATGGGGTGGTTAAAGTTGTACGCGTAGTAGGTGTCGAGACCCACGTTGATTGTGGTACCGTGGAGAAAATCGAGGGTCTTTTCATCCTCGGCTGTCGTAACTGCCTGCGCAGGGGCTTGGCCCTGAACACTCTCGTGGACAACAGCACTTTCCCTAGCTGCCGCTGGAACTGGGCTGCTCGGCTGCAACTGTTTCACCAGGGCACTCAACTCGCTCACCTCCGACTCCAGCTGCGTTACCCGCTCCTGCAGCTTCTGGGTAGCTTCCGACTGCGAAGGTTCGGGTTGCTCCTTTTGCGTTGATTGCGCATGGAGGGACACCGCACATGCGCATAGCGCGACTATCGCGGCCCGATACTTCCAAGGCGATTTTCCTGTAGCCTTTTGAATGGACATACAAATTCTCTTCACGATGAATTAGCCTCCGGCTTAACCCTGGATCGGTTGCAGCAATGGAAGGCATTCAAACTGTTCTCATGCAGCACGAGTTACTGGTTTTTTCCGCTCCCGCATTTCCACTATTGTGTCCTCGCCAGAACCGAGTCGCAGACGGATCCAATAACCAATTGGGCGAGGCTTGCACTCCCTGCACAGCGCAAACAGGAATCGGAGATAGAATGCGACGCCTGCCGTGCACAGGACTGTCATTAGCGCCATCACGAACATTTCAGCCTCCAGGCTCACGTAAACAACATGATTGGCTACCAGGACGCGTAAAGTTCGACTAGAAGTTCGTCGTTCGACGTCCGGCGCAGACCGCTGCTATCAGCGTCGTCACGATCGACTCTAGGAGTTGGTCCCTAAGAAAGTCCTGACAGCCATCTAAAGATTTCCTAAAGGTCTTTCAGGGGTTGCCTCTAGTGCGCACGCATCAAATCGGAGATCCTGAGCGAGGATGCTGGAGGAGAACTAGGATCGGCTGGAGGGCAACTGAAACCGGTAGCCGAACCAGGGTTCAGTGAGGATGTATCTGGGTTTCGCGGGATCTCGTTCAATCTTCTTGCGAAGCTGGTTGATAACGACGTGCAGGTACTCCACTTCGTCACCATAATCCGGTCCCCAGATGGCTTGAAGGATTTTGCTATGCGGGATCGCGACGTTCGGGTTTGCAACCAGATAATGAAGAACCTCGAACTGCTTCGGAGTAAGGTGAACGTCCCGCCCCCCGATCGAAATGTGACGACTGCCTAAATTCACTTCGACTCCATCAAATGCAACCACTACTGGACCCTTATGTGAAGAGAGGGGAACGCGGCGTAAGTTCGCTCGAACACGGGCCAGCACTTCCGGCATGCTGAACGGTTTCGTGATGTAGTCATCGGCCCCCGCGTCGAGAGCTTCGATCTTGTCTGGTTCCGCTTTTCGAACCGTGAGCATAATGATGCCGATATCCGAGTTTGCTCGGATCGACCGGCAAGCCGCAAGTCCCCCCATGCCAGGCATATTACGGTCAAGAATGATCAAGTCGTAGCGCTCCTCCCGCAGCTTGTCCAGTGCCTCCTCGCCACTTCTTGCATCAGCTACGATGTACCCTTGCTTGGTTAAAGCTGATTTCATGACTCGCCGAATTTGCGGTTCATCATCGACGACGAGGACTTTTTCCGTGCTCATGGCTTTTGATCTTCCTTAAGTATTGGCAGGCTGAACGAGAACTGAGCCCCGCCCTCAGCCCGATTCTCCGCCCACAGTCGCCCTTGATGCGCGTTGATGATATCCCTTGCCACGCTCAGACCCATTCCAGTTCCGGCCACGGAATCCTGAGTCCGGCTTCCACGATAGAATCTCTCGAAGATCGACTCAAGCTCGTTATGAGGAATTCCCGGCCCTTGGTCTCGGATTCGAACGGTAACGATATCGTCAGCCTGGATCGCGGATATCGCGATTGGTGAACCGGGCGGCGAGTACTTGACCGCGTTACCAATCAATTGCCGCAGGGCGAGTCCTATCATGTCAGGATCCGCGCTCACGGGCGGGATGCCCTCATGAATCTGAATATCCAGTGGTCGACCATCCAAAAGGCTCTTCAAGCGATCGATAGAAGACCGAATTAGGTTCATAATGCAAAATTGACGGCGCTGAATTCTCGCCCTGCCCGGCTCAATCCGCGCCATGGCTACCGTCTCGTCAATCATTCCAGTTAACTTATCAGACTCTTCTTCGACTACGGCCAACAGATCGTCCTCCTCCGCTTGGTGTTGATATGCGGAGCGCACGGCCGTGATGGCGCCCTTGATCGATGTAAGCGGTGTCGTAAAGTCGTGTGCCAAAGCGTCGAGAAGAATACCCCTCAGGCGCTCATTTTGGCGTGCAGCTTCCATTCTGCTAGCGGCATCTTGTTGTCGAGCACGTTCAACCGCGATTCCTACCATGTTTGCGATTGCTTGCAAGGCAGGTTCTGACACGGCGGGCCCAATGGCTCCAATGCTGCCAACAATTTTGCCTCCCAAGGAGACGGGTGCAACAATGACTTCAATGCCTTTCGCAGTCGATTCCTTGCGCCACACAAACCAAGTCGCACCACCAACCGCGATATCGCGCAAGACTTGCTGCTCCAAACCCTCGTCCGGTGCGCCTGTCATGCTGAATTCGCCGGTCAGGCCGTCGCAAAAGACAACGCTCGAAAATCCAAAGTGTTGTTTCACCTGCTCGGCTATCAACACACCGAGATCCCTGATAGTGTCGATTAGCATTAGTGATCGGCTGAACTGGTAGAGGCGCTCAACCTCGACTCGTCGGGCCTGCGCTTCATCAGCGCGCTGACGAGCATTTGAAGAAAGTTTACTGGCCGTGATGGCTGTCACCAGAAAGACGAAAAGAGCTACCCAGTTCTGTGGGTCAGCGATTGTGAGCGACAGGACCGGCGGAAGGAAAAAATAGTTTAGGCAGAGCATCGAGGCCACGGAAGTCAAAAACGATTCCGCCAAGCCCCACTTCGCAGCTACCACCAAAACAACTAAGACGTAGGCAAATCCCGCAATCAGGCTATTGACACGCAGCAGTGAGAAAGCCACCCAAGTAGTGGCGGCCACGAGCCCGAGGCATGCCAAGGCCCTCGTCACCCAACCTGTAATGCGACGACTCCGTTGATTGGTTTGTGGGTTACCCACTTGGCAGCATCCCGATCAGTCGAACCAATGTGTGCAAGTGTGGATTTTGTCGATCGCCGTGCTGACCTCCACTGGGCACAACCCTGTTACACAATGGAATGCCCTAGCGAGTCCGCAGCAAGTCTATTTTGGGCGCGTGTTCAGTTTGTCGAGTACCCGCTTCAACTCTTCAAGCTTTTGCCCGGCCTCGCCGAGCTTGCCCTCCGCCGTCAGGCGTTGGTAGTCGGCAAGGTCTCTGGCGGCTTCCGCGATGAGCGCGTTCAGATCAGCTGCAGGTGAGGCGGTGGATGCCGTTGCGCCTCGCGCAGGCTCCGCGGGGACAGCCGCGGCGCTCGTTGATGGGGCAGTCAGTGACGAGACCGCTCCGCCAAAAAGCGACGCCAGTGCCGACTCGAAGGTTGGTCCGTACGCCAGCCGATCTTGCAGTGCGAGTACGACCAGGCGCAACTCAGGCATCGGACTGCGCTCAGCCTGCAGGTAGATCGGCTCCGCATACAGTAGCGCCCGCCCGATCGGGATCACAAGCAGAGCCCCGCGCCGCACATGCGAGCCCTGCTGATTCCACAACGTCAATTGTCCGGAAAGCTGCGCATTCTGATCGATTCTCGCCTCGATCTGCAGCGGCCCGTCGACCAGCTTGGTCTTGGGAAAGTTGTAAACCACGGACGTACCGTATTGTGCGCCGTCGCTGCGCCCGGCGATCCAGCCGATCAGGTTATTCCGGTTCGCCGGAGTGAAGGGCAGAATTTCCACGAACTCTTCGCCGGTTTCGCCCGGCAGTTTCATCAGCACGAAATTCGGCTGCATCGCCTGTGTCGTTTGCTGGCCTCCCTCGCCCAGGCCAACTTCGGTCGCCACAGTCCACAGGTCCTCCCGGTTGTAAAACGCCTCCGGGTCCGTCATGTGATACAAGCCGTAAACTTCCGCCTGGAGTTTGAGCAGCATCTCGGGGTAACGGACGTGTTTCCGCAGTCCCGCCGGCATCGTCGACGCATCTTTGAATAGCGTCGGGAAAATGCGGCGGTAGACAGCGATGATCGGGTCATCTGTATCAAAGACATAAAACGTGGTCGTGCCATCGTAGGCGTCGATCACCACCTTCACGCTGTTCCGCATGTAGTTAATGGAATTGCTGTCGAGAGGATAATGGCTCGAGTACGGATAGCTGTCTGACACCGTGTAGGCATCCATGATCCACGACAGGCGGCCGTCCTCGCCGAGCACAATGTACGCATCCGGATCGTAGGTCAGGAACGGCGCCAGCGCCGATACACGGTCGCGTATGTTGCGCCGCATTAGGAGGCGGCTATTCTTGTTCACATCATCGCTGAACGGTAGCTTCGCGAGGTCGTTTTGGTCGAGCGCGACGATCATGCGGCGAAGGAAGCCGCCGAGAAGGATACCGCCATTGCCTTCGTAGGACGTTAAGTTGTTGCTCTGGCCTTGCGGGTAGTTAAACTCCTTTTGCTGCGTCTTCACGTAGACATCGGTATTGGTCATCTCGCCGAAATAGATCTCTGGACGCGTCACTGTCAGACTACGCACCGTGCTCTGAACCGGCATGTTGCTCAAAATCAGAGTGGGCAGCCCTTCCGGCGTGAACCCATTGACCGGGTTCATCGTGATGCCGTAGCCATGAGTGTAGATCAGCTTCTCGTTGATCCAGTTGCGGCTGCTCTCAGGGAGCTTATCGACGCTCAGTTCGCGCGCAGCGAGCATCACTTCGCGTGTCGTGCCATCGATTTCATAACGATCAATGTCAATATCGGGAAAGTCATAATAAGTGCGGATTTCCTGAATCTGACGCAGTGTGTCTTGGAGTGCATGCCAGTCCCACAACCGGATGTTTTGCAGAGTAGCCTGATTGTTCTTCGGGTCAGCCGCCTCGACGGTCGTCTCAGCGGGAAACTCCCGTTGCACGACCTGGTTCAATCCGTAGGCTCGACGCGTCAGATCGGTGTTGTAGACAATGTACGGCTTCTCGCGAACCAGTTCGTTCGGTTTGACGATAAAGCTGCTGACATACCACGCGATCCCTTGAACGGCGGCATAACAGACCACGGCTGGAAGGATCGCTGCCAATAGCCACCGTCCGCGTGGCACCCGCGCGGCGTTGACGGATGCGATCACCGCGCCCAGAACGAGTGCCGCGCAGACGACGAGCATGCCGGTGAGTGTGATGTGCGCGTCCGTGTAGGTCACACCACCGAAGATCGTATGATCGTCGAGCAATCGTTCGAACCGGCCCAGATAGACACGCATCGCGAGGATTAACAACAGAAACGCAAATGCAATGGAGAACCCGCGCCACGGTCGTGTGACAGAGCGGCTGAGCTGGCCAGTGAGGACACGAACTCCGCCCGTAATCAGAATGAAGAAAACTGCGAGTGCACAGGTAATCACGCTTAACGTAAGCAGCCAGCCGGTGATCAGCTGCCAAGCAGGCAAGGCGAACAGAAAGAAGTTCAGCGGCTTGCCAAAAATTGGGTCCACAATGCCACCACCGGTGCGTGGCGCGAACCAAAAAAGCGCGAGCGTCGGCCACTCCCCTGTCATGGCGCCGCCGGTTGCAGCGGCAATGACAAGCGAAACGCCCAGCGCGATGAGCCGCAGAACCGGCTCAACCGGCAACTTCACCGGCTGCCCGCCGATGAGAATGGTGTGACCGGCCGGCAAATCAGGGAGATGCGCTCGCTTGAGAGCCAGAAACGATCCGTACAGAATCAGAAATGTGGCGGCTGCAAAAGCCGCGAAGACTCCCCACTGAAGACTCAGTGTTTTCCAGAACACGTCCGCATAGCCGAGCGATCCGAACCAGAGCACGTCCACGTAATATGACAGCGACGCCCGAACGACGAAGAGAATGCCGACAAGGACGGCAAGAATAATGAGGAAGCGGCGGCGGCGATGGCGGCGTGGCGGAGGCTGCAGACGCGGCCAGTCGATCGACTCAGGCATTGCTCCACTCCGTTTTCGTCGGCTTCATTGGTTATCCGCATGATACTCCCTGCGCTTCCGGAAGTTCTCAAAATCCGAGAACGAGTAGGCGCAGTGCATGACGACAACACTAGTGAGCAAAAGGCTTAGCGGAAACAATCAACCTCAGTTGCGGGTCTTGGCGTGACGACCCGTTGTGACCTTGAGAGAGAATTCGTCCGGCTTCTCTTTTTGAGTGCAGTAGGCGGTGCGAATGCAGGGAGAGAACTAGCGGCGGCTAGTGTGCTATGCGGGGAAACATCGCTTATGATTGATTTTGTGCTGGGAGTCGGTGACAGGGCAGCGTTCTGACTAACTGAACGACGTCCCCACTTTGTTTTCTTACCTCTATCGGGAACCCGCGTATTTTACTGGCTTTCCTCAGGTTCAGACGATTCGCCTGCGTCGTCTGTCTCAACCCCATAGAACCAAATTCCGAGGTTAACAGACAAATGCAGGCGGACCTAACCCAGAGCACTCTCCCGCCCCAGGAGTTCGCGAGCACGGTTGTTATCTGCTTGTCTTGCAGGTCAGGCTAAAACACCGGGACATCGCCGCAGCAAAGCGGTAGCCTGTCGGATCAGCCGCACGTTGTTCTCTCCCGAACTGCCCGCTTGTACCTATTTGTGCCCGCGCGGAAAGCACCATGGAGACCGACTGAGTTCAACAATATACGAAGCGTACCAGCGCACACACGCCAGAGCCGTTTCCGCTCATGACTGCAGCCCACACCTCCGGCTTTAGTCCATTTGCCACAATGGCAGTCCAAGAGGGCCTGGTTGACCAAACCAAGAGTAGCAAAGGAGACGCTATGCAAAACGGAAGTATCACGCGGTCCACACGTTCGCACGGTCCCGATGTTTGGGAATTTAGATGGCGAGAGGCAGGAGCTGATGGCAAGCGGAAACATCGTAGGATGGTGATCGGTTCGATCGCACAGTTCTCGGACAAGTCGTCGGCGCTGCTGGAGGTCGCGGCACTCCGCCGGGAAATCAATCTGAATGACCCACGCCTGAGCCTGCAGCCTGTTACCGTTTCTGAGTTGGTGAACCACTATCGCCAGCGAGAACTGGCAACGGACCACACTTGGAAGACGCACTCCACCAAAGTGACCTACCAAGGCTACCTAAATAAATGGATTCTGCCGCGCTGGAGAAACTACACTCTTTCCGCAATCAATGCGGGAGAGGTAGAGCTGTGGCTCAGGTCCTTGCCCTTGGCACGAGCTAACTTGGGCCGTCCAATGCCTCAACCCACTTCTCGACGGCTTCGTTATCACGACGAAAAAGGAACCACTCACCCGCTGTGAGCACACAACTCTCACCTATCTCGACGCACAAAAGTCTCGCTATCTGGTCAGTGAGCGGCGTCACGATGTAGCAACCGCCCTGCTGAATTGCTCTAAACATATGTCCTCCTATTGGATCGGCCCGCTTCGCTCGGCTGACGACCCTTGGCGGAGCAGCCTCTTCGCTGCCAGCATCGCCGCCACCCGTTTCTTTGAATCTCTTCGACGTGCATGCACCACCACGGCTCGGCGTTCACGAACGACGTACTCCGAACTGTGTCGAACCGACGCCGACCCTAGGAATGTCCATCACGTGTCTGTCTATTGTACGCTGGTGCTTCAGGAGCACGTCGCCCGGACGGATACATCTTCTCCGCAAGGTCGGTGCGTCCCCGCTTGATGAGCAGGTTCCTGATGTCCGCCACGTTCGCAGCGTCTTCACGGCGGTCAGCGGCACGCTGCTCGGCTGGCGACAGGACAGGCGGGAGATTATTCGCCGCCCGGACTCTGGCACGATGGGCCTGCTTGCGAAGCCTCGAACGTTCTGCTTCAGTTTCCCCTAAATATTTTCTAGGTCTGCCCATTGATTCGACTGCTCTCTTTGCTGAACGTCGCACCGTCTCTAGCGACGGATAGACCCTGAAGCCGCTTGCCCTCAGCCTTCGGAAGTCCGCTGGGATGCTGGTTCTTGACTGACTTGGGGAATGCCATCTTAAGTTTCTCCTACTCTTTGTCGAACAACGTTGGGTTCGCTGCGATTTGTTTCTGAAGCAACGTCCGTGTCTTGGGCTTGCCTGCGTTTGTCGCTGTCTCTCCTCGCTTCATCTTTTTATGGTACTCAGTGTTGTGCGAGTTCAGATTATCCAGCCCGCCGACGACGCGAATCGGTTTGTGCGAATCACCCTTATCGATGCGCAATTTGCTACCAAATTGCTACCAAAAACTTGGCAAGTGGGTTCGGGGCTGAATCGTGGGGGATCGGCCCCTTCACTTTCACGGAATTCACAGAAGAAAACCGCGCTAGCGAGGACGCCAGCGCGGCTTAACGCTGGTCAGTACTCGCTTGGCAGATGGATCACGTTGTTAGCGAAATACAGCATGATTTCGTCCAGCGGGAAATCGGTGTGTCCAATCTCCTTGGTGAACACGATGTTGCCATCGCCATCGTCGCACGTAAGCGAAGCGGTTCGGTCGGGACGTACGGCTAGCTTCCAGACTTGAAATTCCTCGGCGGCAACAGCCTTGTTGTAGGGCTGAATGATCGCGATTTCGTCCAGAAGCCAATACGCTCCGCCGTGCTCGGCGACGTGCTGCGCGCCGTCGGTGTAGAGAACGTTGCGGTTAATCGTGTGTCGATACCAGTTGTCGCTGCCGGTGAACTGCGCCAGTTCGGATTTGCTGAGAGTCTTCGTCGTCATGATGTGCCTCTTTCGTTTTAAGTGACCCCCGTGGCGGGGGCGAGAGAGGCAACAGGAACAGCCGCACAGAAGGCGCGGCGTCACAGGCAATCGTGGAATAAATGAGGGGCAGCCCGTAGGGAATCATCGTTTATGCCGCGAAAGTGCCTTGACGTTAGCCTGCGGCTGTTAGGTTGACTCCGAACCCGTCCGTTAGTGGGTCACGGAAAGAGACACAATGTGACGAAGACGGCGCGGAGACTCTGTGCTGTCAATGGCGACGCCGGACCAACTGCCATTTTCAAGACGACAACTCAGGCTGTGACAGCCAAAATTCCATTTGCTTTGGTGGCATGCGCTGGGGTGCACATCTGCGGAGGAAGGAGCGGCCGAACTCGTTCGCTAATCGCGAATCATCGTCGGTTCTCATAATCAAGCATGTTTCGAAAGACAACGATGGATCCGACAGCGGCCTTATAACCACACCTTCAGCGCTGAGGCCCACTGAGGCAGGCTTGGTCACGATTGCCACTCCAACGTGCTGAGATACCAGGTGAATTGCTTCTTGGGCGGTAAGGATATCGTGCGCGTGCTTCGGAGCGATGCCCTGACGTTGTGCCGCGTCCATGATTGCGTCACGAACGACGGGATGAGTTCGCCGAGCAAACAGAATCCATTCGTCGTTTGCCAAATCTTGGAAAGCAATGTCTTCCTTTTGAGCAGCTGCGTGGGTCTGCGGGAGTGCGGCATAGAGATGCGTCTGAGCGAAAGCCGCAGCCGTGATCCGAGAGCTTTCCGGCGGTGCCGTGACCAAGGCCAGATTCAAGTCACCTGCCATCACGCGCCGGACCAACTCGCTTGAGAACTCGCTAATGAGCTGAATGCGGAGTTTAGGGTACATGGGCAGACGGATTGCGAGAATGGCTGAAATCCAGGCGTGGTCGGCGTCGGGCGAGTGCCCAATGGTCAAAATGCTGTCGCTCCCCTCGCGAGCAGCATCAACGGCCCGGTCCATGTGCCAGAGTGCCAGACGAGCCTCTTCGATGAAGATAGCCCTTCGCGATCAGGCACCAAAGTCGCAGTTTCTTGTCAGCCTGCACAATGGGATTCTGGAGTTGCTCGTTCAAGAAACGTGAAAGGTCAACAAAGGACATTGTTTCGGCTTCGGATCTGAGGCGGCCCACCTTGGCGTGAAGTGCATTCCGCGCATCGCCCCGCTCCGAGAACAGCTTCTCAGCTCTGGCATAAAGCGGGGCAGCCGCGGGTCCGTTGCTTAGAAAATAGAAACGGTCCGCGGATTTGAGCAATACCTGAGGGTCCGCCGACAGTTGCGCATCAGCAGAGGTGAGTCGAGTCCTAGCCGCCTTTCGACCATATACGCTAACAACGTAGTACGAGGCGGTAGTCAGCACTACCAAGACCACGCTGGTAGCAAATGCCGCTCGGATTGAGACACGTCTGCTCATCCGGAATGCACACAAATGCAGAATCTACGAACTGGTCGCGATGAGGTGCTGCAGACGATGGCGGTTGCGGACTAAAACCCGGAATCTTCCAACTAGTTTCTCAGTTTACGAATAAAAGATAAAGCGGCTGGACCCGAAAACGCTTGTCCATCGGCCGTTTTGACGGAGGTGAGGCCGGATAAGTGCGAGGGCAGACACATATTCCCGATGCGGTCGTCAAAATAGGGGTTCACTCCAGGACGCGCCTGCCTCGTGCTGGTCACGAGGTCGACAATCCATCACGAAACTAGGTAGCTGAGGCACTGGATGTTGAAGATCCACTACGGTCACGAGGAACCCCGACGAAAGGCTGAGCCTACGACCCCGGCAAACATGGACCCTCTTTGCGCTTGCCGGGGCTTCGGTCATCTTTGAGAAGCGTGGTGTCCTGTGCAGCGGCGCCACTTGGAAACAGCGTGACAAGGAATGCACTAGACACTATCATCATGCTGCGGATCTGATCCGACTCTGGAGGAAACACCAATGAAATCGATTACTCGGTTAGTCACAGCAGTGGTGGCAGTTATGTTCGCGGTCGCCACCCTGTGTCCCGCGCAGGACGTCAAGCCGACCGACCTGGGCAAGGGGGCGGCGTTCAATGGCAAGAAGATCGAGATGAAGGACAAGGGAGAGGTCGCTTACCTCCTGTCTTTCACGGCGGGGAAAGAGTTCGAGGCCACCACGGACGGCCTGAAGAATACCGACGTGCACCTTTTCGTCTACGACTCCTCCGGCGCGGAAGTCGCTAAGGACGACTCGCCCGGACCGAAGTGTTCGGTTAAGGTCACGCCGAAGAAGGACGGGCAGTACAAGTTCGTCATCAAGAACGCCGGCGGGGCCAACACGGTGACCTTCAATGTAAAGGTCGCCAAATGATGACTCGCCGCTTGTCAAAAAGACACTAGGATTCGCGCCAAATGGCTTTCGAAAAGCTGCGGACTATCGTCATAACGGCGATCCCTAAGCCGAGATCCCGCGAAAGGTTCCGCAAGATTGCCGAAACCACCCCAACTCCCCGAAAACGCGCTTTGAGGACGCGATGCTTATCCCCTCAGAAGAATGAGATCAGCAGAGCAGGTCCGCTGCTCGCAATCTGCCGCTCGCAATCCATCCATTACGGCTCACCCGACAATCCGCAACGCAATATACGGCACAAGGAAGAACAGGATGTTGCCGACTTTGTAGAGAACGATTCCCGTGAGGTTGATCATGTCACAATGTTCGGCCGATAGAGCTGCCAAAGCCAAGGTAGTTCAACTCTGCGTGGGAGCAAGGAGCCATCCCGGGCGCTATTGAGGGAGTTCTTACGAAGCGAGCCGTCGCTTCAAGGCGGTAACGGTGTCGGGGTTCGCCTTTATCTTGAGACGAACACCCTTTTCCTCGTACGATTCGCTGAGCACGGGGATATTCTTACGGATATCGGCGAGCACGCCTTCCTTGCCGTAGGGAACGACGAGCTCCACCTGAGCCATGCTATCGAAGAAGAAACTGACGATACGGGAGTGAAGTGCCTCGATGTCCTTGGGGTTCAGCGCGGACATCGCAATGGCCTCGGGGAACTCTTTCTCCAGCAATGCCTTTTGCGAAATATCGACGGCGTCGATCTTGTTTAGGATCAGAAGAGATGGGAGCTTTCCCGCCCCAATGTCTTCGAGCACTTCTTTCGTCACCTGAATGTGGGAGCGCAACGCCGGATCCGCCGCATCCACTACGTGAAGCAGAAGGGAGGCGTCCAGCGCTTCGTCGAGAGTCGACCGGAATGAGGCCACCAGATCGTGGGGAAGATTTCGAATGAAACCAACCGTGTCGGAAACGAGAATCCGAGGTTGAGTCTCCGGCTGCAACGCTCGCACCGTGGTATCCAGGGTCGCAAAGAGCTGGTCGGCCACGAGCACATCGCTCGAGGTGAGCGCCCTCATGAGTGAAGACTTCCCGGCGTTGGTGTAGCCGACGATGGCGACCTTGGGCAAACCTTCGCGATGACGGCGGCGCTCGACTTGCTCTCGATGCACCGCTTTGAGCTCTTGTTGCAGTTCGCTGATTCGGTCCCGCACTTCCCGGCGCTCGATCTCGTGAAAGGACTCGCTGACCCCTCGCCCGCCGCGTCCCCCACCCTTTCGCTCTTTGGCCCCCGACACGCGCTCGCGGGGCGCGAGGTACTTGAGCCTTGCCAACTCCACCTGAAGTTGCGCTTCCTTGGTGCGAGCATGACGATGAAAAATCTCGATGATGACAGCCGGCCGATCGTAAACCTCCACGCCGGTTGCTTCTCTAATGTTTCTGACTTGTGTGGGGGTTAGTTCGTGATCGAACACCACGCTTTCGACCTTGCGGGGCGCTTTCACGAGCTCGCTCAGCTGTTCGAGTTTTCCCGGCCCGATGAGAGACGCGGCTGTAGGGGACTGCAGTTTCTGCGTGAGCGTTCCGACGATATCCCATCCCAGCGTTTCAATGAGTTGCCTCACTTCCTGAAGTGACGCATCGTGCTCTTCGGCGGGCGTCTTCTGGAGCTGCACATCTATAAGGATGGTGGCCGGCCTAACTTCGGACTCTGAAGGATGGGTCATCTTGAAAACATATCTCAATTAAGTTCAGGCTGGCAAAGCTTTGGCGATTGTTTGGGAAGCAGGAAGTATACGCAAACAGTAACTCAGCAAAACCATGCGGGCCGCCGTTGATTGTCAACCCGGACAGTCCCACTCTGTTGGACACGGCAAGCGCGTGAGAGAGGAGACACCTGTCGCGGTTTCGCCCGAGTGACGGGTAAGCCGGAAGTTAACTGTTGTTATCCGGCGTTCGCGCTGAGAACCCGGATTGGTGGACAAAAGATGCCGATAGCTGGAACTCCTGCATCAGGGAGTGTTGCACAGGGCAGAGGAGTTGAGCGATGATGTGCTTACTGCTATCGAGGGGACTTTCTAAAGTGGCACCTGCGGCATCCATCGGGCGCGCAAAGGCTCGGCCGCAATCACGAGATAATCTGTCAAACACATAAACGCCCGGAAACCGTACAGAGTGCGATGAGTCTCCTTGGCGTCGGTATTCTGTTCGGCATTCTCTTCTTTACTGCGCTTGTTGCCGACCATTGGGGCGAGAATGAAAATGCCTTTTTCGCCACGCCGGACGAAGCGGCCAAGCGAGTTCCAAGTGCGGAGTCCTGCAACGTTTGTGGCATCGGGTTTCTGCCTCGCAATCAGCATGATGTTGCCGAAACTGTAGTTGCGAAACTTGGCCATCGCTCCGAGATACTGCGTGAGCACCGAACTCTGCCCAGCCTCCAGCGATTGCACGAGGTAATTGACTGCTTCTTTGGTCTTGAGGTTGACTTCTTCTAATTTCATGTTTTTTCCCTTCTGCCGGTGTCGGCTTGTTTTTTCTTTCACCAGAGCGGCAGCGAGGAAAAACAAGGCGACACGGGCGAAGGGACAGAACGGAGGCCGAAGGAGGGTGGCAGGGCGTGAGTGAAGGCGCGGTGAGTGCCAAACGCGGTTGGGTTTAGTTTGGCGCGAAAGCGGCGCAGTCCGAAACGCCCGTCCGAGCCGCGCCAAGCGGCGTCCACCCGGAAGAGGGCGCAGTGGGAAAAGATGGCGCAGCCTCCCGTTTGCTTGACCGATGATTTCTCTCGAATGAGAGAGGTTCAGTCCCAATACGCTCGACCGAACCCGCGACCAACCTGCCGCGATAGATCCCCCAATCATTTCTACGAACTAGGGGCCGCATCAATGCGCCGAAGAAATTGCTTTCATTAGAAACTTTTCCTACAGATCGTGTCATGTTTCTCTTCTTATGACAGGTATTTCACACGATGAATACGCCTAGTTTTACGGATCTTCCGACGATGTTTCGACCCTCGGCACTTCGGTGTGATGTACTTTTCAGGAGTTTAGGATGGCGGGATAAAAGGCGACCGTGGAGCGGAGAGATATTCTCGTGACGATATGAGGTCAGAATGCCACTTCAGGCTGACAATAGATGGCTTGGGAGATATCTAGAAAGGCCGGCGGCGGTTGCCTATCGTGAAAGATCCAGCACACGGTCACGAGCGTGGCTACAATGGACTGCGCGCCATTCGCTGCAGATCGGGGTCCAGACACCGCGACCGTGATGAAAGATCTACCTCTATCGAAGGTTTACCAGTTGCTCGAACCGGGTCCAGTGGTCCTGCTGACGACTGCCAGCAAAGGCCGCGCCAATGTCATGACGATGTCCTGGCACATGATGGTCGAGTTTGAACCGCCGCTGGTTGCCTGTGTCGTCAGCAGTGCCGATTACAGCTTTGCTGCCTTGCGAGCCACAAAAGAGTGCGTGATCGCCATTCCGGCGCTCAAACTGGCACCCAAAGTCGTGGAGGTCGGCAACTGCTCGGGCCGGGAAGTGGAGAAGTTCGAGAGATTCGGTCTGACGCAGGTACGGGCCAAGACTGTGGCACCGCCCCTCGTCGCAGAGTGTTTCGCCAATCTTGAATGCAAGGTGGCCGACACTGGTCTCGTTAAGAAATACAATCTCTTCGTTCTTGAAGTGCTCAAGGCCTGGACTGATCCGGCGCAAAAGCACCCGAAGACGATTCACCATCACGGCTACGGCAGGTTCGTGGTGGATGGCAAGATGATCCAGCTCAAGTCGCGAATGCGATAACCCCCGGACCGGCTATCACGCTCCGACCGCTACCACAGGTTTCGCCGTGATCATCGAGGCAAAGCCGGCTACCCGCTGGTAGGACTGCAGACGGTCTGCATGCTCATATGTGTCGGTCACAACATAGATGAGATGTCCAGAAAACCGATGCGACTCTAGCTTGGAGGGAGGCGCTGACGCTGTTGTGACGCCGATCGCACGCCGGATGGGATGACCGTTCTTGGCGATCTCAAGAAGGTTCAGGTCGACGCGCAGGCCCGAGCGGTTGGAGCAGGTCGGGGAACAAGCTGAAATACTCCTCGAGGTTCATCGGCTTCTTCCTTGTGAAACGGAAAACCGAGTCGCTGGTTTGCTGTAACTCCCCAGCTGCGATCGCCTCAAACCATCCGACAGAGAGATCGACTCGCCATGAGGCTGCTTCCTGCTTGCTCAACCGCTCTCGTGCAGATTTGGTGGACTCCGGCTGATAGCGAAGCTGCAGCCCGGTTATGGTGGCGAAGCGGCGGGCAACCTCAGCGAGGTTCAGCGCTTCCGGTCCGGTAACATCGTGCGTGCCACCGGGCGGAGCTGCCAACACCGCTGCCGCGGTCCGGGCAGCGTCCTCTCGGGAAACGAAGGCTCCTCGCGTCTCGCTCGCCGGACCGCGCATCACGCCTTCGGCATCGAACTTATCCAGAAACATATCCAGATAGAATGCGTTCCGAAGCACGGTGTATGGAATACCAGCCGCTGCAAGGTACTGCTCACTCAAGAAGTGATCCCGAGAAAAAGGGTACTTCGAAATCGGAGACGCGCCCTGTAGCGATAGATAAACGACATGCCGCCCGCCCGCCCGCACGGCTGCCTCGAAAGCATTCCGGTGCAATCGCGCACGTTCCCCGGGCTTGCCAGAGCCCGAAACCACCAACGCAGCGGAGATACCTGTGAACGCGTCAGGCAACGTTGCCGGCTCTGCGAAGTCGCCGCGAACCACTTCCACACCAGTGAGTTTTGGCGCCTGTTGTGGAGTGCGCGTCATCAGGCGCAGAGGATATCCTCCTTGCGCCACGAATGCAGCGGCACGTCGTGCGATACGTCCGGAAGCACCCGTGATCAAAAGCATATTCGAATCCGCCGATGACAACTATTATCACGGCACAGGCCCTCGCCAGAGATCTGCATATGTTGAATCGTTCTTTTGCCCATCGTGCTCTTATTTAGGGGGCAACACATCTCGAGGCCTACGATGGTTAAGCCGCCCGTCACCCCTCAGGAGAAGTAATGGACTACGTGAATCTTGGCAAGACCGGACTCAAAGTTTCTCGCATCTGCCTTGGCTGCATGAGCTATGGAGCGCCCGCCGCCGGCAAAGTTAAACCTGGGAGCCATGCCTGGGCGCTTAATGAAGCAGAGAGCGAGCCCTTCTTTCGTCAGGCGATTGAACTCGGAATCAACTTCTTTGACACGGCCAATGTCTACTCAGGTGGAGCGAGTGAGGAGGTGCTCGGCCGATTTTTGAAGGCGAACGTTCGTCGCGAAGCCGCCGTCATCGCTACCAAACTCCACGGTGTCATGCGCGACGAACCGAACGGCCGGAGTCTTTCTCGCAAAGCTGTCTTTTACGAACTCGACCAGAGCCTGCGCCGGCTGCAGACCGACTATGTAGACCTTTACCAAATTCACCGCTGGGATTATGAAACACCAATCGAAGAGACGCTGGAAGCTCTGCACGATGTGGTGAAATCCGGCAAGGTGCGTTATATCGGAGCCTCTTCGATGTATGCCTGGCAGTTCACGAAGGCTCTCTATCTCGCCGACCTTCACGGCGGGACTCGCTTCGTTTCCATGCAGAATCATTACAACCTGTTATATCGCGAAGAAGAACGGGAGATGTTGCCCCTCTGTCAGTCTGAGGGCATCGGCGTCATTCCCTGGAGCCCGCTCGCGCGCGGCCGTCTGGCTCGTCCGTGGCAAGGTGAACACACCAAACGCTACGAAACGGACCAGTTCGGGAAGAGCATGTACTCGCAGAGCGAAGAAGCTGACCGTAAAGTTGTGGACCGCCTGGGTCAGGTCGCAGAACAACGTGGCGTTGCCCGCGCGCAGCTTGCTCTCGCCTGGCTGCTCAGCAAGCCGGTCACCTCGCCCATTGTTGGCGCAACCAAGCCGCATCATCTTCAGGACGCCGTAGCAGCGCTTTCATTGCGTCTGACGCCCGAGGAAATTGCGTCTCTCGAGGAGCCGTATGCGCCGCACCCTGTCCTGGGCTTCAGTTGAGTTCAGATCCAAAATTCGCCGGTGGAAGGAGATGCTGAGGCAAAGCAGACATTCATACACACAACTCAACGAAGAGAACAACTCAGAGCGTCTTCCAACGTTTAAAATCATCCAAGCAAACTTATGCAGACTCGACATCTAGGTAACTCCGACTTGGAGATCACGCCCATCGGTATTGGCGCCTGGGCGATGGGGGGCGGCGACTGGGCTTTCTCCTGGGGACCGCAGGAGGACAATCAATCGATTGCAGCGATTCACGCGGCGCTCGATGCGGGCGTCAACTGGATCGATACTGCGGCCGTGTACGGACTGGGGCACTCGGAGGAGGTCGTCGGCAAAGCGATCGCGGGACGCGCACACCGTCCTTATGTCTTTACCAAGTGCAGCCTGGTGTGGAATGACCAGCACGAGATCGGTCACAGCCTGAAAGCTGCCTCCGTGCGCCGCGAACTGGAAGCAAGCTTGCGGCGGCTGCGGGTGGATGTGATCGATCTCTACCAGATTCACTGGCCCGATCCAGAGTCCGAGATGGAAGATGGTTGGCAGACGCTGGCCCAATTACAAAAGGAAGGCAAGGTTCGTTACATTGGCGTATCGAACTTCAACGTGGCGCAAATGAAGCAGGTCGCGAGGATCGCGCCCATCACCTCGTTGCAGCCAAACTACAACATCGTGACCCGCGACATCGAAAAGGACGTTCTGCCGTTTTGCCGTGAGCGAAACATCGGCGTCATCGTGTACTCCCCGATGAAGTCGGGACTGCTAACCGGCAAAATGACACGCGAGCGCATCGCGTCGCTGCCGCCAGACGACTTTCGCCCGAGAACCGCCAGCTTTAAGGAACCGCTGCTGAGTCGCAACCTTGGGGTGGTGGAAGTGCTACGCGGGATCGGTGAGCGTCACAGCCGCACGCCCGGCGAAGTCGCGATTGCCTGGACGCTGCGTGATCCAGTCGTCACCGGAGCGATTGTGGGTATGCGTTCTGCCGAGCAGGCGAAGCAGATCGTGCGCTCGGCAGAATTCCGTCTGACTCCCGATGAGATTCTCGAGATCGAGGAGAATCTCAAGGCGAATCCGGCTGCTGCATGAGTATTCAAGACTCGCATCGAAGAAGCTAAGCATGAACGTGTTTGGGGCATTCGTATTTCTTCCAGGGTTCGTACTGGAGGCACAGCACAGCTCGGCGCAAGCCACCTCTACTTCTCCATTGACTGCGGTGGATAATGTGGACCTCCTCCGCTACGCCGGCATGAAATGAAGACCCGCGCCTCAAGGAGCCATCCAAGAACGTGACGCGGCATCATCTGCCAGATCCGTGGTTGCCAGGTTATTTTCGAAGCACCGCACTCCCACGGGCGTCACGCAAGGTTCATTCGTCTGCCATGGTAAACATTGTTCTCAGACACGCGAGAGCGGCTTGCCGAGTACCTGTTCCACATCTCTGACCTTGCCTTCAAGACGGCCGGTTGCGCCTCTGCGATCGTCGATGGTGATGCTGGTGAGCACGCGCGGTGCCAACTCCAGCATGCGGCGGTGACAGCGGAGAATTACGTCCATGACGCGATCTGAATCTCCTTCGATGGTGGTGTGCATGGCTCCCAGCTTGTAGGAAAGGCCAGATTCGTCGACAATTTTTAGGGCTTCGGCTACCAGCTCTTTAACGCCACCTGTGACGCCCATAGGAACTACTGCGAAGTCCGCAAGCATAAAGCTTCCTCCGATCAACCGATTCTCAAATAAATTTTGACGGCATTTCCAAATGTTCTCGGAACGGTTTACGATACCACCATCGATTAGCTGGCGGTCTTCCAGTTCGGGGGCACAGGACAGACTCCCGGCCTTGTTGGCGGGCCAGTTCCCACCTAGCATATCCGTCTATGACGATGCCCTTTTGTGTGACCATGATCGGTTGCTGGAAGGCTAGATCGCCGAATGCCGAGATTGCTGTCAATTGCGAGGCTGAAACCGAGAGCTGATGTCGGGTGTAGCTTGGATGCGGGCAGAGTTGATCGACAGAGAGAATTACGAGCCGGCACCGAAAGTTATTTGCACCTTCCGGTTGTCCGGGATAGGCATCGCACGTTGGATGGGGGTTCATGCCCCATAGGGCGAATATTCAACAATCCAGCGGACTCTTCGGCGAAAACTCCCTTAGCCTGTTGAAAGATCAAAGATCAGAACGACTGGAGCACTTTCCTCGCTGGTCGACGAAAATTCGTCGGCTAAATGAGTGGATCCTCGGTTTGCTGATGCAGAGCATAAGCGCTTCGACTTTCACCCCAGTGAGGGCGACGGTGACTTCTAGAAGGTTACGTGCAACTAACGTGCAGAATTCGTCCATTTTCGCTGATTGTTCGTTAGCTGATTGCGGGGAAGGGCAACAGAATCAACGGGACTTAGCATTGATCCCTTGGGCTCATAACCCAAAGGTTGGCGCCTATATCCGGGACCCCACCACCATGCCCCTAGAATCTGGCACACAACTGGCACACCGGATTGCCAAGAATCCCAGCAAAACCGCGGTTTTCGACTGATTCACAGTCAGTCGGCTTTGTCACCGCTCGAGTTCCTACTGCCTCGGCCAAGCTAAGGAGACTCTCTTCTCCACCAACACCGAAGCCCGCCTCGGCTAATCTGCCTGGGCGGGCCGTTGTGTAATATGACTGCTCCTAGTAGTCTAGGCCGCTTTCTTCTGCTTCGCCTTCCACGCTGCCCATCGTGCCCTCTGGGCGGCTGCAATCTTCCTACGAGCACCTGCTGACATCGTGCGCTTAGGCTTCGTTGTGCCTGCCTCCCCATTTGCAGCTCGCTTCGCCCAGCGTGCTTTCTGTGCAAGACTAATCGCCCTGCGGCCTGCTGCGGACAGGGTGCGCCGTGGTCTGGAAGAAGCAACTCGAATTGTCCCCGAACCGTTGCCGGTGTCTGATCCCCGAAGCGCACTGATTGCTGCGTCCAGGCGACCGAGCTCAGATTGGACCTGCTTGCGTTGTGCTTGTAACTGACTCACTACGTTTGACAGATTTAGCATGTATTACCCCCTCGGGAGACCATCTTAGCAGGACGGAATGACTTAATGGGCGCGGGTTTCGGCTCCTCACGCGGTGAGTGAATCTTTCTAGAGCTGGGAACCGTGGTTCCGCAAGAAGGTTGATTTTGAAACGCCGTGATTCAATCGCGCGGCCTGTCCTCACATCTCGCCCAACTGGACCAAAGGACGCGAATCAGTTATTGTGCAAACCGGTCAAGTGCGCTTAAACAGCGCGAGTCAAGTCCCGTTTCAAGGGGTTATTCACAAGTCTTGTTGAAAATAGGGACTGGAACAATTCGGGCGGCGAGTCGAAGAATTGATGGTAGAGAGAGACGGGAAGGCCACAAAAGGTAAAGGCTGTGACATTGGTTATGCTCTAGCCGCCAGCTCCTGCGAGGGAGCCAACAGCGTGGAGGCATGCACCGTCACAGCCCTTGATGCGATCACCGCTTTCGCGGTCCCAAACCCCAACTGCC
>OBLW0100001355.1_pt1 | contig 20928 bp, 18 predicted proteins | sample 1520161 | NCBI WGS metagenome assembly OBLW01 (sample SAMEA3539309, study PRJEB22396) | soil metagenome | biome: tundra; feature: field; material: soil | place: USA | collected 2010-05 | depth 0.15 m | reverse complement strand
GAGTTCAGACGTGTGCTCTTCCGATCTGCCCACGCTTCCCTTTGTGGACCGCCAGGACCATGGCTTTGGCGGCATCGCGCAGGTCGTTCCCGCGTATCGCGCTGGCCAGGTCGGTGCGGCCCTCCGGCGCGTGATCGAGCATTTGATAGGGCGCCTGCTGCGAATCGAGCAGGGCCTTAAGACGTTCACAAACGTTGTTCTGCAGCATGGTGGTTTTCCTCTGAGTCTCCGGCGGCGAACGCCGGTGTTGATGGTGGTGGTGGTGCCGGGCGGTGCAAACGCCGCCCGGCGGGAACGCCGGCCGCCAGTGCGGCTAGCGGGATTCAGGGTCGAGAGAAAGCAGGGGAGCGGCGCCGAGCAGGCCGCCGAAAGTGACGTACCCGTTGGCATCGAGCGCGGTATCCGCCTCGGGCACGATCAGGCGGACGCCGAGCGCCTTGCCTTTAATGAGGTGCGTGGCGGCGACGTCGCGGAGCACGCGGGCGATGGTGGCGGGCGTGGTGTTGGGGGCGACGGGCGCCATATCCAGGCCAGTGCAACAAACATGGGACAGCGACAGAATGCCGTCATAGGTGAGCTGACCGCTGGCGACCGCGGCGGCGATCACAGCGTCTTCCGCGACAGGAAGGAAAGAGCCGCCGTCGAAGCCGCACTGCCGAACGCCGGACTCCACGCCGGCGTCGCGCAGGACGCGCATCAGGTGGTGGAAGCCGGCCTTGGTTCCCGGCAATCCCAGCGGCACGCCGGAGAACTTCTCGACCACCGCGCCGATGCTGTTTGCGGTGGGCGCGGCCGCGTCGAATACCGGCGCCTGGGTGGGATCGACGCCGCCGAAGGGAACGCCGAGTTGGGCGGCGACGCCGCGGCCGGCGACGTCGGCGGCGCGCAGCATCTCGCGTTGCGCGATGCGCACCGCGTCATCCATCGTCATGCCTTCCGGCCGGGTGTTGATGGCGGTGAGCAGCGCGCCCGGGTCGGACAGGCAAGCGGTGAGCATGGGGTGCCGGCCATCGTGCGCCGCGGCAGGCATGAAGGGAGTGTGGGCAGGGTCGCCGAAGACGGCGGCGAAGTGCGTGCCGCCCAGGCGCAGGTCGCGAATGGCTTCGGCGGTTTGCTCGATGCCGCGCTGGTGAACGCCGCGCTCCGCGTTGCCCAGCATCACGCTGCCGAACTGCCAGTTGGAGCGCGGGAAGTGGGCGACGGCGGCATCGAGGAAGCCTTGGAATGCGAATTCGGGCAGGTCGTGCGGTGCGGCGCGGAAACCGCCGACGAAGACCTGCGGCGCCTCGGGGCTGTTGAAGATCTCGCGGGAGGTGAGGTTCAAATCCGCAGCGGCGGCTTCGCGGATCACGAACGCCTCGGCCGCGATTTCGGCGGCGTCGGTGCGTGAAGTGGCGCGCGCCAGCGCCGTGCTCAAGTCTGGAAAGACCATGCGCAAGGTGGCGAATTGCACGGGAGCGGAGCGCGAGGTCCGATGAGCGGCGTGGATGAGCGACGTCCCCGCGCCGATGGTGGCTCGTCGGGTCTGTTCGGGCGACAGGCCGGGAGCGATGTTGACGAACACTGCGGCGGCGCGCAACAGAACGGTGCGCGCGAAATCCGCCATGGTGGTTTTGCGGCGGCCGCTTGTGACAGCGGCCTTGGTCGTTATGTGCATTTGAAATCTCCAAGGTTGCGGACATGAAGATGCGTCGCTCGGGAGGGATGGGAGCGGCGCGGGATTAGGGCTGCCGGCGCAGGCGGGCAGAGGGGTAGCGTGGCGCCGGCAAGGCGGAGCGCGTTGCCGGCGCAAGCGGGGGATCGCGGTGTCGGGACTAGCGGGCGAGCGGAGGGGTGCCGTTGGCGACCGAAAACGGGAGGTTCAGGGCGGCAGCGGCGTCCATGTTCGCGCGGCGGACCTGGAGTGCGACGAGGCCGTTGGGCCCCGCCAGGTCGCGGACTTGTTCGGCGGCGTGCTGTAGGCGGCGCTGCGCGGTCTGGAAGGTTCTTTGCGAACCTCTATAGATGCGCGCCACGCTGCAGGCGGCGGGGCCGCCGCCGGTGGCGGATTCCATCTCGAATTGGGCGCGCCGCAGGGCTTCTACTTTGCGGACGGCGGCGTCGAGGCGGGTCTTTCCGATGGCCTCGTATTTCGAGCGGCGGGCGGGATCGCATTTCCCCAGGAAGTCGCTGAGCCGCCCGTAAGGGTCGAACAGCAGCGGCTTACTGTCGGGTTGATAGACAATGGCGCGGCACCACACGTCGATTGTTTGGTGAAAGGTGGTGTCGAAGGCTTGCGGCGACGCGGCGGCCCAGATGCGGGCTTTTTCGCGGACGCGGCGGGGCGTTAGTTTCTGCATGGGCATGAACCTCCCGTCGGCGTGGCAAGGGTTTGTTGTTGAGGGGGCGCGGGTCGGAAGCGCCAGCCAGGAGGCTGGGGGGGCGGCCCCGGAACATAAGCGACAGCTATGCGTACCCGGCGGGCCACTTTTTCTGCCCGGGCAGTTCGCTGTCCATACTAAGTTGTATCACATCGATTACCTAAATGCAATCTGTCGTTTACAAATTTGTTAAATTACAATTACTTAATGCAAAAACTTAGGGTCTTCGTAGGGAGAATCAATGTATGTAATTGATAATGATTGGCTTATTCTGAATTCGGTGTTTGGGCTTGGCTCGACGGCCCCACGAAAGATCCGCAAGCTGGGAGCTTTTTAAGGGCTCGGAAACGCTGGTTACAATCAACGAACCTGTATATTTACTGTTTCGAATATCCTCTCTAGGAACCTGGAAATAATCCGATACGTATAGTAATATGAAGAAGATACGGTCCATGAAGAAGCAATCAACCCCCAATTCGGGGCAGAAAACGCGGCAGCCAAACGCTCTCAAACGCGGAACGACACCGCGCCTACGAGCCTTCATTGAGGACCGGCTGAGCGCCTTTCCAACGAGAAGAGACGCCGCAGATAGCCTGGAAATCTCGCCCACCGAGGTGTCCTTCTTCGCCCAGGGCTCCCGCACGCCATCTGCGGAGCAAATTCTGAAGTTCCTCACAGTCCTTCCGAATGGGGTTGCCAACCCCGATACGTTCGAGTTTTGCGGGAACCTCGACCAACGCTTAATCGATGGCGGGTACGCACCGCTGTTTTTCAAGCATCTCGTGCCGGTTGATCAACAGTTCTTGGTGCTGCGAAGGGCTGAGGATGGATACGCGCTTGATCATCATTCGTGCCTACCCCCAGTCTTGTCGGATGTCCGATTTCTTTGCCGTCATGCGGGGCTCCAGATTGCAATGATTGAGGGCGCTATTCCTCCATCGTATCTGCTCCTGGAACCTGTTTATGATGATACCGAGCTGCTGGATGGCGAAGTCGCTCTGTTCGCTAAAGGCGAACGGGTCTTTTTCGGCCGCGTGTCGCGGGAGGCCGGTAACATTAGCTTGTCGCTTGTGGAGCCGCCGTCTATGGCAGCTGTCGGCGTGCCCGAGTCTACCGATGAAATTGATCTCCGGGCACGGGTATTATTGCAATTTAGTTCACCCGCGAAATCGGATGCTCGACCTGCGCTTTCTCGAAATATTCGCGGCTTGGACAAGTTGCGGGTCGGCGTATCACCGTTTCAAGATTCCCTTCTCGTGTCCATTGGTACCGAGTTAGGCTTCTATGAAGAGGAAGGCCTGCTGGTGCAACTCGAGCCTGTCGACTGGTACGAATGGCAGCGCTTCTTCCATGAGAACTCCGGGTTGGGCATCGTCTTCAGCAACATATTCTCGTTCGTTCGCGAGTACAAGGATCTCCCTTCCCTGCGTTTCCTCTACGGCGCAAATGTATTTGACCAAGGGTTCGCTCTTCTTTCGAAGCATAGGGTGACCAGCGCTCAAGGTGGTAGCCCCTCGCTTGAGGACATCCTCGCTGCTCGTGAGCGAGCGGGCAGCGAGGATCCATCAAGAATCTTGATCGGAACCATAGCCGAGTCGGACTGGGCAGCGCAGCTATTCACCCTATGCAATGCTATGCAATACAATCTCGCCGTCAGCTATGGCCCATTCGAGGAGCACATCTACCCAGCAGAGGGCCGACTTCTGAACCGCCCGACGATCGTAATTGTCGACTCCAACCGTCAGACCGGGGTCGTTAACGACCCGGTAGTCATTGACCGGACGCAGGAGTTCTATTTCGGCTCGATGCCACAACGGTTCCGACTGACGCGGGATTTTGGCTGGACCACTGTCGACGCTCAAATCAAGCCGCCGTACCCGGTGAACGGATTTGTGGGTGGGCCGGATGTGTTCCCACAAAATAAGGATATTCTGCTTCGTTTCCTTCGGGTCTGGTTCAGAATCGTCAACTATATTCGACATGAGCTCGATCCGAAGAACGCCGATGTGTCGGTTGGCGCTCGCGCAGGTTCGAGACTAATTCAGCGTGCTTTCGACAGCGGACTGTTCGCTCCGAACACAGCCAAACTCAAGATCACATCTGCGGCCGGCGGACAGAATGTAAATGAAGTGGTCGAGGCCTGGAGAAAAGAGCGGTTTCCAAAAACCCCTGATGAAATTGAGCGGGAGATCCTGCGGGGCGCGGAGGCAAGTCCTTGGAGAAGCGATGCTACACGAGCGATCAACTACTTGGGTGCACTGTTCAAAAAGAAGGAGAAGACCCTAAATCCACGCTGGCAGGAGCTGTTGGAACGACTAGTGCCTCATGCTGATTCAAACGACGATCCGTTCCTGTTGGATCATGTCCATCACGAATATGTAACTCAGTACGGTCGAGGGACCATCGTGCGGGCAAACCTGGATGGCGAACCGGTGCCAGACTCCACGGGACTGAGTCCCAAGTAATGAGCTTCAATCGCAAATGGAACTAGAGCTTCGTGACGTTTCCTGTGAATACCGCAGCGGCGAGAAGATTCAACCAGCCCTGCAACACATATCCCTTCAGGTCCGCAGCCAGGAATTTCTGGCCATTGTCGGGCCTTCGGGATGCGGGAAGTCGACCCTCTTGAATGTGGTCGGCGGATTTCTTGCTCCCACCAGCGGCCAAGTTCTTGCGGGAGCGGACCTAGTATTGGGTCCCGGCGCAGACCGGATGATGATCTTTCAAAAAAGCGCGCTCTTCCCTTTCTTAACGGTTGCGGGAAATGTGGAGTACGGGCTGAAACTCCGGGGCATCCCTCGCGACGAACTTCGCAAGAGAAGAGATGATGTGTTGGCGTCGGTGAATCTATCAGCATTCGCTAATATGTTTCCCAAAGAACTCTCAGAGGGTATGCGAAAACTTGTTGAGATAGCGCGAGCCCTAGTTCTGCGGGCACCGGTCCTGCTGTTCGACGAATCTCTCGGCAACCTTGACGCGTTGACGCGCTATCAGATGCAACAACTCATACAGGAGATTTGGACCGAACATCGGCCAACCACACTATGGGTCACGCATGACCTGGAAGAAGCGGTCCTGCTGGCGGACCGAGTTGTCATGTTGTCTCATCGTCCTGGTCGTGTCGTAGCAGTAAAGAGTATTTCTCTTGGTCGCCCGAGGACAGAGCTGACAAGGACATCAAGCGAACTCCAAGCAATTCGTCAGGAGCTTTTCGGCAGACTGGAACTGAATAGAACGTGAACTGATCTCGTCCAAATGAAACGACTGCGCTTGTCCGGACTGATAACGACGCTCGCAATGCTTGTCCTTTGGCAGGCGGTTAGTGGGTTGCACTTATCCTCGGAGCTATTCCTCCCCGGGCCGGCCCAGGTTTTGGAAGCTTTTCGCGATACGTATCCCGGAATTCTCATCCATGCAGCAGCGACGCTTGGAAGGGCTCTGTGCGGTTTTTTCGTTGGCTCGCTGTTAGGCCTGATTTTGGGTTTGCTGATGAGCTCGAGCAGGTCATTGTTCTCGCTGTTCGATCCGGTCGTGGAGAGCCTCCGGCCGGTCCCGGCGATCGCCGCGATACCCTTTTTCATTCTTTGGTTTGGCACGGGAAACGGCGGCCAAATCCTATTGATATCACTTTCATGCGCTGTGGTTCTGGCTGTAGACGTCTTCCACGCGGTGAAAAGCGTATCCCCACTTATTATTCGCGCTGCCCAATCGATGGGCGCTGACAAATTCACAGTGTACAGAAGCGTCGTCATACCAGCAATCCTGCCCACATTGACCGGAGGATTGCGCATTCTGGTGGCTCTCAGCTTCTCAATCGCGGTGGCCTCGGAATTCATGGGTGCTCAATACGGGATCGGCTTCTTGATCCTTCGCGCGCGCAGAACGCTTGAGACGCAGACGATTCTTCTCGGGATGCTGTTAGTCGGTTTACTGGCTCGGCTGACCGATTTGGCGGTCCAATACGGCATGGCACTCCAGACTCGTTGGGCCGAATCAGCAACGGACGTTCTCCAGGATGTAAACAGAAAGGAAGATCCGAAATGAACAGGAAACAAGCGAGATTCATGGCATGCTTTGCCGCCTTCGCCATCTGCATCTATACTGCAGGTTGTTCCCACACCGAACAACCAAAGCCACTCTCCAAGATTCGGTTCTCCGTAGCACCGTTTCAGGACACACTTATTCCCATCATTGGCGAAAAGAAGGGATGGTACAAGGATGCGGGCCTCGATGTTGAAATAAAGCTCCTTCCCTGGTACAACGGCCAGGAGGCGCTAGCGGCCGGAAGTGTCGACGTGGGAATGGGCAACATATCTAGTGTTATCGGATCACATCACAAAGCTCCCCAAAACGTTTACGCGTACGGATTCGATGTGTTTGACAACGGTTTTGCCATAATGGTTCGGCCAAAGGGCGGCATGAAAACGGCGGCGCAGTTCCAAACAGGGTCGATCTCCGCGGACCAAGCTGCCCGGGCAGCGATTCTTCAGTTGAAGGGCAAATCAGTCATCACGACAGCCCGCACCGACATGGAGCAGGTCGTGTCTTACGCCGTGCGGGCCGCGGGCCTGGAAATGTACAAAGACGTCAAGGTCATCGACATGGAGCCCGATGAAGGCCTCGCTGCGTTTTTGCGGGGTACGGGCGATGCATATCTAGGAGGGATTCCGCAGCGAGCGCGCGCCTTGAAGGAAGGCAATCTGGAATTGGTTTCCGGGCCTCTGCTGGGGCCGCCCGAAATCAACGGATTGGTGACCACAAAGAAGTTTGCGGCTGAACATGAAGATGAACTTCTAAGACTCTTGAGCGTGATCTTCAAAATCATCGATTATACAAATCACAATATTGACGACGCTGGGCAGATTATCGTGTCGGAGCTCAATAAGAATACTGCCGCGAAGTTCACTTTGGATGATTTCAAGAAATATTGGAATAATTATGAACACTACACGGCTAACGCGCAAGAAGCGCAGCAACGAATCCTAAATCCGTCGGCCCCAGCCTATTGGAAGAAGCGGTGGGATGACACCAACCTGTACTTCGTCAATGTAGCGAAGACTATCCCGAAGCCGGTAGACCCCGCCGATGCATTCTTGATGGATGCGATTCAACTAAAATACCTGAAGAAGTTTGGCAGCCATTGAGTGTGGTGCGCGCGGTTACGGGAGCCAATCATAGATGAAGGTTTTGGGACTGAACGTCCAGCATGACGGCGGTTGTTGTCTTATCGTGGACGGGCAGATCGCGTGCGCGATTTCGGAAGAGCGCCTAACAAGAAAGCGTGGAGCAGGCGGCTGGTGGTACTCGCTACGATATTGTCTTGAGGCCACAGGCCTTCAACTCCGAGACATCGATCTGGCTGTGTTTAGCTCTTACGGTGATGACCTTCCGGCGGGCTTCGATGGCGGTTTAACAGCCTTTGGCTTGCGGCCCCGGCGGTCGGCGGTGATCGACCACCACCTATCGCACGCGGCGAGCTCGTTTTTCGCCTCATCGTTTGATGATGCCTTGGCGGTTGTGCTCGATGGTGCTGGCAATAACGGTGATACGGAGTCCTATTTCGTTTGTGAGGGTAATCGCATCGAACGGCTTGGGTGGAATCGTGACCGTACCTCCGCGCGAGGCGTCGGCAAGACGTATGAGGCATTCACCAGCTTCCTTGGCTGGCCGATGATGGACTCCGGCTCGACAATGGCTCTTGCTGCGTATGGCTCATCTGAACGATACGGCAGTCTCGAACTCTTCGATGTGAGCGGTGATCAGATTAGCAGCCACTTGACGGAGAAATACGTTCAGGGAGTCTTAGAGTACTCCAAAAAGTACGGTGTTGATTTTGGTGAACCGTTCAGTAGGGGCCAGACCCAAGTATCGCGGGACGCGGCACGCTTCATTCAAGATCGGACGGAACGTGCCCTGAAACAGTGGATCTCTGGTCTTGTAAGAAAGAGCGGGAAGACAAATGTCTGCCTCGCAGGCGGGGTCGCCCTGAATTGTGTTGCCAACGAAGGGATCCGCCGGATGCCAGGTATCGGGAGCCTCTTTGTTACACCAGCGGCGAGCGATAAAGGACAGGCTGTCGGTAACGCGATGTACGGTTTTTCGGTGATCCTGAACGGTGGCCGACCAAAATCGTTCATCAGGGATTCGTTTGGGAAATCGCATGACGAAGCCGAGATACGACTTGTTCTAGAACGGCGCCAGGAACTTGGAAATAATTTCATTGTTGAGGCTCCTCCGATTGAATTTGCCCGTGTTCCCGCAATCGAATCTGAAGTCGCGAAGCTAATCGCGGCCGGTAAAACTGTTGGCTGGATGCAGGGCGGCAGCGAGATTGGTTCGAGGGCGCTGGGTCACAGAAGCATTCTTGCCGATCCGAGTCGTCCGGACATTCAGGAACACCTAAATCGCAGAGTGAAGAACCGCGCTTGGTTCCGTCCGTACGCGCCGTCCGTGCTAGCGGAGGCTGCAGATGCTTATTTTGACTTGGACGTGTCATCGCCATTCATGCTTCTGGCCCCCCGAGTCCATGCCGATAAGGCTGGATCGATACCGGGAGTCGTTCATGTTGACGGTACATCCCGGCCTCAAACAGTGTCCAGCAACGACGAGCCTCGGTTCAGGAAGGTCATTGCCGAATTCTGCGCGATCAGGGGCCTTCCATTGGTCCTAAATACATCTTTCAATCTCTCCGGCGAACCGATTGTCGAGTCGCCACGCGACGCAATCAGCGCATTCCTGCGAAGCGGGCTGGATTACGTTGCGATTGAAGACTACTTGGTATGGAAGGCACAACCGCTCTGGAAGAATCCGGCCAGAAGTGAATCTGCATGAAACCGCAGTCCGGGGACCCGAGTATACGAGAGATTCTTGCGATCTTGTTCGACGTTGACGGGGTGTTGGTCGACGCTACAGACTGGCACTTTGATTCCTTCAACAGAGCCCTCGCACCGTTCGGTGCAACCATATCCCGCCAGCAACACGAGGAAGAGTTCATTGGCCTCCCAACTGCAGCAAAAATCGATAAGTTGGTTGCGAGAGGTGTTCTGACTGCAAATGTTGGAGCCGCTGTACTCGAAGCCAAGCACCTATATTTTCGCGAGATTCTCCGCGCCCGTTGCAGACAGAATAGCGTCGGCAGACAAGTCCTCGGGTCCTTGCGCGCCAATGGCTTTGTTTTGGCGGCGGTGTCGAATGCGATTCGACAATCGGTGGTGGAGATGCTGGACCTTTCCGGTTTGACGTCATATTTGAGTGCGATCGTCTGCGGGGACGACGTAGCGCACCCCAAACCCGACCCCGAGATATATATATCTTGCAGCACGTTACTTGGGATACGCCCTGACATGTGCCTGGCAATCGAGGATGGGAAGTATGGAATTCAGGCCGCGATGGCTGCGGGCATGCGTGTTCTCACGGTGAAATCGATTGGCGACGTGAACCTTGGCAATATTTGGGCGGCGCTTAGGCGGAGGGGGCCGTCATAAAAGGCCCTCTTGCGAAGACCTTCTCGTGAACTTCGAGCCAATCGGTGACGTCCCCGGGGCGATTGTGGAGAAATTTGGAACGGCTTGCCCTGGCGGCGGAGGCGTTCGGCCTCGATCGGATGAATAAAGACGCTGCCGCTCCATCCGTGTTGGTTGTCGCCGTTGCGTCCCGGATTCGTTCCCCGGGGTTGGCGAGCTCTTCCAGAATATCGAGATTGTCTTACCAAGTGATTTGTGCAAGTACCGCTTGCGCAAACGCTTTTAGGCCAAGCCTAGGCGAAGGCTGGCCCGCCGCCGCGACGAACTGCTTTCAGTCATGGTTCTCTACAAACTGCTGCGCGGTGGATTGGAGCGAACCAGCCAAGACCAGCCCAGAAATAGATCAGGCGGTCCTGGGTGGCGGTCGAAATTCCGAGAAATTCTGCCCCTTCTACTCGGTAAGGACGAGATGAATGAAAACCAGGCAATCGTTATCGGCTGGCTAACCTATTCCGCCGGTTCTGCCGGCCGACCCCGCCGCCGCTCAGAAGATTCCGAGATTCTTTGCCTCCTGGGCGAACGCACGAATTGGGAGCGACGCCGATTGTGCCCTGGGCTTGAGCTTTCGAAAACTCCTGTATTTCTGCTCTGCTGGGGTCCTCCGAGCTGGCGTTCGCGAAATCATCCACTTGTGGTCTCTGGGCGCGGAACGTATCAACGACTGGAGTCAAAATGTTGCGCTTAATGAGCGGACGATGAACTAAGGTTCACCGTGGCAAAACCGTGACAAAACCCTTCGGCCTTAAACGACTTGAGTTGCATTTGAGCGAAAAGCAGATTCGCCAAGTTGCTGAAAACCCTGAAAGTGGAGGTGAATCGAAGCAAGCCTAAGAGACCGTCGAACTGCGCCCAAGGCAGGTGCGCTACCAGGCTGCGCTACGCCCCGAAATCCTACGTATTTGATTTTAAACTACTTCCACCAAACCCGCAAACGGACATCGCGGACTACCGTGTCATAACCGTGACAAAACCCGAAGCCTAACGGAAACCGTGACAAAAAACTGGCGCGTCAAATCAATGGGTTACGAGCCGCGCTCGTCTGCAGCGAAGACCAGTCGGAGTCTGGGTCTCGCTTTTGCGATTAGTTGCGCGGGTCCGATCAGGCCCAAGCCCTTGACTACACTGGTCAGCAGTTCTCTCCCGCGCACCTGCTTTCAGAGCAGGGCAAGACCGCGTCAGCCGGGCGCGAAGGTGACCGAGGCTTGAGGCACCCGACATCCCGCGACAGCCGAAGCCCACCCAAAGCAGTTCCCGAACTTGGTCCCCGCCTGGTCCGCGGCTGCGCGCCGGTCGGGGCGCGCGGCCCGGGTCAGGGCACCGTGAGTTTTTGACAGCCCACCAGGCGGCTGAGAGAAGCCGGCCGACAAATTAGGTGATAAGCCCGGGTCGCCTTTGACGGGACCCAGCGAGCGGAGCACACCCACACACCAAGGGCCCACCCCAAGCCAACGCACAACGCAAACGCAGGCAGAGCGGCCCCCAGCGGCAGACCCAACAGGTCAGATCTACGCGGCCATCGCGACGGGCACAGACCGGATGACGAACGAACCCGCCGACAGAGGCGACGTAACGCCCATCCAGCGCAACGCGGACGCGCAGCCGGCCAGCGCATCAGCGACGCGCGAGCGCCGCACCCCCGGAGAGGAAACCAGCGACAAACCAAAGGCTCGTCTCATCAGAACGCCGCCGGCCAGAGCGTCGCCCGCGCCACACAGCCGCTCCGGCCGCTCGCGGACGATCTGTTGGGCCTCCGCAGCCAAACCGCCACGGCCGGAGAGTTCCACGTGAATGATCTCGGTAGAGCCGGCAGCCATCGACAGCACACCCCGTTTGCCCATTGTTACAAGAATCTGCGCTTGCGGCGCCATGCGACGGAGACGGACCGCAGCAATTGCTGCGCCCTCGACCGAAACCGGACTCTTTCCGGTGAGGAACTGCAATTCGTCCCACGCACCGATTAACGTATCGGCGATCGGAATTGCGACATGTTGCAGGAACTCGACGGGGAGTGCAGGTGTCAACACCAGAATCAAGTCGAAGCGTCGGCGATCGCGTTCAGCCAGAATCGCGGCAACCGGCTCGACGTCCTTGGGGCCGTTCAGCACGATGGTTTCTGCTTCGCAGAGCCACGCTATGTCTTCGCGGTGGCGGGGCTGTAGCGGCGCCGCCGCCTCTGTGGGCGAGCGGAAGATCCGTTTGTCACCCCGATTGCCAACCACGTAGTTTCGAGGGCATTTGCGGAGACCGAGCCAGCGAGTCGGCGCCGGCAACTCCGAAACAACCAGAGCCTCAGGATCTTGAGCATCCAACTGCCGGATCTCGCGCTTCTCTCCGAGCAGGTCGGCGATGAATGCCGCCGCAATCCGTGTATTCACGCTCCCTCCGCCGGCCCGGCTCTTTATCACGTTGCGCGGGAACTCCTCGGGGATTTTCGTAAGAGTAAGCTTCGTCGCTTCCTCCGGAACCTGCAACGACCGGACCGAGTCGTCAAACCAAGTGAGCTTGAGTGAACCCCCAGAATGATCGACCGCCTTTGTGGCGAGATAATCGTCACGATTGGAATTGCCATATACACCTGCGATGAGCTGCATGACGTTTTCTCCTCGTGTGAAGTCCGGCGCCTCTGCGCCGTGCAACAGGAGGTAGGTGGCTGAATTGATGTGGTGGGAGGGGGTCTGAAGTGCGTCGGCCGTCCACAAGCGATGTGGAGGCATGCAACCGCGCGCGGCGACTTGCCTCTGGCCGCCGCGCGCAATTTCGACCACTCCGGAACTTTGGGAGGGTCCGGCCGGCGGATTAAATACCGAACGTGAACGTGACGCCGACGGAGAGCCAGCGCTGCGGAGGCTGATAGAAATATGAGCTCTGCGAGTGGCCCGAGTCCTTGACGATGTAGTATTTCGCAGTGACGCCGAATCCGGTATATTTATCGGACCGGCCAAGTAGCCGGGCCTGCATGTACGGCCCCTGGTAGGAACCCCGTGAGCAGGAGGTGCAGTCGACGCTTTGGATAACGGTATTGCCCGCGACGTTGATCACACGAAGCGGACATATTCGTTTTGGAAGATCGCACCGTAGCCGCCTCCCAGTCCCAAAGCGATCTTGGAGCCGAGCGGAACGTTGAACCGCGGACCGGAGGTAAACATCATTTGATAGTTTCTGGTCGTCCGGCTGGTGCCGTCGCTCGCCTGGATTGTCTGGGTCTGATTCGTAGTTCCGAATCCAAAGTCCATCGACGCAAAATCCAGGCTCGCCCACTTGCCTAGGGGCAGGCTTACTCCGCCACCGATGAGGACCGACGAGGAGTACGGCCCGGACTTAGTCGTCCCGGCCGGAGTGACGCCGCCAAGATTCACTTCATAGGAAAACGGGGTCCGGTGGTGCGGCTCCGATTGAGCATTCAGCTTGTTCCCTGCAAGGGCGCGCAGCAACAGGGGGACCTGGATCCAGGCCCGGTTGATCGTTAGTGTCATGCGCTTCTTCTCCTTAGCGTTTGGTAGAGCTCCGCGCCTCGATTGGAAGTGCTAGTGTCTATCAATTACGCCAAGACATAGGGGGTTGACTCGGGCGGGCTCAGTTCAGAGATATCGCGAAAGCGGTGGAGAGCCGTAGACGGTGAGTACCGCCGGGAGCAGGGTAGCTGGTATCGTGCCGGATGGAACTATGAAGTTGATCTGATTGATGAGCAGTCCTGCTGGGACCATTGAATAAAAGCTATGAAAGTCTTGGAAGAAGTGTGCGCCAGCTGGTAGTGGTACGACGCTGTTCGGGGATTTCCGCAGGATTAGCCTGGACCGTGACGAGGCCGCCGTGCCTGGCGTCAACTGCTATTTCTGTCGTGTTCTGTCGTGTTGCCGGTGTTCTAATTGTCGCCGGCCCCTGCTATGATTTGCTCCAGGCTGCCTCCCAGGCAGTTTCTTTCTATGTCGGCGACGCATCCTGGGAGACTGTTGCCCGAACTGCCATCCCTCCCGGGACACAATGGGTCCTCAATCATCCTTTTCTTCGTCCTTCTGAGCCTGGCTGTGGGCGGCAACTCCCAGGGCCGCCCGATGCTACAACGCAATTCTCGCAGGACATGATGATCGACTATCTGCGCATCTTTCAGACGACTTTCGACAGGGCGCCGGAGATCAAGTCCGGCGGCGTGGACTCTCCCTCCCATAGTGCCGTACCAGTACCCTCCATGATGTCGATCTCTGAAGACGATGATCGCGTGGCGAAAATTGGGGCCAGCCGGCCGTAGTAATATCGCTGCCGAGCATCCAAAACTCCGGCCAGACACCCTGTCCAGAGGGCAGCTTGATAGGTGTCTCGATTCGGCCATACTGAACGGTGAAGAGCCCCTGGGTCGTGAGCCGCGCCAAAGTGTATACACTGTTTGTGGACCCGACATGAATGACCAGATGGCGCTTCCATCCCTGTGGGCATTTTCGGGCAGGCTGGTGTAGCTTCGAGTCCTGGTTGCCCAGTCGTCATTGTGACCCAGGTCGTATGCCCACTTGTTAGGATCGGGTGTCGAGTAGAATGGCCCAAACTCGTCGCGCCAGACGAGCTTCCGCGGAGCCTGCGCGAACGACGGCGCTCTCCCCAACAGGATGGCGCAACAGCCAACCGGAACAAATCTCAGAACATCCACGTCGGTTCTATTGACCGCAGGCACGTTTCGAGAAGAAGATTGTATCCAGATAGAAGACTGTGAGGTCTCGCGGATTGTTGGCCGCCGTCATCGTAACGGTCAGCGGCGAAGTCGTATTTTTCAAGTCTGCTCCAATGAGAGAGAGGCATGTCTCGCGCCAGTTGTCCGTCAATTCCACGGCTTCGCCGACCACTCTGTACGAGGCCGGGTACGGCGCCTTGTCCCGTGTGTTCCCACCTGAAAGGAATGTAACTACGGGCATTGAGCCATCCGAGTCTCTGACGCCCCTAGCCCAAACGCGAACCGATTGGTACCCTCTTTCAGAAAAATTCAGACCTTTCTGATCCCCCCAGTTCATCGTGCCATCGGTTACATACTGATACGCGAGTGCCGCCCAGCGATCAGATTGCGGTCGATAAGTTACCCTCGTGCAAACGGGCGCACTATGGGGAGTGTCACGATTGGCATCTTGGACTGCCAGTCCGTCTGGCTTCATTGCATCTCCCATGTACCCAGCTGGCACAAAGCCCATGCGGACAATGTCGCCGGGCAGATAGTCTGCCGGCACCGGAGGCGGCAGAGGGAGAGCGAGGCGTTGCGGTTGCTGAGCGGGAGGGCGAGCCTGACCGGGGGGCGGTGCAGCCGGGGCAGCGGGGAGCGTGTTGCCAGGCACTTCCAGCTCCTGCTTCTTCTCAATCTCGATTCCTTGCGGAGTTCGAATACGACAGATAACGACGATGCGGCCCGGACCGGTCGGAACGATTATCAGAGTCTTCTCCGTCATAGCACTCCTGACAGCCGCGGGCCCCTCGATTTGCCATGCGGGCTTGCCGTCTTTGATATCGCCCACCAGTTCCAGCACAAGTGGCGACCCCACCTCAGGCGTGGACTGCGGGAATCGGATCTCCTGCGCGGCAAGCGGCACAAGAAGTGCCGCCAGCGCAAACAGCGTTGGAATCTTCACTTCACGTAAATTCTTCATCGTCTACCTCACTTTTCCTTGAGCATGATCTGTGCCCGCGCTATTATCCGATCCTTGGGCCTCAGGACCGAAACCGCGACGCGAAGGGGAATCGGCTTTTGATCCTTGTCCACCCTCCTGAACAACGCGAAGTGTGCAATTCCGCCGCGGACTGGGACCCGGCAGACTCCAGACTGTCGGTTGGTATCCGGTGCAGACATGAGGGAACTTGCGCAGGTACAGGATAAAGGTCCGCCAGACACTCCACTCCTGCAAACCACATCCATATACGCGTTGGCGCGAGGCCAGTCGCCTACATATAAGGACATCTCTGTCGGAAAGGTGTCCTTCTGAACTTCCCAAAAAACCGGCGGGGCGGCGTTGCGATCACGATGGAGTGGCTCCGGTGGTTGCTTCTGCATCTGTCCGGTGATCGGGCTCGCGACGACCTCCCGGACCATATCGGCGGCCCAGATATCCGGTTGTTGTGATTCGCGGCTCTCCAGCCACGCGGCAGGCCGAGAGCTGTTCAACAGGAACCAGCAGAGAGCAATCGGCCACAAACGGAAGACCCAACGATGCGGGCGTCTATGCCAGAGGCGGGCAATATCGGCTGCGGAGGCGTACCGGTCCTTCACCAGGTAGAGCAAGACTGGACCAGGACTCCGTTTCGCGATGTACCGGAATATTCGGTGCCACCAGGGATCGAGCAGCCGCGCCTGCCAGCCCATGTACCACCTCACACAGAACGGCTGTTTCGTATCGGCCTGCAAGGTGCGGCAGAGGGCCGCCCAGTCGCGAGCGCCGAGCCGGTCTCCAGCGGTCAACAGATCTACACGCCGCTTCGGACCCCGGCCTCTCAGAAGGAGACGAAACACCAGGAATTCCGCCAGCAAGACCAAAACCACACCGGCAAGAAACGCATATCGATCTAGCACGGGCGTCCAAACTTGTCTATCCGGGATGAGTTTGAGCATCCAGAAATCACACAGAAAAAACCAAGCAGCGACGATTCCTGAGGCAAGAATCAATGCTGGGAACCAGGCATCGGCGAGAATGAACTCGAGAATGAGAGGCCGGGATCGCATTGTGTGCTTCATATCAAAATGCTCCGTGCCTGGAGAAGGTACAAGCCCTTGATACATTCCCAAGGGTTGTCGTAGGCAACCCAGGGAAGCCTGAGATCGAGAGGGCCTGCAAATTCCTGGATCACGCCGTCCTCGGTGGCGGGCAAACCGGGCTGCTTGCCAGGGACTACCGCTATGCTGATGGGGCTAAGCACCGCCAGCGCGTTCAGCTTCTGCCGAATGGAGCTCCTACAAACCTCCCCGAAGCAGCCCCTCGTCCCAGGCGTGGCGGTGATCCCGATACGGTCGATGCGGAGGCCGCGGATTTCCGGGTCACTAAGTTCGGCGAAAAACTCCACTGCGGCCTTCGCAAACACGAGGACGGCCACACCGTAGATAGAACCGCCCTCCACTTGCATTAGTCCCTCTGGAAACTTCTGAATCTGCCAGGCAATGCGCGGTTGCCTGGGCACCGGATAGTGCGCACAGACCGTTTCGAACGCCGCATCCACGGCCCTCAGGAAGGCCTCGTCCGGCGGATCTTTCATCGGTGGGTCGAGGATCGGCCCCGGATCCCCGCACGGCGCGCAAGCCGCCCCAAAGCGCGCTACACCGGATACATCACCGTCCACCCATGGCGCGAACGAATAAGGCATAGCCGTCAACGGACTCCAGTGCCCGGTGGAGGAACCGTCCAGTACACAAGTCTCAGGCTCGTCGCCTCCCTCGGCATGGCCACCCCTCCTAACCACTGAGTCCGCCACATCCTGTCAGTCGGCGAGAAGAGCAACCCCTTCCGGCCGGTCGCGACGTTAACTCCGTCGGCCGTCCCCAGCCAGAAGAGCACCTGCCAGCCCGCACCGTCGGACGCGGTCTGGAAGACCAACTGCAGTACGCCGCCCTTGAATTGCGCCGACGCTGCGAGGCCTTTCGTGAGCGATATCTTGTCGACGGTGATTGGCAGAGCTTTTCGCGGGTTACTCTCGAAACCGCTGGCGGATGTCATGATCTCTTCCGGCACAACGACGATGTCGTCCCGAACTAACGAATACGCATACAGGTGGAATGTGCGCTCCTCGCCTGTCGGGCTGTCACACTCGAATCTAGCCGCACCGAGGTTATCAAACTTCAATAAGCGGACGTTCGACACATAGTCCAAAAAGACCTCTATCCGATTCCAGTCCGGACGCAGATGGCCGAAGGCGTGACAATACAGCATGCCCGTCACCTTGCCCTCGGCCGCCCCGGGAATTATCGTGACAGTGATCGAAACGTGTTTCCCTCGCAAGTGGGTGCCGTAGCGGCAATCGAAGGGGAGGGTCTTGAGAAGCTCTTCCGCCTCTTCCAGCGCGAACGATGTCGATGTCTTCGTCATATCGCAGTTCCTTCCGCCGCTTCGTCGCCGCCATCCAGGTCCCGGCCGTCCGGCCCCCGCTCCCGAAACTCCTCGTCGTCTCCATCCGGTGGCTGATCCTCCGGATCTCCACCTAAATTCTCCTCGGCATCGCCCTCGCGGCCGTCCGGACCGCCTCCAAAATAGTCTTCGAACCCGATCAACACGGTTCCTGGCCGACTTGACTCCCATACCGTAGTTGTGCGGAGATGATCGATTCTATTTCCACAGAAGTCGCAGCGTGTCGAATTCGGGGGGTTTAGACACCCGCAGGGCTTCGAGACGGCTGCGCCCGATCGTAGCTGATATTGAATGCCTGCCGTGCACCGTCGCATTTCGCGGTGGCGGAGTGGCGCGTGCGGATAACAAAACACCAGACAGTCCAGCGCACCCTGATATTCCTTGGGTTCGTTCGGCCGGATTTGTCTCGTCCCGTAATCGCCGGCCACCAACCCCTTTCGAATCTGCGCTGGCAGAGGGTCGGCCAGGGGCTCTTCGCCGGGCTCCCGCTCCAGACAGCCGTCTGCCAAATACGCGTAGTACATGCTTGCCTCGAAGGACTTTACAAAGAGCGCCCGCTCAAACGCTTCTTGGGGTTCCTCTCCTGCAACCTTCGGAATGCCGTGTACACCAGTCGCCACGATACTGGCCAGCGTCGCGGTGGCAGGAAAACTCAGGCGCGTCCGCAAGCTGTGCGCGTCGCGGCAATTCGAGCCTCCGCAGCGGCATTCCGCGACGGACATTCGCCCGTCCAAGAGCACTTCCTCGGTGCCCCCCGCCGAAACCTCACGCCCTAAATTACCGCCGCCCTCTACGAGCTTTACGGTAGTAGTACCCATGTCTTCGCCTCTAATGACAGTTAGGGAGTCAACGTGCCGGACAAACTTAACCTCAATCGGAGTCCGCCCAACGAACGTTCGTCTTTCACCGGCGCTTTGATTCATGCTGCCGTCGATGAAGGACTCTATCTGGTAATGGAATCTATGCCGGTCCCCTTGCGTGGCAGTTTCCTTGCCATCTTGCTTGCAAACCAGGCCGCCCGCCACCTCGATAGCGACACCATTGGTTAACACGATCGGCTGCCGGTTTCCGATCGTGAGCTTCTTTTTGGGGCGGCGGAGGTCGAACTCGATGGTTTCGCCTTCCTCGAGCACCAGATCCGCGGGACGCCCTGCGTTGCAGTCGGCAATCCAGACCTCGGCCCTGCTCGTCGCAACAAAAACCTGGTGCTTCTGAATGTCGCCGATAGGGCTGCTGACAAATGATCGATTGTGATACTCGATCTCGATTTGAGGGCCGAGCACGCCACTGTTTTTTTGAGCTAACGCTCCCAGAATCTCGATGCGCTCCTTGTTGCGCAGTTTCGTCTTAACTCTCCGGCCCTTCCAACTGAGGCTCAGCGTGGCCGAGTTCACTACCACGTTGAGCGTAAGCACCGCACCGGTTGGCATTTGATAGGTGGATAGCTGAGCCGTGACCCGCTCCCGGGCCCAAAAGGACTTCCGACCACCCGGAAGTACATCATGTTCGACGTCTTCTATCACTACACGAGTGAATTGTGGGCCCGGCCGGACAATCGCTTGGCGGCACTCCTGTCCCAAGCGATACACAAACCAGTTGGCCAGCTCTGCGGCTACTTCCCAGGCTTTCCCGGCGATACGCGCGAAAGCCAGCGGGTCGAGTCCGTTAACGCTCTTCTCCAGGAATGAGTTAGCGGACTCGACTGCTTCCGCAATCAGATATACCAGCCAGTTGAGGGCGCGAGGCCACACTATGTCAAAGCGGCCCGGGCTATCGACGCCGAACTCGCGGCGCCAACCTAATCCATATGCCGCAGCGCAATCTACAGCCCAGGCCATCCGACTGGAGGGAGGGAGCGTTTCCTCGATCAGGCCCACAATCGCTGTATGGTGTAACTCGATCGCGCTGGTCTCTCCCGGGCCCGGCTCATCCCAAGGGATACCTTGTGTCAGAATGCAAATGGCAACCGCGACTCGCCGTTCAAGCGGAACGGATCTGGGCAGCGCCGCAACCACCTTAGCTTCCACAACCAGCAACTCGCCGCCCGTGCGGCGGCCCACCTTTCGGGGCTCCGCGGCTTTTCGATCGAGTAGCTCGTTGGAGCAATCACCTACGATTCCACAAACTATGTGGAGCTCATCAAATTTCATGTCCACCTGATTCGGCCTGCTCGGCCCACAATCTATGCCTTCTCGCCGTGGATTATAACACCGGGTTCGCCGCAATTGCCTTGGCTTCTCAATGATTCCCAACAACCTGGGATTCCCCGCCTTTACCAAGTTTGGACCCAGCCCCCTATACATTCTTCGGAAAGGGAAACGCACGGTCGACGCCCCTTTTCGCAAAGGGAGGAAGAGAATGACACGAGGGGATCTCCTGGCTCTATTCATAACGATGGCCTGTTCTTCCGCCGGCGCTATGTCCGCCCGGGCGCCTGAAATATGGAAACCATCGACGCCGCCGGCGGAATGCCGCCAGATCAGCGTCGAGTTCATCTTGTTGGATGTTTCACGCTCGATGCTCAAAGGCGGCCAATTCCGCGATCTGCAACAGCAGATTGCGGATTCCATCGGCGCGGCTCCGGCGTGCCGGCTGATGATTTTGGGGACTTTTGGGCTGACTGCCGACGTGCGCGCCGCTGAGTTCATGACCGGCAAAGCTGCTCGGCAGCGTCTTATGGAGGCGGTTTGGCGGCAACGCCCCACGTCAGGTGCAACCAATCTGGACGAGGCCGCCAAAGTAGTGGAGTTGCTGGCGTACCAATTGCAGGCCGCGTACGGGAGACAAGGTGAAGCCCTCATCGTCACAGCGTATACCGACAACATTCCTTCGCCCTCGCCAGGCAAAGACCCGTTCTCCCTTGCGGGGTTCCTGGCGCGCCGCCTGAATGCCCAACATGTTCAAGTGGCGGAGGATGCGGCAGATCGGAAGAGCACACGTCTGAACTCCAGTCACTTAGGCATC
>OBLW0100001354.1_pt1 | contig 20937 bp, 18 predicted proteins | sample 1520161 | NCBI WGS metagenome assembly OBLW01 (sample SAMEA3539309, study PRJEB22396) | soil metagenome | biome: tundra; feature: field; material: soil | place: USA | collected 2010-05 | depth 0.15 m | reverse complement strand
CTGGATTGCATGGCTGGCCATCTGGTTCATGGTGCTGCTGTCGCTGGTGTCCGCGGTCGACTACTTCGTCGCCTTCTGGTCGCGCATCGACCGGAAGTCGGAAAAGCGGCGTCGAAGGCGGGCCTTCGTCCTGGCACGACGGAGGAAGCGCGATGTCCAGACTGTCTGAAAATCTGGCTGCGAGCGAGGGCGCAGATAGCGTCCGGACCGGGCCGGAGTTCACTCCCGAACAACGCCAAATTCTGCTCGGCATTGCGCGCGCGGCAATCGCCTCGGGGCTGGCGGCAGAGCCGCTCCCGGATGTGCCGCCGCCTTCGTCATCTTTGGCAGCGCCCTCGTTGTCAACATCTCCATCATGGGCGGGGCTTATGGAGCCGCGCGGCGTCTTTACCACGCTTTATCTCGGCGACCAATTGCGGGGATGCGTCGGCTATGCTTTGCCAATTCGGCCGCTCTATCGCGCGGTAGGAGAAACGGCCCGCGCCGCGGCTTTTGAAGACTCGCGGTTCTGGCCGGTCACCCCGGAAGAAGCGAGCGAGCTTAAGATTTCACTCAGCGTGCTCTCGCGGTTGTTCCCGATCGCTCCCGGGCAGGTGGAAGTCGGGCGGCATGGGTTGGTGATTTCGGATGGCAGCCGGCGTGGGCTCCTGTTGCCGCAGGTTCCGGTGGAAAATGGCTGGGATCGCGAGACATTTCTGGAACAAACCTGCCGAAAGGCGGGCCTGCCGCGGGAGGCATGGCGTCAGCAGGAAATCGACATTCAGGCCTTCACCGCCGAGGTGTTTGGGGACGAAGACGCGTCTGAATGAAAACCTCTACTCTCAGTGGGGAACCTGATTTGACCACGAGTAAACAGACGTGGGAAGCCTCTACTTTCCTCCGTGTTCCTCTGTGTCCTCTGTGGTTAAAAGGCTCGGCGTGGGAGAGCAAACATCCGCTAGCGACTCCGGCTAACCTTGAGGCCCGAACCCGACGGCATCCGATCTTAGTAAGGCAGATAGGGAGGGCAGATACCGGCTTCCGGGAATCCACTTTGGTGGATGGCACGTTTGTACCCTTGTCTTCTGTGGGGAACAACGTAAGCTGGGCGCTGGCAGTTTGCCGTAGAGGGCAGTATGGAACTCGTCGTTGTAGTCGTTGTGCTGATCGTTGCCGGGGCAATCATCCCGGGTGATGCAAAGATTCCTTTCTATCATTGAAGCAACGCACTTTCTCGTAGGGCTTCCTTGTGAAGATGCGACATGGGACCGGCGGCGGAGCGCCCGGCCGAGTCTCAACGCCTCAGACCTGCTCCCGCACAAGATCGATGCACAATTCAGCGAAGAATTCAACGCACTGATTCACTACACAAAGGAAAAGGGGAGATTCGCTCTCCCCTCGGTGCTGCGATAAAAGTTCTCCGAGAATTCCCGGTGAAGCGTCAGGCTGCTTATTCCTGCGGATCAAGTTCGACAGTGTCGCCCGCGTAGACATCTTCGAGTGCGAAGACGACCATGCCGGAAGCTGAGGTCGGAGTCGTGCCCACGACCACCACTTCGCCGACGGCTCGCCGGGGCAGATCCGCCACATGAATATTGGTGCCCTTGCCCTTGGTGAAATACTTGGCTTCAAAGGTGGGCGAGTGCACCTGCGTGTCTTCCGACATCCCTGTTTTAAAGGGGAGCGAGTCGACCGGATCGTGCAAGTCGGCGGCGTAGGACCGAACGACGCGGAAATAGTCGCCCACTTTCACGCCCTGGTTGCCGCCCACGTTCAGGTAAAGCTTCATGCCCGTGCCAATCACCGTGTCGAAGTCTTTGCCGAGAACGACGCGTCCGGTCAGTTTTCCATTGGCGGGCGCAAAGCGGTCAAAATGGCTGGGAACGTGGAAGGTGACGGCTTCTTTCTGGACGAACGGCATGACGACGTCGCCGGGGTTGATCGGATCACAACTGAACTCGACCTGCGCGATGGCGGTGTGGTTGCGGGTATCAAGAACCCGCACCCGTCCGATTTCGCCGTAGGGATGCCCGATCGTGGAGAGCATCTTTCGCATGCCCGAGTAGATTTCATACTCGTTCACGTCCCGGAGTTCCCGGACGACAGAGTACAGTTGACCAGCCTGATAGCCGCTTCCGGCCAGGTAGACGATTTCGCCGATCTCGAATTTTGTGGACGTGGGCGTCTGCAGCCCGCCATTTACATAGTTGGCGTCGGGAACGCGGTCCTTCGAAATAAAGCCGGCGCAATAGATGTCGGCTTGAGTCGGCGTCTGGTAGCGCACAAACGGGACACTCACCCTGGTTTCGACGGTGCCGTTCGGCCCCGGCGTCGCTACCATGGTCGACGTAAGCTGTGGCGACGATTGGGCGCAAGCCAGGCTCGCCATTAGAAGCAATAACAGTCCTGTTTTCTTCATGTTGTCTCCGACTCCCCACCCACCCGAAACTGGTTCGGGCTTGCCCCAGCTATCCCGCTGGGAAGACAAGGGTTACAGCCAAAAAGTAACAAGGCCGGAGAGGGGGGTCAAGGTTACGAGGGTTCAAAGGCTTTGGCCTCCCAAAGTGTCCCCGTGCAACCTCTTCATGAATCCACTGTTGCATCTATTCTTGCACCCCTGTAAGATCGCGCCGTTCATAAGAACAAACGACTTTGGCCCTAACTTCCACTATCGCGCCCCGTTTTCTGCCTTTGCGACTGCCCAAAGTCTGCCTGGCCGTCAGTGCGGACACGGTCGATGAAATGCTCGAAATTGCCGAAGGAATGGCGCGGGATAATCCCTTCGTTGAGTTTCGCCTGGATTACCTGAAGCAGCCGCTCGCGGCGATCCCGAAGATCCGCCGCTTTCTCGAAACCCACCAGTACGTGACCGCGATCGCCACCTGCCGGAGGGCGGACAATGGCGGCAAGTTCAAGGGATCGCTCGCCTCCGAACTGGACGTGCTGAACAAGGCGCACGCGGCGGGCTGCCAGATTATCGACTTGGAACTGGAGAGCGCACTCAAAACCAAGCCCGAAGTGCTGGCGCGGCTGCGCAAGAGCGCGGGAGTGATCATCTCGTTCCATGATTTCCGCGCGACGCGGAACCTCGAGCCGACGCTCGAGAAGATGCTGAAGATGCCCGCCGATTTCTACAAGATCGTCACCACTGCGACCACGCTCTCCGACAACGTGACGATGATGAAGTTCCTGCAAACGCAAAGCGACAAGCATGCGCTGATCGGAGTGTGCATGGGGGAGCAGGGCATCATCAGCCGCGTGCTGAGCGTGCGCGCCGGCAGCGTGTTCACCTTCGGAGCAGTCAACGCCGATTTGAAAACCGCGCCCGGACAGGTCAGCGCGCGCGATTTACGCGGCATCTATCGCATCGAACAGGTCGACGCCGCGACCCGCGTCTATGGCGTGGCCGGCGACCCGATCGAACATTCACTCTCGCCCGTCATCATGAACACGGCGCTCCGCCGCGAGAACGTGAACGGCGTGTACGTAGCGTTGCACGCCAAGACGCTGAAGGACCTGATGCACTGTGTGCGAGAGATTCCGCTCCACGGGTTGAGCGTCACCATGCCTTACAAGCAGGCGATGCTCGAACATCTCGACAACACCGATGCCCACACCGCCAAGATCGGAGCCTGCAATACGGTGGTGCGTGGGCAGGAAGGCAAACTTTTTGGCTTCAACACCGACGTTGCGGGAGTGCTGCGTCCCCTCGAGCAGCGGCTGACGATCGAGGGCACGAAAGTTCTGGTGCTGGGCGCGGGAGGCGCGGCCCGGGCCGCCGTCTTCGGTCTCAAGGAGCGCGGCGCCGAAGTCTGGATTCTGAATCGCACCACCGTCAAGGCGCAGAAACTCGCGCGCCAGGCCAAGGCCCGGACCATCAAGCGCGCCGATCTGCGCAAGACCGCATTTGATGTGATCGTCAACGCGACGCCGGTGGGCATGGGTTCGACCCGCGATTGCCCACTCAAAGAGGATGAGATCCAGGCCAAGGTCGTGTTCGACATGGTGTATGACCCGATCGAAACTCGCCTGCTGCAAGTGGCACGCGCCAAGGGAATCGCCGTCATTCCGGGCGTCGAAATGTTTGTGCACCAGGCGGCGCGCCAGTTTGAAATCTGGACGGGCAAGCCTGCACCTGCGGGCGATATGCTGCGCGCGGTGACGATCACGCTCCAGGAGCGGGCCAACGCTCGCAAGACTGCCAGCGACTTGGTCAAATCGTGATCTCAGCGGGTGGTGTCCCTGATTTGCCTTTATTCACCACAGAGTCACAGAGTCACGGAGAAAACCCTGAACCTTTATGAAGAAGGTTTTGCCAAGCAATTGGGTTTCTCTGTGACCCCTGTGACCCCTGTGACCTCTGTGACCTCTGTGGTGAAGAAACGGGACCAGGACTCCTTCCCCAATGTGGATCGGGAGTGATTATGACCATGGGTAATATTTGAATTGTTGGGTGCAACGGACATTGCAATGGCGAGTCTGCACGAATCGTGAAAATTCCCCGGTTGGCTTACAACGTCTGAAACGTGCTCGCAATGCGATATCCGGCGGCTACGCGGTGACGCAAAATGAGACGAATTGCGATGCATTTTCATTAACAAAAGTTGCAAATAACAAGGAACCAAAGTAATATCGCTTTAGGCACGGTAGTTCGTGCCTATCTCGTCTCAAAACAAAAACCAGCCGTCCTCCAGAGTAGGAGCAGCCCTAAGTGTTTAAGAAAATCTAAAGGGTGCCCAAAGCCCCGGTGCAATTCGGAGAGAATGCATGTCGTGGTACGCGTACTGCCTCACAGAACACCAGACCCTCCCAAATGGTGTTCGCGCCCGTCGCCCCTTCGTCCTAGATGGTATTCAAGGCGTCAATTCCGCTCTCGTAATGAGCTATCCGAGCGGAGATTTCGCGGTCATTGTCAGTGAATACGACCGCGCGACCTCGAAACTGGACGAGAAATCGGTTCTGGAACATGCCCGCGTGGTAAGCCAGAGCTTCCGCACCGCAACCGTTTTACCCTTTCGCTTTGGAACAATTTTCGACACCGAGGATGCGATCCGCCAGGCTGTCCGCTCGAACCGCCGCACGTTCTGTGAGAGCGTGGAGCGGCTGCGCGGCAAGTCTGAGATGCGCATCAAGCTCGTCGTGCGCGACGGCTCGGGACGCGGCAATATGGAGGAGATCGTCTTGCCGGACACGGTGGGACGCGAATACCTGGCCAAGCTCCGCGAGAAGGCCTCGCGCGACCGCGAACGCCAGACCAAAGCTCGCGCCCTCTCCGTGCAGGTCCACAAACTTTTCAATCCGCTCGAAGAAGAAGTGAGCTGCAAGTGCGTCGCAGCCGACGGCATGCTGCTCGACATAGCCCACCTGATCGACACCAAGTCGATCGAGAAGTATCAGAACCGCTACAGCACGGCCGCCAAGCAACTCAAGAACTGCCAGATGGTAGTAAGCGGACCGTGGCCGCCATATCATTTCCTGCCGGAAAAACTGCGGCAGGTGGCCGGCGACAGCTAGCCCTAGGCTGGATTGCTCTCTCGAAGCCCCCGTTCCCGGGGGCTTTCGTTTTGCTGCGGGGGTGGCATTACGGTGTCCTGAAAGGGAAGACTCGAAGACCGCAGGAAAAAGGGAAGGGCACGAGTTCTGTAATACCACTCCCCAGCCAAAGCTGCAGTTCAGGAGGCCTTCGACTCCAGGCTTTGCAGTAAGCCCGATGCCATCTCCATTACATTGTTATGCTCGGGAACCTGGCCGTTAGGCGTGAGCTTATCCACGATACCCGGCAACAACTGCGCGATCGCCGAGGCTGCCGTATCGGGAGAAACACCAGCCTTCGCCGCCAGCGCCTTCACCTGATCGCTGCCCAGTGCCTGATGAATCTGGTCCGCGCTGATCGGCAGATTCTGTCCACTCCCGATCCACGACGAAACCAGGCCGCCCATACCCTTGTCATGGAACGACTGCACCAGCCCCTGCAAACCTCCGGGCTGATTCTGAATCATCTGCAACAGGCCTGAGGCCAGCGGATTCGAGTTGCTGCCCAGAACCTTGCCCATCGCCGCGCTTTCAAGATTGTCGAGCAAACCCATACTGCCTCCCTGGATGGCGTAATGCCTCCGAGCCGCATTCTGTGATCTTTGCGGTGAAGTGTTTCTTACTTCTGTTTCGCGATGATCTTGTCTTTGATCTTGTCGTAAGTGGCCTGGGGAAGAACTTTCTTCCTTACCAGATCTGTCTTCTTGGCATAGGGACGGCCGTCGATGATCTTCTGCGAATAGACTGCGCCAATCCCCGGCAGTGCATCGAGCTGATCTTTGGTTGCCGAATTGATATCGACCAGATCGGCACTGGAGGCCGTCGCCGTCGCCGGCTTTTTGCCGGTTTGCGCGACCGCCATGCCGCCGATCAGACTCAGAGCGAAAAGTGCAATCAGAATCGTGCTTATAAAACGTCTCGTCATAGTCTCTCCTTTAGTTTTCATTTCCTGATGGTCATTCCGGCTTTTGAGATCTTCATGAAGATCGAAGGGAGGAAATTTGTTTCTTCCTCCCCGCGATTGGTCTGACTTACTCTTTCTGGGCTTCCTTATAACCGGCAGATTTGGCCTCGGATTCGGTCATGAATTTTCCCTTCTTGGTCTTGCCATACCAGCGTCCGCTCTTGTGGTAGACGCCGCTTTCGGTGTTGACCCAGACTTTGCCACTGGCTTGTGCGGCGGCGATGTCCGGACTGGAAGTTGTCGTCGCGGACGTCTTGGTGACCTTGGCATCGCTCGCACCCATGGGGCTCGTGGCTGGTTTCACCGAAGCTGCCGGAGTGCTAGTCATCGGCTTTGCTGCGGGAGCCGGAGTCGCTGCCGGGGTCGCGGCTGGTGTGCTCGCTGCCGCACTCGAATCCGCCGCTGCCGTTTTCTTGCTCTTCTTCTTTTTTGTTGTCGCGGTGGAGTCGTCCTTCGCCATCGTGTCGCCAGCCGCTGCCTTATCGGCCGCTGCCTTCTCCTTGGCTGCTTTTTTCTTGGCCTTATTAGTCGTTGTCGTATCGGTGGTGGTCGTGTCGGTTGTCGCTGCTGCCTGGGCCGCCGCCAATGCGGGCGCCAACGCCAGCGTGAACGTGCAACAGAAAACGGCCATCCACAAAGTAAGTTTGTTCCTGGAGTGATTCATCATTTCCTCTCCTCACGAGCAAGGGACGATAAGTCCCGTATTTTACGGATCACGTGCCTTAAACCTGTCTTGCAATCGGAAGTTGCGTTGGGAAAGCCCCAGCATGATTACACCGGGACCAACTCCGGGTCAACAGATAGTGCAGGAGAAAGTACCGGGGGCTTCCGGCTGGAAGCCCCTGGAAGATATGGCTAGGCGTAGATGCCGCGCTGACGGATGGTATATGCCACGCGGTCAATCGCCAGCATATACGCGGCGATGCGGTTATTCACAGCATGCGTTTCGGCGTAACGCACTACGTCGTCGAACGCCGTGACCATGATATCCCCCAGACGATCATTGACCTCCGATTCCTTCCAGAAATATCCCTGGCGGTCCTGCACCCATTCGAAATACGAGGTTGTGACCCCACCGGCGTTGGCCAGAATGTCCGGGATCACGAACACTTTCTTCTCGGCCAGAATATCGTCGGCCGCCGCCGTCGTTGGACCGTTCGCCCCCTCGGCCAGGATCTTGCATTTCACCCGATCCGCATTCTGACTCGTGATCTGGTTCTCCGTGGCCGCCGGAATCAGGATGTCGCAATCGGCCAGCAGCAATTCCGCCGGATCGTAGGTCTCCGCTCCCGTGAAGCCGTGAATCGTTCCGTTCCGCTGCCGGAATTCCCACAACGCTTCCAGGTCGATCCCGTCCTTCTTGTACAGCCCGCCATCCAATTCGAGGATGCCGATTACTTTATATCCCGCTTCCGCCATCAGCCGGGCAGCGTTCGAACCTACGTTGCCGAATCCCTGCACGATGACGCGCGTCGTGTCACGATTCAGGCGCAGCTTCTTGATCGCCTGATCGCACACCATCAGCACGCCGCGTCCCGTCGCCTCGCGACGCCCGCGCGATCCGCCTATATTGATCGGCTTGCCCGTAACGCAAGCGGTCACCGTCTGGCGCGCATGCATCGAGTACGTGTCCATCATCCAGGCCATGATCTGCTCGTTCGTGTTCACGTCGGGTGCGGGCACGTCTTTCTCTGGCCCGATGAAATCGAATAGCTCGGCTGTGTAGCGGCGCGTCATCCGCTCCAGTTCGCCCATCGACATCTTATGCGGATCGCAAATGATCCCGCCCTTCGCGCCTCCGAACGGAATGTTCACGACCGCGCACTTCCACGTCATCCAGCTCGCCAGCGCGCGCACTTCATCCAGGTTCACGTCTGGCGAATAGCGAATCCCGCCCTTCGCGGGACCGCGCGCAATCGAGTGCTGCACGCGGAATCCTGTGAACACCTCCAGGTGCCCATCGTCCATCTGCACCGGAATGTGGACAATAAGTTCGCGACTGGGACTCCGCAGCACCCGCCATAGCCCCTCATCCAGATTCAACTTGCGCGCGGCTAGATCAAAGCGCGCAGCTTGTGCCTGCCACGGATTTGTTTCCTGTTCCAGGTCGATGGTCGTCGTCATAATGATTCTCCGATATTGATTGCGTTTCAGGCGCCGGCCAGCGCAGGTTGGTCTCTACCTAACTGCGGTAGACGAAACTGCAAGTATAGTGATGGGCCACGGGCTAGGCAAGCGTGGTGCAACGCGGAAGTGGGCTACTTTGAATTTCAGTGTGGTTTAGTGACGATCAGCGGCAAGAGATACATGATCGAAAGCAGAACCAAGAACACACCAACAACCCGAAACATAACTGTCATGATCTTGGTATTCCGTGCCCGCCATTCTGGAGTTGGCGGCGGATTGACGTTGGGATGACGTTCACGCAGACCAGTGGTCCAGGCGCTGTAGCGGATGGACAAGGGCGCAGCCCGGAAAATTAGAGCCAGCCCGACGACGGCATATCCAGCACCTAGAATCAAATTCACGCTACCGCTCCTTCCGCCTCAGCCTCCAATAATCGGTAATGGCCTAATTCATCCACTACCGAGCGGGCGTCGTCGGCTAGCTCCATGCTACTCAGTCTTGATTTCGCAAAGTAGCGGCAATAACAAAGCCCCCACCACTGATCCCCAAAGCCACCAGCAAGCTCGCCCACTCCCCTTGATTGTGGAGCGCCGCCGCCACCCTCGGACCATGCAGAACCAGGACCCAAAGCAGGAACATCACTCCCATCCCCAGAGCGCCCAGCGATCCCTTCACGCCGGTGATGATCGACACTCCCGAGGCAATAAACGCGCAGCCCGTGAAGTAGACAAAAAATAGGTGTCCGGGAATCCAGGGCGTAACCAGCGTGGCAATATACGCCGCATACATGAAATGCTGAATGCCGAAGATGACCATCGAAAAGCCGAACAGAAAATTGCCCAGCCAGAGCGCCCATCCCGTCGTGGCCCGATGCCCCTCGGTCGCTGCTCCCGCCGCCAGCACCAAGGCGGCAGCACCCAGTGCCATCACCTCAAACGCGCCCGTCCGAATATTTCCGCTGTGCAGAATACCGGAGAACCTTTGCGTGTGAAGAACCAGCGCGCTTAGCACAAACAAGAATGCCAACGCTCCTGCCGCCCGACGCACCTGCCAGCCCGCCGCAATGCATGCGCCCGACGCCACCAGCAGCGCGCCCGTCACGTACGCCGCGATCCGCCCACCCGGCGTCCACGGAGGTACCGGCGCCAGCCCCGACACAAATCGGCCAAGGATGAAATACTCAATGCCGAAACCCAGCATGGCGATGCCAAGAAACGACCGGCCGACTCTCAGCGTCACGGACATTTCGACCTCGCAGTCTACATCGCGAATGCTATTCCCTATAATGAGGGCTTGGCAAAACTTAAAGATGATCTGTTCGGATCCAACCGAGCTGTCGTCTACCTCGACTATGATTCGTTCCGACTATGATCCGTCCCTCCTATAACGAGTTCGCCCGCCTGGCGCGCCAGTTCACGCTCGTCCCCGTGGCTAAGTCCATCTCCGCCGACCTGCTCACGCCCGTCTCCGCCTTCCTTGCCGTCGCCGATGGAGAGCCCGACGCCTTCCTCCTCGAGTCCGTCGAAGGCGGTGAAAAAATCGGCCGCTACACCTTTCTAGGAGTGCGTCCCTTTCTCCGACTCGAATCCCGCGGCGACCAAATCACTATTCATCACGACTCAGGGGCCAGATCTTCTAGAACTCGCGGCGCAAAAGCTCGCAACGCAAAGGCGCGCATCCCAAGAATCGAGACCCGCACCGCCAGCGTCTTCGACGTCATCAAGGAACTCCTCCACCAGCACCGTCCCGCCCAGGTTGAAGGCCTGCCCCCGTTCACGGCCGGCGCCGTAGGCTACTGCGCCTACGACATCGTCCGCCAGTTGGAGAATATCGGCGATCGCGCCACCGACGACCTCGACGTTCCCGACTGCATCCTCATGTTCTTCGATCGCACGCTCGCCTTCGATCACCTCCGCCACCAGATCCATATTGTCGCCTCCGCTGACGTCGCCGCTGAATCGCCCCGCGCCGCCTATGACCGCGCCCTGCGCGACATCGCCCAAATCGAGCGCAAACTGGCCGCCGGATGGAAGCCCGCCGACTGGCCCAAGGCCGCCGCCAAAACAAAGCTGGCCGTCCGCGCGCGCACCCCGAAGCCGAAATTTCTCGAAAGCGTTCGCCGCGCGAAGGAGTACATCGCCGCCGGAGACATCTTCCAGGTCGTGCTCTCCCAGCGCTGGGATTTCGAGCCCGCCGTCGCCCCCTTTGATCTCTACCGCGCCCTCCGCACCGTCAATCCATCGCCCTATATGTACTTCCTTCGCTTCGGAGCCAGCGCCTCCAAAGTAGACGCTGCAAACGCGAAGAAGAAAGCAACAGATTCCGCCGTCCTGCACGTGCTCGGCTCCTCGCCGGAAATGCTGGTGCGCGCCGCCGGACGCAAGCTCGAATATCGTCCCATCGCCGGCACTCACCCCCGAGGCAAAGACGAAGCCGAAGACGCCGCGCTCGAGAAGAAAATGTTAGCCGACGAAAAAGAGCGGGCCGAGCATGTAATGCTGGTGGACCTGGGCCGCAACGACTTGGGCCGCGTAAGCGAATACGGCTCGGTGAAAGTCCGCGACCTGATGTACGTAGAGCGCTACTCCCACGTAATGCACATCGTGTCCGCGCTGGAAGGCCGCCTCCGCTCCGAACTCGACCCCATGGACGCCTTCGCCGCCTGCTTCCCTGCCGGAACCCTGAGCGGCGCGCCGAAAGTGCGGGCCATGCAAATCATCGAAGAACTGGAACCGGTCCGGCGCGCCGTCTACGGAGGCTCCGTTCTCTACGCCGACTTCGCCGGCAACCTGGATTCCTGCATCGCCATCCGCACTCTCCTGATGAAGGGCAAGAAGGCGTACCTCCAGGCGGGAGCCGGCATCGTAGCCGACTCCGATCCCCAGCGCGAATTCGAAGAGACGGAGAATAAGTCGCGCGCGGTGCTGAGGGCGGTTGAGATGGCGCGATCGGGGAGTAGGAAAACTTAGCTCTCGGCTCCAAGGTGTGGGCTCTCAGCAATGGCCCGACAATCAGGGCACGATGCGAAATGGGCGTTTGCGAGCGGAGCGATATACGCCAAAATCTCGCCGGTCGAGGGTGAAAATAGTGTCGATCCCTTCCCGTTCCGCCAAGTAAACCAGCGCGGCGTCAGCCAACTGAGGACGGATGTCTTCGTACTCCTTCATCACGTCCGCAATCGCGCCGGCCTCCGAGCCAGCTAGAGGAAACAACTCCAGAAAACCTCCGGGCTTCTCGGAAAAGCAGCTTCTTAGAAGTTGCTGGACGGCGCGCGGATGCGAACGCAGTAGCCACACGGCTTCGGTGATCACGGGCCAGCAGGAGAATAAAGGGCCGGGCAGTTGATGAAGGGCTTTGACGCAAGCGGCGTGGTATTCGTCCGCGCAGGAGAGAATGGCGACGAGCGGGCCGGTGTCCACCAGCACGCGGCGCTTCATTTCGACTTCCCGAAACCTTCCAAGTGACGGGGATTGGTGCTGAGGTCCCGGGGCGGAGACTTTCGGCCGTTCCCGACACAGCCGATCAAGCCAGCCTCTTCTGCCAGATCGAAGGCGGGACGGCCTTCGGTGGACTGTCCGAGATATGTCTCGAGAGCTTCGCGGACGAGTTCCGATTCTGGCTGCCCTCGCATCCGCGAGCGGTAGCGCAGGCGCTGTCCTAGGGTCTCTGGGATGCGAATTGTGATGCGTTCGGAGGCCATGTCAGACATTATAGCATAAATGTCTGACAGTCCAAAACCTGTGTTCGCAACCCAGACAATGATCCACTCTTTACTTCTCCAGCAAACTTAAAACGTCCAAAGGCTCCGGACGCTCCGTGTAATCCTCATTCGCCGACGCAAACAGAATCGTTCCATCGCGCTCGACCACATACGTTGCCGGAATCGGCAGCTCCCAACTGGAATCGCCGTTGGCAAACGGAAGATTCACAAACGTGCTGCGATAAAGGCCTTGCTGCTCGTCCGGGATGCGATACACCAGCCCAAACCGCCGCGCAACATCGTTGTGCTCATCCACCAGAACAGGAAACGTGAGCTTGTGCTGATCGCGCATGAAGTACGCCTGCTTCTCGGTCTGCGGAGAAATTGCGACCAGCGAAGCTCCTGCAGCCGCAATCTGCGCAGCAACGTAGTTCATCGCCTCCATCTGTCCCACGCAAAAAGGACACCATCGGCCGCGAATGAAGCACACGACGAGCCTGCCCTTGGCTAACAGGTCAGCCGATGAAACGCGCTTGCCATTGTGATCGCCGAGTTCGAACGGTGGAATCTTCGCGCCCGCTCCGAGCGCTCGCAGGGCTACTTCCTGAGCCTTCAATCCAGCAACCGTTCGAGCATGCACCGCGAGCACGTCTGCAGGAACGTATTTGGCGATCGTCGCCTTGCGCTCGGCAAAGATCTGCCGCAGTGGGCGAGTATCGTCATACGATCCGGATTCCTCGAGCGAGCGCCATTTCATGCGGCTCCTCTCATGCGGTTCTTCTCATGCAGCTCTCTGCTTCCCGGCAAACGCCTTTGCCAACATCTTTCCCAACCCTTGCTCCTGGATGATCTGTCGCAACCGCCGGGCGCGTCGCAGCATCAGCGAACCCGGCAATTCCGGAAAGGTTCCAATCTTGTGCGCCTTCCTCCGACTCACCAGCCTGCCAGTCAGCTCCTGGTCGTAGACTTTGCCCGCGATATACACGCGCGGCCGCTCGCTGGCATTCAGCGCGGCAATCGCCTGGGTCAGTTGCCTCGTGTCAAACTGGTATTCAATGTGGCCGTGAAGAAGCTTGACCGGACCATTCAGATATCCCTGCCCGCGGAACTTGCAGTTGTATTCGCGAGGCAGTGTTGCGATGCGGACATCGCTCTCGTAGATCGCGGCTCGAAAGAACGGCTGGTCGTTAATTGGCTGATCGGGTTTCTGCTGGAGATAGTCCGCGTAGAGCGCTTCCCACTTCTTCAGCACCCCATCCATCTGCGGAGAGCGATTGAAGAGCAGTATGCCGGTATTGAACTCGGGAAAGCTGGCTGGAATATCGGGTCGCGGATAGCGATTGAACCAATCCGTGTTGAGATATTCCTCATGCGTGGCAGCGCAATCAAAGCGGTCGAGCAGATCGAACATCTCGGGAAACGGCTTCACTGCATAGATATCGGCATCAATGAACAATGTACGGTCGTAAGGAGACTCGCGCATCAGCCTCGTCTTATCGTAGAAGCCATCGCGAGTAGGCGTGACTGAGATCACTTGATCGATCAGCGGACTGCTCACCGGAAACTGCGACAGAAATGTGACCGGCAAGTCCGGCATCGCACGCTTTACCGTCGCCACCGAGTCGAGGGCAAGCGGCACGTAGCGCGCGTCCTGCGTCAGGATGTAAATGGCGCCCGTAGTCATCCGAGCACCCGCTACATCCCCGGGAACTTCATCCCGGCCATTCTGCGCGCGAAGCTTGGCTTTCCCATCTGCTTGAACATCTTTTTCATCTGTGCATACTGGCGAAGCAGGTTGTTGACCTCCTGAACGGTCGTGCCGGAACCGCGTGCGATGCGTTTGCGTCGGCTGCCATTGATCGCCTCGTGATGGTTGCGCTCGTATCCGGTCATCGAGTTGATGATGGCCTCAACGCGGTTGATCTGCTTCTCGTCGACCTTGTCCGCCGCTTTTTGCAGTCCCTGAAACGCGCCAATCGAAGGCAGCATCCCGATCAGACTTTGCATCGATCCCATCTTGCGAACCTGCCGCAACTGGTCGCGGAAGTCTTCCAGCGAGAATCCATCGCCGGAGAGCGCTTTGGTCGCAAGTTCTGTCGCCTTCTTCTTGTCGATCTGCGACTCCGCCTTCTCGATCAGCGAAAGAATGTCGCCCATGCCAAGGATGCGGGAGACAATACGGTCCGGATGAAACGGTTCCAGCGCGTCGTACTTTTCGCCGATGCCGATGAACTTGATCGGCTGACCTGTGACCTGCCGAATCGAGAGCGCCGCGCCGCCACGCGCATCGCCATCCATCTTGGTGAGGATGACGCCGGTCAGCGTGAGCTTCTTGTGGAACTCGTCGGCGGATTTAACCGCGTCCTGGCCAGTCATCGAGTCGGCGACGAACAATATCTCCTGCGGATTGAGCAACCGCTTGAGCGACTGCATCTCCTCCATGAGTTGGTCATCGATGTGCAAACGACCGGCCGTGTCGACGATGAGCACATCGCAACCGGTATTAATGGCTTCCTTGCGAGCTTCTTTGGCGAGGCGCTCTACGGTCGCCGTGTTCGCTTCGCCAACCTCGCCTTCGTAGAGATTGGCTTTGATGGCAGCGGCGACGACCTTCAACTGTTCGCGCGCGGCAGGACGGTAGACGTCCACGGAAACCAGCAGCGGACGATGTCCGCCGTTCTTGAGCCAATTGGCGAGTTTGCCCGAAGTGGTCGTCTTACCGGAACCTTGCAGACCGGCCATCAGGACAACGGTTGGGGGTTGCGAGGCAAATTTCAGCTTGGCCGTGTCTTTGCCAAGCGTCTCGACCAACTCGTCACGAACGATCTTGATGACCTGCTCGCCGGGCGAGAGCGCAGTCAGCACTTCCTGCCCGACCGCCTTCGCCTGGATGCGGTCAATCAGATCCTTGACCACTTTGAAGTTGACGTCGGCCTCAAGCAGCGCCAAACGAATTTCTTTCAGCGCCTCGGCAATGTTTTCTTCCGTGAGGACGGCTTGTCCCCGGAGGCTTTTAAATGCGCGTTGGAGTTTTTCCTGTAAGTTCTCAAACATAGGGCTAGGCGTTCATTTTAGCAGCCTGTCTGGCTAGACCTGGGCGTAAGAGCATTCATGCGGCTTTGGGCTGTTGACGGCTCGCCCTCCGACCGTAGCGCCGGAGTCCCGCCGGCTGTCCTGGGCGTCTCGTCCCCGCTTCATCTCCCGCCGACGAGCAGTACAATGCTGCTCAAGCAGAGAGGAAATCCTTGCCGGCACACTTCCCCATGGTCTTGCTTGTCCTTCTGACCTGCACTTGTCTCCGGACCAGCATGGCAAGCAAGCAACAGAGTGCAGATCTTCCAGGCAGTGTTTCTGCCGCTCCGTCGGCAATCCTCGGAAAAGTCAACGTTAGTCCGCGACCGAATGGTTTCGAGATCGAGATCGCGACCAGCGTGCCGCTTGTTCCAACATCAGACCGGCTGACGAATCCCGATCGCTTGGTCTTCGATTTCCCGGGCTGCGAACTTCAAGGGGGGAATCGCCACATCCCGGTCAACAGCGGACCAGTCCGCGAACTGCGACTGTCACTGTTCAGTACTCATCCACCCGTCACCCGAGTGGTGGTTGATTCGAAACTACCCCTGGATTTCGAGGTGAAGCCGGCAGGAAACAGAGTTCTGATCGAGATTACCTTTCCGAAGCCAGCGTCCGTTCCCGCCGCTTCAGCAGCTCAATTGCCTCCAGTAAACTCACCAGTGGACAAGGAACATGCGGCGCCCAGCGGCGGAACCCAGAGCCCGCTCGCGCGGCAGACCGCAGCCCCCACCACACAGTCACGAACCAGCGCCTACGGCATCCAGGCAAGAGCCAAAGCCTTGGACGTCGCAGATCTGCAGGCCCTGGAAGACAAGGCGGAAGCTGGCGATCCTGAGGCTGAAACTACGCTTGCGCTTGCCTATCATGCTGGAGTTCTACTGAAGAGAAACGACGCAGACGCACTTCGCTTGCTGCATAAGGCCGCGGATCAGGGGTTCATGGGAGCTCAGGAATCTCTGGGTATTTTCTCGGAAACAGGAATTGGCATGGAACAGGCCTCCCCTGCCGAAGCGCTGGAATGGTACAAGAAGGCGGTGCGACAAGGGTCCCTGGACGCGGCCACCAACATTGGATTGATGTATGCCGAGGGAAGAGGCGTCCCGAAAAACCCCGCAGAGGCTGTCACCTGGCTTCGTCAGGCTGCCGAGGGTGGCGATGCAGCCGCCCAGTACAATCTCGCGCTGATTTATCGGCGAGGCGACGGTATCCCCGAAGACGACAAGGAGTCCGTTCGATGGCTTACTGCGGCCGCGGAACAGAATGTCCTCCCCGCGCTTTTGGATCTTGCAGACTTCTATATGCATCCGCCCGCTTCCGCAATCGCGGATGTCGACCATGCCATCCCCTACTACCAGAAGGCAGCTGAACTCGGTAGTGCTCGCGCACAGGTGATTCTGGGAAACATTTTTGGCAAAGGGTTGCAGGGCAAGCCCGATTACGAGCAGTCCGTAAACTGGTATCGGAAGGCGGCGGAGCAAGGGGAACCAGACGGCGAGTGTGGGCTTGCAATCCGGTACGCGCTCGGTCAGGGTGTTCCAGTCGACCTGCAGGAAGCGCGCCGCTTATTCATGGCCGCCGCCGACCAGGGACAATTGGACGCACAATATAACCTGGCAATCATGGGTGAGGAAGGAAAAGGCGGCCCCGCTGATCGGGCGCTTGCAGCGCACTACTATCAATTAGCCGCCGAGCAGGGCATGATCAAGGCTCAATTTCGACTTGGACAGTTACTTGCCAGCGACGGAGAATCTCGAAGCAACCGAGTGTCCGCATACAAATGGTTGATGCTGGCACAGGATTCGATCAAGGAGAGCTCCGCAGCCTTGAACGATCTAAGAAAATCCATGAACGCACAGGAAATCGCCGAAGCCGAGCGGGAAGTGGATACCTGGCGAGTTGCGCACCAGCCAACCCGCCCGTGAAACCAGGTCGAGATTGGTTGGCCGCTATTTCACTCCATATTTCCCGCCAAAGATTTCTTTCGCTGCGACCACCGTATTGGAGTGGATGGTGACGGTGTCTTCCAGTTTGTGGGCGTAGCCGCCGGCGAGGGTAACCATGACGGGAATGCGCTCGGCCTTGGCGAGCCGGAACACGAGCGCATCTCGTTCCTTCAATCCCTCAATCGTCAACGACAATCCGCCGAGTTGATCGTCGCGATAAGGATCCGCGCCCGCGACGTAACAGATAAGTTCCGGCTGGAATTTGTCCAATCCCAAACTGATGGCGTTGCCAAGGCACGCCAGATATTCGCCGTCCCCCAAACCGTCGGGCAGATTCATGTCCAGCGATGAAGGAGGCTTGAACGTGGGGTAATTGTTCTCCTGATGCAAAGAGATAGTGAAGACGTCGGTAGACACCTTGCGTGTCCGAGCCATTTCAGCGGCGAGATGCGAGGGCATCCGGTTGCCGGGGGCCGGCTTCGGGGCAAAGATGACTGCGGTCCCATTGCCTTGATGAACGTCGCAATCGAGCGTCATCGCCGTCCGGATTTTTTCGTCGGCCTGCATGCGGCGAATTGCGACCGCGATGTCGTTGATCATGCAAAAGCCTTCTCCATGGTCGGGAAAGGCGTGGTGAAAACCGCCGCCGATGCTGATGGCAATGCCGTCGTTCAGCGCATAGTCGGCGGCAAGCATGGAACCGCCCGCCGCCAACCAGTACGCACGCACCAGTTCCGGCGAGTATGGCACCTCCATCTCGAGTTCTTCGCGCGTGCTCAGCGTCCCGGTCTTGAGTTTGTGGACATACTGGGGAGTATGGACCAGCAAAACGTCCTCATCGGTTGCGGGCCGCGGAGAAACAAAGTCGGAAGCATCCGCCGCATTCGTGGCCAATAGGCGGTCGTGGACTCGCTTGTACTTTTCGGCAGGAAATACGTGGGACCCGATGGGCAGGAAATAGTCGTCGCTGTAAATCAGTTTGAAAGGAAGCATGCAGTACCCAGCGGTCGATGGCCGAAAACCCCTCATCATACGCGGGTTTGGAATATTTGGCAGGTATTGCCGTCACTGGTTTCGGGAGGTGCATCGAACTGCTAAACTTGGCGAATTGCCTCCGAAAAAGAAATCTTTATTGGAACCCTCCGTTGAGCCGGCAGAGCGGGCGCCAGCGGTCAATCCGAAGCCGCAGCTTGCGCCCGATCCCGGCAAAGGGCGCATTTTTCTCATCGATACCATGTCGTTCATTTTTCGCGCCTATCACGCGATGGCGCGGCAGCGTCCGATGTCCACCAAGACGGGGCTTCCGACGGCGGCGATTTATGTGTTCGTCAACATGCTGCGCAAGCTGCGGGATGACTTTTCGCCGGAATATCTGGCGGCGGTGTTCGATGTGGGAGCGCCGACCATCCGCAATCAGCAAGCGGAGGCAATTACAACTATTCGCAAGTTCGACATCAAGACACAGACGTTCAAGGAATCGCAGTATGACGGCTACAAGGCGAATCGCGCCGAGATGCCTCCCGATTTAGTGCAGCAGGTTCCGTACATTCGCCGGGCACTGGAGGGCTATCGCATCCCCATTCTTCAGTTAGAGGGATACGAAGCGGATGACGTGATCGGAACGCTGGCTCGAAAGGCGGCGGAGGAATCGTATCCCGTCTACGTGGTGTCGAGCGACAAGGACATGCTGCAGTTGGTGAACGAAAATGTGTGCGTGCTGAACCCGCCCAAGGACAATTTGATTTGCGATGCGGCGAAGGTGGAAGAGTTGCTCGGCGTGCCACCTTCGAGGGTGGTGGATGTGATGGCGTTGCGCGGCGACTCCGTCGACAACATTCCGGGAGCGCCAGGGATCGGCGATAAGGGCTCGGTCGAGATCATCCGCCGTTTTGGGAGCGTGGAGCAGGCGCTGGAGCGCGCGGCGGAAGTCGAGAAGAAGACTTACCGTGAGTCGCTGCAGAATAACCGCGACAATATCCTGCTCAGCAAGCAACTGGTGACGATTGACACGAACGTTGCCGTCGACCTGGACGTTGCCGCGATGCACGTCGGCGAGCCGGATGTTGAGGCGTTGCGCGCGCTGTTTGCCGAGCTTGAATTCAGTTCGTTGTTGAAAGAATTGTTGCCGGTGGTCGAGGTGAAAGAGGGCGACTACCGGGACATCAGGTCGAAGGCCGAATTCGAGGATTATTTGTGGGGCTTGGCAGCCGATGCGCCGCTCGCAATTGCAATCCCGGCCGAACAGACTGAAAAGGTCGAAGAGGAAGAAGATGAGCCCGAGCCGGCACAGAGCGAGTTTCTGGCTTTGCAGCCCCCCGATGCTGCTGAAGATCAGACTGCCGCGTGGCGGAAGCAAACGGCAGTTTCGAAAGCGCCCGGAGAGGGCGCGATGGTGTGGCTCGAGGACAAGGCGCTCGCTATCCGGGTGAAGAGCCTGCTTGAAGATCCGGCCGCGCCAAAGACCGTGCACAACTACAAGGCGGCTCTTCATCATTTTTCGGAGCTGGAGATTGCACTCGCGGGAATCAAGCACGATCCGATGCTGTATTCGTATTTGCTGGACCCAACTTACTCGTCACATTCGCTGCCGGAAGTTGCGCTGCGAAGACTCAATTTGAAGTTGAGTGGCAACCTAGCGGAGGCGGCCGACGTGACAGGACGACTGGCCAGTGCGCTGCGCCAGGAGGTTGAGGATCAGGGGCTGAGTTCCGTCTACGAAACAATCGATGCGCCACTCGTGCCGGTTTTGGCGCGAATGGAAGAGGCGGGCGTGAAGATCGATCCCGCGGTTCTGGCTGAGATGTCGGTGAAGTTGCAGCGGGAAGCGGAAGCCAAGGCTCGCGACATTTACGCGCGCTGCGCGATGGAGTTCAACATCAACTCACCGAAACAACTGGGCGACGTGCTGTTCAACAAACTCGGCCTGCCGGTGCCGGTGAAATACGGAAAGGGCAAGAAAATATCGACGGCGGTCGATGTGTTGGAAGGCCTTGCGGAAGAGCATGAAGTTCCGCGGCTGGTGCTGGAATACCGGCAATTGACCAAGTTGAAGTCGACCTACGTGGATGCGCTGCCGGCGCTGATTCGCGCCGGGAGCGGCCGCGTGCACACGACGTTCGGGCAGACGGGAACGGCGACGGGAAGGCTGTCGTCCACGAATCCAAATCTGCAGAATATTCCAATCCGCACGGAGCTCGGGCGGGAGATTCGTGCCGCGTTCATCGCAGAGCCGGGACATGTGCTGCTGGCGGCGGATTATTCGCAGATTGAGTTGCGGCTGCTGGCCCACTTTTCTAAAGACAAGCTGCTGGTGGAAGCGTTCCGGCGTGGGGATGACATTCACACTCTGACGGCGTCGCAGGTATTTGGCGTGCCTCCGTTGATGGTGACCTCGGACCATCGGCGCCAGGCGAAGGTCGTGAATTTCGGCATTGTGTATGGGCTGTCGGCGTTCGGGCTGTCGCAGCAACTGGGCATTGAGCCGGGCGAGGCGAGGAAGTTTATCGACGCCTACTTCGAAAAATATGCGGGGGTACGAGCGTTCATCGATGCGACCCTCGCGCAGGTGCGCCGCGATGGCAACGTGAAAACGCTGTTCGGACGCATTCGGCCAATTC
>OBLW0100001352.1_pt1 | contig 20945 bp, 18 predicted proteins | sample 1520161 | NCBI WGS metagenome assembly OBLW01 (sample SAMEA3539309, study PRJEB22396) | soil metagenome | biome: tundra; feature: field; material: soil | place: USA | collected 2010-05 | depth 0.15 m | reverse complement strand
CCAGCGCCCTCTTCATTCTCTCGCTGAAGTGGATGAGTTCTCCCGCCACCGCGCGCCACGGCATTCTGGCCGGCGAAATCGGCATGGTGCTGGCGATTGGCGGCACGATGCTGCATCACGGCATCGTCGACTGGAAGTGGATCATCATCGCGCTGGTGCTCGGTTCGGGCATCGGCATCCCGCTCGGCATGGTGCAGATGACGGCCGTCCCACAGCGGACGGCTCTCAGCCACGCTTTCGGTGCGCTCTGCGTCACGCTGGTCGGCACGGCCGAGTTCTATCTGGGAACGCAGAACAACTCAAAGTTTGGATTGTCAGTGCTGTCGATGGAAGTGATCCTCGGAGGCCTGACCTTTACCGGCAGCCTGATGGCCGCGGGAAAGCTGCAGGAAATTCTGCCGCAGCGCCCGATCACTTATAAAGGCCAGAACCTCGTCAACCTTCTGCTGTTTGTGGTGGCCCTGGGAAGCGCCGTCTATCTCGCGCTGCATCCCGAAGCGAAAATCTTCTTCCCGATCATTGTCGGCGTGTCACTGATCTTCGGAGTGCTGCTCGTGATTCCCATCGGCGGCGCTGACATGCCCACGGTGATCTCGCTGTTGAATTCCTACGCCGGTCTTTCCGCGGCCGCCATGGGATTCGTGCTCCAGAACAAGCTGCTGATCATCGCCGGCGCGCTCGACGGATCTTCGGGCCTCATCCTTTCGATTATCATGTCGAAGGCGATGAACCGATCGTTTACGAACGTGCTATTCGGAGCCTTCGGCCAGGTGCAGGCTTCGGCCGCCGCGGGGCAGGAAGCGAAGCCCGTGCGCAGCGCCACTCCCGAAGAGGCGGCGGCTATTTTGTCGGCCGCTAATAAGGTGGTCATCGTTCCCGGCTATGGCATGGCCGTTGCGCAGGCTCAACACAAAGTGCGCGAGTTGTACGACGCGCTCACGAAAAAGGGAGTCGAGGTCCGTTTCGCCATCCACCCCGTCGCCGGACGCATGCCCGGCCACATGAACGTGCTGCTTGCCGAAGCCGACATCCCCTACGACCGGCTCATCGAAATGGACGAAATCAACGGCGACTTTCCGCAGACCGACGTTGCCTTGATCATCGGCGCCAACGACGTGACTAACCCCGCCGCCCGCACCGATCAGTCGAGTCCCATCTTCGGCATGCCGATCCTCGATGTGGACAAAGCTCACACCGTCATGGTCATCAAGCGTGGCATGAGCCCCGGCTTCGCCGGCATCGACAACCCGCTGTACTATCTCGACCGCACGCTCATGCTGTTTGGCGATGCGAAACAATTCGTCGGCGGAATCGTGCGCGAGTTGGGCGGAGGACATTGACGCTCGCTGGCTGCTCGGACATGAAGTCGTACTTACTCAGGGAAAACCTATGCGAAACCTCCTTATAATATTGATTGCAGTTTTATTACTGGTATCCTTCGCCGCTGCTCAATCCCAACCCCAACTCAACCTGATGCCCATGCCCGCCAGCGTTCAGGCTGGCACGGGCCAGTTGGCGATTAGCCAATCGTTCTCCGTTGCAGTTACTGGAAGCCACGATGCTTCGCTCGACAGCGCTATCCAACGCTTCGTAGACCAGCTTTCGCGGCAAACCGGAATTCCTTTTCGTCCCAAATCCGGCGCTGCTCCCACGCTGCAGATCCACGCCGACCATGGCCTCCAGTCGGTGCAGAAACTCGGCGAAGACGAGTCCTACGAACTGACCGTCGCCGATTCCGGAGCGAAGCTCACGGCGCCAACCACGCTAGGCGTCCTGCGCGGCCTCGCGACATTTGTTCAGCTCGTGCAAATCACCCCCACCGGATTCGCCGCGCCCGCCGTCGTCATCAAAGATCAGCCTCGCTTCCCCTGGCGCGGCACGCTCATCGATGTAAGCCGCCACTTCATCCCAATCGACGTGCTCAAACGCAATCTCGATGGCATGGCCGCGGTAAAGATGAACGTGCTGCACTGGCACTTGTCCGACGACCAGGGCTTCCGCGTCGAAAGCAAGGTCTTTTCCAAACTCACGGGGATGGGCTCCGACGGCATGTTCTACACGCAGGACCAGATTCGCGACCTCATCGCCTACGCGCATGATCGCGGCATCCGCGTGATGCCCGAGTTCGACATCCCCGGCCACAGCCGCTCGTGGTTTATTGGATATCCCGAACTCTCCAGCGGCGCCGGACCCTACACGCTCGAAGGCGGCGGCTCAGGTCCGTACATCGACCCGATCATGGATCCCACGAAGGAGTCGACTTACAAGTTCCTGGAAAAGTTCATCGCCGAAATGGCCAAGCTGTTCCCCGACGCCTACTTCCATATCGGGGGCGACGAGGTCGACGGCAAGCAGTGGGACGCCAACCCGCAAATTCAGGCCTTCATCCACGCGCACGGCATGAAGAACAATCAGGATCTGCAGGCGTATTTCAACCAGCGCCTGGAGAAGATCGTGGCCAAGAACCACAAAACGATGGTCGGCTGGGACGAAATCATACATCCTGATTTGCCGAAGACGATCGTCGTTCAGTCTTGGCGCGGACAGGCCTCGCTCGCTGCAGCCGCGAAACAGGGCTACCGCGGGCTGCTCTCGTTCGGATACTACCTCGATCTGATGTGGCCGGCGTCGCGGCACTACGCTGTCGACCCGATGGCCGACGCAGCCGCAACCTTGACTCCGCAAGAACAGAGCTTGATCCTGGGCGGCGAATCGTGCCAGTGGGCCGAGTGGGTCACTCCCGAAAATATCGATTCGCACATCTGGCCGCGCAACGCAGTCATCGCCGAGCGACTCTGGTCTCCGCAGAGTGTCACAGACGTCGCCTCGATGTACGCGCGGATGAATGCCGTGAGTCTCGAACTCGAATTCATGGGTCTGACTCATCGCAGCGCGCGCCTGCACATGCTGCATCGCATGGCTGGGCCCGCTGACATTACCGCACTACGCAATCTCGCCGACGTCGTCGAGCCGGTAAAAGATTACAACCGCTGGAGCGACGCGAAAGGTCCCATCGATTTCCACTCACCTCTGACGCGCATGATCGATGCGGTCAGTCCGGAGAGCGACACCGCGCGCCACTTCAGCGATCTCGTGCAGGCCTTCGTCCAGAGCGGCTACAAAGATCAGGCCGCCGAGGCGCAGATTCGCATGTGGCTGACCACCTGGCGGGATAACGATGTCCGCCTGCAACCGTTGCTCGGCCAGACGTATCTCCTGCAGGAAGACGCGCTCTTGTCGCAGGATCTGTCTGCGCTGGGTGCGGCGGGTCTGCAGGCGCTCGATTATCTCGACAAAGGCCAAACGGCCCCCGACTCGTGGAAGACGCAGCAGACCGCCCTCATCGAGCAGTCCAAAAAGCCGATGACCGATCTGCTGCTCATGGTCGTTGCGCCGGTGCAGCAGTTAGTGGATGCGAGCTCGGCCCAGCACAACTAGGACCGGCTATGGTGTGAATTGATAGATCGCGCCGTCGTTGCCGCTGCCTCCGTGGACCGTCGCGCCATAGAAGCTCCCGGTAGAATCCGCGACCATTCCGTTGTAGGCGAAGCCGGGTTGCGGAGTACCCGGGAAGCGATACACCACGCTCTCGGTCCATTTTCCATTCCCGCCCGGAGTCATTTTGAAGATGATGCCGCAAGTGCAGGATGCCGCGCCCCCGTCGCTCGTGGTTCCGTACAGATTGCCCGCCGCATCTGCAACCAGGCTGCTGATGGGGCTGGCGCCGTCCGTGCCGCCCTTGAAACTGTACAGCACGCTCTCGGTCCACGCTCCCTTGCCGTGCGTGAGCTTGTAGATCGTACCGAGGTCATGGACGCCGGCGTAGTACGTGGTCCCGTAGAGATTGCCCGCCTTGTCGGAAATCACGCCGCCGTAGGGCAGAGCTCCATCCGGCTGATCCTTGAATGCGTAAAGAGTCGTGAACTGCCACTTCCCTTGAACGGAAGACATCTTGTAGACGGTGCCGAAACCGTTCGCACCGCCCACCGTGCACACGCCATAAAGATTTCCCGCCGCATCGATCATCAGCCGGCTGGCCGATCCTCCGCCGCCATCGCTGCCCCCCGTGAAGGTGTGGATGACGCGCAGCGTCCAGCCGCCAGTCGCACCCGGCCGCAATTGATACACGACCCCCATTCCGTTGGCTCCGCCGGTCGGGGTCGTTCCATATATGTTGCCTTGCTTGTCGATCGCCACCGGACTGCCCGGCCCCGAGCCATCGTTGCCTCCGGTGAAGGTGTGGATCACAGTTTGCGTCCAGACCCCTCCCGAGTTCGACAGCTTGAACGCGACGCCGCAGCCGCCCTCGCACGATCCCCCGCCTCCGGTGACCGCGGTTCCGTACAGATCGCCCTGCGCGTCGAGCGTGACGCCCTTGTAGGGTTCGCCGCCATCGGCGCCGCCCGTGAAGTCGTAAAGCACCGTGTGGACGCCGGCGGGTGTGACCTGAAAAACGGTGCCTCCGCCGTAGGTGCCGCCTTGCACCGATGTGCCGTAAAGGTTGCCCGCGCTGTCCATGACCAACTCGGTGTCGGTGTACTCACCGTCGCCGCTGCCGGCAAAGCTATAGATCAATTTTGTGGCGCTCGCCGCCCAGGCAGCCGTGGCCAGCAACGCCATGGCCGCGCACGTAACCAGAATCCTGTTTGCAGAACGCAAGAATCGCCTGCCCCCCATATCCCCCTCCGAAATCAATGCTCTTTGGATTGAAAACAGACTACGTCACCGGTAGCGGGCTAAAACTGTAGCACTGAAATCCGGCAAAAGCACGCCTTGCTCTATGATGTAGGGCTAGTTGACGGGATCGTCATCTCCCCGGCGCGCTACGCTGGCCACCCGCAACACAGCGCACTTTAGTGACGTTCCGGCTACCGTCGTCGATCCCTGTACCGCATAAATCAGGCCTCGGCATGGTATTCTATTAACTCCAGCTGCGCACCGTCTTGGCGGAATTCCTCGCAGGTCCTGAAGAAGTTACAAAGAAAACATGCTCTCAGTCAGCAATGTCTCCATGCGCTACGGCGCCAAAATACTGTTCGATGAAGTCTCCACGGCGTTTACGCCGGGCAAGCGCTATGGCCTGACCGGGCCCAACGGCGCCGGCAAATCCACGTTCATGAAGCTGCTCAGCGGCGAGCTCGAGCCGCAAAAGGGGACGGTGGTCCGTCCCCGCAAACTGGGAGTCCTGAGCCAGGACCAGTTTGCCTTCGACGCCTATACAGCGATCGACACCGTCATCATGGGCAACAAGCGCCTGTGGGCGGCCATGCAGGAACGCGACGCCATCTACGAGAAGCCCGAGATCACCGACGCCGACGGCATGAAGCTCGGAGAACTTGAAGGCATTGTCGGCGAAGAAGACGGCTACACCGCCGAGAGCGATGCCGCCATACTGCTGCAAGGACTTGACATTCCCGACGAGGCGCACAACCGCAAGATGGGCGAACTGCAGGGCGGACAGAAAGTTCGCGTACTGCTGGCGCAGGCTCTCTTCGGCCATCCGCAGGCTCTGCTGCTCGACGAACCTACGAACCACTTGGACTTGGACTCGATCCACTGGCTGCAGGGATTCCTCAACGTTTACGACGGCGTCGTGATCGCGATCTCCCACGATCGCCACTTCCTAAACAGCATCTGCACTCACATCGCCGACATCGACTACGAAACCATCATCACCTACACCGGCAGCTACGACGATATGGTCGTGGCCAAGACCCAGGTCCGCTCGCAGATCGAATCGCAGAACGCGCAGCGCGAAAAGAAAATTTCGCAGTTGAACGAATTCATCGCACGGTTCGCAGCCGGTACGCGATCGAGCCAGGTGCAATCACGGCGAAAAGAAGTCGAGCGCCTGCAGGTAACCGAACTGGCGAAGTCGAACATCCAGCGCCCGTTCATCAAGTTTGAGCAGAAGCGCCCTTCGGGCAAGCACATTCTTGAAATCCAGCATCTCGGCAAGGCATACGGCGAGAAGCAGGTCATTCGCGACTTCACCGCCAGCGTCATCCGTGGCGAAAGAATCGCACTCATGGGACGCAACGGCGCGGGCAAGACCACGCTGCTGAACGCTTTGCTGGCGCACTCTCCGACTACGCCGGAAGCCGAACTGCGCAAGACCAGCGGCTACGAGGGCCCCTTCGTCGACTCCGGCAAAGTCATCTGGGGACACGAGGCCTCCATCGGATACTTCGCGCAAGATCACCGCAGCCTGATCGAAGGTGGCATGACCGCGATCGACTGGCTCCATCAATGGGACGGTGCGGCCGTCACCGAGGAACTGCGCGGAATTCTCGGACAGATGCTGTTTCAGCGCGATGAAGCGACCAAGTCCACGAGCGTCCTCTCCGGCGGCGAGGCCGCGCGTCTGCTGTTCTGCAAGCTCATGCTGCAAAAGCCCAACGTGCTGGTTCTTGACGAACCCACGAACCACCTCGACCTCGAAGCCATCAACGCCCTGAACATTTCCTTGCAGCGCTATCAGGGAACGGTTTTTCTAGTTACTCACGATCATGATCTGATCGACGAAGTCGCCACTCGCATCTGGCACTTCGAGAGCGATCACAAGATCACCGACTTCAAGGGCACCTACGAGGACTACCAGGCGGCCATGGTCGCGGTCTAGAACCGCCCTGCGCTAGGATTGCACCATTTCCGCTGCATGTAAATCATCCAGGTTCTCCACAGCTTTTCACAGCGTTTGCTGTTGCGTTTTCTGCCGCAAGTTGAAGATAATGATCGCGTGGTCCAGTTGTAGGGGCGGTTGCGTATTACCGTGTACAGTCGAACCGATTTACTGAGGATTCTTCACGTAACTCCGCGCCAGTTGGCCAACTGGGAGCGGAATGGTCTGATAACGTCTGCCGAAGCCTATTCCTTTTCGGATCTCCTCGAAATCAAGAAAGTGCGCGACCTGTGCGCCATGAGCGTGCGGCCGGCTGTGATTCGCCAGTCGCTCGACGCCATGCGTAAGCAGGCTTCAGGCGTGGAAAAGCCGCTGCTCGAGGCCGGTGCCTGGTCCACGGCGAAGCACCGCGTGGCATTTCGGCACGACGGCAAGCTGTTGGAGCCGATCGCAGGCCAGTTCCTCATGGATTTTTCCGAGCGCGAAAAAGTTCTGACCAGCACGCCGGTGCCGAAGTTCGATCCCGGTCCCCGCGAGAGCGAGGTTACGTCATGGTTCGCGCGCGGCATCGCGTTGGAAGAAGATCCCAACACTCAGCCCGAGGCAATCTCCGCATATCATCAAGTGCTCGCAATCCAGCCCGCGCACGCCGCCGCCCACATCAATCTCGGCACGCTCTACTACAACCGCCAGGATTTCTCTCTTGCGGAACGGCACTACCGCCAAGCGATTGAAGCCGACCCGCGCTACTCACTCGCGTACTTCGATCTCGGCAACGTGCTCGACGAGACGGGCCGCGTGCAGGAAGCGATCCAGACCTACAAGACTGCTCTGCAACTCGCGCCGACTTATGCGGACGCGCACTACAATCTGGCGTTGGCGTTTGAAAAGATCCGCGAGCCCCGCAAGGCGCTCAAACACTGGCAAGCCTACGTCAAGCTCGACACGTCGGGACCATGGTCGGTCCACGCCCGCAGCCAGATCAAGCGGATACTGCAAGCGGATGGCTTGAAGCTGGTCTATAAGCGCGGCTGAAGTTGAGAGTTCGCGTCTTCCGTATAACGCTTTTGCCGCGGTAAGGCCTTGGCATGAAAATCGTGAAGGCGATAGCTATTTTGTTGTTCGTCCCCTTGTTGGGGGTTTTGGTGGCGTTTTTTGTCGGAGCCGTTGCACTGCCACCAGATCCGAACTTTGTTAACAACGGCGGGCACTCTGCACCCGGCGACGGATTTGCGATCATGGGGTTTATCTTCCTCAGCCTAGTGATTTCCGTCCCTCTGTCGATATGGCTGGCTGTGAGAGTGGCACTTCGTAAGCCGGCGGGTCTCGAGACTCGAGAGTAATATCTGAAATCCATGCCGGATTCCTCCCGACGCTCGTAGCGCCACTTGCAGTGCTACCATAAACAGTCTGCAATCCTACCGCCAAAAGGTGTTTCCATGTCCGAAGCAATGCTCCAAGCCGCGCCGCCCGCTCCTCTGACCACGCTGACCGAAGACGAAGTTCTCTTCCGCGACAACATCCGCCAGTTCGCTGACGAGAAGATTCGTCCCCTGGTAAAAGAGATGGACGAGAAGGCAATCTTCGATAAAGATCTCATCCACGATTTCTTCCAGCTGGGCCTGATGGGCATCGAGATTCCCGAGCAGTACGGCGGAGGCGGTGCCAAGTTCTTCGAAGCCATCCTCGCAGTCGAGGAACTCTCGCGCGTGGACGCATCCTCCGGCGTCATCGTCGACGTGCAGAACACGCTGGTTAACAACGCCCTGCTGCGCTGGGGAACGGAAGAGCAGAAGAAGCGCTTCCTGCCCAAGATGGCCACCGAGACCGCAGGTGCCTATGCCCTCAGCGAGGCCGGCTCAGGATCGGACGCATTTGCCCTGCAGACCCGCGCCGTACTCAAAGGCAGCGAGTACGTGCTAACCGGTCGCAAGCTGTGGATCACCAACGCGAAAGAGGCGGGATTGTTTGTGCTCTTCGCCACACTCGATCCCAGCGCTGGATACAAAGGCATCACCGCATTCCTGGTCGAGAAAGATTTCCCTGGATTCACCGTCGGCAAGAAAGAAGACAAACTCGGCATCCGCGCGTCGTCCACTTGCGAGCTGATTCTCGAAGACTGCCGCGTGCCCAAAGAGAACGTGCTGGGCGAGCCCGGCAAAGGCTACAAGATCGCCATCGAGACCTTGAACGAAGGCCGCATCGGCATTGGCGCCCAGATGATCGGCCTCGCCCGCGGCGCCTGGGAGTTTGCCTGCAAGTACGCCGTCGAGCGCAAGCAGTTTGGCAAAGCCATCTCTGAGTTCCAGGGCATCCAGTTTCAGATCGCCCAGATGGCTACCGAGATTGAGGCCGCCCGACTCATGGTCTATAACTGCGCGCGCATGAAGGATGCAGGCGTGAACTTCGTGAAAGAAGCCGCCATGACCAAGCTCTTCGCCTCACAGGTTGCCGAGCGCGTGACTTCTCTGGCCATCGAGATCTACGGCGGCTACGGATTCACCAAGGACTATCCCGTCGAGAAGTACTGGCGCGACGCCAAGATCGGCAAGATCTACGAGGGCACGTCCAACATGCAGCTAGCCACCATCGCCAAGCTGGTGCTCGGCAAATAGAGTTCTGTCCGGTTGACAACCCGTTAGCCCGGCGATCCGCCTACGGAGTGAAATGGAGTTCGACGGTCTCTTTGGACTCAGCGCCAGGGGCGAATTTCCATTTGTAGACCGCATCTTGCGCCGCTTTGAGCAGCACCGGGCTGCCGCCCATCGGTTCGACGGATTTTACCTCTCCGTTCGCCCCTACCACGGCAACTACCCTCACCGTGCCTCCCAGATTCATCTTCTTAGCGAGGTCTGGGTAGGCGGGGGCGACTTGTCGCGTGATCTTACGCGTGCCAGCAGATTGTTGGCTTTGGGCCGTTCGTGCGGGTCCAAAGAAAGATAAGAATAGGAGAAAAAGTGCCAGAGTGTACCGCTTCCGCATATTAAACGATCCCTGAGATAGAGGAGTTGTAGTCTTCACGAACTGTCGATATTACGAGATCAAGGCGTTGCGAAAAAAGTAACTGGAGTAACCAAAATCGTCCCGAAAAGGACCATGTCCCCTCAGGCGGTCCCGTGCAAAGCCGCGCCGGGCGGGCCATCTGCAGAGCGGAACGGGCCTCGACAAATCTCGCTTACTCATAATGTGCATTGAATTGCACATCTGACCTTCCGCCCCGCCTTCCGAAATGCGGTTAACCGTCCTGTGATCAGGCATTTAAGCGGATTGCTCCCGATGGTTGCCTGGGTGCAATTCTCTGAGTGCCTGCGAGTTTAGGGCTAAGACCGGGGTGCCACTTGACAACTCTATTCGGAACCGACGCCGTACCCGCCGTATCAGTCATCGCACCCCCCGCCACTCCCAAGAAGCACGGCTGGTTGCCGCTGCTGACCGTTTTGTTTCTGCTCTCCTACGGCCTGATGACCATGCTGATTGTGGAGCAGGGGCGGACCATCGAATCGCAACGCGCTCTGATTCGCGAGCTCTTCCGCGACAGCACTGAACTGTCGGCAGTGAAGCAGAAGGCAGCGCAGGATAGCGCCCAGGCATCCTCGGCCAAGACCCAAGCCCCAGTGACCCAGAACCCGTCGACCCAGTACCCGTCAACCCAGGCACCAACCAGTCAGGCCCCGTCTTCCCAGGCAGGACCACAGCAGCAACGTACCCAGAGCCAGTCCGCCAAACAGAAACCAGATTTCAAAATGCCGTCGAAGCCGGCGGCTGATCTGGTGGACGATGTCCGGACCCTGATCACGATATAAGCACGACCCAGCAATTACGATTGTAGAAAGCAAACTGAACACTGCGGCACTTTCGTTCTGAAGCGGAAGTCGGAAACCAGGTACACAATGAAGGTCCTGACCCTAGCCTTGTTGTTCAGTCTGCCGGTTGCTCCCTGGGCGCCCCAAAAGCCCCTGCGCCAGCCGACCACCCAGATCGCCAAACACACCAAGGGCGGACGCTGGTACTTCGCCGCCTCCGGCCATGCCGTCTATTGCTATGGCCCGGTGATGACCCTTCCCCGCGCCAACGGCGACTTGCAAAGGGTCGCCACCTTTTGCCGCGACGGCAGCGCGGTCGTCCCGCTCAAGGACTAGAAGTCAGCGCCTACGCCGCCCCTCGCGAAGAAGTCGGTGAACCGCGGCCTTTCCCCTCTCAAGGAGCTAGGTCTACGCCCCGTTCACGGCAGCAGCGTTGCCGCGAGCACCAGAACCTTCGCATTGTTGGGCAGCGTGATGCTCTGCACAGTCTTAGCCTTGTTCACAGCCAACCGGTACTCATACAGATTGAAAGTGCGCTGATCCTTCGTGCCATTATCAAAATTCCGGTACGCCATGGCAACGCCTTCCGACTCGCCATGGAATTTCTGAGGAGTGAACCAGTCGCTGAAGCTTTGCACGAATTTCGTGTTCGTTCCATCGGTGTAGGTGACGGTGAGCGTTTGTGACGCCTGATTCCCCTCGATGGCCGTTCCTAACAGCAGCAGGCTGGAAAACTGGCCCTGGGGCAACGAAACCGATTGCCCGCTGCAACCGATCGCGTCCGGTTGACCGGCGGCTCCGAACTTGAGCAACGTGCTGTTATACACGCGCGACGCAGTGAGCAGGTTCGCCGAGTACGAATACCCCTGGCCGTCGAGGCCTCCGGTCGTGTATGTCGTGCCGTCCTGGTAGATCCCGTCCACGTCGAATTCCGACGACAGATCGACCTGCGTGCCCGTTCCGGTCGTCCCCACGCCTGCGCTTACCGCCAAGCTGAATGCCACAGTTTCTTTGATAGTGCCCGAGGTGCCGGTAACGGTCACAGTTGTGAATCCCGTGCTGGCAGCGGCACCCGCGGTGAGCACCACGGTTCGCTTATTCCCCGTCCCCTTGATCGTGGCTCGGACGCCTTTCGGCAGAGTCGACAGACTCAGCGTCACCGTCCCGTTGAAGCCGTTTAAGGGCTTGATTGTGATCGAAGCATTGGCCGTGGAACTTTGATTCAAGAACACATTGCTCGGACCCGAGAGCGTAAAGCCGGTGCTGCTGACCGCGTTGTTGATTGCGCTCGCATACTGCGCCGCCAGACCATTGCCCACGAAGTCGTCATAGAGCCACATGAATCCGCCGACAATGCCGCACTGGTTGCGCCAGCCAGTCATGATGCTCTGTACCTGGCTCGGAGTGTCGTCCTGATCCCACAGCCCGGGAAACACGGGAACGGTGCCGAAATTCCATCCCACACACGGGTTGTTTCCGCTGCCACCGGCATAAGCCTGCAAGTGCACTCCGTCCACTGTGCCAGGCAGCTGACTGTTAATTTGCGAGACGACATTCGTCCAGTAGCTGCTCTGGTCGAACGCATCGGGCATCACGTGATAACCCAATTGCCCCAGCATCACCCCAAACGAAATCGTGGTCGGCGAATTGAAGCTGTTCTCATCGTCGAAGTCGATGGCATCCAGAGCCGGGATGGCCGCCTTCAGAGCTTGGAAGTCCTTGTAGAGGATGCTCGTCGGGCCGGTGCCTTGCGTGTTCACCAGGTTCGTAATGTCTTGCCAGTCTCCGAAGTTGGATGAGCCAATGCTGAACGTCACCCGCTTGACCGTCCCTTGTTTCAGCGTCGCCATGTCCGAGGCGAAGTTGGGATAGTACTGATTGCCGACATAAACGCCGCCGGACGTCAGCGGGAACTCACCATTGAAATTCAAGTCGCCGGTGCTGCTGACTTCGACGCTCCAGACAATGGCTTCCGTGAATCCGGAATTCTCGATTTCGGTGATGTTGTTGGTCGCGTTCTTATAAAACGGGCCGCCGCCAAAGATCCCCGTATATCCGGTTTGAGCCGTCGCCGGCTCCCCCAGGAACGCCAATGAAAGAAGCAGGAAAAGAAGAAAGGTCGCGCCGCGTACAACCGCTGGCTGATGGGCATTGCCTGCGAACCACTTTTCGGATGAATGCTTCACAATGTCTCCTGTCGAGGTAATCAATCGGGCGGGCTCGCGGACGGGGGTGGCCTCGTATCCCGGGTTACCAAAATCCGGTCAGCGAAATCTGGTTCGCCCAATGACGACGGCAAGGTCGCCATGAAGGTCCGGAAATTATACACTCTAGAGCGCCAATCTTGAGTATTGGCGGCCCGTTTGCGCGGGTCTGCGTCCTGCGGGCACCGGGGCGCATCAAACCTGTTTCAACCATCTTCTCTTAATCGTCGTCAAGACACGGAGATCCCAATGTCCATTCGCCCCGTCAAGCGCCTCATCAAGTCCAAGCCCACGCTCGAAGGTGCCGGAGTGCATCTGCGCCGCGCCTTCGGCTTCGGCAACACCCACGACTTCGACCCGTTCCTGCTCCTCGACGATTTCCGCAACGACGTTCCCGAGGACTACCTCGCCGGATTTCCCTGGCACCCGCACCGCGGCATCGAGACCATCACCTACGTCCTCGCCGGAACCGTCGAACACGGCGACAGCATGGGCAATCACGGCGCCATCGCCGCTGGTGACGTGCAGTGGATGACCGCCGGCAGCGGCATCATTCATCAGGAAATGTCCAAGGGCGACCCTACCGGCCGCATGCACGGCTTCCAACTCTGGGCGAACCTTCCATCGGCGCTGAAGATGACCGCGCCGCGCTATCAGGAAGTCAAGACCGGAGACATCCCACAGGTCACCGACGACGACGGCACGCACGTCCGCATCGTCTGCGGAACTTTCTGGGGCAAGTCCGGCCCCGTCGACGGCATCGCCGCGGATCCCATTTACCTCGACGTGTCAGTGCCGCCGGGAAAAAGAAAGACGCTGCCCGTCGAAACGACGCGCCACGCCTTCGCCTACGTTTTCGCCGGAGACGGAAAGTTCTGCAATGCCTCGGGGCCGCTCTCCGTCCCAACCGAAAGCGTCGGATGGGCCGATACCAAGCCTCCCGCCGACGCTGAGAACCGCTCTCTGGTCGTCTTCGACCGCGGCGATGAAGTCGCTGTGCAGGCCGGCGAAGACGGAGTCCGTTTCCTCCTCGTCTCAGGAAAACCGCTCCAAGAGCCGGTAGCGTGGTATGGTCCCATTGTCATGAACACGCAAGAGCAACTCCAGCAGGCATTCCAGGAACTGGAGCAGGGAACGTTCCTGAAGAAGTAGACTTGCAGCCTTCTGAGTCAAGCTGCATTCGTGCAAGGCTTGTAGATGTCTCGGATTTGTCTTCAGTGCGACCACGCATCTTATGTAACTCAGATACCGCGAATACGCACAGGGTGAAGCGTGCAGCCTGGCGTCGCTGTGCTCCATCCCCAAAGGGGCGGAACATGATAGCCCAGGACGTAAGTCCTGGGTAGGCGTGAAGAGAATGGAACAAGTCCCGTAGGGGCGGCACAAGGCCTCACTGGCAAAACAACCATGCCCGAACTCCCCGAAGTCGAAACCATCGCCCGCGGCCTCGCCAAGCGCGTCACCGGAGACGCCGTCGAATCCGTCTGGCTGGGCCAAAAAAAAGAGCCTCTGAAGTCCCCCGCATCCGCGATCGCCGCGACGCTGGAACACAGCCGCATCGCCGCCGTCCGCCGCATGGGCAAGCACATCGTCTTCGACCTCGAACAAGATCGAAATTATGTGCCGCCCTCGCCCGCGAAAAGCCGAAGAGCAGATCGAAAGCAGAAGGGAACGCAGGCTCCATCAATCCTGCCAGCCGAGGCGGGCGTGGGCGCCCGCCCCACATACACCAAAGCTCAATGGATCGTCCACCTCGGCATGACCGGCAGCCTGAGGATTTGTGAGCCACAAACGGAAGTCGCGAAGCACACCCACGCCATCCTCCGTCTGTCGTCGGGCAGGGAACTGCGCTTCGTCGATCCTCGCCGCTTCGGCCGCCTGAGCGTCGCGCAAGCCGGAGACTTCGATGCCACCGGCATCGAGCCGCTGGAAGCCGATCTCGACCGCTTCCTGACGCTGTTCCGCGGCCGCAAGACTCCCATCAAAAGCGCGCTACTGAACCAGAAACTCCTGCGCGGTGTCGGCAACATTTATGCCGACGAATCTTTATTCCGTGCCGGCCTGCGCCCAAGACGTCGCGCCTCGACCATCACCCGCGACCAGCTCGCCAAGCTGCTCCTCGCGGTGAAAGAAGTCCTGCAAGAAGCCATCGCCCTCGGCGGATCCTCCATCTCGGACTACGTCGACGCCGACGGCGAAGAAGGATTCTTCCAACTACAGCACCGCGTCTACGGCCGCGAAGGTGAGCCTTGTCTAGTCTGCAAGACACCGATCAAACGAGTCGTAATCGCCGGCCGCAGCAGCCACTACTGCCCCAAGTGCCAGAAGTAAAGGTTGTCATCCTGAGGCGGGCGCATTTTGCCCGCAGAAGGGTCTGGGCGAGCTGCGCGTTGCGTCGCGCTCTCTGCGACGCATGAATCACGCGTTTGGCTCGCTTCCTTAGTTATCAATCAACAATGAGACCACTGCTGTCGCAATCTGATAATCTTCTCCGTCATGCCTGATTTTTCCATCGGAGTCGATCTCGGCGGCACCAACCTGCGCATCGCCGCCGTCAGCACGGACGGACAGCTTCTCGAAAAAATTACTCTCGGCGTCAAAGTTGCGCTCGGCCGCGACCACGTCATCGGCGAAATGTGCGATGCCATCCACCGCCTGACCGAGCAATATCGCGGCAGCGGCCGCTTCGTCGGCGCCGGCATCGGTGTCCCCGGCATCATCGACAGGGAAACAGGGATGATGTGCAAATCCGCCAATCTTCCCGGATGGTCCGATTATCCTGTGCGCGACGAAATCGAGCGCCGCTTGGGCGTCCGCGTTTTTCTCGATAACGATGCCAAAGTCGCCGCTCTCGGCGAGAAGTGGCTGGGCGCCGGCCGTGGCGTTGACAATATGGCGATGCTCACATTGGGCACTGGCATCGGCGGTGCTATCGTCCTGAACGATAAAATCTTCTACGGCATGACCGGCATGGCAGGTGAGTTTGGCCACGTCACCGTTGAGCCAGATGGCGTCCCCTGCGGCTGCGGTAATCACGGTTGTGCAGAACGCTACGCGTCGGCGACGGCAGTCGTCCGCATGGCGCACGAGGCGATTGCCACCGGAAATGCGCCTGGCTTAGCGAAGGCTGCCAAGTCCGATCCGGAATTCAGCGCCCGTTCGATCTACAACCTCGCGATTCAGGGCGACCCGGATGCCCGCCGCATCTTTCACCGCTTCGGCCAGGTTTTGGGAATCCTGCTCGCGGGCCTGATCAACGTTCTCAACCTGGATATGTTCGTGATTGGCGGAGGCGTTGCCAGCGCATGGGACGCCTTTGCGCCGCAGATGTTTGCGGAATTGCGCGACCGTTCGCTGGTCTACGCTGCGAGTGCGCCGGAAGATGCAGTCGGCAAGAAGGAAGGCGCATCCGCTCTGATCGGCTACACCCGCAAGAAAACAATCATCACCCGCGCCCTGCTCGGCAGCGACGCCGGCCTCTACGGCGCCGCCAGAATCCCCGCGTCGTAGCTGAGAGCTTTGTTTTTGGAGATTTTGTTTCTTTGGTAGTCGCTTTTGGGTGGCGCAGCTTTTGGGTCGTGCAGCTTTTGGTGTGACACAGCCTTTGGGTGACGCAGCTTTTGGGTGACTCAGCATTTGAGTGAAACAGTTCTTGAGTAACGCAGCATTTGGGTGGCGCAGCGCTTTCAGCGCTGCGATAAAGCCGCCCTCTAGGGGAAGGGCTTTAGCCCCTGAGGCACATCTACGTTGCCCCACCAACCTTCCGCGCCGCACTCAGAAATACCTGATTCTGCTCCGGCGTCCCGATGCTCACCCGAATACAATTCGGTGCACCCCACCCACCCAACGGGCGCACGCTCACCCCCTCACCTCGCAATCGCTCCGCGAATCCGAACGCATCCTCTTGCAGATCGCAATAAAGAAAATTCGCCGCCGTCGGAACCACGCGATATCCCAACTCCGACAATCCCACGCCCAAAATCTGCGCCTGCTCCGCATTGTTTGAAACGACCCGTCCTACATGATTCAAGTCATCGAGCGCCGCCACGGCTGCGGCCTGCGCCACCGTCGACACTGAGAATGTATCGCGCATGCGCGCGCAATATGCCAGCAGTTCGGCCGGACCCAAGCCATATCCCACGCGCAGCCCAGCCAGTCCATGGGCCTTCGAAAACGTTCTCAGCACTACTACGCTGGAGCCCTGTCGCAGATATTTCAGCGACCCCGAATACTCAACCTTCCGCCGCACCGCGAAGTGCGACGCAAACTCGTAATAAGCCTCGTCCAGAACCACCACCACATGCCCCGGAACTTCGGCAATGAACTTATCCACCACTTCGGCCTCGATCAGCGTTCCTGTCGGATTGTTAGGATTCGCCAGAAACACGACGCGCGTATCCTCATTGATTGCCTCCAGGATCGCGCCCAGATCGAATCCATCTTCGCGCATCGGAGCCTCAATCAACTGCGCCCCCACGGCGTGCACCGCCATCGCATAGACAATGAACGACCGCTCGCTGGTTACCGCATTCAACCCTGGCGCGAGCATCGTCTGGCACAGCAAACCCAGCAGCGCGGTCGATCCCGCGGTCACCAGAACTTGTTCGGTCGGCACATCGTGGTAAGCAGCCAGCTTGCGGCGCAACTCTGAGCACTCGTCGTCGGGATAGGAGTTCGCTGCCGCCAGAGCCAGTTGCATCGCCTCCACCGCGCGCGGCGACGGTCCAAATGGATTTTCGTTGGAGTCAAGCTTAATGATCCGCGGCTGAGTGTCGAGGGATGATCGCCTCGGCGACGGCGGCGGAAGGAATCCGCCCATCTCGCGCGCCGGCTTCGAAACCAGATCAAAGAATCGGCTCATGCTCGCCGCACATCACTTCGTGGATTGCTTACCGCTCGTCGATTGCTTACCGCTCGTGGATTGTTTACCGCCCGTCGCGCCAGTGGTGCTGGCCGATTTCAACTTTTCGATCTCCCTCAACGTAAGCGAACGAAATTTGCCCGGCGGCACATCAAGCGTGAGCGGTCCGTAGCGAACGCGCTTGATCTTTTCCACGTGATGCCCCACCGTCTCAAACATGCGCCGGATCTGCCGGTTGCGCCCTTCAACCAGCGTGATCTCATACCACGGATTCGCCGCTTCCTTCACCACCCGCACCAGAGCCGGCCCAGTCTTCACGCGCTTCCCATCATCCGTAGCGATGGACACTCCCGCCCGCAGCTTGGCAATTGCTTCTTCTTTCGGCGTGCCTGAGACCTTCACGACATAGGTCTTCGCCACGTGCGATGCCGCTTTCATCAGGCGATGCGCGAGTTCCCCGTCGTTCGTCAGCAGCAGCAACCCTTCGCTGGCATAGTCCAGACGTCCGATCGGATAGACTCGCCCCTTCACGCCGCGAATCAAGTCCATCACGGTCGGCCGTTTTTCCGGATCGCTCATGGTGGTGACAAAGCCCTTTGGCTTGTTGAGCAAAAGGTATGTGTGCCGCTGCGCTCCCTGAAGAAGTTTCCCATTCACGCGCACGTGGTCGGTTTCCGGATCAGCCTTGGTCCCGAGTTCGGTGACCACCGTCCCGTTTACCTGCACGGCCCCCGATGAAATCAATTTCTCCGCCGTGCGGCGGGAAGCGACTCCAGCAGCAGCGATAATCTTTTGCAGCCGTTCCATCGGCATAGTGAACTCAGAGCCCCGAAGGGGCGAAAACAATTTAGCCCAGCGCTTCGAGCGCTGGGTGGGTGAACAAGAACAGGAACAAATCCCCGGAGGGACGGCACAAAGCCCGCTATCCCGCCTTCTCCGCTTCCGGCACGCCCGTGCTCGCCTTCTCCGCCTCGGACGTCTCACGCTCGTCCGGCGGCAAAACCTCGTCCGCCGTCGATGCACTCTCCGCCGGAATCAATTCCGCCTGGAACGATTCCGCCACCAGTTTCTCGAACTCCTCCATGCTGGGCAGTTCGTTTACATCCTTCAGCCCAAACCGCATCAGGAATTCCTTCGTCGTCTTGTAAAGAATCGGACGCCCAATCACCTGCTTGCGTCCTGCCGTCGTAATGAGCTTGCGATCAAGCAACGTCCCAATGACTGCGCCCGAATCTACGCCGCGAATGTCATTGATCTCCGGCACGGTCACCGGCTGCTTGTAAGCAATCACGGCTAGCGTTTCCAGAGCCGGCAGCGACAGCCGGATCGGCGGCTTCAGGCTTTTCGCGAACGCCCGCACCACTTCATGCTGCTCGGGCTTAGTCGACATGCGGTATCCGCCCGCAACCTGCCGGACCTCGATCCCGTGATCAGGCCCGCCATATTCGCCGACAAGTTCTTCCAGACACGAGCGGACGCGCGACTTCATCTCCGCCTCGTCCGCCGCTCCCTCCGCGATCACAGTCTCTTTCACGAGCTGGGTCATCTGCTCCAGCGTAATCGGCGTTTCCGCCGCATAAATAATGGCTTCGAGCTGAGCTTTAAGACTCATAGTCAGGTTTTCGAATTTCAAGGTCTCAATGTTTCACAGGCCTGAAACCTTGAAACTCTGAAACATTGAAACTTTTGTTTATCTCCAGTCGTCGCGCACCGCCGACTGCTCTTTCATGATCTCGTCGAAGTGCGTGTGCTTGCGGACCGCGATCTCGCCGAACATTTTCTCCTGCCGCACCTGGATCGCCTGCAGCCGCACCATCTCCAGCAACGCCAGGAACATGCACACCAGCGCGGGCCGCGAGGGAACCCGCATCAGCAACTGCTTCAGCCGGATCGGCCGGTCCTCCAGATCGAGTAGGCGCCGCAGGTAATCAATCATCTGCCCAACCGTCACCGTTTCCTCGTCGACGTTGAGCACCGGACGCGTTCTTACCCGCTCCAGCACCTGCTGAAATGTCTTGACCAGATCGATCACGTCCGCGGCGATCTCGGGCTCGGTACCCTCTGCCTCCATGAATTCCTTCAGCGAAGGATTTGACAGTACCGCATCTTCAATCTGCTGCTTCTGCAACAGCATCTGCGCGGCCGACTTGAATTTCTCATGCTCCAGCAACCGGTTGACCAGTTCGTTCCGCGGATCTTCCTGATCCTCCGCTTTCGCATCCGGATCGCGCGGCAGCAGCATTTTCGACTTGATGTGAATCAGCACCGCCGCCATGTAAATAAAATCGGCCGCTACGTTCACATCGAGTTCGCGAATCTTCTCCACATACGCCAGATACTGCGCCGTAATCTTCGCAATCGGAATATCGTAAATGTCGATATCCTGCTTCCGGATCAAGTCCAACAGCAGGTCCAGCGGCCCTTCGTAGACATCGGTCACCGCTACGGCAAACGGCGAGTCGCTCTCTTCCTTCTTCGCCGTACCCTTGCCAGCCGCGGCGCCAGCAACGACCGCCGGCGGCGCAGTCGCGAGCGTCGCATTCGCCGCATCGAGTTTTGAATTGTCCGTCATGAACTCTTTGCCCTTGTCATCCTACCCTGAGCCAGTCGAAGGGGAAGGATCTATGCACTTTGGCTCGGGTGCCCCATTTCTCGCGCGTTCTTTGCGCGAGAAGTGGGGATTTGACTACTTCGGCCCCTCATACCCCAGCGACATCCCCATCGCAGCCCTCACATCGTCCATCGTCTCGCCCGCCGCCTTCCGCGCCCGCTCTGTGCCAGCCTCCAGAATATCCCACGCCAGCCGCGGATTCTCTTCAAATTTCTTGCGTCGCTCCTGCATCGGGTTCAGCAGCTTCACCAGCGCGTCCGCGACCCAGCCCTTGCACTCGATGCACCCAATCCCCGCCGACCGGCAGCCTTCATTGACCTTGGCCATCGTCGCCTTGTCGCTGAAGATTTTGTGCAGATCGCCCACGGGACACACATCCGGATTCCCCGGATCCGACCGTCGCACCCGCGCCGGGTCCGTCACCATCGTCTTCAGCTTCTGCCGCACCACTGGCTCCGGATCGGTCAACATCACCGTGTTCCCGTACGACTTCGACATCTTGCGCCCGTCGGTCCCCGGCAACTTCGCCGCAGGCGTGAGCAGCGCCGCGGGCTCAGGAAAAACATCCCCAGACTTGCCATAGAACCCGTTAAACCGTCGCACAATTTCTCGCGTCAGTTCCACGTGCGCCACCTGATCCTCCCCGACCGGCACCGCGTTCGCCTTGTAGACCATGATGTCGGAAGACATCAGCACAGGGTAGCCAAGAAATCCGTACGTGGTCAGATCTTTACCCTTTATGTTCTCCTGTTGCTCCTTGTACGAAGGAACTCGTTCCACCCATCCCAGCGGAGTAATAGATCGGAAGAGCACACGTCTGAACTCCAGTCACTTAGGCATCTCG
>OBLW0100001351.1_pt1 | contig 20948 bp, 21 predicted proteins | sample 1520161 | NCBI WGS metagenome assembly OBLW01 (sample SAMEA3539309, study PRJEB22396) | soil metagenome | biome: tundra; feature: field; material: soil | place: USA | collected 2010-05 | depth 0.15 m | reverse complement strand
TTCATTTCTTGTGCGACGCGATGACCGCACTTCATGTTGCTGGTCCATATCGAGGCCGCGAGCCCGTACTTCGTATCGTTCGCCAGAGCGACGGCTTCTTCTTCTGAGTCGAACGGTGTGACGTGGCACACCGGCCCGAAGATTTCCTCCTTCACGCACCGCGCCGTCTCAGGCAATCCAGTATAGATGGTCGGTTGCACATAGAAGCCATGGTCGCGATCGTCGTCAAATATCGGAACGCCTCCGCCAGTCACGACTGTCGCTCCTTCTTCGCGGGCCAATCGATAGTACGAGAGTACCTTCTCGCGATGTTGCGCCGAAATCAGCGGACCCAAACTAGTCTCGGCATCGTTAGGCCATCCCGCATGTAATCCCTCCGCCTTTTGTTTCAGCGCTTCCACGAATTCATCGAAGATCTTGCGCTCCACATAAACGCGCTCCGCGCACAAACAGACTTGCCCGGTATTAAGAAATACGGCGTCAGACAATCCGTTGACAGCCTCTTCAAAATTGCAATCCGCAAATACAATAGCCGCATTCTTGCCGCCCAGCTCAAAAGAAACCGGCTTCACGGTGGGCGCCACCGCTTTCATGATGGCCGCTCCGGTCTTGGATTCACCGGTAAATGTGACTGCGTCCACGTCCGGATGTTGTGCCAGAAATTCTCCCGCAGAGCGGGGCCCGAAACCGTGCACTACGTTATAAACGCCGTTCGGAATTCCCGCGTCCCGCATCGCCTCGGCGAGAAGCGTCGCGGTGGCGGGAGTTTCTTCGGAAGGTTTGACCACCACCGCATTGCCGCAGGCCAGCGCAGGTGCAACTTTCCATGTAAGCAGAAGAAGAGGCAGATTCCAGGGAGTGATCACGCCCACGACGCCCAACGGCTTGCGCACGGCATAATTCAGGGCACTCGCGCCATCCGAAGTTTGTGTCTGAAATGCTTCCAGCCCAGACATTTTCACCAGGTCGGCAAAGGTACGGAAATTTGCCGCAGCGCGAGGTACATCGAGCTTGGTAGCCAACGATACCGGCTTGCCCGTATCTGCCACTTCGGCCTGAACAAAGCAGTCGAAGCGCTTCTCAATTACATCGGCGACTTTATGCAATCGCGCCGCCCGTTCGAGGATTCCTATACTTTCCCATTCTCCTCGCAAAGCACGCCGGGCGGCATTTACTGCCTCGTCAACTTGCGCTTCGGACGCTTCCATAACCTGCGCGATCACCGTCCCGTCTGCCGGATTCACATCGTCGAACTCGTGCTCTCCGGGCACGAAGCGGCCATCGATGTAGTTCTGGATTAATTTCACGAGATCCTCAGGCGGGACTTCGCAATCGTAGCAGGCCGGGCGGAAACGAGGCAATCTCCGCGGGTTTTCAACTCTGTCGCTGTTCGAGGTAGCGCCTCAGCGCATCTCGCCAGGAAGGCGTAGAAATTCCCAGAGCGTTCAAAGCAGAAGGCGACAAGACAGAGTACGCAGGTCGGGGAGCGGGACGTGCCATCCGTTCACTGCTGGTTGGCCGTACACTCGTGGTGAGGCCCGCACTTTGCACGATCTCCTGCGCGAACTCAAACCAGGTGCAATCGCCGGCGTTGGTGGCGTGCACAATTCCTTGCGCATTTTTTCGGCACAGTGAAACGATCGCATGCGCCAGATCGATTACATATGTGGGAGAGCCACGCTGATCGTTGACCACGTCAAGTGCCGGGCGGCTTGCCGCGAGTTTTAATATCGTATCGGGAAAACACTTCCCGCCGGCTCCGAACAGCCACGACGTTCTGACGATGCAGCAATCCGGCAGCAGTGCTAGGAGTTGAGTCTCCGCCTCCGCCTTGGTTCGTCCGTACACACTCTGCGGATTCCGCGGATCGTTCGTCTCGTAGGGCGTGGTTTTCTTTCCATCGAAAACATAGTCGGAGCTGAGAAACAGGAGCCGCGATCCAACCTCCTTGGCCGCCGCAGCGACATTCACGGCCCCGTCGCGATTCACTGCAAAAGCCAGTTCCGTATTGCTTTCGCATCCGTCCACGTCGGTATAAGCTGCGGACAGTACGATCCACTCTGGGCGAGCCTCGTGCGTAACCTTGCGAACGCGCTCCGCGTCCCGAATGTCTGCGTCGCGTGAGCCCAGTCCAGTGACAGCATCGGCGTCCCACTCCCGCATTAGCGCCTTCCCGAGAAGGCCGTACGATCCAAAGAGTAGGACTCGCATTGGTTTTATTCGAAGATCTCGGCGTCGCGCAATGCCACGCCCCGCTGGTCTTTTGCCGATACGATCGGTTGGCCATCTATCTGCCATTCGATCTGGAGTTGGGGATCGTTCCAGGCTAGCGTGCGTTCGAATTCAGGGGCGTAAAAATCTGTGGCCTTGTAGAGTACGTGGGCTTTTCCTGAAAGCACCTGGAATCCGTGCGCGAAACCTATGGGGATCCACAACATGCGTTTGTTCTCGCCAGACAGACGTACCGCTGCACAACGTCCAAAGGTGGGAGATTGTCGTCGCAGGTCTACCGCGACATCCAAGATCTCACCCTCGACGACCCGTACCAGCTTTCCCTGCGGATGCTTCACCTGATAGTGGAGACCCCGGAGAACATTGCGGGAAGAGGAGGAATGATTATCCTGTACGAAAGTCTCGGTAATTCCCGCTTCCGCCATGATTCGCTGGTTGTAGCTCTCAAAGAAAAAACCTCGCTCGTCTTTAAAGACGCGAGGCTCGAGAACGAACACATCAGGAAGCGAAGTCTGAATTTTCGTGATTGCATCCATCATGCAGTGAACCGCCGAAGCGCGTTCATCAGAATACCTTCTCACGCAAAAGTTGCAGCAGGTAGGCGCCGTAACTGTTATTTTTCATCGACTTGCCGCTTTTTTCTACCTGTTCCGCGCTAATATAACCGGAGCGAAGTGCTATCTCTTCGGGGCAAGCCACCATCAGTCCCTGCCTCTTTTCGATGGCCTGTATGTACAGGGCTGCCTCCATCAACGATTCATGAGTGCCGGTATCGAGCCATGCCATGCCTCGCCCCATGACCACAACTTCCAATTGTCCGCTTTCGAGATATGCCTTATTTACGTCGGTGATCTCCAATTCACCTCGCGCACTCGGCTTCAACGACTTGGCGATCTGGATAACCTGATTGTCGTAAAAATAAAGTCCGGTCACAGCATAACGTGATTTCGGATGCTGAGGCTTCTCTTCAATGCTGAGCGCGCGCCCGGAGCCATCGAATTCCACAACTCCGTACCTTTCGGGATCGTGCACGGGATAGGCAAACACTCGCGCGCCTTGAGTCTTGCTGGCGGCTTCGCGCAAGTCCTTAGCCAAGTCGTGACCGTAAAAAATATTGTCGCCCAACACAAGGGCACAAGCGGCGTCGCCTACAAAACTCTCGCCGACCAGAAAAGCCTGCGCGATCCCTTCCGGCTTGGGTTGCACCTTGTACTGCAACTGGATTCCAAACTGACTACCGTCCCCCAGCAAGGCCTGGAACTTGAGAACATCGTCCGGTGTAGTAATAAGAAGGATTTCGCGTATGCCTGCCAGCATAAGAGTGCAGAGCGGGTAATAAATCATGGGCTTGTTATAGACCGGCAGCAAGCTTTTCCCCATGGCATGGGTTACGGGATACAAGCGCGTTCCCGATCCACCGGCCAGAATAATTCCTCTGTACATCGCACTGTTCGCGGAGTGCATCATGAATTTATCAATGTATGTCCGAATTAACCTTACGACGAGTAATGCGTTTCAATCCACTGCCGGTAGCTTCCACTGGTAACATCTCGAACCCACTCTTCATTGTCCAAATACCATTTCACGGTCTTGCGGATGCCGGTCTCGAATGTTTCGCCTGGGCGCCAGCCAAGTTCGCGCTCAATCTTGCTTGCATCCATGGCGTAACGCCGGTCGTGTCCTGGACGGTCCTTCACGAATGTAATCAGGCCGCGGCGAGAAGGTTTCCGACTCCCGGTCATCTCATCCACGATGTCACAGATTGTTTCCACGATATCGATATTTCGCTTCTCATTCCAGCCTCCAATGTTATAAGTCTGTCCCACTCGACCCCGGTGCAAAACCGTTGCAATAGCCTCGCAGTGATCTTCCACATAAAGCCAGTCTCGAACATTCTGACCATCGCCGTACACGGGTAGCGGTTTGCCGCTGAGCGCGTTCAGAACGATCAGAGGTATCAATTTTTCTGGAAATTGAAATCGCCCGTAGTTGTTCGAACAGTTAGTAGTGAGCGTAGGTATCCCATATGTGTGATGATAGGCCCGCACCAGATGATCCGAAGCCGCTTTGGATGCCGCGTACGGACTGTTAGGCGCGTACGGAGTGTTCTCAGAAAAAGGCGGATCCTCCGATCCCAGCGACCCGTAAACTTCATCGGTAGAAACGTGCAGCAATCGGAAGTCAGTTTTTTCGGATTCGGTCAGGCTTCCGTAATAAGTTCGCACTTCTTCCAACAGCGCGAAGGTCCCGTCAACATTTGTGCGGATAAAATCGCCCGGGCCTCTTATCGATCGATCTACGTGGCTCTCGGCGGCAAAATGCACGATAGCACGCGGCTTAAGGCGACCGAGAAGGCCACTCAGCAGGGGTCGGTCCGCGATATCGCCATGTACAAACTCGTATCGCTTATCGTTCGCAACGGTCGCCAGGTTGTGAAGATTTCCGGCATACGTGAGCTTGTCGAGATTTATGACGGAAGCCGGATCGCTCTCCATCCACCGCAGAATGAAATTGGATCCGATGAATCCTGCTCCGCCAGTGACGAGGATCGTGTTTTCCATGAGGAGAATATTGCCAGACTGCTCTGCGCGCTGCCACCGGGTGCAGACAGAGAAAGCTCATTGTAAACAAAAAGGACGGGAATCGTCCCGTCCTCATGAAATGCGGTAGTGGCTCAATTTGAATTTCTTAGCTTCTCAAGTTGTGTTTCTGCAATGGCCCCGCAAGAGCGCGCAGAGCGGGGCGTACCGCGACTCTCGCTTCTGACCGATCGGTTGACAGGGCCGGAAGACTGCTCCTCCATTCTCTACCTACAAAGGTAGACTTGCATGTTCTCTAAATCACACCATGCACCCTCGATTCGAGATCGAAGCAGGTCGAACAAGCAAGTTTGTTTGCTCTTCCGCACCATCGCCCAGAACAGCCGGGCCGAACTGGTGCTCTATGCGGTCCACCACAGCGATCCCCGCCAGGCGCAATGGCTTGCTGGCATGAGCCGCTCAATCCCGCGTAAGCTACCCGAACCCTTCGTGCTTCCAGCGTCGGAAGTTTGAAAACCTTTGCCATCGCCTGTATAAATCTGAGGACTGGAATTTCGTGCCCGATGCGTCGCCCAATCCCGGTTCTGGTCCCCGGCTTCGCCCGCCAACGGTCGTGGCTGCCGGCTTGCTGCTCGTCGCCCTCGCGCTGGTTGTGATCTACACCAAGCGCGGAGCGTTCCTGAGTCCGCTCGCCTTAGTGGTGGTCGCAGCCATCGGCTTAGCGGCGTTGCTTTTGCAACTGCGCTTGAGGCCCGATCTCGCTCCTACCACTCGAGGACCCGTTTGGCTAAATGCGCTGGGTGTGGCCTTCGCCTTGGGAGCGGTCTTTGTCGACTTTCTTCATCTCAATCCGGCACTGATGCCGATTGCAGCTCTGGCTGCCGTCATCTCTTTTGGAGCAAGCGGCCTCATCCTCCTCAGCGCTCTGCGAAAACGTAGAATCTGACCACGTTCGATGTGCGCGGGAAACAAATGCTCCCGGGTGACGGGCGTTAATTTAGCTCGAAGAGCGTGGCGTAGGATTACTGCTTAGAGTGGAAAGGACCTACTGGTCGAGTCCAACGCGCCGCAGAAGATCCTGGAACCGGGGGTCGCCACGCAGAGGGTCATAAGCAGGATCTACTTTAAGAGCGGTGAGACCATTGGAATGCTGTGCATGGGCCGTTTCCAGCCAAGCGACAGCGGCATCGTTGTTCCCCATGCCGATGTGGGCCGCAGCAATAGCCATCGGATCTATGGGTTGCCGCCGGTTCAAATCCAGCAGTTTTCGTAGCGCGCCCCCTGCTTCACGTTTTTGTCCGGCCCGGCCTTGGATGTAGGCCAGTACCGACCACTGCCAAGGAGTGGAGCCGGGGGAGTGCTTTTGAGTATCAGACAGCGCCTCGGCGAACATTCCTTTTTGCACATAGACATATGAGATCAGTTTGGCGCGCGAGAACTCGGGATCCATCTGGCGCACGGCGGTGAACTGAGCGATGGCCCAATCGTATTGCCGGGCGTAGTAGAGGATTGCTCCGTTGTCGGCTGCGATGATCAGGGAAAGCGGATCCAACTGGCGCGCGCGTTCGCTTTCGCGGAGAGCCTCATCGAAACGGCCTCGCCATGTCAGGTGCTCTGCATACCACTGATGGGCGGTAGCGTAGTTAGGGTTGAGCTCAATGGCCCTTTTGAACTCTTTCTCCGCCGTCTGCCAGTCGTAATCGTGATTTTGGATGATCAAACCCAACGCTGCGTGGGCCTCTGGGAGACTGTCGTCAAGCTGCACAGCTCGCATTGCTGCGGCACGTGCTTGCGAGGCGTATTCGATCGCCGGAGCCCCGCTGTACCCGGCAATCAGCGCGTATGCATCAGCCAGACCGGCGTAGGCGCGCGCATAGGTCGGATCCTTGGCTGTGGCCTGCTGAAAGTCGCTGATGGCTTCTCGGAATCCGTCCACCGTCCTCTTGTTTAAGAAGTACTCGCCTTTTAGATAAAGGTTGTAAGCCTCATAGGCTTCAGGAGAGAGAGTCGGCTGAACGATGGGAGCGAGGGGCTTGCGGTCTCCGAGAGCGGTTTGGATCTCCCCGGAGATTTCCCGCGCGATCTCACTCTGTATTACCAGCAGGTCCTTGACTTCACGGTCATATTGGCGGGCCCAGAGGTGGGTCTGGTCCTTCATCAGAATGAGCTGGGCGGTGATTCGTACCTTATCGGCATCACGCCGTACGCTACCTTCTAGCACGTACTGCACACCGAGCTCACGGGCGATCTGAGGCAGGGGTTCCTGGCTATGTTTGTAGTGCATGACTGAAGTGCGCGCGATGACTCCTATGTGATCAGGGTCACGGCTGCCCAGCTGGGTGATCATTTCTTCCGTCATACCGTCATTGAAATATTCCTGACTTGCATCTCCGGTAAGGTTTTCGAAGGGCAGAACCGCCAGCATCGCTCGTTCAGAACGCAAGGCCCCAGCTTGGGAGTCGGATCGGCGGTAAGTCAGAATGGCGATGAGAACCATCACGGCCACTAGAATCATCGTCCCTACCAGCGCTGGCCACCGCCATCCTCCGAACCCGACGGGAGAATCCTCGTGGACTGGAAGTTGGGGCGCCGCAAGCAGCACGAGCTCCGGTTCGCGGTCAGGGTCAGGGTTAGGGTTGGGGTCGATGACCGGTGCGATGAAGCGATATCCCCTTCCCGTGATGGTTTGTATGAAACGGGGCTGCTCGGGGTCGTCTCTCAGAGCCTGCCGGATCTTGCGGATCGCGCCATTAATGCTGTTGTCGGTGTCGAGGTAGACGTCCTTGCCCCAGACCTTCTCGACGATCTGTTCACGGGTCACCAGCTCTCCCCGCTGCTGCACGAGGAAGACAAGAACTTCCATCGGGATACGTTCCAGCTTGAGCACACGACCGGAACGGCGCAGTTGGCACATCCCCCCGTCGAGCTCGAAATCGTCCCCGAATCTGACGGGATCCTGGACTTTGGTGGCTGGCTCCCGCAACACAGCTGCTCCTCGCGTGGCCGGTATTCTAACCCACTTTTTCGGTTTCGCGACATCTCCATTATTTCCCATCTGTTTCAGGGACATGAAAATTAATACCGTCCGACAGGCTCCCGCTATTGAGGTTGGAAGCTAGCCAAGGCAATATGCGCGCCGTTGGAAACGTTCGCGGAAAAAAGCGACTGACCAAAAGAGGGGGCCATGTTTTTCGCTCGATGCCTGTTCGCTGCCTGCCTGGCAAGCTGGTCATTTTGCTTGCCCCTGAACGCTCAACAGCCAGACTCTTCTCTGCCCCCGACGGTGGTTCCGCGCCTCGTGAACTTCTCGGGTAAAGCGGTGGACACGCAAGGCAAGGCGGTCTCCGGAATTGCCGGGGTCACCTTCGCTGTCTACAAAGAGCAATATGAAGGCTCTCCGCTGTGGCTAGAGACTCAGAACGTGATGGCCGACACGAAGGGCAACTATACCGTTCAACTCGGGGCGACCCAGTCTGAAGGCCTGCCATTGGAACTTTTCCGTTCCGGGGAGGCGCGATGGCTGGGCGTGCGGCTGAACGGAGAGGGGGAGCAGCCGCGCGTACTGCTGCTAAGCGTGCCCTATGCACTGAAGGCTGCGGATGCCGAGACAGTCGGGGGGCTGCCGGCATCCGCTTTTTTGCTGGCCGGACGGCCTACCGCGAGCTCGACAATTACGACCCGCAGCACAAGCCAAGCAGCGTCGACACAGATGCCGCAGACGGGCACGACGCCGGTGACCACTGCGGGAGGTACCGTGAACAAGCTGGTTAAGTTCGATGGCAGCGCGGACATCACCAATTCGCAAGTCTTCGATAACGGGACCTACGTCGGCATCGGCAACACCGCGCCAGGGCGAAACTGGATGTGAGCGGAACGAGCATCTTCCGCGGAGCCCTCAGTCTTCCGGCGACGGGAACGGCTACCGCCGCGGCCGGAACCAATTCCCAGCCGCTGAACTTCACGGCGTCGTCTTTCAACAGCAGCACGCTGAAAGCGGTGAATGAAACCTTCCGCTGGCAGGGCGAGCCGGTGAGTAACAACAGCGCCACGCCCTTGGGCAAGTTGAGTCTGCTTTTCGGTGCGGGAATCGCCGCGCCCACCGAAACCGGGCTGTCGATCTCGAGCAAAGGGCAGATCACGTTCGCGTCTGGACAAACATTTCCTTCAACGTTGGGTTCGGTGAAGAGCGTCGGTCTAAGCGCGCCGGCGTCGGACTTCAGTGTGAGCGGATCGCCGGTGACCGGTAGCGGAACGCTTGGGCTGAACTGGAAAGTTGCCCCGACGAGCGGCAATATCGCGAACGCAATCGTAAAAAGGGATGCCTCCGGAAGCCTCAGCGCGGGCGCGATTACCGCTAGTCTTGGTGTAACGGGTATCTCGGCTGGGAGCGCAACCGCTGGCGTCAGTGGTCAAAATACCTCCAGCGGATATGGACTTTACGGCGTAGCTTCGGGAACGACCGGGCAAGGAGTTTGGGGAGAGAGCTTCGGCACGGATAATTCCAATGGCGCCGGACCCGACGGCGTGCACGGAGTTACCCATTCGAACGCCGGCTCTGGAGTGGCGGGGCTGAGCTCCGGGGCAACTGGCATCGGCGTCTACGGACAGGGCGGCGGCTATGGCGTCTACGGGGTTGCCGCAGCAACGGCCGTCGGCTCGCCACCGGCAACGGCGTCTATGGCAGCAGCGCCCTGGGCACTGGTGTCTACGGCAGCAGCCCGGGCGGATTCGGCTTCGCCACAGATGGTAACGCGCAGCAGGTGCGGACTGCTGGCGGCTGGGTCAAGGCCATGGTGCACTGGGACGGAGAATCGACCGGCACCATGTTAGGGTGCTTCAACTCCAGTCTCGCAGGAGCCGCCGCCACCACCGTGCCTTGCGGTTTTAGCCTTCAATCGACTGATGTAGGCATTACTGTCGATTTTGGTTTTGAAGTGGACGATCGGTTTCACTCTGCCACGCTGGAGCGGTGCGCGTGTGGCACGGAGATCCCGGTGCTATTAGCGACGCCGCAAAGCACGACAGTCGTGGCAGTTGCTGTCTACCAGTCGGGAACTAGCAACTTGATCCCCTCGCAGTGGTACCTCATCGTGTTTTGAAAGGACACTGATCCGACGAGGCGTCGGCTCGTAACGAAGTGTCCTCGGGAAACATGAAAATTAACGCTGTCTAACGGACCTCCGCTATTGAGACAACAGAGTTCCGTTGCACTGGAGGTTGTTTCTATGCCTTTCGAGCGCGCTCCAAGAAGTCCCCTTCCCAAGGACTATGCACCATCGCAGGTCTCGTACAAGGTGACGAACCAAGACGATTGGGGTACGGTAGCGAGAAAATATGGGTTTGACGTGACGACTCTCATTTATTTCAACTTCCACACGCACAACACCGATGAAGTGAACTGGTATCTCAGACGCAATGTCGGATGCAACATCAGTAGGGATGGTGGGCGCAATTGGGCGTTTAGCGATAGTGCGAACCCCGGAAAAATCTATATACCGGCAAGCAAAGTCAATTTCGACGCTGAAGACACAGGTCCAGATGACCCTGGAGGCCGAAATAAACTAGCAGAGTTGCTCGATGAAATGCCTGAGGAGTCGGAGGCGTGGGAGCACGTTGGACGGACACTGGAAATCTTCGAGTTTTCCCATGTATTCGCTGAGATATTCGAAATTGGAATCGCATCCGAGTCCCTCGCAGCTGGTGGTACGCTTGGCGCCGGTGGAGTAGCAGCGGTCGCAGCTCCGGTTGCCGGCATGGCCGCTGTGTTTATTGCGCTCGGTTCGCCTTACAAGGCTCAAGCCGACCTGTACAAAAAGAAAGCGTGGCTTTGGGGCTTGGGTCAAGGGATTGTCTTGGGAGCCAACAGGAACGTGCACAAGGAATGGGTGAGGACGAACTTTAACACCAACATGCCCGGTTACATCAAATACCTGATTAACATCCCCGGACAAGAGAACCTATTCGGGGAAGTGAAGTAGTTTTACTTGGACGGGCTAGGGAAGGGTTGGACATACGGGAGGGATCTCAACGCGAGGGAGGCCTCCAGGTTATACAAAATCTTGCGGGAAGAAGTGAATCCCAGCACGATCGATCATGTTGGTTCAGTTCAATACTATTTTCAATATGGAACGGCCTTCAGGACTAAATTCCTTCCTGGTGCCTGACTTTCGGTCCTGTCACCCGTTCGTGTCTGGTGTGCGTCTAGTAAACTTTGACTCTGGATCTCTCTTGTTCGGTGAAATTCACTGGGGGTGGGGAGCAGCAAGCTGAGCACTCGCACGCTACTTAGTCGTGCCTCAGACATTGAAGGTCAGTGGCGAGCGCCTGAGCCAACGAGGTGCCTTCGTATTTCCCGCCACGGTCTGGGCACAACTTGGCAGACAACTATAAGGCTGGCCTACGGCCTAAACTCCACCGCTACCGTGGTTTCCACGACCATCGGTTTCCCATCAACCCGGTACGGCTCGAATCGCCACCAGCGCAGCGCATCTACGGCGGCTTGGCCCAGGATCTCGGGGCCGTTGAGGGCTTTAACGTTTACGACTGAGCCATCCCGTCCCACCACGACGTCCAGCACGATCACTCCTCGAAGGTTGGCCTTGCGCGCGGCCGCGGGATAGTCGGGGTCAACGCGGTGCGTGACCAGCTTCTCCATTACGTCAGCGGACAGGTTGGCTTGAGGCTGCATGGTTGTTTGGTTTTTTCGCAGCCCGGATTCCAGATCTTCCCATCCGCGATTCCAGCGCCAAAACAAAACGGCGGATAAAATCGCGGCCAATACCAGGAGGAAGACCCAGCTGCTCCTGCGCCGCATGCGTGCAGGAGGCAGCCGACCACCCCGCCTTCCACTCGTCGAACTCTTCTCTGCTTCTGCCGCGAGCTGCTCACGAACCCCGGTGTCCAGCTCTGCTTTCGTTTGTTCCGTCCAACGGCGGATTGCCGCCTTCTGCTCAGCGGAAAGCCCTACAAACTCCATCCCGCAATGCAGCTTATCGTGATGCCGCACTCGCGCCCGCGCCCGCAGTGGAACCAGTACCTTGGGCAGAAGAATTTCCACTCCCACTACTTCGCCCGGCAGCACCTCCGCCGCCAGTACCGCAGCCACTCCGCCTGACCCTAGGTTCAGCGATCGTCCGGGCACAGAGTCTGGAACTCCTGAACGAAGCACAGTTACGTCCAGCGGCGCCTGCACGCCGTATCGCAACCCGCGTCGCCGCGAAGGTTGGCCCGCCCCTCGTGCTTTTGCCCCTGCTGCCGTTTCAACGCCTCCGGGGTCAAAAAATCCCGCGAATGTGCTCCACCACCGAAGCATCCTTTCGCCCGTGAACATAACTTACGAGTCAGGAGCTTGCAGCTCGATGATGTTGCTGCCATCAGCCACAAGAACCACGCTTGCCATGCCAATGAAGAGGCCATGTTCCACCACTCCCGGCATGTCACTAAGCTGCCGCGCCAGAGCATCGGCGTCCGGAATCTGTCCGAAGCGGCAATCCAGGATGTAGTTGTTCTCGTCGGTCAAATAGGCCTTCCCGTCGGCATTCCGCCGCACTTCAACCTGCGCGCCCAGTGCCTCAATCTTTTTTTTCACCAGCGCCTGTGCGAACTTGATCACTTCCACGGGCAGCGGAAACTTTCCCAGCACCGGAACTTGCTTGGTTGCGTCAGCAACGATCACAAGCTGCCGGGTCGCCGAGGCCACAATTTTCTCCCGCAAGAGCGCACCGCCGCCACCTTTAATTAAACGTAATTGCGGATCGAACTCGTCCGCGCCGTCGACGGTCACATCGATCTGCTGATATTCATCCAGCGTAGTGAGCGAAATCCCCAGGCTGGCCGCCTGCTCCCGCGAGCGATCCGAACTGGGAATACCGCGAATCCGCAGCCCATTCTTCACCTGCTCGCCCAGCAATCGAATGAAATACGCCGCCGTCGAACCCGTGCCCAGGCCAACTACCTGACCATCTTTGACGAACCGCAGGCTCGCCCGCGCCGCCGCTTCTTTCTCCTGATCGTTTTTGTGTGGGTCGTTCGCCATAATGTTTCGCTGCCGCGCCGCACGATCTCACCCCATACTCTTCTGCACGTAAATCAGATACCCTGCCAGCGCGAGCCCGAACAGTACTGTAAGAATGGTTACCAGATCCACGATAAATCCGGCCGGCTCAAATTTTCCTTCATCCAGTTGTGACCGCGTTTTTCGGTAGCGCACCAGCCCCGCCATCACCATTGCGACTCCTGCCAGAATCGAGATCATTCCCATCCAAACCGAAAGTCCGGTCGTCCTCGAAACTTGCCCCTGAAGTTTCGCCAACTGCCGCAAGGCGATCGCGAAACGCCCAATCGCGAATCCGAACACTACGATCGCTACACTGGTCCGCACCCACGCCAGAAACGTCCGCTCGTTAGCGAGATGGTCGCGGGCTCGGTTGGAATTCTCAACCATGGGTTTTTTGGGTGTCCGCAGCATTATTCCATAGCGGCGCCGTAAGCATCTTTCCCAGGATTTCCTTCAAGAACCTTTAGACCGACTCTAGCCGTCATTCCAGATATATCTTGCGAAGGGTTGTACTCAAACAATCTCCGCTGCAAGGATATCCATGCGTTTCGCATCGGGATTCCGACGGGTTCCTGCAGTCTACATTGGAGCCGCTGGGCAAAGCGTCCTACAGAAACAAACCTAGCCGAACTTTCGCAGTTGAGCACTCCGGATTCAGTTAAGTGGTTTGGAATCAGTCGAGGTTATTGAAAGGTCTCCACCTTTGGCTTTGGGGTTCTGTTCCATCGCACCTTCAAAGTATTAGCCCCATCACGACCTACCTGAACTCTTTGGACAGGCCTATCGACTCACACTGTGAACAGGGTCACTACTATTTGCTCAACGATTACAACCCCGGATACTACGGCAGCGGCGCCAACGCCTACGCCGACATCGGCAACCCCAACGAAACCGTGTTCACGATTCCTCCTTCTCCCCTCCACACCATCGGAGACCGGTTGATCGAAAAGAACATCTCCTGGGCCTATTACGGCGACCAGTGGAACGCCTATCTCGCCAACCCCGACGGCAACCTCGTCACTCCTGACAACGCCTCTGCAACATCTGCAACCCGTTCCAGTACACCACGTCGATAATGACCAGCCCGTCCGGTCGCACGCACCTGCGCGACACCGCCGAACTCTATAAGGCGATCAAGGACAGCACGCTGCCTGCCGTTTCCTTTGTGAAGCCCGACGGCTGGATTGATGGACACCCATCTTCTTCCAAACTCGATCTGTTCGAGGGCTTCGTGAAGGAGATCGTCGACGAAGTACAGGCCAACAAAACTTTGTGGGCCGGCACCGCCATCATCGTTACGTTCGACGAAGGCGGCGGCTACTACGACTCCGGATATGTCCAGCCCCTCGATTACTTCGGCGACGGCACCAGAATTCCAGCTCTGGTGATTTCTCCCTTCACCACGGCAGGCCACATCTCTCATACACTTACGCAGATCATATTTCGATCCTGAAATTGATCGAAGCCAATTGGCACTTGGCTCCAGTGAGCGATCGCAGCCGCGATAATCTGCCCAACCCAGTCGCCACCAAGAGCAATCCCTACGTGCCTCTGAACTATCCCGCCATCGGCAATCTGATGGACTTGTTCAAGTTCTGAGGCCGTAGTCCAAATAGTTCGATGGGTGCCCCACTCTAGTGTCTGCGTTCTTGCAGAGATTAGGGTGGGGCTTTTGATTTTCCTGGCGCTCCTCTGAGTCCCTGTGTTAAGGTTTCGCGTTTTTACGTACCGAATCCTGCGCACCTGTGCTCGCATCCTTTATCCTAGTATCTGCATTCCTATGACCCCGAAATCCAAGAGTTCCAACGGTGCCGCTGGCGCCGCCGTAATCGAAACTTCTCCTAAGATCGATGTCAACCTGGAGCGTGAGCGGGTCTTCAACGCCTTCCGCCAATTCGGCTACCTCGAAGGCGACCTCGATCCTCTCGGTTTTCTGACTCCACGCCCTACTCCCGAATTGCAGATTGAGAGTGAATACACGCGCGAAGCGGGCGCCATCTATTCGTCGACCATCGGCGTCGAGATCAACCACATCTATTCCCCCGAACGCCGCCGCTGGATCTATGAGCGCATGGAATCCGAAGCACCAGCAGAAGACCAGCAGCGGATTCTCGATCTCCTTATCCGCGCCGACATCTTTGAGCAGGTCATGCAGCAGCGCTATCTCGGCAGCAAACGCTTCTCCCTCGAAGGCGTCACCGCGCTCATCCCTCTCGTGGACGAACTTCTCGAAACCGGTTCGCGTCTCGGCGCAACTGAACTTGTGATGGGGATGAGTCATCGCGGCCGTCTGAATGTGATCGCCCACGTTGCCAAGCGCGTTCCCCAGGAAATCTTTGCTGGATTCGAAGACGTCAACCCGCGCAGCGTTCTAGGTTCAGGTGACGTGAAATATCACATGGGCGCGACCGGCGAGTATGTCACCCGCAGCGGCAACAAGGTTCACATCCATCTGGTGTCAAACCCGAGCCACCTCGAAGCCGTCGATCCGGTCACGGTCGGCCGCACCCGCGCCAAACAAGATCGCACCGGCGAAGGTGGCCGCGAAAAATATCTCCCGCTACTCGTACACGGTGACGCCGCTTTTGCCGGACAAGGCATCCTCGCCGAGACCATGAATTACGCCGACCTTCCCGGTTACACCGTCGGCGGCACCATTCACGTGATCGTCAACAATCTCCTCGGATTCACCACCAGCTATCTCGAAGAGCACTCCACGCGCTTCGCCGCCTGCATCGCGCGTCGCCAGTCGATTCCGATTTTCCACGTCAACGGCGAAGACGTCGACGCCGTCGTCCGCGTAGCTCGCCTCGCAACCGAATACCGCTATCAGTTCGGCACCGACGTGGTCATCGACCTCATCGGCTACCGCCGCCATGGTCACAGCGAAGTCGACGATCCCACCATCACTCAGCCGCTGCTTTACAAGAAGATCAAAGAGCATCCCCCGCTATGGGAAATTTACGCCGACGACATCGGCGTGACCGACGCTCCCGCGCAAGCCGCCGCCATTAAAGCGGAGTTCGAGAGGGCGCAGAAAGATGCTGGCAAGATCACGAAGAAGCCCACATTGCGCGACTTGCCGAGGTATTGGGATCAGTATTACGGCGGCCTTCACAAGCCTGAGTACGAAGTAGAGACCGGACTCTCAGCGGAAGAACTCGCCGAGCTGGGTAATCGCCTCAGCATGTACCCGGAAGGATTCCACATTCATCCCAAGGTGAAGAAGTTGCTGGAGCAGCGCGCCGAGATGAGCGCTGGCAAACGAGCAGTGGACTACGGCATGGCCGAAGCTCTCGCCTTTGCGAGCCTGGTCAAGGACGGTATTCCAGTCCGCCTTTCGGGTCAGGATTCCCGTCGCGGTACATTCAATCAGCGCCACTCCGTTCTGATCGACATCGAGAACGAGAACGAATACGTTCCGCTGGAAAACATTGCGGCCGGCCAGGCCCGCTGCGGAATTCATAACTCAACTCTTTCGGAGCCTGGTGTCCTCGGCTTCGAATACGGATACAGCCGCGATTATCCCGAAGCCCTCGTCCTCTGGGAAGCTCAGTTCGGCGACTTCGTCAACGTTGCACAGGCGATCATCGATCAATTCATCTCCGCCGGAGAAGCCAAGTGGAGCCTGCTCTCCGGCCTCGTCCTGCTTCTTCCCCACGGCTACGAAGGCCAGGGACCAGAACACTCCAGCGCCCGCATTGAGCGCTTCCTGCAACTCGCCGCGAAACACAACATCCAGATCGCGCAGCCCTCGAACGCCGCTCAATATTTCCATCTGCTCCGCCGCCAGGCTCTCCGCCACTGGCGCAAACCGCTGGTCGTCTTCACTCCAAAAAGCATGCTGCGCCATCCCGACGCCTCCTCGCCCATCGCGGACTTTGCTCAGACCAATTTCCAGAACGTACTCCCCGACACAGAAATCGGAGAAGCCGATCGCATCCTGGTCTGTACCGGCAAGATCGGTCACGAGCTTCGCGCCGAGCGCAAGAAAAGAAAAGACAATTCCACCGCAATCGTTTTTCTCGAACAGCTCTATCCCTTCCCGGAAAAAGAAATCGCTGCCGAATTCGCCCGCCACGGCGAAACCGGCGACATCGTCTGGGTACAGGAAGAGCCTGCCAACATGGGCGCACTTTTTAATATGCTCCCCCGCCTGCAGCGCATCGCCGGCTCCCGCCACGTGCTCTCTGTAAAGCGCAGCTCGAGCGCTAGCCCCGCCACCGGCAGCGCCAAAGCGCACGAGGTCGAACAGAAAACACTGCTGACGCTAGCCTTCACGACGAAGGGTTAGCGAGCGAAAAGCCAGCGGGCCGTCGCTGGTTGCAAAAAACCTGAGATCTCTGAACGAAAAAGTCTTCTGCTACACTTGCCCGTCCCAAGGAGCCTTTCGTCATGGCCGAAAAGAAGCCTCAAATTTTCGCCAATCACGCCCGCTTAGACCCGCTCTTTCACTTCTTCGCATTGCCGGTCTTCCTCATCTCAGCCATTGCCGCCGTCGTCCATTTTCTGACGCACCCCAGCTTGCACTCAGGGTGGCTTTTCGTGGTCGCGGTGGCGGCGGCCATCGCAGTCTTGAAAATTCGCACCTACGCGCTGCGGGTTCAGGACCGCGTCATTTGTTTGGAAGAGCGGCTACGCCTCACCACACTGTCGCCCGAGCCGTTGCGTTCACGCCTTCCGGAGTTAACCGAACGACAACTCATCGCTCTCCGTTTTTCTTCGGACGCGGAAGCACCCAACCTGGCCGAACGCGCGCTATCCGAAAAACTTGTCCCGCGGGACATCAAGGAGGCAATCCAGACTTGGCGTCCGGACTACTGGCGGGTCTGACCGGGCTTTCAAACCTTTAGCGTGGTTCCGTCGTCTGATTGTTAGGCGCATGGGGAACCGTCGGTCCGGTGCCGAAAGTAATAGATAGAGTCTGTTTTCGACGTTGACCCGAGCGCGACTGCGAGGTACGATTTTTGGTAGAATTCATCGGACTTTAATATCGCGGAGCAATCCGTATCTCCTAGAGAAATATGCGAGTTGCAACACTCCCAATGCGGATCGCCATGCTGGTTGCGCTGGCAGTGGTCGGCTCCTCGTGCCATACCGCGCAGAAGCCGGTCTCCGTGGTGCCTCCCGGAACCGCGCCGCAACTGACGGCAAAAGCGCCTGCTGCCATCCCGGAGCAACCCCAATCAGCCAAATTACAGCCCGCTGACCAGGAGCAGAATCAGCCTTCTGCCGGAGCCAGTTCCGAGGCCCCAGCCGTGAAGCCCGCTTCCGATCCGGTCGGAGATCTGGTCGCTAGCGTTGAAAAAGAATATCAGGCAGGACTCGCGAACTATCAGTCAGGCCACACCGACGCCGCCAAGCAGAATTTTGACAACGCTTTTAACGCGCTGCTGGAAAGCAAACTCGATATTCGCTCCGACGACCGCCTGGAAAAGGAATTTGAGCGTATCGCTGAAGGCGTCAATCAGATGAGTCTGGGTGATCTGGCCTCCGCCTCCGAGGCGCAGAATTCTGAACCTGCCCCGATCGACGAAACCAACGGCATCACCCCCTCCGCCGATCCCAGCGTGCGGGCCAAGGCTCAGGCCGAAGTGAAATCAACCCACTCCGACCTGCCGCTTATGATGACGGACCAGGTTGCGGGCTACATCAGTTACTTCTCCAATCGCGGGCGTGGAACTTTCGAGCGCGCCTTTGCCCGCTCCGGCCGCTACCACGACATGATGGTTCGGATCCTCAAGCAAGAAGGAGTCCCTCAAGATTTGATCTACCTGGCCCAAGCCGAATCCGGATTCCAGCCGACCGCCGTTTCCCGCGCCGGTGCCCGCGGAATCTGGCAATTCATGGGAAGTCGGGCGCGCGGCTATGGCCTGCAGCGGAGCGCCTGGGTCGACGACCGCCAGGATCCCGAGAAATCCACTCGCGCCGCGGCCCACCATCTTAAAGATCTTTATGCTCAGTTCGGCGACTGGTATCTAGCCATGGCCGCGTACAACTCCGGTCCCGGTACGGTACAGGCCGCCGTGCGGCGCACCGGCTATGCGGATTTCTGGGAACTCTACCGGCGCAACGTCCTTCCCAAGGAAACCCGCAATTACGTTCCCATTATCTTGGCCGTAACCATCATGACCAAGAATCTGTCGCACTACGGTTTTGATGACGTCTCGATGGACGAGCCCACTGCCTTCGATGCCGTAACCATCAGCTATCCCGTTGATTTACGCCTGGTTGCCGACTGTGTGGATGCAACTCCTGCACAACTGCAACAAATGAACCCCAGCCTTCTACGACTGAGTACCCCCAAGGAAGGGACTTTCGAACTGCATCTGCCCGCAGGTACGAAACAGCAGTACCAAACCGCCATTGCCGCAATTCCTTCCGGCATGCGGCTGTGGTGGCGTTATTCCACGGTGCATTCCGGTGACACCCTGGCTGCCCTGGCGCACACCTACCGCACAACTGCAAAGGCTATCGAGGAAGCTAATCACTTGGACGGCGCGGAGCTTCCAATTGACGCCAAGCTGATTATTCCTGTTACACCCAGCAAGCACGTCAGTGATACGGGCACTTACGCGCGCCGAATCACGCGCTACAAAGTCCGCAAGGGGGACACGGTGCAGACCGTCGCCGAGAACTTCGGCGTTTCGGCGCAGATGGTCCGGCACTGGAACGGGTTGCGCGGCGACAGCCTGCACGGACGGACCGTGCTCGCCTTACATCTGCCCGTTTCGCCTACCGGTGAATTGGCCTCTGCCTCCCCTAGCAGGCCGAGCACGCGTTCCTCGAAAGCAGTACACCCAGACAGCGTCAAAGGTTCCGCAGCCAAATCTGCAAGCGCTGTGAAGGCATCGGACGAGGACACGGCAGAGCGAGCTAGCGTACTGCGCCACAAGGTGAAATCTGGCGAAACCCTGTATTCAATTGCCACAACCTACAAAACCACCGTCGCCGCCCTGAAGCGCAACAATCAAAACGTTGCTACCCTGCGCCCTGGTATGGTCTTGGTTGTGGAGCCCGCGCGCTAGCCGACTTAAGAACTTTGGACAACTTTGCGGCAGCCCACAAGTCTCGCCTAATTCTTCTTTCCTTTGCTCGCGCACTGTGATAACAGATAAACAGATAAGCGAACCTGCTGTGAATGACATTCCTTGCAACCTGCATTAAACGACGTGCTATAATCGCGCGCCGTTCGAGCATAAAGTTTCTGGTGGTCTTCTAATTTCCGTACCCGGCGGCCTTGCACGGCTATTCCCGCGCCAGGACACCAAAATAAGATCAGGAGGAGCAATGACGTTTTACGATCCCACACTCTACGGCCGTGATGAAGAAGAAGAATTCGGCGACAGCGGCGCTTACAGCGAGTCGCTCGAAGAGGATTTTGAAGAGGAAGAGGAGGAGGAAGAAGAAGCCGGCGTCCCAGAACCCGAAATGAGCGAGCCCGCCGGTTCCGTTCCTCCGCCGCCACCCGCACCCAAGCCCGCCGCTCCGGCCGGCGGCGGCCCAAAGAAACCAGCGGCCAAAAAGAAGGCACCCGCGCCAGCTAAGAAGGCACCTGCGAAAAAGGCGCCCGCCAAGAAAAAAGCGCCCCCCAGACCGGCAAAGAAGAAAGCGGCCAAGAAGTCCGCGAAAAAGAAGCCCGCCAAAAAAGCGGCCAGGAAACCAGCAAAGAAGAAAGCCAAGAAGGGGCGCCGGTAACCTACCGTCTCTGATTGCGAAACCAGGACCGCGGGACCCGCCGTGGTCCTGGTTTTCTATTCTGTCGTTGGGGCACCCAGACGTAGGAGCCGCCGGAGTTGGAGCACCGGCCACCAGGTTCGCGCTGATCATTCCCAGGTCGGCCCATTCCCAGGTCGTACAAGGTCGGCACCCGATACTCTACTTCTTTCCTGCCACGTTTCCCCCGACCGCTGCCCTGCACTTTCCATATAACTCGAGCAACTGCGCCGCATATTCGTCGGGCTTCGATGCTGAACCTGTGCCCTGAAACCCCACCCCAGAGGAGGTGGTTCGCCCATACCCAGTTGTCATCGCCACAAATTTCATCAAATCGAGCGCGATATCCTCATCGCGTCGCGCGCTCGCATGCAAGGTCGGTCCTTCTTCCATAAGTCCTTCTC
>OBLW0100001347.1_pt1 | contig 20979 bp, 15 predicted proteins | sample 1520161 | NCBI WGS metagenome assembly OBLW01 (sample SAMEA3539309, study PRJEB22396) | soil metagenome | biome: tundra; feature: field; material: soil | place: USA | collected 2010-05 | depth 0.15 m | reverse complement strand
ACTGAACGCTGCGCATCCGTTTCGCGAGGGAAACGGCAGGACGCAGCGCGAATTTATTCGCGAACTCGGACTGAAGGCCCGACATTACATCGACTGGAGGGCGGCGACCGCCGAGGAAATGATCGAGGCGTCACAGTTAAGCCGCGGAGATTTTTACTGTTGAGTCCAGGCGCATCGAAGTGCTTCTGGACGACGGTGAGAATTTGGGACTTGCCGAGGTGTCGTTCGCAGGTCTGGCACCCGGATTCGCCGGGCTCTATCAGGTCAATTTCACGCTGCCGGACAGCGGCCTGAAAAACGGTGACGTGCACATCGCAGTGGGAACCGTCGAGGCGGAGAACGAGATGGCTACCATCAACCTATCCGGGTTCACAGAGACGCTCCCCCAGACTGTTCCGAGCAGCCGGGCGTCCCCTCGCTCGAGACGCGTCGGCTTTCCCGCGGGTTCCGGCCGGCATGGCAAGAGCGTTCGGCGGGCGTTGCCGGAAAGCTTGCAGTAAGGTGTAGTGGGAAAATCGAAATCACCGGTCGCTTACGCTCGCGGCTCAGAATGCGGCGGACACGCGGTAACGGACCGCGACCGTCAGAGCCTGTGAAAAAATGGGAAGGCCCCGACTCCCTCACGGTCGCGGCTGGGTAACGCTCTCCAAACATGGGACGTTCATTCCGAACCGCGAGCGTCAGCGACCGGTGACTTTGTTCTTTTTACAGGGTCTCAGGAAGTCGATGCCGTTTTCGGTTTTCCGTTAGCGGCTTGGTGGCCGCGCGATACCAGCCATAGCGGACCCAACCCCGCTCAAGGCGGCAACCAGCAGCAGGGCGACCCGCAAAGAGGAGACCTGCGCCAGGAAGCCGATGATCGGAGGACCCACCAGGAAGCCGAAGTAACCCGTTGCTGTAACGGCGGCGATTCCCGCTTGCGGTTTATTCGCCGCCTTCTTGCCGGCCACCGAGCACAGAATTGGAAAGATCGCCGCGAAGCCCCATCCGGCGCAGGCGAAACCGGCTAGCGTGGCAGGAACAGTGCCTAACAGCAGCGCAATTCCCAATCCGACAGCCGCCAGCGCCCCGCCCCACCGCAAGGTCGCAACCGAACCAAGGCGCAAGTGGAACCAGTCACCCAGCAGCCTTCCCAGCGCCATGGCCAGGGAAAACACCGCGTAACCCAGCGGCGCGACGCCAGGTCCGGCGAACTCTCGCAGATAGACGGCGCTCCAATCCGCCATGGCGCCTTCGCCCAGCAAGATGCAGAACGCCACCACGCCGAGCCCGAGCAGGGGTCGCAGCAATTCGAGCGTGGATCCCGCATCCGGCAATGGCTCCGACTTGCTCACGAGCAGGTGGCGGCAAATTGGAATGGACGCGTTGGCCAGCACCACACCTATTGCCAACAGATGCCAATGCGGCGGGATTGCGCGGCTCGCGGCCACGCTGCCCATCAGCGACCCAATCATCCCGCCGAAGCTGAACAACGCATGGAAGCTCACCATCACGGGACGACCGTATCCGGCCTCCACCGCCACGGCCTCGGTGTTCATCGCAACGTCCATCGCACCCGCCGCCGCGCCGTAGATAAACAAAGCTACTGCCAGCACCGGTGCGTTCCATGCCAAGCCGGGAAGCACCACGGATGCGCATAGCGCGAGCGTGAAAGCCCGAGTGATGCGAGCGCTGCCGAAGCGTCCCACCAGCTTCGAGGTCAGCGGCATTGCGATCAGCGCACCGGCCGCGGTGGCCAGCAGCGTCGCGCCTAGAATACCAACCGGAAGATGCAGCTTGGCTTGGACTGCGGGAATCCGCGAGAGCCAGTTCGAAACCAGAATCCCGTGGATCAGAAAAATCAGTGAGACGGAGATCCGAGCCCGCCGCAATTCACTTGTCGATTCATCCCGCATGATCGCCGGAATCCATGCCAGCGCTCAGCCGGAGGAAACATAACGATGGTAGCTGATAACGGACTTCCCGTTTAGACTAAACCGTGAAAGCTTCTATGATTTTGAAACAGTACTATCTGGGGTGCCTCGCGCACGCCTCTTACCTGTTGGGCGATGAGGCCAGTTCGACGGCGATTATCATCGACCCCCAACGCGACATTCATCAGTATCTGGCCGATGCCGAAAAATTCGGGCTGCAAATCCGCCACGTCTTTTTGTCCCACTTCCACGCCGATTTTGTCGCCGGCCATCTGGAACTGCGCGACCGTTGCGGCGCCACCATTCATCTCGGATCTCGCGCGCAGGCGGAATATGCGTTTGTTCCGATGAAGGATGGCGATACGCTGGAGTTGCCAGGGATGCGGATTCAGGTGCTCGAGACGCCCGGACATACCATCGAGTCGATTTCGCTCTTAGTATTCGATCTCCAGAGGGATCCGGCGAAACCGTACGCCGTCTTGACTGGCGATACATTGTTCATCGGGGACGTCGGACGTCCCGACCTGGGCGCGTCGCTCGGCTGGACCGCCAACGACTTGGGCGGACATCTTTACGACTCACTGCACAACAAACTGTTACCGCTTCCGGACGAGACGTTGGTTTATCCAGCTCACGGCGCCGGGTCTCTCTGCGGCAAGAAGCTTTCTTCCGATACCGTCTCTTCGCTAGGGGATCAACGGCGATTGAATTACGCGCTGCAGCCCATGTCGAAAGAAGAATTTATTCGGCTGGTCACGGCCGATCAACCCGACGCTCCTCCGTACTTCACTTACGACGCGATTCTGAACTCGCGCGAGCACGCCACGCTGGATCACAATCTCGAAAAGGTGCTTCGACCCATTGATCTCGAGGAAGTTCTGCGGATGGAAGACGCGGGCGCTCAGATCCTGGACGTCCGCGATGCCGCCGAGTATGCCAAAGGGCATCTCGCGGGCAGCATCAATATCGGGCTGGGCGGCCAATACGCCACCTGGGCGGGCACCGTGCTGGACCGTAGCAAGCCGACCGTGATTATTGCCGAGCCGGGACGCGAGCAGGAGGCCGCTCTGCGTTTGGGACGTATCGGCTTCGATCATGTCAAAGGCTACATGCACGGAGGCATGGAATTGCTTGCCTCGCGGCCGGACCTGGTGTGGCCAACCGAGCGGCTCAGCGCTCCGATGGTGGCCGAAGAGCTGGCGGGCGCCAATCCGCCGCTGGTGCTGGATATAAGGAATCCACGCGAATGGTCGGCGCGACATATCGAGCACAGCGTGAACGTTCCGCTCAATCATCTGCAAGAGCGCATCGGGGAAATTCCGCGCGATCGCCGGATCGCCGTGCATTGCGCGGGAGGTTACCGCTCTTCCATCGCCGCCAGCATTCTGCACCAATACGGGATCACCAATCTGACCGAAATGGCGGGCGGTCTGGCGGCGTGGGATGCCGCGAAGCTGCCAGTTATTGCTGAGGCGGCATAGAGAACACGTCCTGTTAAAACCATGTCTGGCGACGATACTCGCGATACGCCTCGCCGAACTTCGCTTCCAAGACGTGAGCTTCACGGCGTACATGCACAATCTGCAGCGGAATACCGATAACCAAAGCCACCCAGAGAACGGGGTAGTGAAGCATTAGGATCAGACCGGCGATCACAATCACGCCGAAGACATAAATCAGATTGCGGATCTTGGAATAGATGCCGTTGGTTACAAGTTCGGTGGCTTTGGCCCTTACCGAAAAAGCCCGGCCCAGCGTATGGCGTGCCCAAATTACCACGGCGAAGCCGAAGAGACTTAGGGCCAACCCAATCCGCCGAGTCCCGTCGTGCGGACCTTCTCCGCTGACGAAGACCAGGCCAAGAAAGAACAGCCCCAGCAACATGGGGAGCCAGACTCGAAGTATGCTTCCGCGATCCACCAGGATATTCTCCCAGCTTTTTCATACGAGCACGAATCGCGACCGTGTAGAATGATTCGAGTGAACCCAACAATGCAATCCACCCGCGCAGCCGTTTTGTGCGCCGCTCGCTGCTTGATCGCTGCGGCGCTGCTGATCGCAGCCGCACCTGCTGACGAAATCTCCGAGCGTGCGCATAAGCTGCACTTTTCCTCCATCGTGCTGGACACGCACGATGACACCACACAGCGGTTCTTCGCGAAGGACTATGATCTCGGCAAGCAAAACGCCAGCGGTAGTGTGGATATTCCGCGCATGCGGGAAGGCGGGATGAACGCCATCTTTTTCTCCATCTGGATTGACGGACGCATCATGGGTCCGCCGGCCGTTGAAAAGGCCCTCGATCAGATCGACGCGGTCCGCGAGAATGTTAAGAACAACTCCAAGAACATGGTGCTGGCGGTTACCGCTGCCGACGTGCGGCGCGCTCATGCTGACGGCAAAATTGCCGCACTTATGGGCGTGGAAGGCGGCCACATGATCGGCAACGACATCCGCATGGTGCGGATTTTCGCCGACCTGGGAGTGCGCTACATGACCCTCTCTCATTTTTACAACGATGAGTGGGCGGATTCCTCCACCGACAAGCCGGCGCACAACGGCCTGACCGATTTCGGCAAGGACATCGTGCGCGAAATGAATCGGCAGGGAATGATGGTGGACATTTCCCATGTCAGCGATAAGACGTTCTACGACGCGCTGGAAGTGAGCAAAGCGCCGCTCATCGCCTCCCACTCGTCGTGCCGCGCCATTTGCAATCACGTGCGCGACATGAGCGACGACATGATCAAGGCGCTGGCCGCCAAGGGGGGCGTCATCCAAATCAATTACGAGAAAAGCTTCATCGACCAGGCTTATAAAGACGCTTCCGACAAAGAGACTGGCGGCGTGGTGCAGCACATGGACGAGCTCACGAAGAGCTGCAACAACGACGAAGCCTGCATCGGACGCGAGCTGACGAAGATGGAACAGAAGCTGACTGCGGAGGGAAAGCTGCCGCACGTCAGTTGGGAAAGAATCGTCGATCACATCGATCATGCCGTAAAATTGGTGGGCGCGGATCATGTGGGCCTGGGTTCCGATTTCGACGGCGCCAACATGCCGGAAGGCATGGAAGATTGCTCCAAGCTGCCGAAACTCACCGAAGCGCTGCTGCGCAAGGGTTATTCCGAAAGCGACATCCGAAAGATTCTGGGCGAGAACACTCTACGCGTGATGGAGCAGGTAGAGCGCGTGAGCAAGGAACTACAGGCGCAGCAATAAGTGACTGTGCGCCACTGAGCCGCGACCGCAAGGAAGCGAGTCGACAGGACCAGTTGATGCTGAAGAAATCAAAAAAGCACCGACTCTCTCATGGTCGCGGTTCGGAAAGAGGTAACCGAACCCCGACCGTGAGGGAGTGGGTGCCTTTTCAGCGCGCGCCGGAAAGGTCGATCACCGCATAGGTGCCCATCTCAGGCACCGTGAATTCAGTGGCTCCGTCGGCCGCGGAGAAGTCCGCAAGTTTCAGACCCGGCTTGTCATAGGCGGCCACTTGCCAATTCCGATAGGCGCCCAGAACACGGACGCGGAGCCCCGTGACAGGCCGGCTCGCGTAATTTAAGAGATGAATCCGGATCCGGCCGGCAGTTCCCAGCAAGCGCGCGATCACCACTTCGCTGCCATAAACGCGTAGCAGCCGCTTTTCGTCGGTAAGTTCGGCACGGATCTTTTGGGCCAATTGACTCGGGTTCTCGGCTTCCGATTTCGGATATTCTTTGGAACCAAGACGGATGTTCAGATCCAGGTGCAGGTCCGGCGCGGGCACAATGCGGTAGAGCAGATTGCGGCGGCTCAGCAAGTTCATCAGCTCGCCGGTATCCGGCGAACCATCGTCGATCACGCCAATGTTGGCCAGGATTGGCAGGTCGCCGATCTCCGGAATTCCGCGCAGGAACTCCAGCATGCGATTGAAATCGCGGCACCGGACGCATCGGTGTGAATCTCCGCTTTCGCGGCATAGGCGAAAGCTTCCGCGGCGGCGCTGGCCACGCTGGCAGAAGGCGCGTCGTAACAATAACGGCGGGTAGGCTCGCGCAGTAGTTGCCAGCCGTTCGCATCGATCCAGGGGCTACGGGAGGCGGTCGCTTCGTTGGTGCGGTACTCCACGTTGGGAACCGGAAGCTTGACGGCGTCGGCGTCAGCCGGTCCTGTAGCTAATGCGGGAAGCAGCGCGGCTAAAAGCAGCGTCATACTTCGATGTTGGTTACAGCGATCTGCTTAATATCGTAGACGCCAAGGCCGAGTTTGCTTGCGAACTCAATGTGTCCGGGCTCGCGGATGAAGCTCCCAAAATGCTTGTCCAGAGCACCCTGCTTGACGTTGGCGAGGGAACGATCCCAAATGGAAAGCGAGCCTTCGGATTTCCGCTTATTCTCGATCACGTCCAACAGTAGACGATCGATGGCAACAGGATCGGTTCCAAAAACCATGGTTTTGGGAAAGAACCGGAATTGGGGATCCTCAGAAAACGGTCCGCGGTACCACACGCCGCGCAGCCCGTCCATGATCTGGAGCACGGTGCGCGAACGCAACGGTTCCACATCCGCCAGCGTTCCGATGAAGCTTAGCGTGTTGGTTTTCTCGCGATTGTGCGAACGAGCGACGTTCGAAAAATTGCCGTAGGCGATATTCTTCAGCCATCCCGTGACGCCGGCCGCCGCGTGATCCTTCATATTCGGCACGTTAAATGATCTTGGTGAAGCGCTCGGTCACCAGTCGAATCATGTTCGAGCGCGTATCCTCTTCACCGAAGAAGTTGGTCTCGACATAGGTCTTCGGATCGTAGCTAGCCACGGAACCACGCGTTGTTTCGGCCGCGAAGATGTTTACGCCTGCCGGAACGAAGCGATCGTAGTGGACACTCTGGAGTTGATCGGGAAAGCGTTCGTAGATGTAGATATTGCCGGCCGGGATGCCGAGCGCAACCAGATTTCTCACGATTCCGCCCACCACCTCGGTTGCCGAGAAGATCTTGGGCGCGCCCGAGCAATTCACTTTGATGCCCACCACATCCTTTGCATCAAAGAAGTGCGCCCAGGCATCGCGCTCCTTCTTTGCGCCGGTGAGCGAACACATGCCGCGCGCCAACATCTCGCGAACTGTAGGGTCGTCAATCTTGTGCGCTGGCGGTGTCCACGGATTTTTCCGAATGTACCCTCACGGCTTTGCCGGGGAACGCTCCAGGCATTCCGGGATTCGGCGATGGCGTGAACCGGCTCACCACCCGGTATTTGGGAAGCTCGGTGGGAGTGGCTGCGCAAGCGCCCGCTACAGTGGCGAGCTGCAAAAAATCGCGACGATGCATATTTCCAAGTTGGCGCAACTGCCGCGGGCGAGGAGAGGTCAGTGCTTGACGGCGACGGCTGAAATTTCGATCTTCGCTCCGCCGATCAAGCCGGCCACTTGCACGGTGGCGCGCGCCGGTTTCGGATCCGGCATCAGTTTTTTGTAGACATCGTTCATCTTCGGGACATCGTTCAAGTCGGTTACATAGACGATGACCGATACGATGTCGGTCATCTCAAAGCCGGCTTTCTTGACAACTTTCTCGATTGCGGCGATCGTGTTGGTCGTCTGCAGAGTAATGTCGGTGCCGGTGACTTTGCCCTGCGCGTCGGGCCCTTGCTGACCCGCGACGTAGAGAGTGTTGCCCGCCACGTACCCCTCGCTAAAAGGCATGCCCTTCTTGAAGTCGATGGCTTTGTTCTGAGCAAAGGCGCTACCGACAGTGCACAGCGCCAATATCGCCACCAGCCAGAAGCGCTGCTGAACCTTCCTGGTTGATCTCATGTCGCTCGTTCTCCTATGCATTTTGATTTGGTTGCCCTTTTCCACAATTGGACCACACTTCTTTACTCGATTCGTGCGCGGCGAACGCGGGCGCTTTGTGCCCATCGGAGAATGTGTAGACCCACGGAAAACCATCCAAGCCGGGGCAGAACTGCAGTTGAAGTGTACACGGATTCAGCGACTGGGAATCCTGTCATCGAGGCCGCACGCTTCGAGAGGCGGATCGACGTCACCCGTTCAACCAAAGAGATCGCTGAAGACATACGACTCGCAGTTCCGTTCCTCAAGGCCTGAGGATCGCAGTTGCCCACGTTCGGACCTCAGATGCAATCGTCATGACTCCCTGGGTCAACGTTGTTCCCGCCCAGCGAACTAATTTGCAATAAACAGTTCCGGCTGCGCGATAGCTGTCCAAAGCTTTGGCCGGCTGCTGCATACGGATCAGCGTTTCTGCTTCGGCTAGTTGGTAATCTCCGCGAATGCTCCAGGCCGCGGTTTTCTTCGGATCAAGCGCGATGATCTCGTTTTCAACTGTTCTGGCCTGCCGATTAAATCGAGCGCATTCACCAGCTCACCTGCCGCGTCAGGCAGGCCAAATTCCGCTGGGCGCGAGCGTAGTTCACGTCCAGCGTGGTGTACGATCGCGCAACATCTGTAAAGACGGGTTTGTTCAACCGCTTCACTCTGAGCCTGGTCACTAATCCGGTGATCAACGGTAACGTCGCCGAAATACTGGCAAGCGGACAGAATTTGTCCAAACATTGTTGCCGCAAAATGCGTCAGTGACCGCCCGGTACGCGGCGGACGATTTGAATCCATTCGCCTAATTGGGTGAGGGCTTTCTGACTCACGTACGACAAAAACGGGGCTTTTCGCCTAGCCGGTTTGAAGTTCGAGTCATGCCGTAAAGAAAGCGCGTTGGAGCGTTTTTCGCTGCGCGTACGAGTGAGGGAAGGTCGCGAAAGCTACAATGAGGCGATGCCGTACCGAAAGTCCAGATGGGCCGCGGCGTGGATCGTCGCCGCGATTCTCACATATTGCGCCGCCGGGGCCGGAGAGTCCGTTGCGCCCATTCGTTTTGAAAACGTGGTCCAGAAGTCAGGTATCGATTTTGTTCTGCATAACAGCCCCACGCCCGAGAAGCACTTGATCGAGACCATGGCTGGCGGTGTCGCCGTTTTTGACTACGACGGCGATGGACGTCCGGACATCTTCTTCACAAATGGTGCAGCGCTGCCCTCGCTCGCGAAGACCGGACCGCAATACTGGAACCGCCTCTATCACAACGAAGGCAACTTGAAATTCCGCGATGTAACCGTGGAAGCGGGCGTCGCTGGTGAAGGCTACTCCATGGGAGCCGCGGCCGGCGATTATGACAACGACGGTCAGGCCGACCTGTTCGTCGCGGGTGTGAACCGCAATTTTCTTTATCACAACCTTGGCAATGGGCGGTTTGAAGACGTGACGGCGAAGGCAGGGATCCGCAGTGGCGAGTGGGCCGTTGCCGCCGGTTGGTTTGACTATGACAACGACGGATTTCTAGACCTGTGGATTGTCCATTACGCAAACTGGTCTCCGGGCTCGCTGGTCGATAATCGTTTTTGCGGCGATCCCGAACGCGCTATCCGCATCTACTGCCACCCCAAGTATTTCGAAGGTCTGGCGAGCACCTTATATCGCAATCGCGGTGACGGCACGTTTGAGGACGTCTCCGAAAAGGCCGGCATAGCGGCGTTTCGTGGCCGCGGCATGAGCGTCGCTTTTGCCGACTACGACCACGATGGTTACCAGGACGTCTTTGTAACCAACGACAATATGCCCAATTTCCTCTTCCACAATCGCGGCAACGGCACATTTGAAGAAGTGGCGCTCGCCGCGGGTGTCGCACTACGCGGCGACGGCAAGCCCGTCGCCAGCATGGGTACGGACTTCCGGGATTACGATAACGACGGCTGGCCCGATATCTCCGTGGTGGCGCTGGCGCGCGAAACGTTTCCTCTGTTTCGCAACCACGGGAATGGAAGCTTCGATGATGCCACCTACGCGAGCCGCTTGGGGTCCCTCACTCTGAATCACAGCGGCTGGGGAACCGGGTTCTTCGATTTCAACAACGATGGCTGGAAAGATCTATTTACCACTAATTCGCACGTCAACGACCGCGTGGAACTATTTGAACCCGCAGTCTATAAAGAGCCCAATACAGTTTTCGTAAACCTTGGAAACGGAACCTTCGCCGACGCCTCCCCGGATGCGGGCCTGACCGGGGCGAAAGCACATCGCGGTAGCGCCTTCGCCGATTTTGACGGCGATGGAAAGATCGATGTTGTGGTCTCGTCACTTGAAGGGGCCGTGGAACTATGGCACAACGTGAGCCCGGAGCCAAATCACTGGATCGATATTAAACTCACGGGAACGCACTCGAACCGTGACGGCATCGGAGCTCGGATACGTATCGGGAATCAACACAACGACATGACCAGCGCGGTGAGCTACGCCTCGTCGAGTCTAGTCTCCGTGCATTTCGGACTGGGCAAGGTAAGCGCGGTGGATCGGATAGAGATTATCTGGCCCGGCGGCAAGCATCAGACCCTGGAAAACGTTAAGGCCGATCGAGTGCTGGCGGTTCGCGGGCCGGAGTAGAGTAAAATGAAACGCCATCGGTCGGGATATATACTTGCTATTTGGAATCATGTTACGGCTTGCCAAGAGCATCCTGAAGCAGCACATTGAATCGAACGCAGACCTTTTATCTCTCGGCCGGGCAGCCAGGGTGACAAGGTGTGAAAAAATCGGTTGGCAGGCGAAAGCGCCTGCCCCACGAAAACGTAAGCCCTTGCGCGCCAATGTGGGGCAGACGCTTTCGTCTGCCAACCCGGCGATCATAGCAATTTTTTCACAGCTTCTGGCGAGCGCGGCTCCAGCGGCGCCCGAAGTCACCTTCTACCGGAACATCGCGCCCATCGTATATCGGGAGTGCGCGCCCTGCCACCGGCCGGGCGAGTCGGCGCCATTTCCGCTCCTCACATACGACGACGTGAAAAAGCACGGCTCGCAGATCGTCGATGTGACGAAGAGGCGGTATATGCCGCCCTGGCAGCCGGAACAAGGTTACGGCGATTTCGCGGAGGAACACCGGCTGAGTGATGCGCAAATCCATCTGATCCAAGAGTGGGTGGAGCAGGGCGCGCTCGCGGGATCGCCAGCACAAGCACCCGCGCCTCCGAAATTCAATTCGGAATGGCAGCTAGGAAAGCCCGACCTGGTGCTGCACGTCGCCCAGCCCTATCAGCTCAGCGCCGATGGACCCGAGGTGTTCTGGAACTTTGTCATTCCGGTGCCAATCACCGCAACGCGGTGGGTAAAGTCAATGGAGGTTCGGCCGGGCAATCCCCGTGTTTTCCATCACGCGAATGTGATTATCGACCGTGCGCGCTCGTCGCGGCAGCACGAGGAAAAACCGGGCTCGGGGTTTCCCGGAATGGATCTGACGGTCCAGGAGGACACTTTTGATCCCGATAGCCATTTCCTCTCCTGGAAGCCGGGCAGCGAACCGGTAGTCGAACCCGACGGCATGGCGTGGCGGGCAGATCCCGGCATGGATCTCGTGCTCAACGTGCACCTTCGGCCTTCCGGAAAACCCGAGGCCATCAACCCCGAGATTGGTCTCTACTTTACCGACCAGCCACAAACGAAATTCCCGATGCTGGTGCAACTCGAGCATGACGGCGCCATCGACATCCAGCCGGGCGATCGCGATTTCTTGGTGACAGACGATTTCCGTTGCCCCATGGATCTAACCGTGCTTGCCGTCTACCCGCACGCGCATTACCTGGGTACGCTGATGGAGGGCTACGCGACGCTCCCGGACGGCACTCGCAAGTGGCTAATTCGCATTCCCAAATGGGACTTGAATTGGCAAGGCGTGTACCGTGCCAAGGAGCCCGTTTTTCTGCCTCGCGGGACCGTGATATCGATGCGTTATCACTACAACAACTCCAGCGAAAACGTGCGGAATCCTAGCAACCCACCCAAGCGCGTCACCGCCGGCAACTCAGCTACCGACGAGATGGGCCATCTTTGGCTGCAGGTGCTACCCGTGGGACAGGGTGACCAGCGGGCCGTGTTGCATGAGGCGTTGATGCACCAGCGGCTTGAAAAGTACCCCGGAGACTTTTCTGCGAACTTCAGTCTGGGAGCTCTGCTACTCGACCACGGTGATGCCGCTGGCGCCATCCCCTACTTTTTAACGGCATGGAAAGCCCAACCTACCAGCGCCCTTGCCGCCAACGAATTGGGCGTTGCGATGCTAACCGCATCCAAACCTGCCGAAGCCTTAGCGCTATTCCAGCAGGCCCTCCAGCTCGATCCCAAATTCACCGACGCGCGCTACAACCTGGCAAGCCTGGAGGCTTCGGCTGGCAAATGGGAACCTGCGGCAACCGATTTTAAGCAGGTGCTCGCCGATGACCCAGCCAATGCGAAAGCGAGTCAGCACATGGGCGAGGTGCTGTTACTCTGGGGGGACGAACTCGCCGAGTCCGGCAAATTCGATCAGGCGGTGGTGCGCTATCGCGAGAGCCTCGCATATCGCCCCGACGATGCCGAACTGCACACCAGCCTGGGTATGGCGCTGGCCAAGCTGGCGCGGCTGAGCGAAGCCAGGTCCGAGTTCGAAGCGGCGTTGCACATCGATCCCAAATTTCAACCAGCCCAGCAAGCCCTAGCTGCCATCCAAGGCAGGTGACAGGGTGTGGGCAGCGCCGTGCGCTGCCTAGCCGGAAGCATCCAGCTATATCGACGATGCCAGTCTATGGCTGTTTAGCATTGTATTTTCAATTAGTTGCGCAGATTTCCGACCGCAGAGTACTAGGAACATAGTGTGAAAGTACTAAGAAATGTCTTGTAACCAAGTAGTAGTTGTCCTATAATTTTCCGCAAGCAAGAGTTTTCGTTAGTCGTCCAAGCTGGTTTGTTGCAGAGAAAGGGCTTTTAAGGGGATTCCTATGATCTTGTGTTTTCGTTCCCAGCCGCAGAGGTGTCTCTCGCTCCTCGGCGCGCTGCTCATCGTGGTTGCCGGTTCGATGCATTCGCCGGCTTATGGCCAGGTGCTCTACGGGTCTCTGATCGGTACGGTCTCAGATCAGAGCCAGGCGGTCGTGCCTAACGCCGTCGTCAGCGTCGTCGATACTCAGACCGGCCAAACACGTCAGGAGATTTCAGATTCAGGCGGGCGATACAATCTCGTCAACCTCCTTCCCGGCACCTACTCGGTCAAAGCCGTCGCCAAGGGTTTTAAAACCGTCGAATCGAATTTCACGATCACGCCTAACACCGTGAATCGTTTCGACTTTCACCTAGAACTCGGCGAAACCAACCAAACGGTAACGGTCTCGGCGGAGGCGCTTCAACTCCAGACGGACAAAGCGGACACGCATACGGAGCTTACCTCGGAGAGCATCGTGGACCTGCCGCTGGGCGGTTTCCGCAACTATCAGGCCCTGATCGATCTGGTACCCGGCGCGACGCCATCGACATTCCAGAATTCAGTCACCGACACGCCGGGGCGCGCACTGCGGACCAACGTCAACGGTGCCAACGCGCAAACCAATATCACGCAGATCGATGGAGCTGAAAGCATCAACGTCTGGCTGCCGCATCACGTGGGCTATGTCGTACCCGCAGAGGACGTCGATGTCGTGAACATCACGACGAGTGCGGCCGATGCCGATCAAGGGCTGGCCGGCGCTTCGTCCATCACGCTGGTGACCAAATCCGGGACCAACGAAATTCACGGAAGCGCCTTCGAATTCGACAACAACCAGCATTACAATGCGCGGAACTTCTTCGCATCCGACAAGCCGGTTGCGATCTATAACAACTACGGCGCCACCGTCGGCGGGCCCATCCTCAAGAACAAATTGTTCTACTTCATCAGTTTCGATGGAACCAATCAGAAGATTGCCGCAAACGGACTCTTCACGGTGCCGACCGACGATCAGAAGGCTGGCAATTTCAGTGCGTATCTGACCGGCCCCAACGCCACCACCATCTACAATCCGTTCACCGGAAACGCCGATGGCACGGGTCGGCAGCCCTTTGCGAACAACACCATTCCGCAGAGCATGATCAGCCCCATCGCAGTGAAGCTGCAGGCATATTATCCGGAGCCGAACCTATCCGGCATTGCCAACAACTTCTACGCTGCCGGCGGGCCGATTTTGAACCGCTATCAGACGGACGCCAAGCTCAACTGGAATCGCACGGAAAAGCACAGCATCTTCGTTAAATTCGGGAGGATGGACGCGACGTCCGGCGGCCAGGGTATCTTCGGAGTGGCGGGCGGTCCGGCGCCTGGAGCGGATCCAGGGTTGGGCAACACCACCGTTCATGTCGCCACGATCGGCCACACGTACACGTTTACGCCCAACCTCGTGCTGAGCGGAAGCCTCGGTCTAAACCGCTTGGACCAGACCGTCATCTCGGACGACTATGGAAAGAACTACGGGAGCATCCTCGGAATCCCCGGCCTCAATGGCACCGACATCCGCGACAGCGGTTTCCCCGACATCTCTCTTGGCGCCTACACCGGGTTCGGCGTTCCGAACTGGATGCCGCTGTTCCGTCACGATGAAACCTTCACGCATAGCGACAACTTGGCCTGGACCAAGGGCGCACACGAGTTTCGCTTCGGCTTCGATCTGGTCAGGCATCACTTGAACCACTGGCAGCCCGAGCTGAGCAACGGCGGCCCGCGCGGTCTGCTGGACTTCAACGGTCAAACCACCACGCTCAATACCGGTGGAGGCAATGCCACTACGAACAACCAGTTCAACGCCTACGCCCAAATGCTGCTGGGCCTATCCGATGACGTTCAGAAGGGCGTGCAGTACATCCTGATGACCGGGCGCGAATGGCAATTCGGGTGGTACGGGCAGGATCGCTGGCAGGTTTCGAAGAACTTGACCGTCAGTATTGGCTTACGGTACGAGTTCTATCCCCTGATGACGCGCAGTGATGGAAAGGGTATTGAGCGGTATGATCCCACCACGAACGACGTCTACATGGGCGGCCGAGGCAGTGTTCCGGTGGACGCCGGCATTACTGTCAGTCACAAGCTGTTCGCTCCGCGCGTGGGAATCGCTTATCGTTTGGGCGAGAACACCGTCATTCGCGCCGGTTATGGCCTGAATTACGATCCGATTCCGTTCTCCCGGCCGTTGCGCGGTTTTTATCCGTTGACCATCAACGCCGAGACGAAATCCCCCAACAGCTTCTCCTATGCCAGCACGCTGGCTCAAGGCATTCCGCCAGTTCCGCTGCCGGATATTTCCACCGGGATCGTTCCGCTTCCCGGGAACGCCAGCGAACGCAGCCCGTGGGGACACATTGAGCGTGGCTATACGCAATCCTGGAATCTCACGATCGAGCACAAGCTGCCGCTCAACATCCTCGCCTCCGTCGGTTATGTGGCTTCGCATACCGTGCACGAGTTGGCGGACCGCGACATCAATACGGGTTATCCAGGCTCTACTCTGGCCAATCTCCCGTACAACATTCTCTACGGACGCACTCAGCCCACCGATATGTGGGACGGCTACCTAAGCTCCGAGTACAATTCGCTGCAGGTTTCTTTTAAGCGTTCGTTCGCATCGGGTCTGATGTTCCAGGGTGCCTACACCTGGTCTCACGCGATTGATTATACCGATGACGATGGCTGGACAGGAGTCAATTTCAACTATGCGCCGATGTTCCAGCGCAACCGCGCGACCGCCGGATTCGACACGCCTCAAAACTTCCAGATCGGGTGGGTATATGAGCTGCCCTTCGGTAAGAACAAGAAGTACCTGACTTCCGGCGTGGCTGCCAAAGCCCTGGGCGGCTGGCAGTTAAGCGGGAGAGAGGCCTGCTACGTGGGCACTCCGTTCACCGTGTATGCGCCCGATACGTCCCTCAACGATGGCGGCACCAATACGCAGACCGCAAATCAGGTGCTCCCCAACGTTGCCTTCATCGGCGGCGTTGGTCCCGGCGCACATTACTATAATCCGGCGGCATTCGCTCCGGTAACCAACGTTGCTTTCGGAAACTCTGGCCTTAACATCCTGCGCAATCCCGGGATGTTCAATACGGATATGTCGGTAACACGAATATTCCCGATTAAGGAGCGGCTGCATCTGCAATTCCGCGCCGACTTCTATAACCTGCCGAACACATCGCACTTCGTCGGTACGGCCACCGGCAATGGCTTCGGCGCCGGCGGCAACGGTGTGGACAACGGGGTGACCGATAGTACCTTCATGCAAGTGACTAGCGCGTCCGGTGAAAGGAACATCCGCTTCGGACTTCGCTTGCAGTGGTAACGTTGTAGTTGATGAAGCTGTTGGTTTTGAAGAGAAAGCGGCCCGCCTCGCGAGCCGCTTTTTTTTGCGCCCTGGCCGGTTTCTGCGCCAGCGTCTCTATGGCGCAGGACCAGGACCTGGCCGCGCTTTCCCACACTGTAAAGCAACTGATGGCCGCGGGACATTTTGACGAGGCCATACCGATTTGCGAACAGCTTGTCAAAGCGATGCCCGGAAATCCCGGCCTTATTCTGAATCTGGGAATGGCCGAAGAAATGGCGGGACACCCCAGCCAGGCGGTCCCGCGGTTCGAAGAAGTTTTGAAAATCGAACCCAAGAATGTGCGGGCGTTGACCTCGCTGGCGACGGTGCAGCTCCAATTGAATCATCCGCAGCTTGCTCTGGCGCCACTCAAGACGCTGATGAAGCTGGAACCATCGAATCACGACGCGCGCGGAATGCTGGCTGAAACGCTCATGGGCTTGGATCAGTTCGACGAGGCCGCCGCGGAATACCGGAAGCTGACGGCGGAGAACGCAGCCGACGCGAGATCCTGGTACGGACTGGTGAAATCCTACGAAGCCTTGGAGGCACGCTCCTTTGACCGTATCTCCCAGGATGCTCCGCAGTCGCCCTACGCCGCCGCCCTGATCGGCTACTCGCGGCTTGACCGGCAACAATATCCCAGCGCTTTCTTTTTTTTCCGGCAAGCGGAGGAGAAATTGCCCAAGTTGCGTGGACTCCATGGCGCATTGGCGAAGGTCTATCAGGAGACAGGCCATGCGGACTGGGCGGCAATCGAGGAAAAAGAAGAAGAGAGCTTGGCCCCGCCAAGTTATTCGGCGAATCCGTCGGAGTGTAATTTCGTCCAGAATCGCTACCTGGAAAGCGCCAAGGCCTCGGCCGCCAATCCGACGCCGCCCTCATTGTATTGGGGCGCGAAAGCCTACCACCAGCTCGGCCTGGAGGCGTTTTCGCGCTTCGCCAGCCAGCCGGAATCGGTAGAACTGCACGCCTTGAATGCCGAGATACTTCACAGCCACAAACAGGATAACGAGGCCGCGAATGAGTGGCGCGCCGCGTTGCGGCTGGCTCCAGGAAACAGGCGTCTCGAAGGCGAGCTGGCTACTTCGCTTTTTCTGGCCCACGATTATAAATCCGCGATGGACTTGATTCAGAAGTTGCTGCCGAGCGCCGCCACTTCTCCGGATCTGAACTTCATGTTGGGAGAGAGCCTGCTTCGCACCGAGCAGCCCGAGCAAGCTGTGCCGCATCTGGAAATCGCTCTTCGCGCGGATGGCGAGATGCTGCCGGCGCACGCGTCGCTGGGACTTGCCTTGAGCAAGCTGGACCGTGGAACCGATGCGATCCCGCATCTTGAGAAGGCTTTGGCGTTGGACGACGATGGCAGCCTGCATTACACGCTGGCTCGCGCTTACCAGCAGGCCGGCAACGCAACGCGCTCGCGCGAGCTGATGGAACAGTATCAGCGCATTCAGAAACAGAATTCGGAACAGAAGGACGATCTCGCAAAAGATATACACATCGCGCCACCTCTGGTTCGCTAATAGCCGCTGCGGCTCGCTCGGCTTATAATTTGAAAGCAACCAATGTGCTCTTATGAACCTGCGCGCTATACCTGCTACCGCACCAACGGGCCCCTTTTCATCGATGGAAAACTGGATGAGCCGTCGTGGATGGCAGCGCCGAAATCGACGGCCTTTGTCGACATCGTGACCGCCCAGCCCGCCTGGTTTGACACGAGGGTAGCCCTGCTGTGGGACGACGACAATCTCTACTTCGGATTCTGGGCCGAAGAGACCGATGTGTGGGGCACACTCACCGAGCGGGATTCGAAGATCTACGAGGAAAATGACCTGGAGGTCTTTATCGCCGGCCAGGATGCCTACTACGAGTTCGAGATCAACGCGCTCAACACCGTCTATGAAGTGTTCTGGATCTGGAAGGACAAGTTTCTTCCGGGGACGACGTACTTCGGGATGCCGGAGTTCGATCCCGCCACTCAGCGGACCATGGTTTTGGATGGAGTGGGCGGGCATGTCCACGAGCGTGGCGAGCGCTGGGGCTTCCTGGATTGGGACTGCCCCGGTCTCCGCACAGCCGTGCATGTGGATGGAGTGGTGAACCGGCGCGACAAGATAGATCGTGGTTGGACGGCGGAACTGGCCTTTCCGTGGAAGGGTCTAGAGTTGTTGCGCGACGGGCGATCACTGCCTCCCAAGGACGGGGATGTCTGGCGGATCGACTGTAGCCGCTTTGAGAAGATCGGCAAGAACGGCGAGGCGCTGGATCCCTGCGTTGGCTGGACGTGGAATCGGCACGGCCATTACGATTCGCACATCCCAGAAGTATTTCCTTACGTGACGTTCTCGACGCAATCGGTTGGAGAATGTAGTTAGGGCCGATTCCGCCCAGAGCTGTAGACTTTCGGCGTGAAAGTGAGATCGGCGACGAACGGGTAGCTCGGCCTGCGGTACACGTTCTTAGGCAGGTGGACGATGTCCTGGTTGATGGCGCCATCAGAGAGCGCCATGAGGCTCGGGTTGGCGATGGGCGCGAGTTCCGGCGAAAGATAGCCTGACTTCACGACGATAATCTTGAAGGACTTCGGATCCAATCCGAAACGCGTGAAATCCTGGATGTCGTGATAGGGACGGCGATAGGCAGCCAGCACCAGCGTGATGCCCTGGATCTGAACCACTGCTTCTCGGTGTGCGGCATCTGTTCCTGCAAGCAGAAACTTGACTACAGCGTCCGTCTTCACCGGCCGGCTGGCCTTGGGGTCGAGCGTCGCGCCGATGGAGAGAGGGATGCGCGCGCCCACACCGGCCTTGTAGCATGCTTCGGTTGCGGGACGATCGGTGATACCGGCGAACACAACGTTCTGCGCTTTGTGGCGTAGCAGCGATTCCAACACGGCAGCTTGATCGCTATTGCCGCCGCCGGTTGGATTGTCGCCGGAGTCCGCCAGGATCGCGGGTTGCGTCTTGGCGGCGATGGCGCGCTGGACGCATTCGTCCACGGTGCAAGTTTCCGTTCCGAATTTGAATTCGGCGCGGGCATCCCAATATTGCTGTGCAAGATTGGTGGTGATCCTGCTCTGGTTTCCTGGGTCAGTGCCGGTGACAACCACCGCCGCCGTGGATCGAGGTTCGTCAGCCCAGACGTAGCCGACCAGCATACTGACATCGAGAATGCCGGGTTCGCGATTGAGCGCGGGCAATTGCGCCCACAGGCGCTTTCCGGGCTCCCATTCCGTGCTGCTGCGTTCGCCCGGCATGAGCACAGGGATGGGGGCCCACAGGAGGGTGGGACGGATCCTCTCGCGCAAGCAGTGAAGCAGCATTTCCGTAGCGCGGAGCATGGTCTCTTCGCGGTCGATGTGGGGAGCAGTGCGAAATGCGGACAACATGTCGAGCGTGTCGATGATGGGCTGGCTGATGTTGCCGTGGAGATCGTAGCTGGCCGAAAGAAGACAGTCTGGCCCAACCACCTTCCGGGCCGCACGATACCAATCCCCCTCCGCGTCTTGCATCCCCTCTACAAATATCGCTCCGTGCATGGGAAGGTAGAGGCCGTGGACAGGTAAGAGCGCTTTCAGGCGCTGCAAAAACTCCGCTTTGATGGCTTCGTAGGTTTTCCGTTCCACTGGGCCGCCGGGGACCGCGGTGGCAACCAGTGTCGGCATGAAAGTGATCGGATAACGCTTCAGAAACTGGAACCGGTCGTTGGAGGAGAGTTCAGCGCCGCGCAGGATGGTGAACTCATCCATGCGGGTCCTCAGACGGCTGTAGGTGCTGCACTCGATGCCGATGCCGCCGTAGGCGATCCGAAAATCGCGCTCCGGCGTTTGCGCGTTATCGCCGATGGTGGTCAAGACGGTAAGGGAGGCGCCTTTGAGAAATGAGCGTCGGTACATGGAAAACCGGAGTATAGCGTACTTATGTTCGGAGAAATACAGATCGCCCCGCCTCTGGTTCGCCCATAGCGGCGCAATTGAAGGACGTCCTCAAGAATGCCAAGCTTGTTACGCCGAACGCTTCTGTTACGGAGACCGACCACCGAACCGCTTGTGGCGCGGGCATGCTTTCAACATATTCTGGCGGAAGCTAGTGGGAGTCGAACCCCTACTGTGTTCCGATTATCCGCAAGTTATGTAAAACAATGCCAACCTGATCCAGTATTCGAGAGGTATGGCCCGATTCTAAGCCAGATTGGCCCAAAATTCTGAAACTATCTTGCAAGCCTTTTAGAATCAGTGGCGGAGAGAGAGGGATTCGAACCCTCGATAGAGTTTCCCCTATACACGCTTTCCAAGCGTGCGCCTTCAACCACTCGGCCATCTCTCCGGGGTGTCGAGGAACGGTGTTGCGCAGGCAGAAACGCCCGCGACAATTCAGTCTAGCACGTGCGCGGCCGCGCGCTGCCGACAGCTTGCTACCATGGTCGGACTATGCTTCTGGAAGGTTTGGATCGGCGGGATTGGATGCGATTGGTTGCGGTGTTGTCGGTGGCTTCCTCGAGCGAGGCCCAGGCTCCTCAAGGCCAACCGGTGGCGGCTCCGTCGAACCGCATAACCAAAGAAATGCTGCACGGCGCGCTCCAGCTCATCGGGCTGGATTTTACCGTGGAGCAGGAAACCATGATGTTGCCCGGCGTAAATCGTGCGCTGACTGGCTATGAAGCTCTGCGCAAGATCGATGTTCCGCTCGACACCGAACCTGCCACGCGATTTTATCCAACCAAGCCGGCCGCCAAACCCGCGAAGTTTTCTCCAACAATCGAGAAGCCGAAGAGCTTCGGCTCAATGGAGGATTTGGCGTTCGAACCAGTCACCACGCTGGCGGCACTGGTCAAGTCCCGGAAAGTTTCTTCGACAGATTTAACCAAGATGTACCTGGAGCGGCTGAAGAAAT
>OBLW0100001345.1_pt1 | contig 20987 bp, 17 predicted proteins | sample 1520161 | NCBI WGS metagenome assembly OBLW01 (sample SAMEA3539309, study PRJEB22396) | soil metagenome | biome: tundra; feature: field; material: soil | place: USA | collected 2010-05 | depth 0.15 m | reverse complement strand
CAGGTGTCACGGTTCCAGGTGTCACGGTTCCAGGTGTCACGGAGGCTGGGTCCGCGCCAAGCGGCGGCCGGGAGCGGCCCTGGCCCCGGCCTGGTGCGTGCCGGGTCATCACGATCGCCAACCAGAAGGGCGGCGTCGGCAAGACCACGACAGCGGTCAACCTGGCGGCGTCACTGGCGCAGCATGGGTCGCGGGTGCTCGTCGTGGACCTGGATCCGCAAGGAAACGCGTCCACCGCGCTGGACATCGACCACCGTGCCGGGACTATGTCGGTGTACAACGTCCTCGTCGAGGACCGGCCGCTGGCCGGGATTATCCGGGCGGTAGATGACATTCCGCTCCTCTACTGCGCCCCCGCCACAATTGACCTCGCCGGTGCGGAAATCGAGCTGGTGCCCCTGGTGGCGCGTGAGTCCCGGTTGTCACGCGCGCTTGCCGCTTACGATTCGTCACAGCTCGACTACATTATTATAGACTGCCCGCCGTCGCTTGGGCTGTTGACGGTCAATGCGCTCGTGGCCGCCGAGGAAGTGCTCATCCCGATCCAGTGCGAGTACTACGCTCTTGAAGGACTGGAGCAACTGCTGCGCACGGTGGACTTGGTCAAGAGCCATCTGAACCCCACGCTGTCGGTGTCGACGATCCTGCTGACCATGTATGACTCGCGAACCCGGCTCGCCTCGCAGGTGGCAGACGAGGTCCGCGAGCACTTCGGGGATGTGGTGCTTGGCTCCGTCATCCCGCGCAACGTCCGTGTCTCCGAGGCACCGAGTTATGGGCAGTCCGTGATGACCTACGATCCCGCGTCGACGGGCGCGCTGGCCTACCTTGAGGCGGCTAGGGAGATGGCGCATCGGGCGGATCCGATGGACCGCGCTGGCTGACTGGGCTGGACGTCTGCGCCGCCTGGGAGGATGCTCCTGGCAGATGGCGGCGAAGCTGGGCTCCCTCGCCAGCGACATCTGCACGGACAGCCCGGCGAAGGAGTACTGCACTGCGAGGAGAGGCGATGGCTCAGCAGAAGCGAGGGCTCGGCAAGGGCCTTGGAGCGCTGATACCGACTGCCCCACCCGGTTCATCGCGGGCGGCACCGGAAGTACCAGGCGGCCGCGGCGCCGCGACTACGGCGGCCGGCCTGACCGGGGTAGCCGGCTCAGCAGACGCAGAGCACTACGCCCTGGGCGGCGCTTATTTCGACGAACTGCCGATTGGCTCGGTGACGCCTAACCCGCGTCAGCCTAGGCAGGCATTTGACGAGGATGCACTCGATGAGTTGGCCGCCTCCATCCGCGAGGTCGGCCTGTTGCAACCTGTGGTCGTCCGCCGGGTCATGCCAGGCCGCTTCGAGCTGATCATGGGAGAGCGGCGCTGGCGTGCGAGCCAGCGCGCGGGACTGGAGCAGATCCCGGCGATCGTGCGTGCGACCGCGGACGATGACCTGCTGCGAGACGCGCTTATGGAGAACCTGCACCGGGAGCAACTCAACCCGCTAGAGGAGGCTGCGGCCTATCAGCAGTTGCTCGACGATTTCGGCGCGACGCACGAAGAACTAGCCAGGAAGGTCGGCCGTTCGCGGCCGCACATTTCCAACACGCTGCGGCTCCTGCATCTCCCGCCGGCAGTTCAGCGGCGGGTTGCCGCTGGCGTTCTGAGCGCAGGACATGCCCGGGCGCTGCTCACGCTGGACGATCCGGAAGCGCAGGACCATCTGGCGCACCGGATCGTGGCGGAGGGCCTGTCCGTCAGGGCGGTCGAGGAGATCGTTGCGCTGGGCGGTGCACGCCCGGCTAAGCCACGGCGCACTCAAGCAAAGCAGGAGTTGACGCCTGCGCTGAACGACCTGGCAGAACGACTGTCGGACGCTTTCGAGACACGGGTGAAGGTGGAGCTCGGCCGCCATAAGGGAAAGATTGTGGTCGAGTTCGGGTCGATCGAGGATCTGGAGCGGATCGTCGCAACGATGTCCGCCGATTGGGGCCAGACGCTGAGCGCATGAATTCCCGAGTCTTGGTTTCACGTGAAACCCAGGCTCGCCATGGCCCCGCGGTTTCACGTGAAACGAGCCTTACACCCGGGCGGAGACCACCTCACGCACGCTGGCCACGAACTCATCGACATCAGCCTCCGACGTGTCGAAGGCGGTCATCCAGCGCACCACATAGTCCCGCTCGTCCCAGACGTGGAATCCCCATTTGCGCTGCAACGGCTCGATATCCCGCGGGTCCATCGCCGCGAACACCGCATTCGCTTCGACAGCCTGGCGTAGCTCGATGCCGGGAATCCCCTGGACGCCGTCCGCGAGGCGCTGAGCCATCGCATTAGCGTGGCGGGCATTCCGGAGCCAGACCCCGTCCTCCAGCAGGCCCACGAACTGCGCGGCCAGAAAGCGCATCTTGGACGCCAACTGCATCTGCTGCTTGCGGTGGAAGGGGACTCTGCCGTCCAGCTCTTCCGTCATCACGACAACAGCCTCCACGCCGACAGCGCCGTTCTTGGTGCCTCCGAAGCTGAGCACATCGACATGCCGGGCCAGATCGGCCAGATCGCAGCCGAGATGGGCAGCCGCATTCGCGAGCCGCGCCCCATCCATGTACAGCCGCAGGTCCTGGGCCCGGCAAAACTCGCCGAGCGTCCGCAGTTCGTCGAGCGTGTAGCAGGTCCCGAGCTCGGTGACCTGGGTGATGGCGACTGCCCGGGGCTGGGCCCGATGTTCGTCGCCGCGGCCAACGAGCCGGGTGGCGACGAGATCGGGCGTCAGCTTGCCGTCCCGGGAAGGAACGGGCAGCAACTTGTTGCCGAGCACCCGCTCCGGGGCACCGCATTCGTCCACGTTCAGGTGCGCGCTCTCGGCGCAGATCACGGCCTCGTAGGGGCGCAGGAGCAGGCTGAGGCCGAGCACGTTGGCGGCAGTGCCGGTGAAGACGAAGTACACGCCACCGCGCGCCGCGAAGAGATGCCGAAGGTCGGCCGTGGCTCGCTGTGTCCACGGGTCGGCGCCATACGCGGGCGCGTCTCCATCGTTGGAAGCGGAGATCATGCGCAGGACCGAGTCGTGCGCCCCTGCATGGTTGTCACTGCCGAAGCTCTTCCGTGAAGTCACGGCCCCGAGCCTAGTGCCGGAGGCGCTGCATGGGCACGGTGCCGGAGGCGCTGCATGGGCACGGTGCCGGAAGAGTCAGCTCCCGCGGGCAGCGGCCAGGCAGAGCAGATCCCGGCAGGCCGCGCCGAGATCACGCCCGGCCGCCTCCAAAGCCATCGGCAGGGTGCTCGTTTCCGTCATGCCGGGCGCCACATTGACTTCCAGGAAGAACACCTCACCGCCGGAGACAATGAGATCCGTCCTGGACAGGTCACGCAGGCCGAGCACGCTGTGCGCCGTGACGGCGGCCGCAGCCGCGGTCGCCGCCACATCCGCCGGAAGCCGGGCGGGCGCGTAGAACTCTGTCTGACCTGTTGTGTAGCGGGCGGCGTAGTCGAAGGCGCCGCCGACCGGCAAAATCTCCACAGCTGGGAGAGCTTCCGGGCCCGGGCCAAGATCGAAAACGCCAACGGCAACCTCCGTACCGCTGACGTACCGCTCTATAAGCGCCGTATCGCCGTACGCGAAGCAGCCGACCATCGCACCGGGGAGTTCCTCAGCGGTCATTACCCGGGCCGCGCCCAGCGCGGAGCCGCCGCGCGCGGGCTTGACGAAGAGCGGCAGGCCTAGTGTCGCCACGATTCGGTCGAGCACGGCGCTAGCCCCAAGGTCATGGAACGTCTCGCGGGGCAGCGTCACAGATTCCGGCGTGCGCAGCCCAGCCGACCTGACGACAGCCTTCGCCGTCGGCTTGTCGAACGCGAACCGGCTGGCGTCCGCGGTGGAACCGACAAACGGCACGCCCAGCAGCGCCAGGACTTCCCTTATCGACCCGTCCTCGCCGCACGCCCCATGAATCGCCGGAAAAACGACATCAGGAGGGTCGGCGATGATGGAGGGGATCAGCGCCGCGTCAGCGTCCGCGGTCGTCACATCCACGCCCGCTTCCTGCAACGCGTCGCGCAGCCTGTCCCCGGACCGCAGTGAGACCTCACGCTCGGGGGACAGACCCCCGGCCAGGATGACGACATGCCCCAGGTCGCTCATCGGGGCACATCGCCACCAGCGGGGCCGACTGGGCCAGAATTGACCGCCGCGCCTGCCGGTGGGGCCACGCCGAATGTAGACAACAGCTCCACCTCGGCTCCAACCACCTCGGCCAGCCGCCTGACACCTTCCCTGATCCGGTCCGGCTCAGGGAAGCAGTAGGACAGCCGCAGATGGTCCGCGCCGGATCCGTCCGCATAGAAACCCGTCCCGGGGACGTAGGCCACCCGCGACGATATGGCCCGGGGCAGCATGGCCTTAGAGTCCACGCCGGGCGGAAGCTGGAGCCATACGTAGAACCCTCCGCCGGGCCTGGTCCACCGGCAACTGGGGGGCATGAGGGCGGCCAGGGACTCCAGCATGGCGTCTCTGCGCTCCCGGTACAGCTCGCGGAAGACCTTCACCTGCTCGCGCCACGGCTGTGTCGCCAAGTACTCCCGAACCATGAGCTGCGCCAGGCTGGAATGGCAGAGCACCGCCGACTCGGCCGCGAGGACGAGCCTGTCCCGGACCCCGGGAGGAGCGGCGACCCAGCCCACCCGCAGGCCGGGGGCGATGGTCTTGGAGAACGTGCCCAGGTACACCACGCCGTGCGGATCGTCGGCACGAAGGGCCCGCTGCGGCTCGCCGTCGAAGCCGAGCAGCCCATACGGGTTGTCCTCGATCACCGGGAAGCCCTCACGCTGGCAGATGCTCAGTACGCGCGCCCGGCGCGCGGCGTCAAGGGTGACTCCTCCTGGGTTATGGAATGACGGGACGGTATAGAGGAATTTGACCCGCCGGCCTTCGGCCGCCAGACGGGTTATCGCCTCCTCCAGCGCCTCGGGCACGAGCCCATGGTCATCCATCGGAACGTGCACCACCCGCGCCTGGTACGAGGCGAAGGTGCCGAGAGCGCCGACATAAGACGGACCCTCGGCCAGCACGACATCCCCTGGATCCACGAATATCTTCGTGATCAGGTCAAGGGCCTGCTGCGAGCCGACCGTGACCACGACCTCATCGGGGTGCGCCCGGATACCCTCCAGGGACATGACCTCGCAGATCTCCTCGCGCAGGCCGGGGTCACCCTGTCCGGAGCCGTACTGCAGGGCGACCGCCCCGCGATCCGCGATGAGCTGGCCGGCAATCTCACCCACCGCGTCCAGCGGCAGGGCGGCGATGAACGGCATGCCACCGGCCAGGGAAACGATCTCGGGCCGCGCCGCTACCGCGAAGAGCGCGCGGATCTCCGAGGCGACCATCCCGCGCGCCCGGGCCGCGTAGTGATCCACATACCGGTCAACACGTGACCCGCGGGACTGCTGAGAGCCCTGTGGCTGCTGCACCTCTTGTGGCACAGCTTTTTGTAGCACAGCACCACCATGGGCGTGGCTCTCAGCCCGGCGGCCAGCCGCGGCGGCGGCGGCCACGGCTGCTGCCGTGGGCGCGGGCACCTGCGGGCGGTCTGGCGGCCAGGGCTGGGATGACACGGGTATCTCCTTAAGTTGGGTGGGTACCATGTCAGGGTACGGGCCGTCGGGGGGCGTGCCCGGAGCTACCCAGGATTCCCGCCACCGGCGGCCGCAGGAAACTGCCGCTGCCACGACCACAGGGGTGCCAGTGCCGCGCCGTCTGGTCAGCATCACTCTCGACAATCTCGATGATCTCCCACACCGCTGCCGCCGCTGCGTGTTCTGGGAACTCGATCCGGTTGGGCACGCCCGCGCACAGGAAGTGGGTGATCCGGCCCTGGAGAAAGAGGCGTGGATATCCTCCACCCTGCTGGAATGGGGAAGCTGCGGCAAGATCGTCTACGTGGACGGCGCGCCAGCCGGATACGTCATGTATGCCCCACCCATGTATGTCCCGCGGTCGGTCGCCTTCCCGACCAGCCCGGTCAGCGCGGACGCGGTCTTGCTGATGACCGCGCATGTTCTCGACGAGTTCGCAGGTGGCGGTCTGGGCCGCATGCTGGTGCAGGGCGTGGCCAAGGACCTGACGCGGCGCGGCGTCAAGGCCATCGAGGCGTTCGGCGACCTTCGGTTGGAGGGTCCGTCCTGCGTCATGCCCGCCGACTACCTGCTGGCGGTGGGGTTCAAGACGGTCCGGCCGCACTTGCACTACCCGCGGCTGCGGCTGGAGCTGAAAACCGCCGTGTCGTGGCGCGAGGACGTCGAGGTGGCACTGGAGCGCCTGCTCGGCTCGATGACCCCGGAACGGGCACTGCGCCTGGCGTAGCAGTTCCCTGGGAACACTGGCCCGGGAATATGGGCGGGGAATATGGGCGGGGAACGCTGGTTAGCGTTCGGCAGCGGAATTTTCATGCAGCAGGAGAAGCGCGAACGCCGCGATGGTCGAGTCGTCGGTGATCGCCCCCTCCCGGATCATGGCCCGGAACCGGTCGCGGGACACCCACTCATGCCGCATGTCCTGCTCCTCCGCCTCGCGCTGCGGTTCGCCCGCGGTGAGCCCGGTCGCCAGGAAGGCGTGAAAGCCTTGGCTGGTGAGGCCGTGCGCGCTGTGCAGGAAACCAAGGCGGGTCAGCCGGCGGGCGCTGAGCCCGGTCTCCTGGGCCAGCTCGAGCCGGGCCAGCTGCTCTGGCTCCCCAGTAGCGCCCCCTGGGAAGGCACCCTGCGGGAACGCCCAGCACCGGCGCCCGACCGGATACCGGTATTCCTCCACCAGGCAGAACCTGTCCCTCTCGGCCGGGATGACGACCGCGAAGTCGGGCTTGTCCACCACGGCGTAGCTGCCACGGCTGCCGTCCCTGCGCTCGATCTCATCCCGGCGCAGCACCATCCAGGCGTCCTCGTACACCAGGCTGGAGGAGATGGTGCGGATGTCAGGATCGCTCGCTTGCGCGTTGGCCACCCAGGCTCCTGCTCGTCGCCGCTGACGGCGGGCCGGGCGGCCCGCCGGTTCAGATGTAGTCGGCGATCTCGCGGAGCAGGGCTGACTTGGACTTTGCCCCGACGACCTGCTTGACGACCTCGCCACCGGAGAAGACGTTCAGCGTCGGGATGAGCATGATCCCGTACTTCTGTGCCGTCTGCGGATTCTCCTCGATGTTGAGCTTGACCACGTCGATCTTGTCGGCGTGCTCCTTGGCGATCTCCTCGAGCACCGGAGCGACCTGCTTGCACGGTCCGCACCACTCGGCCCAGTAATCCACGATGACCGGCTTCTCGTTCTTCAGTACATCAACCTCGAAGCTGTCATCGGTCACGATCTTGGTGGCTCCCACAGAGGTGTTTCCCTTCCGTTTCTGGTGGTGACTGGTCTGGAGGCGAGGGGCCGTCAGGACTCGTGGTCCGTAAGCCAGCGTTCGGCGTCCAAGGCGGCGGCGCAGCCGGTCCCGGCCGCTGTGACCGCCTGGCGGTAGGTGTGATCGACAACGTCACCGGCGGCGAACACGCCATCGACGCCCGTCCGGGTGGACGGCTGCTCGACGAGCAGGTAACCCTCGGCGTCCATCGGCAGCTGGCCGACGAACAACTCGGTGCGCGGCTCGTGGCCAATGGCTACGAACAGGCCATTCACCGACAGCGTGCTCTCCTCACCGGTCTTCGTGTCGAGCAGCCGGAGCCCACTGACCTTGTCCTCGCCGAGAACCTTGATGACCTCGCTGTTCCAGCGGAAGCCGATCTTCGGGTTACTGAACGCCCGGTCCTGCATGATCTTCGAAGCCCGCAGGCTGTCCCGGCGGTGGATCACCGTCACCGATTCGGCGAACCGGGTCAGGAACGTCGCCTCTTCCATCGCCGAGTCGCCCCCGCCAACCACCGCGATGTCCTGCCCGCGGAAGAAGAAACCGTCGCACGTGGCACACCAGGACACTCCGTGCCCGGCCAGCCGCTTCTCAATGGTGGCGAGTTCCTTGTAGCGCGAGCCAGTGGCGATGATCACAGTCTTGGCCAGGTAGGTGTCGTTGCCGACCGTGACCACCTTGGGATTCGCCTTGAGGTCCACAGCCGTCACGTCGTCCGCCACCAGCTCGGCACCGAACCGTTCGGCCTGCTTGCGCATCCCGTCCATCAGGTCCGGCCCGACGATCCCGTCCGGGAAACCGGGGAAGTTCTCGACGTCCGTCGTGTTCATGAGCGCGCCGCCGGCCGTGACAGAGCCCTCGAACACCAGGGGATTCAGCCGCCCGCGCGCGGCATAGATCGCCGCCGTGTACCCGGCCGGACCCGACCCGATAATGATGACATCCCGAATATCGGTCACGTCTACATGCCCTCCTCGACTTGCACCGGCGTCAACCGATCCTAGGCCGCGGAGATTCCCGCCGTCAGCAGGCACGCAAGCGTGCGGCGGCGCCCTCAGCCTGCGGCGGGAAGCGCCGTGCGGGCCAGGACATCGCTGCGGGAAGCCGAGCAGGCCGGCCCGACCACCCACACCTCGGTCAGCGATCGTGCGGTGGCGGCCAGCACGATGATCGTGGCAGGCCGGCCCTGGTAGCGGGACTCATCGACCATCCATGGCCGCTGGCCCGCAGTGATCCTGGCCACACAGCCTTGCAGGGCGGCGAGCCTGCTGGGCTCCAGCACCTGCTGGGTCGGGGTCTGCTTCGGCGCGGCCTGCGTGGTCGGCCCTGAGGCAGTCGGCCCTGAGGCAGTCGGCCCTGAGGCATGTGCGCCGGTCGGCCGCAGACCGTACCGGGTCAGAACCGCCGCGATCTGAGCCGGGAGTCTCGCGGGCTGGTAATCCGTGCCGCTGGAGATGACAGTGAAGCCACCGCTTCCCGCCGGGGCATTCACCTGTCCCCCCGGCCGCGCGGCCGGGCCCTTGGCGGGCGCGGGCGCAGCCGCGCTGGAGGCCGACGTCCCCGACGTGGACGACGGCAGGCGCGAGAGCAGGTACCCGCCCCCTGCGGTCACCACCACGGCCGCGGCGGCGAGGGCCAGGACCTTCCGTGCCACGGTCGGCCTGCCCCGCGGCGGGCGGCCGCCGGACACAGGCACGCTGCCCGGGGCAGGCGCGGCTACCGGGGCAGGCGACCCGGCGGGCTGGGCGCCATCGGCCGGCTGTGTGCTGGCGGCCTCGGCGGCGATGACGGCATCGATCCGCGCGGCGAGATCGGCGGGCATCGGCGGCACGGCGGTCAGGGCGAGCAGCGCGGGCAGCGCGGCGAGTTCCGCGTCGACCTCAGAGCAGCGGGAGCAGCGGGCCAAATGCGCGCGGATCCGGACGGTCCTGCGCCTGCCCAGCAGCCCTTCCCGGCCCAGGGCCAAGTCCTCCGCGTCCACGTGACCTCTCATGCCGGGCTGTCACCCCCTCCCTCCGTTGCTGAGACGCGCCGGCTGGCGGGCTGGTTCCGGCCCTGCTGGTCCAAGCGGAGGTGCGCCACCTGGGGGAGCAACCTCGCGCGTCCCCTGGCGCACCTGCTCTTCACCGTGCCGGGGGAGATCCCGAGCACCTCTGCCGCGTCCGCCACCGAGTAGCCGAGCATGTCGATGAGAACCAGTGCCGCCCGCTGCTCGTCGGGGAGCGTCCGCAGCGCGGCCAGCACGTCCAGCGAAGTGTCGGTGTCCGCCGCGTGATCCGGCCGGGCCGGGCCGCGGGCGACGGCGTCAAGCGCACGCTCGTCCATCCCGCTGGTGGCCGGGCGGGATGCCCTGCGCCTCAGCCGGTCAAGGCAGGCGTTGACGACGATGCGGTGCAGCCAGGTGGTCACCGCGGACTCGCCGCGGAAGTCCCCCGCCCGTCGGAAGGCTGAGATCATCGCGTCCTGGAGCGCGTCCGCCGCTTCCTCGGTGTCCGCGAGCGTGCGCAGAGCTACCGCCCAGAGCCGATCACGATGACGCAGGAACAGTAAGCCGAACGCTTCCTTGTCACCGCCGACGTGACGGCGAAGCAGGTCGCCGTCCGTGGGCGCCTCATCGGGCGCCCCGCGTGGAAGAGGCCCGCGTGGATCAGGCCCGCGTGGATTAAGGGGGGCCTGCCCGGGTCGACCGGGCACGGGTCAGCCCGATCCCCGCACGACGATGTTGTAGATCTGCGCCTCGAACTTGTTACCCGAACCGGCGAGTGGTGGCAGCTTGGTGAACCAGATCAGCACATAACGGCCCTGGGAGGAACTGGTCGTCCGGAACGTGTACGTCCCGCCGATGTCCGTCGCACTGGCCACGGTGGTGAAGCTGGACAGGGTCGACTTCGCGCGGACGTTGCTGTTACCAACCTCGATCGCGACGTTGGCCCCGACGGACTGGCCGAACATCACCTGCACCGAGCTCAGTTTCACGGGCTTGCCCATGTCCAGGATCAGGCCCGTGCCGGGCTTGAGGCCGCCGAAGACGGGGTTGTTGAAATAGAAATCCGAGGTCCAGTCGGTCGATGGATTCCCGTCGATAGCCAGCGGGGCGAGCTGATCGTTCTCGGAATCCGTGCCATAGACGTTGAACGAGTGCGCGCTGACCGGCTTGAGCACCGCGGCGGAGGTGCTGCCTGAAGGCTGGGCGGAGTGGCCTGCGCCGCCGCCCGTGCCCTGCGGGGCCGAATGCCGGCTGAGACTCCACGCGCCGATCGCGATGGCGGCCAGGACGACAAGGGCCACCGTGGCGATCACCGCCCGGTTGGCTGGTGGCCGGTTGGCTGGTGGCCGGCCGGCCCGCGGCTCTGGGCGCGTTCCGACACCTCCGTGACCTCCGCCGCCGGCGAATTCATCCGCCTGGCTCCAGTAATTCCGCCCGGCACCCGCCGGAGATGCCATTTCAGTAGTGGCGTAACCGGCATTGCGCGGTGCCGACGGGGCGGCGGGCGGCGGGGCGAGCGGGGCGGGAATCACCTCAGCCAGGGCCTCGGCGAGCAGCGCCGGAGTGGTCAGCGGCGGCCCGTGGCGGCGTTCCCGCTGGAACAGGGCCTGGCAGGTGACGTCGTCGATGGAGGCGGGCACGCCGGCGCGTACCTGGCGAGGGCTTCGTGGCCGGCCATCGGCCGTTGGCGCTGGCGGCAGTGTCGGGCTATCCGGCCCTGGCCAGTGGCCGGTCAGCGCTGCGTAGAGCAGCATGCCGAGGCCGCGCGTGTCGGCGAGTGCAGGGTCATCGGCGGTCACTCCGGATAGCGCCGCGTCGATGCCGAGACCGATGACCTTCACGCCGCCGCCGGGCGTCCAGCGGAGTGAATCCGTGGTCAGGCAGAGGTGAGCCAGCCCGGCCATGTGGGCCACGGCGAGAGCCTCGGCTCCCTCCGCGACGATCTCGGCGCCATGCGCCGGGTCGAGTGGGCCGTCGGCGAGCAGGTCGTCAAGCGAATCGCCCGCCACCCACTCCATGACGATGTAGGCGCGGTCCCACTCTTCCTCCACGTCGAACACCTGCGCCAAGCGGGCGTCGGTGAGCCTGCTCGCCGCGCGCGCGGCGGTCACGACCTCACGGATGCGTGGGAAGCCGGGGGCGAAGGTCAGCACAGCGACGGGACGGGCGAGTATCTCGTCGATGGCCATCCAGGCCGCCCAGCCGCCGCCCGCGTTGATCCGATCCTCAAGCCGGTAACGACCACCGAGCCGGGTACCTGGTTCAGAAATGAAGGTACTCATACGTCTGCCGTCAAGAGCGGGGCAGGCCCTCGACCCTCCTTCCGAGCCCCCGTAGCCATCAGCGATATGGAGTACGGAACCATCGTGCGTGACACCATGCTAAGCCGCGCTTGGCGTCGCGACGCTGCCCGAGTACCCCGCCGGCGCAAACGTTGCCTGCGAGTGACCGTGCTTGGACTGACGATAACCCGGTTCCTGGCTTTCCGGGGACATCTCATCCCGCGTGCCGCAGGAGTTCACCATCAACGCCGTGGCCCGTTCCTTGTCACCGTCCCAGCCGCGCCTTGACGGTCGCGCCTAGGTCGGTGACCTCGGCAATGCCGAGGGCCCGGCTGAACAGGACGTAGAGCAGGAGGCCGCCGCTGCCGCCGATCGCGACAGTGATCAGCCCGTAGAGCGGCCCGGCCGCCAGGATCACGCCAACCATGAAGGTCGTAGCCCAGGCGAAGATCATGGCCGGGATGGCAGCGCCGTGCATCCGCAGCAGGCTACCGGCGATCCGGTGACCCTCAAGGCCGCCGAGCCGCCGGGACAGGATGTGCCAGGACGCCACCGCCCCGGAGATGTTCGCCAGCCCGAACGCGACGCCGAGGCCCTCCACCACGTGCCCAGTGGGCAGCAGCGTTAGCGACAGGAGGCTGGCCGCGATGTTGACGGCCATCACGCCGACCCCGATGAACATCGGGGTCCGGCTGTCGTGCAGCGCGTAGAAGACCCGCAGCAGCAACTGGAACATCATGTACGGCACCAGACCGAGCGAGAAGAGGCCGAACACCTCACCGATGTACCGCGCCTCAGCGACCGTGGTGCTGCTGTGCCCGATGCTGAACAGGAACTCGGTCAGCGGCGCCCCCAGCACGGCCAGCAGCAGGGCGGCCGGCGCGACGATGACCGAGGAAAGCCGGACTCCGGTGGAGAAGTCGTCCCGGACAAGTGAGTACCTGCGGTCCGTCGCGTGGGCGCTCATCCGGGGCAGCAGGGCCGTGATGACCGAGATGCCGATGATCGCGTACGGCATCTGGAACAGCTGCCATGCGTAGGTGTAAGTGGAGAAAGAGTCGGAGGGCGCCCTGACCGATGCCGTGTTCGCCACGTTCTGGACCACCAGGAAGGAGGCCTGGGTCGTGACGATGTAACCGAACAGCGGGGCGGCCATCCGGCGGATCTCGGTGACCTCGGCGCGCCGGAAGTCGAACCGCGGCCGCCAGCGGAATCCCGCCCGGCGCAGGGCCGGAATCAGGGCCACGGTCTGCGCGACGATGCCCAGCGTGGTGCCGAAGCCCAGCAGCCGGATCTGGCCCGAGCCGATGGAGCCCGGCTGGACGCCGATGCCGCCCGTCGCGATGAACATCAGCAGCACGCCGGTGACCACGAGGTTGTTGATCACGGGGGTCCACATCGGCGCGGCGAAGTGGCCGCGCGCGTTCAGCACCGCTCCGGCCAGGGAACTCACCCCGTAGAAGAAGATCTGCGGGATGAAGAAGTAGGCGAAGATCACCATCAGGTGACGCTCCGCCCCGGTGATGCCGTGCGCGTACAAGGCCACCAGCAGGCTGGCGGCCAGCGTGGCCACTACCGTCAGGGCGAGCAGGGCGAGCGTGCCGAGGGTAAAAATGCGCTGATCGTAGGCCGCGCCGCGGTCCCTGTCCCGTTTGGCCGCGTTGACCAGCAGCGGGACCACCACGCTGGTGAGGATCCCGCCGAGCATCAGGTCGTAGACGGTGTTCGGCAGCGTGTTGGCGTTGTTGTACGCACTGGCTACGCCGGTGACACCGAGCGCGTAAACCAGCACCAGGGTGCGCAGGAAGCCGGTGCCGCGCGAGGCCAGGGTGCCAATGGCCATGACGCCGCTCGAGCGCATCAGGCTGACATCGGCCGGGCCGGTGGGCGGGACGTCCGCGTCCCAGGCCGCGCGCGGTTGGATCACGCCATCGTCAGGGATGCGCTGGCCAGTCTCTGCTCGCCCAGTCTGGGGTCGCCCAGTCTGGGGTCGCCCAGTCTGGGGCTGGCCAGCCTGGGATGCTGGCGTACTCATCCGGCTCCTCTGGTGTGTTGTCATGCTCGGCAGGTCCCCGCACGACGTTATCTGCTTCGCTGAGCCCGGTGGCTGGATCCGGGCCGTTCGCGTCGTCGATGGGGCCGCCGCCCTGGCCGCCCGTGTCCCCCCCATCCCGCGGGCCGCCGCGACCGCGGCGCAATGCCCGCCCGGCGGCCGTCGCCGCGATGACGCCGACGGCGATCCCGATGATCACCAGAGCCAAGGTGCCGAAATTCGTCGCCTGCACCGTGACCGTCGATGTCCCGCCGGGCAGGGCAGCGCCACCGGGGGTGAGCAGGCTGAGTTTGAGTGTGGCCGTGCCGGCCGCCGCCGCCTTGACGCGAACCGAAATGGTTCGTTGCTCAAAGGGTGCGATGGTCACCGTCGACTTGTAGGGCAGGACTTTGATCCGCCCGTCGCTTGGCGCTTGTACATCGAGACGTACCGTGACGGCCTGGCTGAGTTTATTGAGGATGGATACCGGCACCGAGCTGGACAGGCCACCGAGAGTGACATGGGACGAATTGATCATCGTCACCAGGTGCTCGCGCGCGGCGAGATACCCAGAGACCTGCGCGAGCACCCGGCTCGCCTGCCCCGCACCACTGGCTCCGCGCCACGCCGACGACTCCACGGCGGCGACCGCTGTGCTCAGATAGGCACTGTCGGGCGGGTCGAGGATGCTGCCCTGCAGCCGAAGCCGCTCGTCAAGCTGCGCCGCCTGACGGAGCAGCGAAGCGCTCAGCTCGTCGGGGCGCAGTAGGTGCTGCGGTGGCTGCTGGCGGTATACCTGCCCGCTGGTCGAATCCGAGGTCACCAGGTTGGCCAGGCCGACCGGCCTCAGCCACGGCGCGCTGACCGTTTCGGAGAGCAGGGCGCTGGCCACGCCGGGCGCCGGATTCCACTGCTGCGGCGGGGCCACGACGATGGACCGCCGCAGCGCTGGCGCCTCAGCGGCGATCATGGCCGTCTCGGCGAGGAAGCGCTGCTCGGTGGCGAACGACGCACCAGTGGCCGCGGCTTGCGCGGCCGCTGATTGGGTGGTGGTGGCGGCCGGCGCCGAGCCCACGATCTGGGTGAGGGTGTCGTCGGCCAGCGCGACGTGCAGTTCGGGGCCGACCCCGTCCGGGGTCTGAGTCACCGCGCTCGGGGTGTAACTCACCTGGGTGAAGGGCGGCATCATGGTGCTGTCGAGGATGACGGTTCCGGCTCCGTTGACCGCGAGGCTGCCGAGCACCCCGTAGTCGGCGATCCCCTCGGCTGGCCAGGCGATCCCGTCGGCCGGGCTGGCATGGCCCGGATTCTGGTCCGCCGCCGTTATCGCGGGACGCTGCGCGCTGCCCAGGATCGTGGCGGCCACGGAGCGGCCGTCGTTGAACGCCTGGGTCAGGTCAGAATCCATGCCCTGATGGGTGAGAGCAGCCACGTCCACGTTGTCGTATGGGGTGACGAAGAAGTCCTGCCTGGCGGTCACCGATCGCAGGTCCGTGAGCCAGGTCCGGGCGGCGGTGGAGGCTGGTTTCCTGGTCGTGGCTGAGCAGGTCGCGCTGCCTCCCACCCGGTAAGGCTTGGTCATCGCCGACACGCTGGCCAGCAGCCCGGGGTCGACGGCCCAGGTGAGATCGGCCTGGCTGGCCCCGGACGTACTGCCCGCGGCGAGCAGGCCTGCCAGCCGGCCGCCGGAGGCCAGGCTGGCGGCGAGGCTGTTGTTCAGCAGCACCTGGCAGGCCGCCTGCTGCGGTGAATCGATGACTGGCCAGACCCAGGCCACCTGCAGCGGGCCGGCCAGCGGGGACTTGGCGGGCCAGAACGGCAGGAAGCTGCGGGCGATGTTCAGCGCCACGCCGCTGTCCACCTCGGCGGCAAGTGGGTAGACGCCGAAGGACGTCATGCCGAGATGGTGGGCCGGAATCGAGATCGTCCACTGCTCCGTCGCCCCCGCGTCGAGTGTCCCTGGCAGTTGTGCCACCGCCCCAGCCACGGGCGAGTCAGCCGGCAGGGTCCCCGCGGCATAATTCGTCAGGTCGTCCCGGCTGGTCAGGGCAGATCCCGACGACCGGATCTGGACGGACAGGCCGGACACCGCGTCCGCGGTCGTATTGCTGACCGTCCCGGAGACGGTGACCGGCTGGCCGGGCCGGGCGATGTCGGGGTTGATCGATGTGATCGCGATAGACACCTGCGCGGTGGCCGCCACCGCGGGGGCCGCGGTGGCCAGCGGAACAGCGGCCAGCGCCACGGCGGCACATGTCACGGCGAGCCGGGTACCCAGCCGCCGTGTATCGAGCCGCCGTGTATCCCACCGCCGTGTATCGAGCCGCCGTGTATCCAGCCGGCGGGCCAGCCGATGGCCGGGGCCGGGCGCGGGACACTGATACGGCATGCCGGAAATGCTATTGCCGTTCCCTGAGTGCGTCTTTCAAGATGCCAGCGGGCGGCCAGGATTTCCCCCGGCTATTGGGTACCCCATACCCTCGATGCCCGTGCCGTATTTCCACGTCCACCATCCAGGAGCGCTCAGCATTGAGGCAAGCACCGCCATGAGCAGGCAACAGCCATGAGTGAGGAGCAGAATGCGGTAGCCGCGCTGCTGCGCGCGGCAGCGGCACCGGCCACCGAGCTGGGGCGGATTTTCGCGCGGCATGGCCATGAACTCGCGCTGGTGGGCGGCTTGGTCAGGGATGTCTTCCTCGGCCGGGACCGCGTCGACCTGGACAGCGCCGACTTGGACCTGGCCACCGATGCCGCCCCGGACCAGGTGCTTGAGATCGTCAAGAGCTGGGCGGACAAGGTCTGGGAGGTCGGGATCGAGTTCGGCACCGTCGGGCTGCGCAAGGGCGCGACGATCTTCGAGATCACCACCTACCGGAGCGAGACCTACATTCCCGGTTCACGCAAGCCGGATGTGCAGTTCGGGACGTCGCTGCAGGCGGACCTCGCGCGACGGGATTTCACCGTGAACGCGATGGCGGTGCGGCTTCCCTCGCTGGAGTTCGTGGACCCGTTCGACGGCCTGCGTGATCTGAAGGACCGGGTGCTGCGGACCCCGGGCATGCCGGAGACCTCGTTTGCGGACGATCCGTTGCGTATGCTTCGCGCCGCGCGGTTCGTGGCCCAACTGGACTTTTCTGTCGCGCCTGGGGTGCCGGAGGCGATGACCGCACTCGCTCCGCGGCTGGCTGTCGTATCGGCCGAACGGATCAAGGATGAGCTCATCAAGATCATGCTGGCGGCCCAGCCCAGCGGACCGCGTCGGGGGATATCGCTGCTCGTGGATACGGGTGTGGCCGACGTAGTCCTCCCGGAGGTGCCAAAACTGCGGCTGGAAACGGATGAGCACCTCAGGCACAAGGACGTCTACCAGCACTCGCTCACCGTGCTGGACCAGGCCATCGGGCTGGAGGACCGGTACGGCCTGCATGGCGATCTCGTGGTCCGGCTGGCCGCGCTGCTGCACGACGTCGGCAAACCGAAGACCCGTACGCGGCTGCCGGACGGCCGGGTGGCCTTCCACCACCACGAGGCCGTCGGCGAGAAGATGGCTCGCGCCCGGCTTAAGGCGCTGCGTTTCCCCTCCAGCGTGGTGGCCGACGTGTCGACCCTGATCGGACTGCATCTGCGGTTCCACGGATACGGGCCGGGTGAGTGGACCGACGCGGCGGTCCGCCGCTATGTGCGGGATGCGGGGCCCCTGCTGACCCGGCTGCACGTGCTGACCAGGGCGGACTGCACCACACGGAACAGGGCGAAGGCGGCGCGCCTGGCGCGGGTTCAGGACGACCTGGAGAAGCGCATTGCCCGGCTGAGTGAGCAGGAGGAACTGGCCAGGATCCGGCCTGACCTTGATGGCAATGAGATCATGCAGATCCTCGGTGTGCCGCCGGGCCCGGCGGTCGGCCGGGCCTACCAGCACTTGCTCGACCTGCGCATGGAGCACGGCCCACTGGGCGCCGAGCGGGCCACTCAGGAACTGCTGGCCTGGGCCGTGGCGGAGGGGCTCGACGTCCCCGGCCCGCCGCCTCCGGAGAGCTGACGGCCGAGCAGCAGATACGCCCCCGCGGCCACCAGGTAGCCGCCCGCCACCAAGGCAATCAACGGATAAGACCGGCCGTCCAGCGGCATGATCAGCGCCGAGCCGGCCGCCCCGATCACGAACGGGACGTTGAAGAGCATGTCGTACAGGGAGAACACGCGCCCGCGATAGCTGTCTTCTATCGTCTCCTGGATGATCGTCGTCGCGCAGATCGCGACGCCCTGGGCGACCACCCCGAGCGCGAACCCGATCACCACGAAAGGGACCTGGCTGAACGTCGGGCCGAGCAGCCCGGTGACGATTCCGCCCGCGGCGAGCAGGACGGTGATCCAGGCGGGCTTGGCCAGGCGCCTGGTGGCCATGGGCGTGATGATGGCCGCGGCGCCATAACCGACCGCTGACGCGATGATTACCAGCGTGAACCCGGCCAGGGACTTGTTGGCGCTGGTGGGGTAGAAGTAGTTCCGGTACAGCAGGATCGACATGAGCAGCAGGATCCCGTACAGCAGCCGGTGGCAGCCGGTGGCGGCGAGAGCGGCGGCCACCCGCCGCCGGTGCCACACGTGGCGGGCCCCGCTGATCAGGCCTCCGGCCACCATGGACAGCTCGGTGAGCAGCCCGGCGCGGGCCGCGTCCGCGGTCAGCGGGGGCGGCCCGAGCAGGTCGCGGCGCATCGTGGCGCCGGCTCCCGCGGCGAGCAGGTAGCACGCGCCCGCGGCCAGCAAGGTGACCGCCGAGCCGCCGCGCCCGCCGCCGGTCGCGAAGTGCACGCCCAGGCCCGCGAGACCGCCGATGAACGTGACCACCGTGCCCAGCGTCGGCGACACGGCGTTGGCCATGACCAGTTTGTCCTCGGCCACCACGTGCGGCAGGGCCGCGGACAGCGAGGACAAGAAGAACCGGTTGACCCCCAGCACAGCGAGCACGCCGATGTAGAGCGGCAGCCCCAGGCCGCCGGAGGCCACCAGGGAGGCTGTGACGACCACGAAGACGGCCCGGATGAGAGCGGACCTGACCAGGATCTGCCGTCGCGACCAGCGGTCGATGAACACCCCCGCGAACGGCCCGATCAGCGAGTACGGCAGGTACAGGACGGCGAAGGCGGCGGCCGCGGCCCCCGGGTTGGGGAACGTCGTCTTGTTGAAGAAGACGTACGCGCCAACCCCCGCGGTGAATGCCCCGTCCCCGGCCTGGGAGATCAGCCGGGTCGCGAACAGGCGGCGGAAACCCCGTTCTTGCAGGACGCTCCGCAGCTCGGCCAGGAACGACGGGCCCGCTGCGGGCCCGCGCAGCTTCTGTCTGAACGCGGCCAGCACCGTCATCCGTTCAGCCTACGGCCGGGCTGGATGTTTGGCCGGCCCGGCCGCGGTCATCAGCGAAGGTCAGCGGGTACGCGGTGCAGCCGCTCCGTCAGCGCTCGACCTCGCCCCGGATGAACTTCTCCACTAGATCCCGGGCGACGTCGTCGCTGTACTGCTCAGGGGGGGACTTCATGAAGTAGGACGCGGCCGAGAGGATGGGGCCGCCGATGCCGCGGTCCTTGGCGATCTTTGCGGCCCGGATGGCGTCGATGATCACGCCCGCGGAGTTCGGGGAGTCCCAGACCTCCAGCTTGTACTCGAGGCTGAGTGGCACGTCGCCGAAGGCCCGGCCCTCGAGCCTGACGTAGGCCCACTTCCGGTCGTCCAGCCAGGGCACGTGGTCGGACGGGCCGATGTGCACGGCGGCCCGCTCCATTTCGTGCGGGATCTGGGAGGTGACCGACTGCGTCTTGGAGATCTTCTTCGACATCAGCCGCTTGCGCTCCAGCATGTTCATGAAGTCCATGTTGCCGCCGAAGTTGAGCTGGTAGGTGCGCAGCAGCTCCACGCCCCGGTCCTCGAACAGCTTGGCCAGCACGCGGTGCGTGATGGTCGCGCCCACCTGCGACTTGATGTCGTCGCCGATGATCGGGACACCGGCGTCGGCGAACTTGCGTGCCCACACGGGGTCCGAGGCGATGAACACGGGCAGCGCGTTGACGAACGCGACGCCAGCGTCGATGGCGCACTGCGCGTAGTACCGGTCGGCCTGTTCGGAACCGACCGGCAGGTACGACACCAGCACGTCGGCGCGGGAGTCCCGGAGAACCTGGGTGACGTCCACCGCAGGATCGTCGGACTCGGTGATCATCTCCTGGTAGTACTCGCCCAGGCCGTCCATGGTCGGCCCGCGCTGCACCGTCACGCCGGTCGGCGGCACATCACAGATCTTGATGGTGTTGTTCTCGCTCGCCCCGATGGCATCGGCGAGATCCTGCCCGACCTTCTTCGCGTCCACGTCGAAGGCGGCGACGAACTCGACGTCGCGCACGTGGTAGGAACCGAACTCGACGTGCATGAGCCCCGGAACCCGCGCCTCCGGGTCGGCGTCCTTGTAGTACTCCACGCCCTGGACAAGGGAGCTGGCGCAGTTGCCCGCACCCACGATGGCTACCCGAACCGAACCCATGGGGATTACTCCTTACTCTCTGCGCGATGGTGGCGCCAAGATGTTTCCGTCAGCTGGCTGTGCCTGCCGCCGGGTCATTTTCTGTACGCGGTGTTTCTGTATGCGGTGCTGAAATTTCCGAACGCGCTGCCGAGTCAGGCTCCCGACCCGTGTCCGCCTGCCGCTCCGAGGCGATCAGCTCGTTGAGCCAGCGGACTTCCCGCTCGACGGACTCCAGGCCGTGCTTGTGCAGCTCAAGGGTGTAGCTGTCCAGGCGTTCCCGGGTTCTCGCCAGCGCGGCGCGAAAACCGTCCAGGCGTTCCTCCAGACGACTGCGGCGCCCTTCGAGGATCCGCAGCCGAATATCGGCTCTGGTCTGGCCGAAGAACGCGAAGTGCACGCCGAACCCGTCGTCCTCCCAGGCCGCCGGGCCGGACTCGGCCAGAAGTTCCTGAAGCCGCTCCTTGCCATCCGCGGTCAGCCGGTACACGATCTTCGACCGGCGGCCCGCCGGCCTGGCCGTGCCCGATGGTGGCTCCTCGGCGATCAGCCCTTCGGCCAGCAGTTGCTTGAGGCACGGATACAGCGACCCGTACCCGAATGCGCGGAACGCGCCGAGCACGGCGTTGAGCCGCTTCCGCAGTTCGTAGCCGTGCATCGGGTTCTCGTGCAGCAGCCCGAGTACCGCGAGCTCAAGCACACCCGACCGCTGTCCGCTCATGCCCCCACCTCCCGCCGCCACTGCTCCCCGCCGCCACTGCTCCCCGCCGCCACTGCCGCTGCCCGGCCCAGGGCTAGACCT
>OBLW0100001344.1_pt1 | contig 20998 bp, 15 predicted proteins | sample 1520161 | NCBI WGS metagenome assembly OBLW01 (sample SAMEA3539309, study PRJEB22396) | soil metagenome | biome: tundra; feature: field; material: soil | place: USA | collected 2010-05 | depth 0.15 m | reverse complement strand
GCCGCTTGGGCTTGATGGTGATGGCGTTATCGAGCACCGTCTTGATGTCTTCCCAACTCAATTCGTGGACGAATCCCACCTGGTTGGCGTCCATAAAGCACGGGTCGCACATCATGTTGCAGCGGTTGGTCAGGTCCACGGTCAGGACCGATCCGCGGCCATGCTTGATCGTGCTCGAGCCGTGCCGGTGCAGGGTTTCGTCGTTGTGCGCGCGGATATCGCGGCCGGGGAAAACGACTTCCAGGTGCTTGAAGAATGCCGTATCGATGGCCATCACGTCTTCGAAATGGCCGTGGATAGGACAGTCCTTCACCATCAGGATCTTGCCGTCGCGCTCAATCACCTGGGCCTTGATTTCGCCGGGACGGTCGTTGTACAGGATGTCGACGGGGGTCTCGCCATCCAGAATCCGCTTGCGGATTTCGGGCACGCAACGGGGGCACAGGGAATCGGTTTCGCGCGGCCAGCCTAGCGGCGGCTTGGTCTTCTCGTAAGACTTCAAGAGCGGCTTCTCGGACCACGCCGGAATGAACCCAGGATTCTGGCGGATCTGGTTCACCTTATCGAAAACCGCCCACGCCGCGCCTGCGGCATAGGTAAACGCCTTCTCTGCGTATTTAATAGGCTTGTGCATACCGTTTGACCTCTCTTGAGCTACCCAGAACGACAATGGCGCACAACGGTACGCCCTTGAGCCGAGTATAGGCGCCCCCCCGGCAAGCGGCCATCGATTGGCATCGAAACGCCGGATTCGCCGGTTGTACGGCGCGCCGGGAAGTTGAACGGGCATGGCGTACCGGTATGAAAGGGAACGGCTTAATCGGTGGAAAGGGTTTCGGGGGCTGCTATGATGAGTAGATGGAAAGCGTCCTTCCCCCCGCCGTGGTTGACTCCGCCCAGCCAATTATGGACCTGGAGCGGGATTACGTCCTTCAGAACTATGCCCGTTATCCCGTCGCGCTCACCCGCGGCAAGGGCTGTTATGTCTATGACACGGCGGGCCGCCGCTACCTGGATTTCCTGGCCGGCATAGGGGTGAATGCGCTCGGGCACGCCCATCCGCGCATCGTGAGAGTCATTCGCGAACAGGCCGGGCTCATGATCCACTGCTCCAACCTGTATTACAACCAATACCAGGGTCCGCTGGCCAAACGGCTGGCCGAGATCAGCGGTCTTCAGCGGACCTTTTTCGCCAACTCGGGCGCCGAGGCCATGGAGGGCGCTCTGAAAATGGCGCGCGCCCACGGCCACGCCATCCATCCGGAGAAATTTGAGATTATCGCGCTGGAGAATTCCTTCCACGGGCGCACTCTGGGCGCGCTCTCCATCACCGGACAGGCGAAATACCGTGCGGATTTCGAACCGCTGCTTCCCGGCGTGAAGTTCGTTCCTCCCAACGACGCCGCCGCGTTGGAGGCCGCCTTCAGCAATCGCACCGCCGCCATGGCGCTGGAGATGATCCAGGGCGAAGGCGGCATCTACCCCCTGAGCCAGGAGTACGTGGCCAAGGCCCGTCAACTGGCCGACCGCTACGACGCGCTGCTCATCGCCGACGAGATTCAGTGCGGAGTGGGCCGGCCAGGCACGTTCTTCGCTTACCAGCGGGCGCATTCGGTAATTCTGCCGGACGTCATCGCGGCGGCCAAACCGCTAGGCGCGGGCATCCCGCTGGGCGTGATTGTGGCCAATGAAAAAGCCGCGGCCGCCATCAAGCCCGGCATGCACGGCTCGACATTCGGCGGCGGTCCCCTGGCCTGCCGCGTGGCGCTGGAGGCGCTCGACATCATCGAGGAGCTGCTCCCAGCCATCCAGCGCGTGGGCGGCTACTTCCACCTGAAACTGAACGAGCTGGCGCGCAAGCACTCGTTCGTCAAGGAAGTGCGCGGATTCGGCCTGATGATCGGCGTGGAATTGACCGTTCCGGGCAAGCAGATGGTGCTGGACGCCATGGCCGAAGGCCTGCTCATGAACTGCACGCACGACACGGTGCTGCGTTTCCTGCCCCCCTACGTCGCGACGGAGAAGGACGTAGACCAAGCCATGAAGGTCTTAGCCAAACTCTTCGCCAAAGTGAAGTAGCGTCGCGCCTGCCCGCCCCCCGATGCCGTGTGACATCATGGAGGGCATGACATTCACCAGGCGAGCTGCAATACTGGGTGCCGCCGCGCTCCCGGTGGTGCGCAAGGCCGCGGCCCAGGCCCGGCCGGCCGTCGTCATCTCCAGCGCCAACCGCAATAACGGCGGCGTGAATTGCTGCGCCAAAGCCATGGAGATCGTCAAGGGCGGCGGCGACACGCTTGACGCCGTCATCGCGGGCGTCAACATCGTCGAGCTGGACCCCCGCGATAACAGCGTCGGATATGGCGGATTGCCGAACGAAGATGGCGTTGTGGAGCTCGACGCCTGTTGCATGCACGGGCCTTCGCGGCGCGGCGGCGCGGTGGGGGCGCTGCGAAATATCAAGACGCCCTCCAAGGTGGCCCGCATCGTGATGGGGCAAACCGACCACATGATGCTGGTGGGCGAAGGCGCGCTCCGCTTTGCCAAGGACATGGGCTTCCAGGAAGAGAATCTGCTCACCGAGGAATCCCGCATTCAGTGGCTCACCTGGAAGAAATCTCTGCGCGACGCCAGCGGGCACACCAACTGGGGACCGGGGTTGGATGCGCCGCCCAGCGAACAGCGCAAGACCGCCGTTCTCCGGGAGATCAAGGGGATGTTTCCCCAGGCCAGCGATGAACTGCTGGAGGAAGCCTGGGAGAATGCCATCCACCCGCCGCACGGCACCATCAACTGCATCGCCCTGAACGAGAAAGGCGAAATGTCGGCGGTTACCACCACCAGCGGCCTGGCGTGGAAGATACCCGGCCGGGTTGGCGATTCCCCGATCATCGGCGGCGGCATGTGGCTGGACCAGGACGTCGGCGGCGCCGGTTCCACCGGCCGCGGCGAGGAGAACCTGCGCGTCTGCGGGGCGCATACCGTGGTCGAGAATATGCGCCACGGCATGGCGCCTAAAGATGCCTGCCTCGATGCGCTCAAGCGCGTTTCCCGGAATTTCAATGACGACCTGAAGCGCCTGGAGGCCATCGACCTGAACTTCTACGCCCTGCGCAAAGACGGCCAATACGCCGGCGCATCGTTGTTTAACAAAGCCTCCGTCAACGCGGCCCGCGGCGCGCAATTCGCGGTATGCGAGAGCGGCCGGGAAAGCCGCCAGGAAAACTCGGTGTACCTCTACGAACGGAGATAGGGAAGTCTCTGCGTCAAGTCTTTATGAACCACGCTCGCAACACGTCCGTACTCGCGTTCGATCTGGGGGCTACCAGCGGACGCGCCATTCTCGGCTGCCTGAGCGGCGGGAAACTCGAGCTCCACGAAATTCATCGCTTCCCCAACGAACCAGTCCGCTACAACGGCGAGTTGCATTGGGACATGCCGAGGCTTTGGCGCGAAATGCAGGCCGGCCTGCACGCCGCGGACCGTGGCGGTCCGGTGGCCAGCGTCGGCGTAGATACCTGGGGAGTGGACTATGCGCTCCTGGGCGAAGGCGGAATCCTTCTGGAAAACCCCTACCACTATCGCGACCAGCGAACCCTGGGGATGGTTGAGAAGGCCGCCGCCGTGGTGGGTTCCGACCGCATCTACGACGACACCGGCATCCAGTTCATGACCCTGAACACGCTCTACCAGCTTTACGCCGCGTCGCTGAAGACCCCGCGGCTGCTGGCGGCTGCGGAATCCCTGCTCACCATCCCCGACCTGTTGAATTATTGGCTCGCGGGCGTGCAGGCTTGCGAATATACCAACGCCACCACCACCCAGTTTCTGGACCGGAGGACCCGCTCCTGGGCCGGCGGCCTGCTCGCCGATCTCGGCATCCCCACGCATTTCCTGAGGTCCATCATCCAGCCCGGCGCGGTGCTCGGCGGTTTGCGCCCGGAACTGGCGCAGCCCGAAGCGCTGAAGGCCACGGTGGTGACCGCGCCGGCGTGTCACGATACGGGTTCCGCCGTGGCCGCCGTCAGGACCGGCGGCGCCACCGCGTTTCTGAGTTCCGGGACATGGTCGTTGTTGGGAACCGAGGTCCCCGAAGCCATTGTCAGCGCGGACAGCCGCCGCTTCAACTTCACCAATGAAGGCGGCGTCGGCGGGACCTTTCGCCTGCTCAAGAACATCACCGGCATGTGGCTGCTGGAGGAATCGAGGAAGGTTTGGGACGAGGCCGGCCGGAAGTATTCCTACGCAGAGCTTTGCTCCATGGCATCGGCCGAGGAACCGGCTCGGACGCTGATCGATCCCGACGACTCCCTCTTCACCGCCCCCGAAAACATGCCGCGCGCCATCGATGCGTTTTGCGCCCGCACCGGCCAGCCTGCCCCGCAAACCCCAGGCGCCTACACCCGTACGATTCTGGAGAGCCTGGCGCTGAAGTATCGTTCCGTGCTCGAACAGCTCGGCAGCATTGCCGGAACGCGCTTCGAACAGGTCCGCGTCATTGGCGGAGGATGCCGCAATGCCATGCTGAACCAGTTCACCGCCGACGCCACCGGTTGCCGCGTGCTGGCCGGTCCCGCCGAGGCCACGGCCCTCGGCAACATCGCCATGCAATTGGTGGGCATCGGCGCTGTACCTTCGATTGACGACGCCCGGGCCCTGATCGAGCGTTCGATTCCGGTGGAAGTATACGAGCCGGCCGGAAGCGCAATCTGGGACCGCGCCTACACGAACTTCAAGACCTTATCATAGTTGTTGGCCAGGAGATTCCAATGAAACCAGAAACCATCGAGAAGGCGTACCGCATCGCGCAAGAGCGCTTTGCCGAGGCCGGCGTGGATACCGACGCCGCCATGAAGAAACTCGCCACCATTCCGCTTTCCCTGCACTGCTGGCAGGGAGACGACGTGGGCGGCTTCGAGACTGCCGGCGCGCAGCTTTCGGGAGGAGGCATTCAGGCCACCGGCAATTATCCCGGCAAAGCTCGCACCATCGCCGAGCTCCGCTCCGACATCGAGAAGACCCTCGCCATGATTCCCGGTAAGCACCGGCTGGCCATGCACGCTTCTTACCTCGACAACGGAGGAAAATTCGTCGAGCGCGACGAAATCGAGCCCAGGCACTTCCAAAGCTGGATCGATTGGGCCAAGGCCAACGGCTTGGGAATGGACTTCAACGAGACTTATTTCTCGCACCCCAAGGCGGCCGATGGCTTCACCCTGGCTCACCCCGACAAAGCCATCCGCGATTTCTGGATCCGGCACGGAATCGCCTGCCGCAAGATCGGCGCCGAAATGGGCCGCCAGCTTGGCACGCCCACAGTGACCAACCTCTGGATTCCGGACGGATACAAGGACGTTCCCGTCGACCGCACGGCGCCGCGCGAGCGTCTGGCGGACGCTTTGGACCAGATATTCGCCGAACCCATTGATCCCCGCATTCACCTGGACGCGGTGGAAGCCAAGCTTTTCGGCATCGGCGCCGAAAGTTACACGGTTGGTTCGTTCGAGTTCTACATGGGCTACGCGGTATCGCGCCAGAAAGTGCTGACGCTCGACTCCGGGCACTACCACCCCACCGAAATGATTTCCGAGAAGATTTCCTCGGTGCTGATGTTCTGCCCCGGCCTGCTGCTGCACGTCAGCCGCCCGGTTCGTTGGGACAGCGATCACGTGGTGCTCCTGGACGACGAACTGCAAAACATCGCCAAGGAACTGGTGCGCAGCGGCCAGCTCGGAACCAAGATTTACGTGGGCCTGGACTACTTCGACGCCAGCATCAACCGCGTGGCCGCCTGGGTGGTCGGCGCGCGCAACATGCTCAAGGCGCTTCTGATCGCCTTGCTCGAACCCACGGACAGGCTCAAGGCCGCCGAATCGAAAATGGACTTCACCCAGCGGATGGTAATGTTCGAAGAGCAAAAGAGCCTCCCCTGGTCCGCCGTCTGGGACGCCTACTGCGCGCAAAAAGGTGTACCCGTGGGCATAACCTGGCTCGACGAAATCCGCCAATACGAAAAGGCCGTCCTGTCCACCCGTTGAATTTGGGAAGCGGATATAATGGCTTCCCATGAAGTCCGCTGCCTGTATTCTCGTATCCCTCTTATCTGGTCTGGCATTTGCGCAACAGCATCTCATCCCGCCGCCCGGCATCGCGGTTCCCGACGCCGACCAGCGTCAGCTCCGTGCGCAACTCGGCCGGCTTTCAGCCCGTCTCCAGGCGCTCAAAGGCAATCCGCGCTTGGCCGACGTGCTGATCTTCGACAAAGCGGCTCGCTACGCCCTCGACGGCAACGAATTCTTCACCGACGAAGAGGTCTTTAGAGCCAAGGAACTGCTCCGCACCGGCGAGGAACGCGCCACCGCCCTCGAACACGGCGACGCCCCGTGGACGCGCGCAACCGGCCTGGTGGTCCGTGGCTACATCTCCAAAATCGACGGTAGCGTGCAGCCTTACGGCCTTGTCGTGCCGCCCGGTTTCGAGCCGGGACGCCCCCACAAATGGCGCGTCGATGCCTGGTTCCATGGCCGCACCGAGACGCTTAGCGAGCTCAATTTCCTCTGGGACCGCCTCCACAACCCGGGCCAGTTCACGCCCCCCGACGCCATCGTGCTGCACCTCTACGGCCGCTTTTGCAACGCCAGCACCTTTGCCGGCGAGGTCGATTTTTTCGAGGCCCTCGACGACGTGAAGAAGAACTACAGCGTCGATGAGAACCGTATCCTGGTGCGCGGTTTCAGCATGGGTGGCGCTTCCGCGTGGCACATCGGCGCGCATTACGGAGACGGATTCGCCGCCGTTGCGCCGGGCGCCGGCTTCGCCGAAACCATGGAGTTCAGCGGCCAGGCGCGCCGCAATGTGAAGTTGAACTGGTTCGAAGAGAAACTTCTGCATCTCACCAATGCCACCGATTACGCCGCCGACTTCTTCAACGTGCCGGTGGTGGCCTACAACGGCGACCAGGACGCCCAAAAGCAGGCCGCCGACATCATGGCGCGCTATATGGAACCCGAAGGGCTCACGCTGGCGCGAGTCACGGGCCTGAACATTGGCCACGCGTACACGCCCGCCGCCATCGTCCAGATCGACAAGATCATGGATGCGCTTGCAGCCAAGGGCCGCGACCAGTGGCCCCGCGAGGTGCGCTTCACCACTTGGACTTTGAAATACGACCGCATGCGCTGGGTGGTGGTGGACGGTCTCGAACGGCACTGGGAACGCGCCCGCGTCAACGCCACCGTGGAGGACGATGGCGCCGTGCGGGCCGCCACGGCCAATGTCTCCGCGGTCAGTTTCGAGTTTGGCGCGGGCGCTGGCCTGCTCCACGCCGCCTCCAAGGTGAATGTGATCCTGGACGGTCAAACCATCGCGACGCCCGGCCCCCTGACCGATGGCTCCTGGGTGGCGCACTTCCGCAAAACCGATGGAAAGTGGGCCATCGCGGGCGCCGATTCGAACGGCCTGCGGAAGCGCCACAACCTTCAGGGGCCCATTGACGACGCCTTCATGGACAGCTTTCTCATGGTGCGTCCCACCGGCCCGCCGTTGAATGAGACGGTCGGCGCCTGGGCCAAGTCCGAACAGGACCACGCCATCCGGCTTTGGCGTACGCAAATGCGCGGCGACGCTCCCATCAAGGACGATACCGCCGTGACCGACGCCGACATCGCCTCGAGCAATCTCGTTCTGTGGGGCGATCCCCAGAGCAACCGCGTGCTGGCGCGCATCGCCGCCAGCCTTCCCATTCGCTGGACCGCCTCGGCCATCACGCTGGGTGCCCGCAGTTTCGACGCCGCGAAGAATGCGCCTGTGATGATCTATCCGAATCCCCTCAACCCCAACAAGTACGTGGTGATCGATAGCGGCATCACCTTCCGCGAGTATGCTCAATCGAGCAATGCCCTGCAGATCGCCTACTTGCCCGATTACGCGATAGTCGATCTGACCACCCCGCCCGACGCGCGCTGGCCCGGAAAGATTGCCGCCGCCGGCTTTTTCGGCGAAGACTGGCAATTGCTCCCCAACGATGGCCAGTGACGCGCCCGCCCCTACGGCTCAATCTCGAAATCCGTGGATTGCGTCGCTATATTGCCCTTACCCTTGGCGAGTTTATCGGTCACGATCACCTGCAGCACGTATTCGCCAGGCGCCATGTCGCGGCCCAGCGACAGGCGCCCCGACGCCGGCAGACGCTGCGGGTCGGGCGCGCCTCCCGTAGCCACCGTCGCCTTCCCCATCAGTACCTGCTCTCCGTCACGAAACAGCCGTGCTTGCATCTCCAGCTCGGGTTGCTGCCCGGCGCCGGTCTTGGCATTGATGATCTCGTAGCCGTAGCCGATGACCGCGCCGCGCCGGAAGCTCCGCCGCGCGGCCCCGCCCGTGACGTCGTCGCCGGGAACCGGACCCTGGGAAAGGTCGGCGTTCGCCGGCGCCGCCTGGGACGCCGCGCCCTGAAGCAGGATTCCCGTCAGCGCGAGGCGTCCGTTTTCGACATCCGGGACCTCCACGTATTGCTCCGCCGATCCGCTGCTTTCCGTGGCGGCATCGCGCACCGCGGCGCGCACCTGGTAAGGGCCGGGCCTCTTCACGGGAATGCTTATATCGTAGACCATCCCTTTTCTCAGGGCCTCATCGTACTTTAGGGAGTTCAACTGCAAGGGGAAAGTGGTATCCACGGGCGCCAGCGCCAGGCCGTCTTCGTCGAATGCCGCGGCCGCGACATCGATCACCGCCTTGTGGCCGCCGTCCGGCTCGCTCGACCACTTCAGCTCTTTGGGATCGAAGTAAAGCAAGGCGCTGATAAACGAGCCGGTCTGCCGCTGATTCGAGAACACCGCCGTCAGCCGCGGATGAATCGAAGCGGCGGCGAACGGGGATTGCAAGGCGCGGTTGAGTTCCGCCTCGCGCGTGCGCTCCAGCGGCTGGTCGCCGCCGGGCTCGCCGAAGAAGCCGTCCCGCGAGCGGACGTGCAATCCGGCCTTCTTCACTTTCACCTCGATCTTATGGAACCTGGGCTGGCCGTTCCTTTCTTCGAAGGTATTGGCCTCGGGATGGTAGCCGATCAGGTAGTAGCCGTCGCTGTCTTCGGCCGCCTTTCGCAAGCTGTCGGCCAGATCGTTGGCGCTTTGCAGAAACAACCCGCCGCTTTGCTCCGTCAGTTCGGTCATGCCCTGCTGGGAAGTATTCACCTGCTGCTCCCGCCGGCCGGAGACCCGGCCAATCCGTCTCCCCGACATGTTCGAAGTGTTATCGGCGGGCGTAGGATTGTAGTCCACCACCCCGCGTGGGTCGATGGTATGGATCACCACCGCGGCGCGGCTGGCGGCGTCCGTGAGTTCCTGAAGGGCACCGGCCATCACCTCGTCGGGCGCGCCCAGGTACAACATGCGAATGTCCTCGGTGAACAGGACCACGGACTTCCGGCCTGGCAAGCCCCTCATGGAATTCACCACGAAACGGATGGCCCCCAGGCTGCCCACCTCCAGGGTCTCTTGGCGGTAACGGCTGAAGCCGCCGTCGCCTGCGTGCCCCCTTCCCGGCGTCGGCGCCAATGGCGTGAAGCTGCTCATGCCGATGCGGCTTTGGCCATACTGCTGCACGCGATCGAGCGCCGCATACAGCAGGCGCTTGTCCGTGGTGAACTGCTGCAACGCTCCCATGCCGGCGCTGGTGCGTACAATCGCCACCAGGTCGCCGGGCCGCATCTGTTCGTCCAGAAAGCGACGGATTGCGTTGCGCACGGGCGGCATATTCTCGGCGGCCAGTCCCAGGTCGTCCACCACCAGCCCGATCGTCCGGCGCACTTCGGTGGGTTGGAACACCGGCGGCGGCAGTGGCGGCTCGCCTTTCACCAGCTTGGCCTGTGCCGCTCGATGGGCCTCGGCTGTCGGCTTCGTGGAAACGTACGAGAAATTCGTGATGGTCTGCGGCTTGCCGTCCTGCCGGATCTCGAAATCCGCGGCCTGAAGATTGGCTATGCGCCGATCCCCGGAATCCGTGACAACCGCGTCCACCTGAACCAGGTTGACATCGATGTGGATCACCGTGTTGGAGGAGTTCTGCGCCAACGCGATGCCCAGTACGGAGAAGAGCGCTGCGAGTCGATTGATGGCGGCCACGAAGAAAAACTCCTCAGCTAGTAGTATTGCAGCAATTGGAAGCTACCGTTCTTTATCTGACTCCTTGCTGGCGGCGCTGAGCTCCTCCCACATGTCGCCCTCGTGGGCGGTCCATTCCGGCATCCGTAGGCCCGAAATGAGCAGCTCATCCGCCTTCAGCGTGCCGTGGCCGTATGGGCAAATGTACTCGATGCGAGGCCGCCCCGAGAGCAGCATGCTTCCCCACGAACCGGTTGCCACCGGCATGCGCAGGCGGCGCAGGCAAACGTGGCAGCGCCGGTACTGATCGTAGACAATCGCCGCCAGCGCGCCCACGCACAGCAGGAACCAGCCCAGCAGCACAATGTTGTACACCAGGATCTCGGGAGCGTCCCGCAACGGGGCAATGGGTGGAGGGTGCGCTTCCGCGGGCCAGATGCTGGCGATCGCCCACAACAGCCCGTATAGTGCCACGCCCGCCACAGCCACCTTCGCCGCGAAGTAGCCCCAGTAGCGCATACCTGTGGGACTCCTGTTTCCTGCTTTTGGTTTCCGTGGGGCGGACCTCCGGTCTGCCTTCTTATTGCCGACGCCCCTAAATGCTCTCAGGGGCTTTCCAGCCCCCGAAATTCCGCTCCAGCGCCCACGCCACGGCCAGCACGCGATCTTCTCTCCATGGCCCCGCCGCCACCTGAACCGCGATCGGCAGCCCCTCGGCCGATTCCCCACAGCGCACCACCGCGGCCGGCCAACCCGCCACGTTGTACGCCATCGTATGGCTGAAGCCCCGGAAATTCTCGTCGCGCATTGAGGCGCCATGGACCAGCGCCGGTTGCGTATAGGCCGGGGCCAGCAACACATCGTACCGGCGCAGGAAAGCGAACATCTCGGCGCGGTAAGCGTCCCATTCGGCCCAGTAGCCTTCCAGGCCGGCCAGATCCGTGCGGTAGGGTTCCAGCTTGTCCAGCCACCCGGTCAACAACGGGTGCACGCGCGTCGATCCCAGGTCCGCCAGGTACCGGCGTACGGAATCCCCGCCATCGGGACCGAGGAGCTTCATCTCCAGATCGTAGGCGGCCGCCAGACAGGCGGGGCGAGCCTCATCCATGCAGGCGGTATCGGCGGCTAGCGACCGCGCGGCGGCTCGTACCACTTCGGCGACTTCCGGCTGTGCCGCGGCCAACCCGTTGTCCGTGTAGAACGCCGCGCGCAGGCCGCGCAAGCTCACGGCGGCGGGATCGGGCGCCGGCATGCCCACGGCCGTCGGATCGTACTCGTCGGGCGCCGCCAGCAGTGGCATCACGGTAACCAAGTCCTCCACGCGCCGGGCCATGGGACCGATTTGCCACAGCGCTTCGATCCAGCCGCCGGCCGGCGGAAAGTGGCCGGTACGCGGCAGACGCCCGGAAGTCGGCTTGATGCCGGCGATGCCGCAGAACGCCGCGGGCAGGCGCACCGAGCCGGCTGCGTCGCTGCCCAATCCCAGCGGCGATCCGCACGCCGCGATCAGGGCCGCCTCGCCGCCGCTGCTGCCGCCGGACGTACGGTCCAGGCCGTACGGATTATTGGTCCGCCCGAAAAGCAGGTTGTCGCTTTCAAACGCGAACAGCAGGTCGGGCAGGTTCGTCTTGGCGATCGGGATGCCGCCGGCGCGGCGCAAACGGGCAACCAGCGCCGCATCCTCGGTGGACGCCGCGGCCCCCGATCGTCCCACCGTGCCGGCCGTGCAAACCGTCCCCGCCAGCTCCATCGAATCCTTAGTGCTGAACGGTACGCCGTGCAGCGGCCCCACTGTTTCGCCCCGCGCCAGCGCCGCGTCCGCCGCGTCCGCCTCCGCCAGCGCCCGCGCCGCCAGGACTTCCACCGTGGCATGGAGTTTTGGGTCCACCTCGGCAATCCGCTCCAGATGGGCGGCGGTCAATTCACGCGAGGACACTTTCCGCCGCCGCACCAGCGATGCCTGGCTCGTGGCGGAGCAGCGTAGGATCTCTTTCATGGCAGGCGGCGATTTCGCCCCATGGTACCATCGCGGCTCGGGTTGATAATGTGATTGGGATCTCTTATACTCCTCGTTCAGTGGTCTCGAAGGAGAGCGTATGACAAGGGAAGTGCAGAAGTCCGCGGCTACGCGGCGAACGTTCCTCGGCGCGGCTGCCTTAACCGCGGCCTCCTACAATCGGGTGCTTGGCGCCAATGATCGAATCGGCATTGGGCAGGTCGGGTTCGGGTTGATCGGCAAACAGCACATCGCCGATTTCAAGACGCACAAGGATGTGGATATTGTCGGCCTCTGCGATACCTACGCGCCTCGTGTGGAGGAAGGTCTGAAGTACATCGGCAACGGGACCGCTAAAGGGTACGGCGATTTCCGGAAGATGTACGAGAACAAGGACATCCAGGGAGTGTTGGTGGCCACGCCCGACCACTGGCACGCGCTGCTTACCATCATGGCCTGCGCGGCCGGCAAGGACGTCTACGTCGAGAAGCCCATGACGGTGTTCATCGACGAAGGCAAGTGGATGGTGCAGGCGGCGCGGCAGTATAAGCGCATCGTCACGGTGGGCACGCAGCGCAGGCAGGGCGCCGGCGTCAAGGCGGCCAAGCAGGTGATCCAGGCTGGCACGCTGGGCAGGATTCACAACGTCAGAATCGCCTTTGCCCGCAACATCTATCCGGGTTTTGGCAGAACTCCGATCACCGATCCGCCTCCCGGGTTCGACTACGATATGTGGCTCGGTCCGGCCCCCAAGAAGCCTTACCAGGCGCACCGCGGCCTGTACCACTTTCGCTGGTTCTGGGACTATTCGGGCGGCCAGATGACCAACCTGGGCGCCCACATCGTCGACCAGATCCAGTGGCTCATGGACGCCAAAGGCCCGGTCAAGGTGATGTCCACGGGCGGCCGTTATGCTCTGGACGACGACGATGGCGAGACTCCCGACTTGCAGGACGCCATCTGGGAATTCCCGGGCAAGAACGGCGCGCCCGGCTTCACGCTCGAGTGCGCCATCCGCGAGGCCAGCGTCGGACCGCAGGGGCTGAACCCCGCCCAGCTCTACATGGGAACCAAGGGCTGCATGAACGTGTCCGGCAACTATACCGTCATGTCGGAAACCAAGGTCAATGCGATCGACGATATTCCACCCTTCCAGGGCCACCCCATCGGTGGTCCGGTCTACCCGCACGCGCCGCGAACGCCCTGGCTGCCGGACTACCCTACTGCCATGCCGGGACGTGGCGCCAGCGCCGGGCGGGGAGCGTCGGCAGCCGCCCCCGCGGCGGCCGGAGTCGCCACCGATTCCCGCTACGGTCTCAGCGCCACCGGCGCGGACCCCACCATGGTGTTGAACGAACGCGACTGGCTGGATTGCATCAAGAGCCGCAACCGCCCGTTCTGCGAAGTCGAGGATGGCCACCGGGTGGCCACCACCTGCAACCTGGCCAACATGTCCCTGCGCCTCGGCCGCTCTATCAAGTGGGACCCCGAAAAGCAGGAAGTGATCGGCGACAAGGAAGCCACCGCCATGGCCGCCGGCCTCGCCCGCAGCGGAACCGCCCGGGCCTACCGTCCCCCCTGGGACGCCGTCCTTCGAAGCATAATCAAGGTTTAAGTGGCTTAAGTGGCGCAGGCACTCGTGCCTGCCGCGTCGAGACTCGTCTCGACGCTTGTCCACCATCGAAAAGGAGAAACTCCATTGGGTCCAATCGGTTTTATCGGTCTGGGGATCATGGGAAAACCCATGGCCCGAAGTCTCTTGAAGGCGGGATATGCCCTGGTGGTGTACGACGTCGCGCCAGGCCCCGTCGCTGAATTGACAGGCGCCGGCGCGGAGGCCGGCCGGTCCTCCGCCGACACGGCCAGCCGCGCGGAGATGGTCATTACCATGCTCCCCGACGGGCCGGACGTGGAGAAAGCCGTCCTCGGCCCCGGCGGCGTGTTGGAAGGCGCGCGGCCAGGCGCCCTGGTGGTGGATATGAGCTCCATCAGTCCCACGGTCTCGCAGAAAGTTGCGGCGGCGTGCGCTGAAAAGGGGGTCGAGTTCCTGGACGCCCCGGTCAGCGGCGGCGAGCCGAAGGCCGTCGATGGAACGCTCGCCATCATGGTGGGCGGCAAGCCTGAAGTCTTTGAGAAGGCGTTGCCGGTCCTACAGAAAATGGGCTCCAGCGTGACGCTGACGGGCGCGGTGGGCGCCGGCAACGTCACCAAGTTGGCCAACCAGATCATGGTGGCGTGCAACATTGCGGCCATGGGCGAGGCGCTGGTCCTGGCCACCCGCGCCGGCCTCGATCCTGAGGTGGTGTTCAACGCCGTCAAGGGCGGCCTCGCGGGCAGCACGGTCCTCAACGCCAAAGCCCCCATCGCCATCGCGCGCAACTTCAAACCGGGCTTCCGTATCCGGCTGCATCAGAAGGACCTGCGGAACGCGCTCCTGGCGGCCGAATCCATGAAGGTCTCCCTGCCCATCACCAGCCTGGTGCAGCAGATGCTCATGGCCCTGATGAACGAAGGCAAGGGCGACCTGGACCACTCCGCCATCGTGACTTTCATCGAGCGAATGGCCGGCGCGGAAATAAAGAAGCCGTAGGCGGGTGTCAGCCCGTAAGAAATTTCTGAGAATTCCAGCCGTCCCGCGCCACCAAGATAGGTGTAGATGAATTGCATTTGCCTGGTAGCGCTCAGCGGCTTCATCCTCCCGGTTCCGGCCGCTGCCCGGCCCTCTGCCCGGCCCGCCGCCGGGCAAGGCTTCAAAGTGCAATGCGCCGGTGGCACGCTCGCCGGCGTCTCCGCGCAATCCATCAGCCGCCTGGACCTGACGGGCACGACGGATCTGGTGTTCTTCTGCGGTAAGACAGAGTTCCGCACCCCTTACAACAAGGTTGAAAGCGTCGAGTATGGCCAGAATGTCAGCCGGAGGTATGCCGCCGCGGTCCTGATCTCCCCCATCCTGCTGCTCTCCAAGGAGCGCAGGCATTACGTGACGCTGGGCTTCGTGGATGACCAGGGCGATCGGCAGGCGGTCGTCTTTCGGGTGGATAAGAACGACATCCGCCCTGTGCTGGCGGGTCTGGAGGCGCGCACCGGCCGGCGCATCGAATACCAGGACGACGAAGCCCGCAAAGGGAGTAAAAAGTGAGGCTCCTCGCAATTGTCCTGCTGGGAGCCTGCGCGCTGGCGGAGGCCCCGGCGCAAGACCGAAGCGCCTCGGATTCCCCGGCCATCGAGCGTGATGGGCTGCGCCAACTGCTTTCCATCCGGCGCGTCTTTGTGGACCGCCTGACCGGCGGCGAAACCGCGGCCCAGATGCGCGACATCCTCATCAGCGCGCTCGACGGCGCCAAGTTGTTCGTTCTCACGGAGACCCAGGATCGCGCCGATTTCATCCTGCGCGGCGCGGCCGAAGACCTGGTATACACGGAGGAGCACTCCTCTTCCGACGGCGTTAATCTCCGGGCCGACGTGGGCACGGGGAGAGCCAGCAGCAGATCGACCGGAGAACACGCCGGCATCGGCGTTGGCGACAGCGAATCGAACCGTTCCGCCGAACGCCGTCACGAAGCCATTGCCGCCGTGCGCTTGGTGAACCAGGCCGGCGATGTCGTTTGGTCCACCACCCAGGAAAGCCTGGGCGCCAAGTTCCGCGGCGCCAGCGCCGACGTAGCCGACAAGATTACCGCCAAGCTCAAGGAAGACTTCGCAAAAGCTCGAACCCTCGGGAACTAGCCCAGGTGGGACAGACGATCGCTTTTTGTCGTGTGTCTTGCTTTGGTTTCCGTGCGCTATGCTTTGCACATGAGCGTCACGCGAAGATCCTGGCTCCGGACCGTGCCCGCCGCCCTCGCGCCGCTGGCCGCCGGCGCGGCGCAGACCGCGGCGCCGGCCGAACGCCCGAACATTATCTTTCTCATCTCCGACCAGTTTCGATGGGATTGCGTCGGCGCCATGGGTCTCAACCCCATGAACCTGACCCCCAACATCGACGCTATGGCCGGCCGCGGCGTCCTGTTCCGAAATGCGTTTGCGAATCAACCGGTGTGCGCCCCTGCCCGCGGCAGCATGTTCACCGGCCAGTACCCCAGCCGGCACGGCGTCTGGCGCAATGGGATCGGCTTGAATCCCGGCGCGACTACCCTCGCTTCGACGCTCCGTACGGCCGGGTATTCGGCGAATTACATCGGCAAGTGGCATCTTGCGGCCAACGCCGGAAATACCGGCCAGGCCGTGCCCAATGGACCCGTCGCCCCGGAATATCGCGGCGGGTTTCTGGACCTCTGGCAGGCTGCCAACGCCCTCGAGCTCACCTCCCATGCCTACGAGGGCGATCTCTACGACAACGATGGGAAGCCCATCCACTTTTCGGGCGTTTACCGCACCGACTTCATGACCGGCCTCGCCCAGCGCTTTCTCCGCTCCGCGAAGCAGCCCTTCCTGCTGTGCCTTTCCTACCTTGAGGTCCATCACCAGAACGATATCGATGCTTTCGTCCCTCCCAAGGAGCTCGCGGGAGTCTACAAGAATCCATTCGTTCCCCAGGATTTGCGCCCTCTGCCCGGCTCCTGGCCCAGCCAGTTGTCCGACTACTTCGGCTGCGTCGCGAAAATGGACCAGACCGTGGGCGCCATCCGCAAGACCCTGGTGGAGACGGGGCTCGACAAGAACACCATTCTCCTCTTCGTCAGCGACCATGGCTGCCACTTCAAAACCCGCAACACCGAGTACAAGCGCAGCCCGCACGAGAGTTCCATTCACATTCCGCTGGTGGTCGAGGGGCCTGGCTTCAACCAGTCGATCGAAATACCCGAACTCGTAAGCCAGGTGGACCTGGCGCCGTCCTTACTGGCGGCCGCGGGCGTGGCGATTCCCGAGTCCATGCAAGGGCGCAGTTTCCTGCCCCTGCTCGACCGCCGCACGGACGGCTGGCGGAACGAAACCTACTTCCAGATGAGCGAGTTCATGACCGGCCGCGGCCTGCGAACGCCCCAGTACACCTATGCCGCCGCCGTTCCGAAGCAGGCCGGCTGGAGGGCGGCCCCTTCGAGCGACCGCTATGTGGAGTACATCCTCTACGATCTCTACGCCGATCCCCACCAGCACGTGAACCTTGCCGGAAACCAGCAAGTCGCCGAGGTCTCGGTAAGGCTCCGCCAGCGGCTCACCGAGCGAATCCTGGAGACGAGCGGCGTGCCCTCCACCATCGAACCAGCCATCTTCCCGTATCCTTAAAAGTGGCGCTTCCGCCTGGCGGGCCCTGGAGGCGCCCCCAGATAGGCGTTAACCTAAGCCTAGACGGCCCAAATCTCGGACAGTGCACGCTGGAAGTTCCGACCGAGGATGAGCTCGATGTTCCGGCCGGAGTAGCGCCGCCGGACCAGACATTCGGTCAGATCGTAAACCTTCTTTGCATAATCGAGTCCGTCTAGATCGCATTTCTTCTGGGGCCGAGTTTGGATATCCCTTCCATCCAGATCGACGTCGGTTCCTACGCCGACGTGCTCGACTCCAACCAGCTTGGCCACGTGGTCAATGTGATCGACCAGATCCTCGATAGTAGTCGGTCCTGCGGTCCGGACGAAGAAACGGACCATAGTGACGCCCATCACGCCGCCCCTTGCCGCCACTCGTCTGATTGCTGCATCACTCTTGCACCGACGGCTGTTGCGCACCAGGGCACGGCAATTCGAGTGCGTGATCAACACGGGCTTTCGAGACGCTTCAACGGCGTCCAACGTGGTCCGGTCGCCGCAATGTGAAACGTCGACGGCCATGCCTACCTTGTTCATGCGCTGGACGATCAGTGCTCCGTATGCGGTCAGACCGTCATCTCGCGCATCGGATGATCCGCCGCCGATCCGGTTGCGGCAATAGGTGAGCTGAGAAACTCGTTGGCCTAGGCCATAAAAACAATCTACATCCTCGACACATCGAAAGTGCCCGGAGTTCTGCTGGCCAACCACGATGCCGATCTTGCCTTGCGCCTTGACCTGTTCGAGATTGACGGGGCCGTCCATGCGCAGGAACTGGTGCGCGTGAGCGGTGATGAATGTGTTCCATTGGGTGATGTCCCTCAACGAGAGTGCGTAAATATCTCCGCTGGTGTACCCAACAGCGGGATGGAGAATCGTAATTCCCGACTCCCTCAACCTTTCAAAGTCGGCTTGTTGGAACCGGCCCGGCTCGATTTGCCAGGACCACAGTTTCGGGAAGTCCAATGTCAGCAAGCCCAACATGTCGATCACCGTGGAACGGCGAACCAAATCTACGGTGAGAGTGGAATACTCCGCGTCGCTTTGGGCAAAGAGGGCGAAGCGCCCGCGATTAATCATCGGGGCGCCGAGGGCGAGCGCCGCCCCTTGCAATATGGAACGTCGGGAAATCACACGTGCTGCCAAAGAGTACCCTCGTCCTTGCCAGCGCAGGGTCTTCCTGAACTGCGCCGCTGCCTTGAGGGCGTCTCCAGTTGTAGTTTGAAGCTAATAGGGTTGTGGCTCAATTGGGCACGTGCCTTAGGGTCTGTTCATTCGCACCCTAAGGCGGCCGGAACCCGAGCGGGAGTGGCTCATCTCTATGCCGGATTTCGTGGAGCTGTGCGAGAGAGAAGTACCGCCCCGTCCCACTGCAGACGCGTCTCAGAATGCGTAGGTCTCGGGGCATACTCGGCGAGGCATGAAATTAATGCGTTAAGCGTCTAGATGGCGGTCGTCGCAGCGCTGGTGTAGGTGTCGGCGCGGTCGCAAAATCCTCTCCCAACACAACGCAAGGTATTGGACTCCGCCTTCGCCCCCTTCCTGCAGATCGCATGGGCGCATAGTCGCCGACTCCTGGAACTACCAGGCGCCGGAAACTGGCCCACAAACGTTCGAGGAAGTCTGCGTGGGTTAGGACTGGGCAGTCGGCTTGTGCCCGGTAATCGCTTTATTCGCCGGTTACCTGTGTGCGCTTAGGTTAACGCGTATTGGGGCGCCCCCGACTCCTCGGGACGCTTGCCGGAGTTACTGCGCCTGCGGATAACTACCCGTCGCCATACTCGGGTTCACCTTCCGTGCCTGCGCCGCGGCGTAGGCTTGCCGCACCGGCTCCGGAAAGTCCTTCAACATATCGGCGATGCGCGCCTCCATCTGGGCCACCACCTGCGGGTTCGCCGGCGCGACGTCGTAGCTTTCATCCGGGTCGCTGGCCAGGTTGTACAACTCCGGTTTGGGCAACAGGAAGCTATGACGTCCGCCCGGAGGCGCCGGCGTGTAGGCCGCCGTGTTGTGGCGCGCGACGTGCAGTTTCCAGTTCATCCAGCGCGCGCACTGCAAGTCCCAATTGTCGAAGTACAGCAGCGGCGCCCGTTCTATCGACTGGCGTTCCCCGTGGATCAGGGGCCAGATGTCGATGCCATCGAGCGGCTTCGAGGGCAGCGCCGCCCCGCACAGCTTGGCGAGCGTGGGGAAGACATCCATCATGGATGCCAGACCTTCGCAAACGCGTCCCCCCGGAATCCGGCCGCTCCACCGGGCAATGAACGGCTCGCGCACGCCGCCCTCGTACGTGGTATTCTTGCGCCCCCGAAGCTTGCCGGGGCTGCCCTGGTACCATGGCCCGTTGTCGCTCGAACACATGATCAGCGTGTCCCGTTCCAAGCCGTTCTGCTTCAGCGTCCGCATTACTTCGCCGACGCTCCAGTCCACTTCCTCCACCACGTCGCCATAGAGGCCCTCCGAGGATTTGCCAAGGAACCGGTCGGAGGCCCCCAGCGGAATGTGCGGGAACGTGTGCGGCATGTAGAGGAAGAATGGCGATCCCTTGGACTTCCCGATGAAGTTCCTGGCCTGCTCGGTGTAGCGCGCCGTGAGCGTGGTGAGATCCGCCGTCTGCTCGATGACCTCCGTATTGTGCATCAGGACCCTGGGAGTCATGTCGTTGCTGTAAGGGATGCCGAAGTATTCCTCGAAGCCGCGGCTGGTAGGCAAATAGGTTTGGGGCCGGCCCAGATGCCACTTGCCGATGCACATCGTCTTGTAGCCGCGGGCTTTCAGGAGATCCGCCAGCGTGGTTTCATCCAGGTTGAGCCCGCCCGTGTCCTCCGGCATGAGCACGCGCGGAACCCCCACGCGCGTAGGGTAGCGGCCCGTCAGCAGGGCCGCGCGGGACGGCGAGCAGACCGGGTCCGCGGAGCAAAAGTTGGTGAAGCGAACGCCTTCAGCCGCCAGGCGGTCGAAATTGGGTGTCCGGATTTTCGAGCCATAGACTCCCAAGTCGCCAAAGCCGAGGTCGTCGCAGAGGATGAAGACGATGTTGGGCGTCCGGGCCGGCGCCCCGAGCAGCCGCGAGCCGGCTGTCAGGCTCGCGGAGGCCAGAAACTCGCGTCGTGTCATTGTTTCGTAGTGTACATCCAATGCGATAAGCTGAGGTCTGAGAGTTGAGAGGGCCGCCTGGGTGAGTTCATTCCCGATCGTCGCAAATAGCGTGGAATCCACTCCCAGGATTCAATCGCTCCTGATCAAGCCGGCCTCGGCGGTCTGCAATCTCGATTGTACGTATTGCTTCTACCTGGACCGCGACGCCGACCCCTACAAGGCGCTGCCTGGCCGCCGGATGACGCTGGAGACACTGGAGCGGCTGGTCGATACCTACCTCTTCTACTCGTATCCCCAAAGCGCCTTCGCCTTTCAGGGCGGCGAACCGACCCTGGCCGGCCTGCCGTTCTTCGAAAAGCTCGTCGAGCTGCAAAAGCGGCTTGGCCGGAACGGCCAGTCGGTGTCCAATTCCATTCAGACCAACGGGCTCGCCATCAACGACGCGTGGTGCCGTCTTTTCAAGGAATATCACTGGCTGGTGGGAATCTCCATCGACGGCCCCGAAGAGATGCACGACCGCTACCGCATCGACCGCCAGGGGCGCGGCACTTGGCGGGCGGTGA
>OBLW0100001343.1_pt1 | contig 21004 bp, 21 predicted proteins | sample 1520161 | NCBI WGS metagenome assembly OBLW01 (sample SAMEA3539309, study PRJEB22396) | soil metagenome | biome: tundra; feature: field; material: soil | place: USA | collected 2010-05 | depth 0.15 m | reverse complement strand
AGTAAGTGTAAAAAACGCACTTTAGATCCGGCAAATAAATACTGTCTTCGTGCTATCCCACCCTAGCCACAAAAACAAAGACGTGGTGCCCAGAGGGCGCCCAGATGGGGCACCCAAAGGTTGTTGGTATTTATTTGCCGAAGCAATAAAGAGGCTGTGGAATTGTGCGTCTGATGCGGGCGACACTTCATTCGATGCCGATAACCAGGGCCTCTCTGGGTGCACTGGCCTTTGCGGGGTTGCGGCCTTCTTCCCACAGGTGCTTTGCTTTCTCCTCGCCGTCGAGTATGCGGAAGACGCCCTCGGCGAGTGCCTGCAATTCGTCTTCGCCGGGATAGACTTTGACGGGCGCGATCCAGTCCAGATAGCTGCGCAGCCGGTTGATGACGCGCTCCGAGTGCGCCATTCCTCCAGTCAGCAGCAGTGCGTCCGCCTTGCCCTCGAGGACCGCGGCCATGGACCCAGCTTCCTTGGCGATCTGGTAGACCATGGCGTCGAAGACACTGGTTGCTTCGCGGTCGCCGGAATCGATGCGCCGCTCGACTTCCTGCAAGTCCCGCGTGCCGAGATAGGCGAAGAGTCCGCCGTCGCCAAAGACCTTATGGTCGATCTCCTTTTGCGCAAACCTGCCGCTGTAGCAAAGCTTGATGAGCGCGCGCACAGGCAGGCCGCCGGTACGGTCGGGTCCGAACGGGCCTTCGTCGATGGTGTTGCTATCGATCATGCGGCCCTGGCGGTGCGCCGAAACGGTAATGCCGCTGCCCATGTGCGCCACAATCAGGTGCAGTGTTTCGTAGGGCCGGCCCTGCTCCCGCGCAAAACGCTGCGCCACTGCCCTGGTATTCAACACATGGCCGATGGGAGAACGCTCGATGAGTGGCGATCCGGACAGACGTGCACAGTCCTGCCACTCGTCTGCCGTCACCGGGTCAACGATGTAGGCGTTCACACCGGCCTCGCGGGCAAACCTGAGCGCCAGCAGAGCGCCGAGGTTGGACGCATGTTCGCCGCGCCGCGCCAGCCTGAGCTCTTCCACCATCGCCTCGTCCACCACGTAGGTACCGCAAGTCACGGGCGGCAGCAGCCCACCGCGCCCCGCAACGCCGGCCACCTCGTTGGCCTTGTAGCCGCACTCCTTCAGCGCTTGGGCGATCATTGCCGCTCGATACTCGAGCCGCGCCACCATGGGACGGTCACCGAAACGCGCCAGTTCTTCATCTCCATGGCGGACGGTCCGCACCCATTCCACACCCTGCCGGGTGTAGAGGCCGAACTTCGTAGACGTGGATCCGGGGTTGATGGCCAGAACGCGGGTGCGCAAGTTTGGGCCTTGCTCGGCGATTGGATTGTCGTTCGTCAAGGCTTACCTCACAGCGCCATTGAGTTTACCCCGTCTTGGAACCGGCGCGCAGGGTTAGCCGTCACACCTTTGTTGTAGTCACCGGCCGCAGCTTTTTCTCTTTGAACTCAAATGATTTAGGGGTAATTTGCCAAATCCGTGCTACACTCTATTCAATCGTAGAATTCGATCTGAAGTTCTTGCCTGTTCCGGTTACCGCCTGCACGCAACACTTCCACATTGCATTCGCGGTAAATGAGTACCAGAGGAGCAACACAATGGAACAAGGCACAGTTAAGTGGTTTAATGACGCCAAGGGTTTTGGATTTCTTAGCCGTGAAAACGGAGAGGACGTCTTCGTTCATCACACCGCCATCCAGTCGAACGGTTTCCGTTCACTGCAAGAAGGCCAGCGCGTCCAGTTCAACGTAACCAAGGGCCCCAAGGGCTGGCAGGCTGAGAACGTTCAGGTTGTCTAAGGGTTACCCCCCAGCAATCAGTTCGAGATCAAAAAGAAGAGGGACGGCAAAGCTGCCGTCCCTCTTCTTGCGTTTGGTGGAATTTTTGCTTTTGCGGGAAGTTGCCGGCACATCCAAACAGGGGATTCAGTTCAATGGGTGCTCACGGTTGGGCAACTTTTGATGGCCGTTCTTACGCAGCGGGCTTGAGGCTCTTCATGCTCACCTGGGGAATGGCGGGGTGAATGCCTTCCTTGGGCTTATCGTGGGTGCCCAGGTATTGCAGCACGTCGTTAATTGAATCTTCAAAGCGGGACCCTGTCTTGTGGGTTGCCTTTACGCCCTTGGCTACGAGCTGGCAGACTTCAAAGCGGTTCATTCCTTGCGCAAGGGCTTTATGGATTTGGTTGGAACGCATGACGAACTCCGGCGAACAAGGTGATGTTGCGTGGAGGTACTGAGCTCGTCAGAAGCGGTTGTGCGGCCGGAGCCGAGCGAGGCTGATCAAATTCTGGTCTATCTCAATTGTACGCTGGAAACTGCAGCAACGCCGCTCTGAATGCCGCGTGAAGAGGAGATGGAACCCGCGCGCACTGCTTTCATCGTCACAAAATCCCTGTTACCATAGAGGTCGCACAGCCCGAGAAACGGGAAACACTGAAGAGATTCGAGCGAAAGAGGTTACACGTGGCCGACACCACCAAAGTAGAGGACAAGCTGGAACGGAAGAAACTGAAACGCGCGGCGCGCAAAAAGGCCGCTCCCAAGGGAAAGCGCACAGAACCGCGCGGTTCCGCCAAAAAGAAAGTCAAGAAGCTCGCGCGCGGCCAGTCGAAGCGCTAAAAGCAGCTACCAGCCTTTAGCTACCAGCTTCTAGCCCCTCGCATTTCCTGCTCAAGCAACTCTAAAGCGGGATCGAGTAGAGCTAGAGGCTGGTGGCTGGAAGCTAGAAGCTGTTTCACCGGTGCTCCTCCCCATCCAGATGCACTGTATTCTGTGACAGAACCCTGTGGGCTAATTCCTCGGACAAAATCCGCGGACAAATCCACGCTCCGGGGGGTTTGAGGAGAACTGCTCTGCCGAGCCAACTGCTTGCCCGCAAGTCGATCGATAAGCTCATCAGGGAATCGGAAGATCCCGAGCACTCGCTCAAGAAAAGCCTTGGGCCGTGGTCTCTAACCGCGCTGGGCATTGGTGCGGTTATCGGTTCCGGCATTTTCACGGTCATCGGCACGGCCATGGCCGGTCAGCACTTCGATCAGCCCTCGATTGGCGCAACACCGCTGATTCACTGGATGCTTACCCACTCCGCCATGGCGGGGCGGCCTGGCGCTGGGCCTGCGCTGGCGCTCTCGCTGGTGCTGGTCGCAATTGTCTGCGCTTTCACGGGGCTCTGTTATGCCGAGCTCTCGTCGATGATTCCAATTGCTGGTTCAGCCTACACATACACATACGCGACGATGGGTGAACTGACTGCCTGGATCATCGGCTGGGATTTGATTCTGGAATACGCCTTCAGCAACATGAGCGTCAGCGTGGGTTTTGCCGCGCACATTGTGGATCTGCTGGACTGGTTTGGCGTGCATATGCCGTTGATGTGGATCTCGCCCGCCTACTTGCCCACGGGCCTGCAGGACCTGGCCGGAAACGATCTCTACAAGGCTGGCTGGCACTTCGGTTTCAACATTCCCGCCTTCCTTGTCGTCATGATTCTCACCGTGATCCTGGTGCGGGGAATTCGCGAATCGGCACGCGCCAATAACGTGATGGTTCTGGTCAAGATCGCCGCCATTCTGGTTTTTGTTTTTGCCGGCGCAAGCTTCATCAAGCCTCACTACTGGCATCCCTTCATGCCCAACGGCTGGACCGGCGTGCTCACCGGCGGCTCCATCATCTTTTTCACCTATATCGGATTTGATTCGGTCTCAACGGCGGCCGAGGAGTGCAAGAATCCTCAGCGCGATATGCCCATCGGCATTCTGGCCACGCTGATAGCCTGCACGCTCCTGTATGGCGGAGTGGCCATCGTACTCAGCGGCATCGTTCCCTGGCAGTCGGTGATGGGCGATGCGGCGCCGGTGGTGAACGCGCTGAAGAAGCTATCACTCGGGCCCGGCGGCAGCGGGCTCCACTGGGTGCGCCTGTTTGTTCTGATCGGTGCGCTCATGGGCATGGTTTCTTCCATCCTTGTCTTCCAACTCGGCCAGGCGCGCGTGTGGTTTGCCATGTCCCGCGACGGCCTGCTGCCAACGGTCTTCAGCCGCATCCACCCCAAGTTCCGCACACCGGCCTTCGCCACCTGGGTCGCAGGATTCGCAGTCGGCATTCCCGCCGGTCTGCTCGACATCGGCACCGTTTCAAATCTTTCAAACATCGGTACGCTCTTCGCGTTTGTGCTGGTCTCGATCGCAGTGCTTATCCTGCGCTATCGCGAACCGGAACGCCGCCGCGGATTCCGCGCCCCGCTGGGGCCGTTGTTTCCGGTACTCAGCATCATCTTCTGCGTCGTGCTCATGATGGGCCTTGAAGTCATGACATGGGCGGCCTTCTTCGCCTGGCTTATCGCCGGCCTGCTTATCTATTTCTTCTACAGCCGCCATCGGTCGGAGTTTGCACCGAAACGGTAAACTTGAGTCATGTCGGAGATTGAAGCATTCATCCGCAGTCTTCCCAAGGCTGAGTTGCATCTGCATCTCGAAGGCACAGTGACGCCTGCCACGCTCAAGGATCTAAGTGCTCGCCACGATGCGCATCCCATGACGCGGGCCGAGGCGAATGCCCACTACCATTTCGACGATTTTACCGGCTTTATCGAGGCCTTCAAGGCAGTCACACGGCGGCTGATAAGCCCCGACGACTACGAGTTGGTTGCCTGGCGCATGATGGAGCGGCTGGCAGCGCAGGGCATTGTTCACGCCGAGGTCTACATCTCAGTGGGCGTTATCTATATGTGGCGCAACTTCGACCCCCATGCATTCGAACCCATCTTCGACGGCCTTGAGCGCGCCAGGGAGCGGGCTGCGCGCGAGCTCGGCCTCTCGGTCTATTGGATCTTCGACGCCGTGCGCCACTTCACCGTCGAGGAGGCGGATCGCGTCTTTCGCAAGGCCATCGAAATGCGTCCCTACTACCCATCCATCATCGGTATCGGTCTGGGCGGAGACGAGCGCCGCACAGGATCCGAGCCTTTTCGCGCGCTCTATGCAATGGCACGCGATGCAGGGCTTCGCCTGACCAACCATGCCGGCGAAACCACTGGCCCGGAGGCCATTTGGGAAGCGCTCTCGATCGGCACGGAGCGCGTCGGGCACGCACTTTCTGCTATTCAAGACCCTGCTCTTATACAAGAGTTAAACGCGCGAAGAACCGGGCTGGAGTTGAACCCGACTTCGAATGTCCGGACCGGTGTCTGCGCGTCTTTTGCAACGCATCCGTTGCGGCGCTACTTCGATGCGGGGCTGCTGGTCACACTCAACTCCGACGACCCCGCCTTCTTCGGTTCCGACCTGGCCAACGAGTACCTGCTCGCACACACGGAGCAGGGCTTCACGCGCGAAGAGCTGCGCCTGCTGGCGTCTAACTCGATTCATGCCAGCTTTCTTCCCGATAAGGAAAAGGCGGAATGGCTCTCCCGAATCGGCTCAATAGGTTAAACAGTTCAACCGGCCGCGCGGTTCGCAATGTGGTCCAGCCACCAACAACTGAGGTATCATGGTTGTGCAGGAGGCTCTTGCCGTGATGTTTAATGAACCCGATACAATGGTACCCGCCGAAGAAGTCCAGTGCGAAAAGAAGGACTCGAAAGCTCTGCAGGTCATCGGATGGTTCTCTGTTGGCATGGCCGTCGCCGCGCTCGGCATCTACTTCGGCGCCGAACTCCGCAACCGCTATAAATTCAAGAAGCGCACTCCTTATGATTTCTATGCCAACGCCGGCGAGCAGCAGGCAGGCGAATTTGGTGTAGGCATCTAAGTATCCGGGCTCGCTCCGAACTCAGAAATGCCGCCATTGCGCGGCATTTCCTGTTTTTGCGCTTGATTCCCACCCTAGCCACAAAAACAAAAACGTGGTGCCCTGAGGGCGCCCAGGTGGGACACCCAAGCTTTATGACTGGAAAGGTCCACTAATGCAACAGATCGTCGACTTCATTCTGGAGTTGGACAAGCTCAAGGCTGTCACGCGCAAGGTTCGTCCACTGGGCCTGGATCGCTATGAGAACTCCGCCGAGCACAGTTGGCAGATTGCCCTGATGGCGGCCTCCCTCGCGGCCTATGCCGAGACGCCGGTCGATATCAACCGGGTGATTGCGATGCTGCTGGTGCACGACATCGGCGAGATCGATGCCGGAGACACCATGGTCTTTGTAGAAGGCGGCTGGGAACAGCGCAAAGCCGAGGAACTCGCATCAGTCACGCGGATATTTGGAATACTTCCCGATGCGCAGGGCGCCGCTTTCCTGGCTTTGTGGCTTGAGTTCGAGAATGGCGACACTCCTGAGTCCCGCTTCGCACATTCTGTCGATCGAGCGATGCCGGTGCTTCTCAATCTTTCAAATCAGGGACAAAGCTGGCGCGAAAACGGCATCAGCTACGAGCGAGTGGTGAAGCGCGTTGAACCAGAGGTCAAGGCCGGCTGCCAGGCGTTGTGGGATTATCTTGCCGTTCGTCTTGAAGAAGCTCGTCACCAGGGGTTCTTCGGCGCGTGAGCATCCCACCCGGCTGAACTTGAGCGGAACGGCCGAAAAGCTGGCCGCAGGGGCTAAACAGGCTGCGGAAAAAGGCCTGTATCTGGGCGAGAAGCCCGAAATGCATACGTCAGGGCCTAAACAGCTTGCGGGAAAATCCGATTTTGAGGCAAGAATGACGAAAAGCATACCTCAGTGGCTAAAGCCACCGGTCATTCTATTTGCTTTACACCGGGGATGAATCCCCGGCCTACCGCCCGAACGAGTTTTTCCGCAACCTGTAAAGCCCACCTTTGTTAATTGCATTTACGGCACGACTGAACAGGTTGCTGAAAAAGAGCTGAATTTGAATGAAGAACCCGAAAAGCATCCCTCAGGGGCTGAAGCCCTCGTTGATTTGATTGCGTTTATGGCACGGCTGAAGCCGTGCCCTTTCAAAACAGCTTTGCAATAAGCTTTTCCAGCAAGCTGTGACGTCGTGCCCTGACACAAAGCCGGTGTTTTGCTGCTCACTGCTCACCGTCCACTGTCTGTCTGGTTTAACCTGAATCCTTATGGGCCGCATCCGCATACTTCCCGACCAGGTTGCCAACCAGATCGCCGCGGGCGAGGTGGTGGACCGGCCGGCCTCAGTGGTGAAGGAGTTGCTGGAGAACGCCCTCGACGCCGGAGCCAACCGCATTCGAATCGAGGTTGAGGCGGGCGGACGGAAGCTGATTCGCGTTGCCGACGACGGCCACGGAATGAACCGCGATGACGCGCTGCTCGCCTTCGAACGCCACGCCACTTCCAAGCTGCGCACCGCCGACGATCTGCTCTCGATTGCCACCCTTGGCTTTCGCGGAGAGGCGCTGCCGTCGATTGCTTCAGTCGCCCGCGTGACCCTGGAGACGGCGACAGGCGATGAGGCCGCTGGGACAAAGATTGAAATTGCGGGCGGCAGGATCCTGCATGTGGATGATGCGGCCCTGCCGCGCGGAACTACCATTGCCGTTGCCGATCTGTTCTTCAACACTCCGGCCCGGCGCAAATTTCTACGCGCTGAATCTACTGAGCTGGCCCATGTGACGGCGCTCGTTACGCACTATGCGCTTGTCCATCCCGAGAAGCACTTCGAGTTGCTTTCCGCGACAAACACGATTGTGTCCGCGCCCCCCGTCACTCGCACCGCCGAGCGCATTTATCAGATATTTGGAAAAGAGACGCTGGGCCAGTTGCTGCCCGTGGCCGCGGAGACGCCTCTGGAACGCGCTGGCCTGCCCGAGCCGCCGCCCTGGAAGAGAGACCCGGACGAACCGAAGCGCGACCCCGGCGTACTGCGCCTGACAGGCTTCTTCTCAAAGCCAGAGCTGCAAAAGCTCAACCGCAACTCCATTTACATTTTCGTAAACAAGCGCCTCATCCGCGACCGGCTTCTGATACATGCCATCACGGAGGCCTACCGCAACGTGATTCCCCCAACCAGCTTCCCAGTCGTCCTCCTCTTCCTCGAGATGCCCCCCGAAGAAGTGGACGTCAACGTACACCCAGCAAAAACCGAGGTGCGTTTCAGGCAGCAGAGCCATATCCACGATTTTGTTCGCGACAGCCTGAGGACGGCATTGATCAAGGCGCGGCCGGTTGCAGGGTTTCTGGCGGCAATCGACTCGCAGCCGACGGCGAGCCCATCGCTGATGCCAGCTGCTATTTCGCCTCTGCCGGGGTCGCCAGACTCCGCGACTGTTCAACGGCAACAGGACTCTGAGCCGGGCGCATTCCAGACTGCCCAGATGGACGCCGAGCCGTTCCAGTTGACTCCGCGGCAGCCTTCGCAGGTTCCCGGCAGCTTGCCCTTCGGCCCAGGAAGCTTTGGCTCAGACCGCTTCGACCAGAAGGCCTGGGGCGAGGCAGCCGAGGCTCTGTTCAAGCCGGGGGTGGGCTCCGGAGCGGAGGGTTGCGGCCCTGGACCCGGTTTATCGGCGAATGGCCACGATGCGGGGGCGGAGACAGCGCTGGTGGAGGCCGAGCAGGCGGCAGCCAACCTGAACCATTTGGCCTCGCTAAAGCCCCTGGCACAGTTGCGGGAGTCGTTCATTCTGGCCGCCGGCGACGACGGACTGTGGATTATCGACCAGCATGTGGCCCATGAGCGAGTTCTTTTTGAAAAAATTTTGCGCGACCGCCAAGTTGAAAAAGTGCAGCGCCAAAGGTTACTGATGCCTCTGCTGGTGGAACTGAAGCCCGAGCAGATGGTGATTTTTGCCGGTATCGCCGAGGAGCTGGAGAGCAACGGGTTTGAGGTGGAACCCTTTGGCCCTCAAACACTTGCGGTAAAAGCTGCCCCGGTGGGGCTGGACGGAGCGGTCCTGGAGCGGATGCTGGCGGAAGTGATAGAGCAATCTGCGGGCGGGCTGGATGATTGTGGGGAAATCAAGCAGAATGAGAATCTTACGGCGCTCCGCACACGGATTGCCGCCTCGATCGCCTGCCATTCCGCCATCAAGGTCAATACCGCACTAGACCCGGTTCGCATGGAGTGGTTACTGTTGGAACTTGCAAAGACTGAGCACCCAACAAGTTGCCCGCATGGACGTCCAATAGCTTTGCTCTATTCCTGGAAGGAGATACTTCGGGCCTTCCATCGAATCTAATTCGCATTTAGAATGGATGGGTAGGTGGCTCCGGCCGCTCCCAGGAGCGCAAGGAGCCCGGCACACAGCGTTTTCATGAGCCAGCCAGGCTAAAGGCCGAAGAGCCAAGTCGACGTAACCTTCTGGAAGCCAAGACCATACCAGAACGCAGGTGACCCTGCGGTATTCATGAAAAATGCCTGATCGCCAGCCTGGAAGTGAGGTTTTTCTTTGACAGCAGAGCAATTGGAAGCTTCGCGCGCCGAAAGGATGCGCCTGAACGGACACGGGACACTCACATTGGAGGACGCCCGCGTGTGGATTGAGGAGACTGGATTGTGCCTCTTCCTGCCCAAGAGGCAGTTTTCCTCTTCCATCGCGCCCTCTTTTGTTGAGGCCGTAGCGGGTCACCGGAATGCGACCCCCGACCCTAAACACATTTCGCTTGCCGAGGAATTACTGGTACGCCTTGAGGTTGACGGCGTGGCAGTACGTTTGAACTTACTTGGACAGCCGGGAGAACACCCCGATTTTGTTGTAGCCGCCTGGGTTCTGCCCTACGTGTACGCGCTGCGGGGCGATCGCGACTGGCGCCGTAGCCCGCAACTGACCGGATCACGCCAGGTATCGCAACTGGCTGTGCAAGCCTACAAGCTCCTCGAGGCAGGTGACACCACCATCCCGTCGCTGAAGCATACGCTGGGACGGGAAGTGACTGAAGGGGCTGTTCTGCGCGCAATCACTGAACTCTGGCAGCAGCTTCGCATCATTCCGGTTGTCTCCGCCCCCGACGAAACTGCCAAATGGCAACTGCTGCGAACCCGTTTCCAGAAGGCCATTGCCGAAGGCGCATCCACCTCTCAGGTGACCGCCATTTCCGTTCTTGCCTCAATCTATTTGCAGGCAGTGATTGCAGCCAGCATGGAAGAGGTGGAGATGTTCCTGGCCCCCTTAACCGCGCGCAGCAAGGTCCGCGAAGTGCTACGCGGCCTGGTGGCTACACGCCAGGTCCATACAATTTCGCTGGGACACGCGCCGCACTTCTACGTCGCTGGAACCCTGCCCGAGTTTGCCGTCGCACCCACGGCGTATGCCAGCTCGTCGATGCCTGCTTCGGCCTACTTTCTGCACTCTCGCGATCACGAAGAAGAGCTGTACGATCATGTTTTGCACGCACCGTTCGCAGCCACCGAAGCCCCTATTCAGGTTTCGGCTCAGGCTTCTGTACAGAGCCCGGCGGTGCCTCTGAAGGCACCGGAAAGCCACACACCCCGGATTGCTGCCGTACACAAGCCGGCAGCGCCTGGAAAGCCCTCCGCTGTACGGCCTCACTTCAGCCGCCCCGCCGCTCACTCCCGCGACCGCAAACCTGCGCAAAGCTCTTCAAGCAGCCGCACGGCACGCCGCTCCGGCCCGGACACCCGCAGTTCTTCAGCGCGGCCAGGAGCAGCGCGGAACGGCAACGGGTCTCGCCCTTCCTCCAGCGCACGCTGGACTCCGAACGGCGCCAAAAACACCAACGGCAAGAGCAACGGCGCACATTCGGTTTCGAGAGGAAGCACCGGAGTTAGAAGCAATGGTGTAAGGGGCAACGGAACCCACTCCAACGGAGCTCAATCCAATGGAAACGGCAGCGCCCGCAACCATTCGGCCAAGGTTACGCCAGGTGTGCGGAAATCCAAGCCATCCGCCTCGGCGGTTAGCCAGCGCAATGGAAACGGCCACGACAGCAAGACGGCAGGCAAGTCCAGCGCGACCGCGCGCGGCGGCAGCCTCCTGCGCAACGGGAGCGCCAAGCGGAAAGATGCGCGTCCCGATGCTCGCTCTGCACGGAGCAGCCGCAAGCCTGCCCTCTCGGCAGGCGCTAAAGCTGGAAACAGCAAGCGGTATGGCTTTACTGCCCCGTCCAAACAGAGCGCCAAACCGAATTCGAAGAAGCGCGGATGAGCACGGAAGAAAGCCCTTCTCGCGCCGCTGAAGCGGGCCGGAAGATAATCATAACCATTGACGGGCCGGCCGGCGCTGGAAAGAGCACAGTTGCCCGGCATCTGGCCCGGCATTTCGGCTTGCTCAACCTTGAAACCGGCGCCATGTACCGTGCCTTCGCCCTGAAGGCGCTGCGTACGGAACTGCCTTTGGACGAGAGCAGCAGCCTGGAGAAACTTGCGGCAGAAACCGCCATTTCCCTTGAACCGGGCGAGGGAGACAACCGCGTGCTGCTTGACGGCGAAGACGTCACCGGCCTGCTGCGCAATCAAATCGTTACCGACGGAGCCTCGCGGGTGAGCGTTTTTCCCGCGATACGCGCCTGGATGGTTCGCCTGCAACAGCAACTGGGTGCAATGGGCGGAGTGGTGATGGAGGGCCGCGACATTGGAACGGTCGTCTTTCCCCATGCCGAGGTCAAGATCTTTCTGGATGCCGCCCCCGAGGTGCGGGGGCAGCGCCGATACGATCAGCTTGGCCTGAAAGGCAGCATACCTGAGGTGCAACCGGAAGAAGTGATTCAAGATCTGCGCGCTCGAGACCAGCGGGACCGCAATCGCGCCGACTCGCCACTCAGGGCGGCTCCCGACGCCGTAATTCTGGATTCGACCAACATGACGCTCGAAGAGGTTGTGCAGGCCGCTGAGGACATCGTAGAGGCAAAGCTGAAGCCGGCCTCGAACACGCTTGTGCGATAGAAGAAACCGCGAAACGCCGAACTTGAGCGGGTTCTGGTGGACCTGACACCGCAAAAACAGGGGAACTATTTTTCGCAGTTTTTTGTCCTGCGGGGAGACACCTCGGCATGCGCCAAGGCGCATCTAAACCCATGAGTAGCAGTTTTTCTCTACGATCGCCCAATCCTGGAGAGCTATATGCCAATTCATTGCAAGTATTGCAATTCCACTGACTTCCGTAGATCGCGTTTCAGAAAGAAAGACCTTGCCCGCTTGATGATTCTCCACTATCCCGTGCGCTGCTGGGTTTGCCGCGAGAGGATATACATGCCCGTCTTCAAAATGCTCAGGTTGAGGCGTGATGAGGAGTTGCGGCGCGACGATGGGCTCAATGTCAATAAGGTTCAGCCCAACTGATTGCGGCCCAGGCACTCGATGGCCTATAGATCCGGCAAAATAATACTGTCTTCGTGCTACCCCATCCTCGCCACAAAAACAAATCCGTGGTGCCCAGAGGGCGCCCAGATGGGGCACCCAAAGGTTGTTGGTATTTATTTGCCGAAGCAATAGCAGATTCCTTTACGCGGTTGGCGCAGCCAGCAATTCCCCGGAATGAGCTCGGTCGCCGGGGCAAGCATTCCAATGAACATGGAGTCCGGGTCTGCCCACCCAGCGGCGAAATGAGATAGGCTTTGAAGTGTATGGAGATTACCTGCACTCGCTGCCACCAGACGGTCCAGGCAGAAAACTGCTATTGCCCGGTCTGCGGCCTGCCACAACTTGTCTATTCGGCGGATGTTTCCAGTGGATCGAGTGAGCCTGAGCGCTGGAACGAGGCGGTGCGGGATGCAGCCAGCGTGGATTGGAAGCCGGCCTTGCGATCTGCCGTGATGCTGGCGGTTCCTGCTGGACTGCTCTGCTCCATGCTCTCCCCGTTAAGCATCTTTGGGATGCCCTTGATGGCCGTGACCGGCGCGTGGGTGGTGGTACTTTACATGCGCAGCCAGCGGCCGGCGTGGATCACCATTGGCGCTGGCGCCCGCATCGGCCTGGTTACCGGACTATTGGGTGGCTGGACGGCTGCCGCCAGCACAGGCATTACGCTGTTTGCCATGCGGTTCTGGTTCCATCAGGGCAATTTTTACGACGATCTCTGGCAGAATCTTGTGAATCAGCAGATGAGCCAGCAATGGGCATCGATGGGAGTAGACGCGCAAACCATCGCGATGATGAAAGGGTTGCTGCTGCCCCCGGAAGGGCGTGCCGGCTGGCTGCTCGCCGCCATTGTGCTTCTTACCATGGCATTGCTCCTTTTTGCCGTTGCCGGTGGTGCTCTTGGAGCTCGGTTGCTGGCCCGCAGCCGCCGCCCGGAAGTTTAGGAATTCATCCACGCAGTCATGCCGGGCCATTGAAACAAAACGGCAGATGATTCTTGAGACTCCGCGCAAGTGGGGCAATCAGGTTCCACTTCTCCACAACTTGCCCCCAAGCGGTGCCCCCTCGTATCATCCGTCGAGAGACAAGCCTCGATAATTAAGCCACGAGAGAGCAGACATGAGCGAATCCCAAGACAACCCCGGCCTGCGCACGAAAGGCAGGCTGATGTCCGCCTCGGAGATCGAGCGTACTCTGGTGCGCCTGGCCCACGAGATCGTTGAAAAGAGCAATGGCAGCGAAGACCTTGCGTTGGTCGGCATCAAGCGACGCGGCATTCCGCTGGCCGAACGGCTTGGAAAGCTGATCGCCGGGATTGAAAAGCGACCCATCGATACCGGTATGCTCGATATCCAGTTCTATCGCGATGACCTGTCCACAGCGGGCGCACGTCCGCTGGTGACTCCAGGGGCCATCGGCTTCGATATAGAGGGTCGCGACATTGTCCTCTGCGACGATGTACTCTTTACGGGCCGCACAGTCCGGGCCGCGCTCGACGCACTCTTCGACCATGGCAGACCGCGCCGTGTCCAACTCGCCATACTCATCGACCGCGGCCATCGTGAATTGCCCATCGAGGCCACCTACGTCGGCAAACATGTTCCAACCAGCAGCCGCGAGATTATCGAAGTCAAATTCCGCGAGGTCGACGAGAGCGATCAGGTGCTGCTGGTCGAACGCGTGGGCTCGTAAAGAAACGTTGCTTCTGGCTTCTAGCCTCTAGCGCTTAGCTGGAAGCCCGAAGCGAGAGGCTGGAAGCTAAGAAAATGAACCCAGCCGCAACTCCCGTTCGCCGCCAGCTTCACCCTCCCCCAGCGCCCGCTTCGCCGTTTCCATACCACCCCGGCTCGCTGCTATCGGTAACGGACCTGAGTCTGGAGGGTGTGAGCCGGATCCTCACTCGCGCCACGGTTCTGGAAAACGAAGACCCGCTGGTACGGGACCGCATTCTTGCCAAGCGCCGCATCGCCCTGCTTTTCTACGAGTCTTCCACGCGCACCCGCACCAGCTTCGAGCTGGCCGCAAAGGGCCTAGGCGCCGACACTACTCTGGTTTCGAGCCTGAGCTCGAGCATCGAGAAGGGCGAGTCGCTGAAGGACACCGGTCTGACGCTGCGGGCTCTGGGCGCGGAAGCCATCATTCTTCGCCACAACTCATCCGGCGCGGCGTGGCTGCTGGAGGAAACGACCCGGCTGCCGGTGCTGAACGCCGGCGACGGCATGCATGAACATCCAACTCAGGCGCTGCTCGATCTGCGCACTATCCTGGCTCATCTGCGGCCGGGTACTGACACGGTCAACGCTGAGACCTTGGCCGGGGTCACGGTGACCATCGCCGGCGACATTCTGCACAGCCGCGTAGCCCGCTCAAACATGCTGCTGCTGCCTCGATTGGGTGCGCGCGTTTTGCTCTGCGGCCCCAAGGAATTGCTGCCGGAGCTGGCTGCTCAGGCGGGCCCAGGGATCGCTATCGAGCGGGACTTTGAAGCCGCAATGCGCCAGTCTCAGGCGATCATGATGCTGCGCATTCAGGCCGAGCGGCTCGAAGGGCTGCAATTGGATCTCGATGAGTACAAGGCCAGCTACCAACTCACAGGTCAGAGGCTGGCAGCGCTCGCTCCTTCGGCCGTCGTCCTGCATCCGGGACCAATTATCCGCGGCATGGAGATCACGGCCGGCGTGGCTGACGGTGTACAGTCAGCGATCCTCGAACAGGTCACCAATGGCGTTGCCATCCGCATGGCGGTTGTAGAGCGAGCGCTAGTGCCCGAGCAGCAAGGAGACCGCTTATGACCGCTCTGGTGATTCGCGGCGGGCACCTGGTCGATCCGGCCGCAGGCGTCGACGCCCCCAAGGACATTCTGCTCAAGGACGGTCGCGTGGCCGAAGTTGCCGCTCCGGGCAAGTTGAAACAGGCGAATGGCGCCGAGGTGCTGGACGCGACTGGACTTACCGTGGCCCCGGGCCTGGTCGACATCCACGTGCACCTGCGCGAGCCCGGCCAGGGCTACAAGGAGACGATCGCCAGCGGTACGGCTGCGGCAGCGGCGGGAGGCTTCACCGCCGTGGCCGCCATGCCGAACACTACCCCGGTGAACGACTCGCCCGAAACCACCCGGTGGATGCAGGCGCCGGAGCGCGGTGCTTCGGTTCGAGTGTTTCCCATTGCGGCAGCTACGCGTGGATCGAAGGGCGAGACGCTGAACGACTATGCCGCCCTCAAATCAGCGGGCGCTGTGGCTGTCACCGACGATGGTAGACCGATCCTGAAAGACAGCGTGATGCGCGAGGTTCTGGCCGCTGCGGCGCGCGTGGGTCTGAGCGTTATCCAGCACGCCGAGGACACGCGCCTCACGCAAGGCGCGAGCATGAACCTGGGTCCGATGTCGTTCAAATTGGGCCTGCGCGGTATGCCGCCGGAAGCTGAGTCCAGCATGGTGGAGCGCGACATCCGCCTGGTTACGGAACTGCGCGAGGCCCGCGCTCATCTGCATGTTGCTCACACCTCCACCGCCGCCGCGCTGGCTGCCGTCCGCCAGGCTCGGCGCAGTGGGCTTCGCGTTACCTGCGAGGTGGCGCCGCATCACTTTCTGCTCACTGAGGAACACGTGGGCTTCTACAACACCCACGCCAAGATGAATCCGCCGCTTCGCTCCGCTGCTGACCGCGACGCGATGATTGAGGGCATTCTCGACGGCGTGGTGGACGCCATCGCCACCGACCACGCGCCACACGCCACCCACGAAAAAGAAGTTGAGTTCGAGAACGCGCCCAACGGCATCACCGGGCTTGAGACTGCGCTTGGCCTTTCGCTGCGCTGGCTTCACAAAGAGTGGAAGATGCCGCTGGGGCGCGTGCTGAGCCTGCTGAGCGCTCAGCCTGCGGCACTCTTGAACCTGAAGGGCCGCGGCACGCTTGCCGTGGGCAGCTATGCCGATGTGGTGGTCTTCGATCCCAAAGCTGTGTGGACCTACCGCGCTACAGACTCGAAATCCAAAGCCAAGAACACGCCGTTCGACGGCTGGGCGATGCTGGGCAAAGTGCGCTGGACGGTCAGCGAGGGGCGGGTCGTGTACACAAGCGCGGCAACCCAATAGATTCGGCCAGAATTCTTCTTGCCCGTTGTGCAGGCTCCCCCTATTCTTGTCCTGCATTGTGAGCAACGTGTCAGTGCTATGCCTTCCCTGCATGGAATTGTACGAATGACGAATGGAGCGAGGTCACTCAATCAATGGAGAAGCGCGAGTTTCTGAAAGCGTCTGGCGTGCTTGTGGCCGGGAGCATTATGCCGCGTGTCGTAGCTGGCCAGGAACTGACCGGGCCGCGGCAGAACTGGGCGGGCAATCTTACTTTCAGCACGAACCGGCTCTACAGTCCGGCCTCGGTGGAAGAGGTTCGGCAAGTGGTGAAAGACTGCGCCAAGCTCCGGGCGCTCGGCTCTCGACACTCCTTCAACACCATCGCTGACAGCACGCAGAATCAAATCTCGCTCGCTAAACTCAACGAGATTACTCTCGATGAGAAAGCGCGAACCGTGACTGTAGGTGCGGGCATCACCTACGGCAAGCTCGCGCCCGTCATCGATGCACGCGGCTATGCGCTCCACAACCTTGCATCGCTTCCGCACATCTCCGTAGCAGGCGCGATTGCCACCGCTACACATGGGTCGGGCGTGCATAACGGCAATCTGGCCACTGCGGTTTCGGCGCTTGAAGTTGTAACGGCCGATGGTGAGACGCTGGTCTTGTCGCGCGCAAAAGATGGTGAGCGATTTGCGGCGGCAGTTGTGGGGCTGGGCTCGCTGGGTGTTGTTACGCGCGTGACGCTAAACGTGCAGCCGACTTACCAGGTGGCGCAATCTGTCTATGAGAATCTCTCCCTCGACCACTTGAAGACGAATCTCGAGGAGATCTTCTCAAGCGGCTACAGCGTGAGCGTGTTTACCGATTGGCAAAACCACATGGCCAGCCAATTATGGATCAAGCGACGTCTTGCGCCGGGTGATAAGAACGAATGGACGCCGGAGTTTTTCGGTGCGAAGCTGGCCACGCAGAAGCTGCATCCACTGGCCGGACACGACGCCGAAAGTTGCACGGAACAGCAAGGGATTCCCGGGCCGTGGTACGAGCGACTGCCGCATTTCCGAATGAACTTTACACCGTCGAGCGGCAAGGAGTTGCAGACGGAGTACCTGGTGCCCCGCAACCGCGGCTACGAGGCGATTCTCGCAGTCGAGAAATTGCGCGACCAAATCACGCCTCATCTATTCATCACGGAGCTTCGCACCATTGCTGCGGACAATCTATGGATGAGCACGGCCTACCAGCGGAACTCGCTGGCCATTCACTTCACATGGAAACCTGAGTGGCCCGAGGTGAGCCGGGTTCTTCCAATGATCGAAAAGCAACTGGAGCCGTTCAGTGCCCGACCGCATTGGGGCAAGTTGTTTGCGATGGCGCCTGCGCAGTTGCAGGCGCGGTATGCGAAGCTTACTGAGTTTGAGGCCATGCTCAAGCACTACGACCCCACCGGTAAATTCCGAAACGACTTCATCAGCAGCAACCTGTATTCAAGTTGAAGGCGCTTGCGCGAAATCGCGGCCATTTGCAAGCAAGTGCAAGCCAATATCCGCATGAGCGGCAGCCTGACATGGCCGCTTTGCATCGAACTGCGCTGAGACGTTACGAGCGCGTAGGAGGGATTGCCATGGCTTCGATAAATGAAGCAATGCAATACGCGAACTGGAGCCTATTTCTACTGCGGGTGATGGTTGCAGTGGTATTTGGGAGCAGCGGTTTCAATCACCTGAAGTCGCCACGGCAGCGGGCGGAGAGCCTGGGCATGAGCGTGGGATTCACCGTGTTTCTGGGCGCCGCAGAGTTGGCGGGCGCGATCGCGCTGGTTGTGGGTGTGCTGACGCAGTGGGCTGCGCTGGGTCTGATCCTGGTTATGCTGGGCGCGATCTACATGAAGGTGGCGAAGTGGAAGACTGGCTTCTGGGGTGAGAAGTCAATGGGATGGCATTACGACCTGATGTTTGTCGTCATGAACCTGGTGATTCTGTGCACAGGCGGAGGGCGCATTGCACTGATGCCGGTATAAATGCCCTACCCCTTGCGCCGATAGAGGATCTGAAAGTCGTATCCGGCATTGGTGGGGAAAAGCCCTGCGACATGCCGCAACCGCTCAGCCAGCGCCGGGGCAGCCAAAAGCGGGTACTCGCGCTCGCGCAGGTCGTGGTAGTCGAAGTCGACAGCCAGCGAGAGCATGTAAACGGCCAATGAGTCAGAGAACGACGACTCGAAGAAGCTGTTGCGGGCGCGCTCGTCGATTCCCTTTTGGCCGGCCTGACTGTCGAGGGCTCGGCGGCGGGTCTCCCAGGCGTCCTGACTGGTTTCTCCGCGGACCTGAGCCTCGGCCTGCGACCACACCAGCGAAGCAAAGCTTTCGGGAACGCCGGCGGTTTCCACAAAGTTGTGGGCAACGTTGATGAAGAACTCGAAGGCGAGGCCGAAGCGGTCTTCGACCAGGCGCGTGGAAAGAAATACTGCCTCGGTGGAACCGAAGACCGCGTTGCGGTGACAGATGGCGCGGTCGCCCAGATCCACCGTGTACGACGGGGCGATCATGATGTCGCCGGTGTCTGCGATGGCCAGCGGAACGAAGTAATAGGCCCGATGCTCGAGCGCAGCGGAGAGCGCGGCGGGAACGGCGCTCACCAGCCGCTCGATATCCGTCTCAGAGATGCGTGTCTCACCCCATGCGGCGTAGTGAATCCCGTTCCCGGCCTGGAGAACGGTGACCTGCGTGGCAACCTTTTCCGCGTGCCAGAGTTCGATTTGTGCAGTGCTGGTCATCAGCGTTTATTCTAGACGAGAGAGGTCAGGAAACGATGGCGCAATCGGTGAAACACGGGCACGGCGGCGCGAGAATCCTGGGCTTTCCGCTTGAGGGATTTGGGTTCTTCACCAGCCTGCTGCTGTCGTTTGCGGCGGCTTTCTTCACCTTTTTCGCGACTACGTGCATTGCGATCTTCTCGCTGCTTGCGTGGAACCTGATCGGCGGCCACAAGATCAATTTCGCGGATAGCTACTTGTATGTTGGATTTCCGGCTGGAGTTCTGGTGCTGATTTTGGCGCTGCCATTCTTTGGAACGGTCTGGATAAGAGCCAAGCTGCGCAAGTAAGATTTCGTCTTCGCATTTTCGCAAACGGACAAATCCGGCTTGTCTCTTATAGCGAATGTCGCATTTTTGCCTCGTGCAGGCGATCTGCTGCTCGCGTCCCGCCAGTGAAATCAAGAAGCAGGTTCCCGACACGGCGGGCAGGCTTTCGACTCCGGTCGCCGCTGCGACCTCCGTTCCTGATAAACGGGCAGGTCGAGTCACGTCGTATCCCACCCTTTCGCCAGTAACCACCCCACGGATGAAGACCTATCCGTGGGGACCCCGGGCAGGCGAAAGGATGGGGCACGGGAGCTTTCTGGCGCGGTCCGGCGCTGGTTCATCCCGGGACGCAACTCGCCGAGGCGAGCAAAGCTGCTCAGAATGACAGGATGGGGTACAGAGCATTGAGGGAGGCTTAGTATCCGGCTGGTTTTGGGTTTTTGCGGTCGAACTTTGCCACCTGAATCTTGCGTGCAAGGCCGAGTTTGGCGAGGAGCCAGATGCCCCAGAAGTTGGGGTCGATCTCGTACCAGGCCAGACCGTGGCGCGCGGAGACAGGGTGGGCGTGGTGGTTGTTGTGCCATCCCTCGCCGCCGGTCAGCAATGCCACCCACCAGTTGTTGCGCGAGTCGTCGCGGGTCTCAAAGCGGCGGCTGCCCCACAGGTGGGTTGCCGAGTTCACAAGCCACGTAGCGTGCAGGCCCAGCGTAACGCGCAGCAGAACGCCCCACAGCACCATGGCGATGCCATTCACCCATCCGCCCCACAACCAGCCGCCGGCCAGCAGCAGCAGGCCGCTCAGCGTGATGGGAAGCCAGTGGTACTTGCTGAGCCAGACGTGAAAGCGATCGCGGCCAAGGTCAGGCGAATAGCGGGCCAGCGTCTCGGTTTGCGCGTGCAGCGCGGCTCCGAACAGGATCCAGCCGGCGTGCGCCCACCAGCCGCCTTCGCGCGGCGTGTGCGGGTCGCCTTTCTGGTCGCTCAGTTGATGATGGACGCGGTGCGTGGAAACCCAGAAGATGGGTCCGCCCTCAAGCGACATGGTTGCAAAAATCGACATCAGGTATTCCAGCCATTTGGGCACATGGTAACCGCGATGGGTAAGCAGCCGGTGATAGCACATGCCGATGCCGACATTGATGGCCAGCACATAAAGGACTGCCATGACCACCAGGCGCGGCCAACTGAACAGGAACAACGCTGCGAAAGCGCCCACGTGAAACAGGCCAATAACCATAAGCGTGAGCCAGTTAAGCCCGTCGCCCGTTGTGGCGGCGCGTCCCATACGAATCTCGTGCCGTGCAGGAACAGCGTGAGCCGCTGTGGAGACGGAATCATCCTGCGCTGCTGGAACCGAGTTCGATGAAACGACAGTTGCGGTTTCAGGGGAAGAAACGGTTGTCGCTAATGCCATGTTTAGGGAAGAACCTCGCAGAGCGGCCTTACGCCCCTCTCACGCCCAATTGTATAAGAGGTCTTATAAGACCCGCATCTGGTGTCAATTGATTGTTTTCAAATTTCCCGAGATTCTCGCGATAAGTGAGCAATCTTAGTCACTAGAGCGGTTTCGATTCACGTGTTGCCATCTGAAGATCATGCGAGGTGGCATTTTCTTGAGGAAAATGCCACTTAGAGTCTACGTTTCTGTAAAG
>OBLW0100001341.1_pt1 | contig 21019 bp, 17 predicted proteins | sample 1520161 | NCBI WGS metagenome assembly OBLW01 (sample SAMEA3539309, study PRJEB22396) | soil metagenome | biome: tundra; feature: field; material: soil | place: USA | collected 2010-05 | depth 0.15 m | reverse complement strand
GCATCGAAGGCGTACACACTGTCATGCATCGTCGCGACGTAGACCACATTATGAGTGCCTTGACCGGGAATATTTACCGCTGGAAGATACAGTGGATGCCCAACAATATAACCGTCCACCGGCTGGGAGAATAATTTCCCGAACGTCCGACTGTTTACATTGGACGGCGTAAGGAGGGACTCGCTGGTGTTTGCGCTGGTTCGTGCATTGTTGTAGTGCCAGGTGGTAACGGGCGTCTGGCCCAGCAGGGGCGCTCCAGCAAAGAACAGCATGAGCAGCAAAACCGACAACAAGGTAATCAAGCGACCTTCTGAAAGGTGGGGAAAAATGAATGACGCGGCTTTCCAATTGGTGGCGGTTCGTTTAGTCATGATCTCGTACCTGTGAGCTTCATGACCGTTCCAGGAGAGCTGCATACGAATTCTCCAGGCAAACGGACAGCCCGATAACACCTTTATAGCATCTTTCGAGCGCTTTTCCGCACTGGAACTGTTATTCGATGCCGAACCACGGGCCATCACTGAGTCTATATGCTTGTATTTGAAGGGAAAACAGCGCTGCGAGCAGGGATACATCCATCAGCTACGGAAGGCCCTGAAAGGGCGATGGACGCGGAGTTTCATGGGACAGTAGCCTGATCGAGGACATTCGCGAGAAACTGAGGACCTGCCGAAACTTGAGTCCGTCTTGCGCGAGGAAGTGAAAGATGGAAGTGAATGATGGTGGAAGTATAAGAGATGAAAGCGAGTTTTGATCGCCGACGTCCAGAAAGTTCCGGTCGCGCGGAAGAAGCAGTCGACGTGACGGCAGGAAAGTAAGAGAATCGGATCTGTGTATATCCCAGAGCATTTTCGTTTGCGCCACGAGGGGGATGCGGTTGCATTCATGCGCGCCAATCCCTTTGCCATTCTGATCTCCTCCACCGAGGCCGGGCCATTCGCGACGCATCTTCCTCTCTCCGTGTTCGAAGTGGAAGGGGAAACCGTACTTCGTGGGCACGTGGCTAAGGCGAACCCGCACTGGCGCTATCTCGAACAGCAGCCGCAATGCTTGACCATTTTTCATGGACCACATTCCTACATTTCGCCCGGAAACTATACGGCGAAGGAAAGCGTTCCTACGTGGAACTATGCCGCCGTGCATCTCTATGGAGAGGCGCGACTCTTTTCCTCGCCGCAGGATTTGCAGAAGATGCTGCACGAGCTGATGGAAACCTTCGAGCCCGCGTATCGCGAGCAATGGGAGGGGTTGAGCCAGAGCTTCCGCGAGAACATGCTTCGTCAGATTGTGGGTTTTGAGATTGTTGCAACCAAGCTCGAGGGCAAGTTCAAGCTCAGCCAGAATCGTACCCGTGAGGATCAGGAGAATGTAATCGCGTCATTGGAGAAGGCAGAAGATTCAGTCGTTTCAGGCGTCGCCCAAATGATGAAAGAGCAGCGCCTCGGCAAACTGGCGGGAGACAAAGAGCGGGAATGATTGTGTGGCGCGGGCACTTTTCCCCGCGACTCTGACGATGAAAAAGAAAGCCAATTCTTCAACCTGTCTCCCTCTGCATAAAGTTCGCGTGCTCGTGGGTCGGGCTCGCCATCAAGCGAGCGCGCTTTCAAGTGAATTGCGCAAGCTGGGGGCGACGGTGCTGGAAATCCCATTTATCGAGATCCGCAGGCCGCGCAGTTTCAAAGCTCTCGATTCTGCGTTGAGGAATCTCGACCGTTATGACTGGCTCATCCTCACCAGTGTGAACGGGGTCGAAGCTATGTGGCGGCGACTGGCCAAGCTGGGCCTGACTAGGACAAAGCTCAAGCACTTGCGCATCGCGGCCATCGGACCAGCGACCAAGAAGGCGATCGAGCAACGGGGCGCGAAAGTCGACGTTGTCCCAAAAGAATACGTGGCCGAATCCGTGGTGCGCAGCCTGCAAAACAAAGTCAAAGGGAAACGCGTGCTGCTGGTGCGCGCCAAGGTCGCTCGTGACGTAATTCCACGCGAGCTGTGCAATGCCGGCGCGCAGGTAGATGTGGTGGAAGCGTATGAAACCGTTGTGCCGCGGGCTTCACGCGAGCGCTTACGGACAACTTTGGCGAGGCCGCGGCGATGTCCGCATGTGGTTACGTTTACCAGTTCTTCGACCGTACGCAACTTCGTCGCGCTGCTGGGGCCACGCCGCGCGGGCACAATTCCTCCGGCTTTCGAGGGGATACGGTTTGCATCCATTGGACCAGTTACCTCTTCCACCCTGCGCGAGCTTGGATTGCGTGTGGATATTCAAGCCAGAGAATTCACGATTCCAGGCCTGGTGAAAGCTATTGCCTCAGGTTAAACGGCGCCGGTTTATCGTTTTCTTTCCTATTCTCTTGTGATGGAAATTCCCTGATGCTATGCTCCGCGCTGTTTTTACTCGGGGGAGGAGACTCTGTAATGGAAAGTCTAGGTAAAATTCTAGCGAGTTCCATCGTGGCAGTGGCCACGATTGGCTCGCTGTCGAGTGGGGCGGCGCTGGCTCAGGATGAGTCAACAAAGCTTACTCCGCACAACAACGGCTACAACGTCCATGTGTTTCCCACTGTAACCCGCAAGGGAGCATTGCCTCCACAGACAGACCCTGGCCCACTGGTTTATAACGGCGGACCGGTTATGCAGGGTGGTGCCACGCCTTATCTGATTTTCTGGGTTCCGGCTAAGCTGCAGAACGGCAAGGCAACAACCATGTCGGCGCACTATCAGACTGTCGAGAAAAATATGCTGGGCGATTACGTCGCGCATGGCCTCTACAACAACAGCACGCAATACTACCAACAGGTAAAGGGAGCGAAGAGCTATATCCAGAACAAGGGAACCGCTGCCATCTCCACCGTCGACACTGACCCGTTCCCGGCCTCTGGTTGCACAGACGCGGATACTCCGGGTGCCTGCATCACAGACACTCAGCTGCAAGCTGAAATCAAGAAGGTGATGGCCCTCAAGAAGTGGACCGGCGGGCTCAGCAAGATGTTTTTTGTTTTCACTTCAAGCGGCGAAGGTTCCTGTTTCGACTCCACCAGCTCCTCGTGTGCTTATACCGCTTACTGTGCCTACCATGGCTACTTCCTGAGTGGCACCACACCGGTGGTGTACGCAAATGAGCCTTATGGCGACCTGAATAACTGCCAGGTAGCGGGAACTCCGTCGCCGAACAGCGACCCAGTTGCCGATGCCGCGGCGACTTCGGCCAGCCACGAGTTCACCGAGGCCATCACCGATCCAGAATTGAACGCTTGGTTCACCGCGCAAGGCAACGAAATTGGTGACCTGTGTGCCTACGACTACGGTCTTTTTTACAACTGGGATGGAGGCAATGCGAACCAGATGTGGAATGGCCGCTTCTATATGTTGCAAACAGAGTATGACAATAACCAGCTGGGCTGCGTGCAAGTCGGCCCCTAGAGTTAGCGAAACGATTGCAGACATTCGCGGCCGGAAGAATCTCCTTCCGGTCGCGTTGTTTTTCCCGAGCATCTTCCGGCCTAGCCGTGGTCCCGCGAAGACCGGCCCACCAAGAAAAAGCCAACTGAGCGATTCTATTCCGTCAGCGAACAACTGCAATCTGCCGGGGGAACGTGTGCCTGCAGAAAATCTGCGACGCGCTTGTAGGCGTCAATCTGATTTTCGACGCGGGCAAAGCCGTGGCCTTCGTTTTCATAAATCTTGTAGTCGACAGTGCCGCCGCGCTTTTTGATGGCGTCGACCACCTGCTGCGTCTCTGACTTGGGGCAGCGGGGATCGTGTCCTCCGGCGAGCAAGAGCAGCGGCGCTTTGATCTGGTCGATGAAGTTGATCGGAGAGCGGTCTTCGTACAGCGCTTTGTTTTTCACTAGCTCGCCCATGGTCGCGAGATCGGATTGTTGCAGCACCGGGTCTTCATTCTCGATCTCGGTAAACCAGTTGACAAAAGGCACGATGGGCACGCCCGCGGCCCAGACTTCAGGGGCTTTCGTGACTGACATCATGCTGAGATAGCCGCCATAGCTGCCGCCCATAACGGCAATCTTTTTGGGATCGAGATGGCCGGTTTGCTTGATCCAGTCGACGCCGGCGAGAATGTCCTGCAGATCTCCACCCCCCATGTCGAAAAGATTTGCCTGCTGGAATTCCTTTCCGTATCCAGTCGAGCCGCGATAGTTAGGCGCAAGGACCATGTATCCCTGATTGGCGGCGTACTGCACGAAGCGGTTGAAGGAGTTCATCGTCTGCGAGGTGGGGCCGCCATGGATGTAAGCGATGGCGGCGTTCTGTCCGTTGCGCGCCATGTTGTAGGGGACGTACAGAAGTGCGGAGATGGTCCACTTGCCGTCGCGGCTGGGATAGTGCACGAGATAAGGCTCGACCATGTCTTCCGAGCGAACCCCGGCGACCAGCGAATGCGTGACTTGACGCGACTTCCCGGCGGCGAGCGTGTACACCCAGAGATCGCCGGGAGCGGTGGGGCCGTTGTGATAATAGAGCAGACGCGAGCCGTCTTTGGTGAAGGCAGAGTGGCCTCCAGCAGGCTCGTTTACGCCTTTCGGGATGGGCAGGGCGGTTGATTTTCCGGTGGCGACGTCGTGCAGGTAGATGTCTTCGTTGCCATCGACGTTGGCGCTGAAGGTGAGGTGCCTGCCGTCAGGGGAGAACTCGCCGCCGCGGATTTCCCATTTGTCATGGGTGAGCCAGGAAGTCTTCTTGCTTGAGATTTCCACCAGACCAATGTTCTCGTAACCGTTGGCGGCGTTCGAACTGAACAGAACGTGCTTCCCGTCGGGAGAAACGTCATTGCCTGTGTAGCGCTGCTCGCCTTCATGCGGCGTGAGCAGCGTACTTTGCCCGGTTGCCACGTCGGCAATAAAGATGTTCGAATCCGTTCCCTTAGCCTGCTCCTGCGTGTAGACAATGTACTTGCCATCGTCTGACCAGATGGGATTGTAGTTGCCTTTATCCTGCGGCGTGCCAGTCGTGAGGTGTTTTATCTCGCGCATCAATGTGTCGTATATATCGATCTCATGGGCTGCAGATGTTTTTGGTTTGACCAGATATGCAAGGTAGCGGCCATCGGGCGACCATGTCGGATCGGTTTCAGCGATCTCGCGGGTGCTCGTCAGGTTGACGACCTTACCGGTCTTCGGCGAAACCAGAAAAATATCCCACTGCTCGTCGCCGTCATAGTCCGACTGATAGGCGATCCACTTGCCGTCGGGCGACCATGCGGGTGCGGTTTGGCGCTGGTCGCTGACGGTGAGTTGCACCGGCCATCCGCCTTCGGCGGGGACGAGCCACAGGTTGTTGCGCCCGCTCATATTCGAGATGAAAGCGATGCTCTTGCCATCGGGCGACCACGTCGGCCGGCCGACCTGGCGCGTCATGTAGAGCTTCTCGATGGTCAGGCCTTTGGGTTCGACCTGCGCGTTGGGCTTGGAGGCAATTTTCTTCGGATCGGTTACAGCTTGGGGCGCGGGAAGAGTCTGGGCTGTCAGGTTATCGGCGACGACTGTACTCATGAGTATGACGATAGCAAAGAGTGCGGACCTGCGCATGGGTGTGGATGCCTCGGAAGCGAAGAGTTTAGCAGAAGGCTTACAGATCGGTTGTCAATGACAGCGACTTGCACAGGTCCTTCGCGCAAGGAACGCGCTCAGGATGACAGTGTAAAGACAGACTAGATACGATTATGCCTGCGCGTTCTTGTGCAGTTCCACCGTACTCCAGGTTTTATCTGCCGCGTGGCAGATATTTTCCAGCGGGCAATCGACGCATTTGGGTTTGCGGGCGATGCAGAGCTTGCGTCCGTGCCAGATGATCTGGTGAGCGAAGAGAATCCATTTCTCGCGCGGAATAATGCGCATCAAGTCCTGCTCGATTTTCTGCGGGTCGGTATTGGTGGTGAGTTCGAGACGGCGGGAGATGCGGTGTACGTGGGTGTCAACGACTATCCCTTCAGCTATTTTGAACCACGAGCCCAGGACGACGTTGGCGGTCTTGCGAGCCACGCCAGGTAAGGAGAGAAGGTCGTCCATGTTGAGAGGAACCTGGCCGCGGAAGTCGGTGACAACTTTTTTCGCAGCGCCTACTACGGATTTCGATTTGTTGCGGAAGAAGCCGGTGGAGCGTACGTCGGGCTCGAGTTGCTCGGGCGTGAGAGCGGCGAAAGCTTCAACGGTGGGATATTTGCGGAAGAGTTCGGGCGTGACGCGGTTGACGTTAACGTCGGTCGATTGGGCCGAGAGGATGGTCGCGACCAGGAGCTCCCAGGCGCTGGTGTGGGTGAGAGCGCAAGTAACGTCAGGATAGAGTTGGTCGAGGCGCTTCAGAATTTCGGCGATGCGATCGGGAGCGAGGGGATTGTAAGCTTGTGCCTGCCTTGAGGCGGCTTTTGGAACTCGGGCCAATTTCTTTCGCCCCTTCGGGGCTTGTTTTTTTCTCGGCGGCAATGACCCACGGCTCGCGCCCTGGGCTGCATTTTTTCGCCGCTCCGCGGCTTTCGCGGGCGGGAGCGCCCGGGCCACACGAGCGCCTTCCTGGCGACCGGTACGGGTGGGTTGACGTGGGGTTTTGCCGCGGGGCATGAGGGCAACATCTTAGCAGAGACCTCGGTAACCAGAGGAATGATTGACTCACTCGATATCACTCGGTAGTCTGGGCTTAACCCATTCTCTTCAGAGAATCTGTGATGGCCGTAAGTTCGATCCAGCTCGGGCAAGTGTGGCGCAGCGATGCCGATGGCCAGGATTATCTGGTCACCAAGGTGTATAGCGAAGTATTCACGCAATACGCGATGCTGCGGCCGGCTGGGATTACCGCACCGGACGCGCCCACAGTCCGCATCAAAGTTACCAAAACTCCTCAAGGCGCGGCTTTGCCCGGCTACACCTTTACCCAAGACGGTTCTTTCTAGCGCGCTCCCTCGGCGTTGCCATCCCTGTTCCGATACACTAATTCAGTTCTCAGTTCCAGCTCTCAATCTGTGAGACAGAGGATTTTGTTCGCGAATTGAGAACCCAAACCCCATTTCATGACTGAAAAACTTCTGGCTGTTATCTTCGTTTTTATTAATTCCGTGATTAGCACCACCGGCTACGGCGGCGTGATGCTGTTGATGGCGATTGAGTCGGCGTGCATTCCGCTGCCCTCGGAGCTAATCATGCCCTTTGCCGGCTATCTGGTGTTCCAGGGGACGTTCAAGCTTTTGTGGGTGGCGACGGCCGGGGCCATCGGGTGCAACCTGGGGTCGCTGGTGGCTTATGAAATCGGGTGTTATGGCGGGCGTCCTCTGGTTGAGCGTTACGGACGCTGGATTATGATGGGCAAACGGGAGCTTGATTGGGCTGACCGCTTCTTTGCGCGTTGGGGATACGTGGCTGTGTTCGTGGGCCGAATGCTGCCGGTAATTCGAACTTTCATCGCCCTGCCTGCAGGGGTAGCACGCATGCCGCGGGGACGGTTTCACCTCTATACGTTTCTGGGATCGTGGCCGTGGTGCTTGGGGTTGGCTTATCTCGGAATGAAGTTGGGGGAGAACTGGCGCGAACTGGGAAAATATTTTCATAAGTTCGACGCGGTGATTGGCGTGATGCTGATGGCGGGTGTGGCTTGGTTTGTCTGGAGCCACTGGCAAAACAGGATGCGGACCGAGAGCTAGGTGGCAGCGTCAGGAGCTTCAGGGAGCTCGTCTGAAGCGCTCGTTAGCCGATTGGCAGTCTCATGATTGTCCGCATCGCCGAGGTAACTGTAACTTAAGGATACGAATGATAAAGCGACAGGCGTTACTTTTCCCGTATGTCCTGATATTTCTTATTCCGCTGGTATCTGCCGAGACTCCTCGCCCAGCAGATCAACTCAAGTTAATTCCTGCGCCCAAAGAAGTTCAACTGCACACCGGCAGTTTTCGGGTGAGGCCAACCACCCGAATCCTGGTGGAGTTCGGACATCAAGCGGAGGACCGGATTGCGGCGGAAACGCTGGCAGAGGAGATCCACGATCAGTCTGGACTAAAGATAACCATTAGGGGCGAAAAATCCCAAGCCAAGCAGGAGCCAAGCGCGATCGTGCTGGCGCGCCTGCAAGACCTGAGAATTAAGGAATTCCTGGCGTCAAAGGGCCTGAAAGCAAATTCGATCGGTGACCAGGGCTACCTGCTTTTCTCGGATGCTTCCCATCTGATCGTCGCCGCCAATACCGGCCAGGGTCTGTTCTACGGGGTGCAAACCTTGCGGCAGTTACTTCATGCCGACGGGCACGGCCTCACCTGCCCGGCAGTTTCGATTCGAGATTGGCCGAGTATGGAGTGGCGAGGCGTGCAGGATGACATCAGCCGCGGTCCCATTCCCACCGAAGATTTCATGAAGTATCAGATCCGAACTCTGGCGGCTTACAAGGTGAATCTGTTCGCTCTCTACATGGAACAGATCTTCGATTTCGCCAGCCAACCGCTTGTGGCGCCGAAGGAAGCCGCGCTCACTCCGCAGGAAATCAATGCCCTGGTGGACTATGCCAAGCACCTCTACGTGACGATTCTTCCCGAGCAGCAGACCTTCGGCCATCTCCATCACATGTTGAAGTACGAGATTTATTCGGATGTCGCGGAGCGTCCGCACGGCCACGTGCTCACGCCGACGAAAGAGCGGTCTTACGACATCATCAAAGCAATGTATGCGGACCTGGTGCCGCTTTTTCCCGGACCTTTTCTGCACGTGGGAGGCGACGAGACTTTTGAACTGGGGCGCGGACAGACCGCGGCGCGTGCTGCAGAAGTCGGCCTGGGGCGAGTCTATCTGGAACACATGCAGAAAGTCAGCGGCGTTCTTCAGCCCTATCACAAGCAACTCATGTTTTGGGGCGACATCGCTGTGAAGTATCCGCAACTGCTCAGTATCTTGCCTAAGGACATGATCGCCGTTCCCTGGGATTACGATGCCAAACCGAGTTTCGACGGCATCATCAAACCTTATCGGGACGCGGGCCTGCGCGTGGTTGTCGCGCCGGGAGCGAACAACTGGAGCCAGGTGTGGCCGAATCTGGATGTCGCATTTGTGAATATTCGCAACTTTGTACGCGATGGTCAAAAGCTTGGAGCTGTGGGCATGCTGAATACCACATGGAATGACGACGGCGAGTCGCTCTACGGAATGGCATGGCCGGCTCTCGTCTTCGGCGCGGCTGCAGGATGGCAAAGTGCCGAGTCGGATATCGATCACTTCAAAGACTCCTACGACTGGGCTTTCTATCGCAATAGCGACACCACTTTCCGGGACGCGCTGGAAAATCTGGACCGTGGGCATGAGGCGCTGGCAAAGATCAACGCCGATGCCGAGACGGATGATTTGTTCTGGGTCGATCCGTTCACCCCGGAAGGCGCGCAGCTCATGCAGAAAATTATGCCCGCCGCTCGGGATATGCGTTTGGGCGCGGAGAACGCGCTGCAGGCGCTCTACCGAAGCAGGGGCAAGGCGCATGCGAACCAAGCCACGTTGGCTGATATGACGTTGAGCGCGTGGCGCTGGGACGCCTTGGGCATGAAGATACAGTTCACCCAGGAAATCAGCAACTTTTATTGGGACGCTTTCCAGAACCAGACCGATGCACAGCGAGTCGGTAATGATCTGGAAGAAATCACAGCCACAAATGCGCGTCTGGAAGACTTGCGCGACGCGACAACGCGTTTAAGCCAGATGTACCGCGAAGCCTGGCTGCGAGAGTACAACCCGTTCTGGCTGGAGAATGTTTTGGTACGCTACGACACCCTGGCCCGCGAGTTCCAGAGCAAGATCGTTTTGGTGCGGCAGGCGCGGCGGCAATATGAGGCGACCAAAACCCTGACTCCTCCGCAGGACTTGGGATTTTACTTGCAGCCGTAAGCGCCACCCGATGTTTTCTGACCGCACAAACTGGAAGCTCACGCCCAATCGCCTGACAGAGGCGCTTGAAGAAGTACGATCAAGTGGCGCTCATGTGCTTGATCTCACCGTTTCGAATCCGACGCGGGTCGGGCTGCATTACGATGAGCCGCTGATTCTTGAGTCATTGGCTTCGCCGTACGCAATGGATTACGATCCTCAGCCAAAGGGCTTGCCTGGCGCCCGCGCCGCAGTTGCCGCGTACTACCAAACGGTTCACCGACTTCACCATTTTGATCCCGATCGGTTGGTTCTCACCACCAGCACCAGTGAAGGTTATTCGTTCGTATTCCGCCTGCTCTGCAATCCCGGCGATGAACTGCTGGTTCCGAAGCCGAGCTATCCCTTGTTTGAGTTTCTGGCTGACTTGCAGGACGTCAAGCTGGTTCCTTATCCGCTGATTTTCGACCACGGCTGGCAGATGGATTTTCCGTCGCTGGAAGGGGTGGTGACGACGCGCAGCCGCGCTGTGGTCGTGGTTCATCCAAACAATCCCACAGGTTCGTATGTGCATCCGCACGAGCAAGAATCTCTCAACAACTTTTGCCGCAAACATGGACTCGCCCTGATTGCCGACGAAGTCTTTCTCGATTACGCGCACAACCTAGCACCGGAACGAAGCTTTGCCGCGAATCAGGACGTGCTCACTTTTACCTTAAGTGGAGTTTCTAAAATTTCGGCACTGCCGCAGATGAAGGTGGCATGGATCGCCACCAGCGGTCCCGCGGCTGAGGTTGAGGCAGCGCAGGCTCGCCTGGAAGTGATTTCGGACACTTATCTCTCGATGAATGCGCCTATCCAATGGGCGCTTCCGGCGCTGCTGAAGCAGAGGACGAGCATTCAGCAACAATTGCTGGATCGCGTGCGGGGCAACCTTGCCGAGTTCGACCGCCAGCTTGCCGCACAACAGACGTGCCACCGCCTGGGTGTAGAAGCCGGATGGTATGCGATCCTGCGCGTGCCGGTAATGCAGACCGACGAAGAGTTGGTGGTCGATCTGTTGCGTCGGAAGTCTGTGCTGGTTCATCCCGGACACTTCTACGACTTTCCGAGGGATGGATTTCTGGTGCTGAGTCTGATCACGGCAGAGGCCGAATTTCTGGAAGGGATTGAGCGGCTCTTGCAGGCCGTAGGGGCTTGATTCCAGAATTGTCGCGCGATTTGTATCAGGGCACGGCTTTAGCCGTCCGATCAGGGCAAAAGACGCGATAGGCTTCAGCCCTGCGGCGGGGGATCAAGCTCAAATTCTGGGCGGGCTGAACATAAGGATATTGAGCCGCACTAAACGTAAGGTGCCGCGCAACGGCGTTCCGCACGCCTGACGGCATGCCCTGATACAAATCTCTACATGCGCAGGGGTGGAGTTTTATGTGACGGTCGTCACAAAACTAGAAAGTAAGATTTTCCGCGGTCCAAACTGGGAGGTTTTGATTCGTCGGAGGGCATAATACAGCCCGGCATTAGCGGTTCCGCGACTGCTATCTCTTTACCAGGAACGGATTGCTCTCGCGTTCTTCCCCGATGGTGGTTGTCGGGCCGTGGCCAGGGACGACTAAAGTATCATCAGGCAAAGTCAGCACGGTCGTATGCAGCGATTGCAGGATCTTCTGCATCGATCCGCCCGGAAGGTCGGTGCGGCCAATGGAACCGGCGAACAGCGTGTCGCCCGCAATCAAAGTTTTCTCGGCAGGAAAGTAAAGACAGATGCTGCCTTCGGTGTGTCCCGGCGTGTGCAGTATGCTGGCCGCATGCACCCCGGCGTTCACGGTGTCGCCGGCACTCAAACTCTGGTCGATTTCCACAACCCCCGGCGCTGCCATGCCCACCCAAGTGGCTTGCACGTCCAGCATTTTGAGCAGGGCATAATCGTTCTGGTTGAGGAGGATCGGTGCTCCCGTGGCCGCGCGTAGTTTCATCGCACCACCGACGTGATCGATATGAGCGTGCGTGATTACGATTTGCTTGACTTGCAGGTTATGCTTACGGATGAGTTCAAGGACGTCTTCGATGTCATCTCCCGGGTCGATGACCATCGCTTCGCGCGTAGTTTCGTCTCCGATGATCGAGCAGTTGCACCGCAGTGGGCCCACGGGAAAGATTTCGTGAATCATGGTTCCATTGTAACGAAGTGAGTACCGAGTCCTGAGTACCGGGCAGCAAGAGTAGATCCGCGAAGAATAGAACGAGACAGGGCGTGGCTGGCCGAGACAACACGCTAACCTATCTGGAGAGTTTCCTGTGGCAGCCAAATACCGTCAGCATGGATATCAAGACCGGGACGAAAAGCCGCGCAGAGAGTCTGCGGAAAAATCGAGCGGCGCGCCGCCAAAAAGAGACAATACCTTCGGCCCGCGACCGGTGAATATGCCCGGAACGCACGCCGTCTCCCGCTGCTCGCAATGTGGCACGGTGTTGCAAGGAATGCCGCCGACAGGCCTTTGTCCCAAGTGCGGCTTCGAACTGCACTCCTGCAAACAGTGTGCGTACTTCGATCCCGGCAGCCGCTTCGAGTGTATGCAACCCGTGCCCAAGCGGATCGAGCGAAAAGACGTGCGCAACGATTGCACGTACTACGAGTTGCGCGTCGCGCGGGAGAAGGAGACTTCCACGCCCGCCACCCTGCGTCCGAATGATGCGCGGCAGGCGTTCGAGAATCTGTTCAAGAAGTGAGTTGCCGCGCCCCGGCGCATCCCCTACGGTTTCTGCGTCGGCCGCAAATCAATCTCGCTCACAAATGACTGCGGACCTTGCGTCACCAGCATCTCCACGGCATGCGCCACATCTTCGGGCTGCAGCATCTTCGCGGGGTCTTTGCCAGCGTGCGGACTGAACTCCGTATTGGTCGAGCCGGGACAGATCACGCTGACGCGGATATTGTGACTGCGCAGTTCTTCGGCCACGGAATAGCTCAATCCATTCAGTGCCCACTTGGAAGCTGCGTACGCAGCACCATTCGGCAAAGCATTTTTCCCGGCGAGCGACGAGACATTGATGATGTGGCCGGAACGTGCACGAATCATCATGGGAGCCAGGGCGCGAATGGCGTAGTAGACGCCGCGTAAGTTTGTGTTCAGGATCTGTTCCCATGCGTCGGGGGGAAGATGGTGCAGGGGGCCAACCAGTCCAGCCATGCCCGCATTGTTAATGAGCACGTCCACCCGCCCAAATGAAGCCTCAACGCGCCTTGCTGCCGCTTCCACGGATTCGAGGCTCGTTACATCACAAAGGATCACCTCAGCCTTTCCGCCAGCCTCAACGATGGCTTTTGCAGCCGAGTCGAGTGGGGTTCCAGTGCGTCCACAGAGCGCTGTGGTCGCGCCTAGCCTCGAAAGCGAGCGAGCAATGGCCAAGCCGATCCCGCGGCCGGCCCCTGTAATTACTGCGACTTGCCCGGCGATGGGTTGAGCTTTATCCATAGGAATGGCGTGCATGAACACCGATTCCGCGCTTGCGTACCGGTGAGTGCGCATGGTCGATCTAGCGCCCTTCACGATGCGATACTTTTGCATCTTAGTACAGGTAGCTGGGGAGGGTAACGGGGAAGTTGCTTGCCTTCGGGGGGAGAGGTACTTATAATCCGGCAGACCGGGAAGGAAAGGTCTGTCGCCTTAAGACCCCGGCTTAGCCCCATTTCGCGGGGACTGCTCGAGCCCGAATTGGCATCGCAAGAAATATGAAGCGCGTGCCGATATGCCACACATAAGCATCAAGAACATTGTTTAAAAGCATCGTCGATTCCCAAAGGTGCAAGGAGCCAATACTGATGAATAAGATTCTGGTCACGGTTGTGCTTGGGGCAGTGGCTGCAACGGCAGCCGCCGCGCAGTCTGCGCAACAGCCACCGCAGCAACCGGCGCAAGCCACTCCAGGACAACCGCCAGCGTCCCCCGCGCAGGCGCCGGTCATTAAAGATCCCGCTGAATATAACGCCTACGTCGGCGCGATCCAGCAAAAAGATCCCGCAGCCCAGATCAGCGGCCTCGAAGCGTTCATGACGCAGTATCCCAATAGCGTAATGAAGGTTTCCGCGCTGCAAACTCTCATGCAGGACTATCAACAGGCGAACAACCAGCAAAAGACGATTGACACGGCCGTAAAACTGGTTGCAGCCGATCCTTGTAACGTACGAGCCATGGCGCTGCTGGCTTATTTCAATCGCCTGAAGGCGCAAGGCGGCGACGCCAATGCCAAGCAAGATTTAACCGATGCGCAGAAGTACGGGCAGATGGGACTGGACTGTCTGCCAAAGTTCACCAAGCCCGATGGCACGTCTGACGCTGATTACGAGAAGATGAAGGCGCAGATGTCCGGGATTTTCAATGCGGCTATCGGCATCGCGAAACTTACCGACAAGGATTACGACGCCGCAAGAAAGGCGCTGCGCGCCGCCGCCGACAGCAACCCCGATTCGCAGAAGGATTTTAGTATCGTCTATCCTCTGGCGTTGGCCTACCCCGGGCCCACTCCGCCAGATCCCAAGATTCCGCCCGATTCGCTGAATGCGATCTGGTTTGCCGCGCGCGCGTCCATTGTTGCTCCGACCCCGCAATATCAGCAGCAGATCGAGAAGTACGCGAAAAACCAATACATCAAATATCACGGAGGCGACGACGGCTGGACAGACGTTCTCGCTCAAGCCAAAGCCAATCCGGATCCGCCGGCAAACTTCGCTATCACACCCGCTCCGACGCCGGACCAGCAGGCTCACAACATGGCGACTGCCACTCCGCCCGACAAAATGGATTTCGCGCAGTGGGAATTCATTCTCGCCAACGGCTCCCAGGCAGACCGGGATCTGGTCTGGAACGCTATCAAAGGCAAGCCCGTACAAATGAACGGCACTGTCATCAAGGCTACCGCAACCGAGTTTGATATCGCCGGCAGCTCGGACGACATTGACGCAAAGAAAGCCGACATTACTCTCACATTCGAAGACAAAGTTCCGCTAAGGCTGATTCCGAAAGAAAGTGCCAGCCTGGACTTTCAGGGCGAACCTGCCTCCTACACTCCGAATCCTTTCATGATGGTCATGGAGAAAGGTAAGCTGCTGAAAGCAGCGGCACCCAGTCCGGCCAAGAAGGCTCCGGTGCATCACAAACCGGCCTCACAGTAGTTGGTTAGGAATCGAGTTTGGCACTCGAGTAATCAGGCAGCCCGCGAGGGCTGCCTGAAGTTTTTTTGAAATTACTAATAAGCGTTGCCGAAATATGACGGCTAGCGCGCGGCTTTCTTTTCCATGGTTACCGGGCGAGCGCTGCGCGGAGGACGCTTCGCTCCATCCCGAAGCTGACGTATGTCGATTTTGAGTTCATCGATAGTTCGGCTGAGCGTGTTGCGGTGCATACCCAATTCGCGGGCAGCGCGGCACTGGTTCCCCTGATTTTCCTGAAGCACGGTGAGGATGAATCGCTTTTTGAACTCGCGTACGCCCTCGGAGTAGAGGATGTTGCTTTTGTACATCTGCATGATGAGTGCTTCCAATTGATCTTTCACAGTAGGTTTCTCTCTTCGTTTGATCTTTGGTTTTGATATCCGATCTTTATCGCGATCAACCGTAATTTACCCGCGCCTATCATCGCGGTTGAGCCGGAGTTCCGGTCAAGTCCTTCGGGGCGCGATGGAGGAAGTCCAGCCCGTCATCGAACTTTGCCCGCAATTCCGATGGCGCCAACCACATGGCTGCTCTTCCGACAACCAGGAAATAAGGTGCCAGCGCCGATTTTGCCAACATCGAAGTGGTCGGCGTGAATGCGGTCATGCCCATCAAGACCACAGCCACCGCCAGCGCACCCTTCGCCACTCCCAACAGGGCCCCGAAAAACCGATCAAAGCCGCTGAGCCCGACTTCCTTCATCAGCCTGCGCGCGATCCTGCCCGCAATGCTAAAAAGGATCAGGATCGCGAAAAAGATCATAAGGAAACCGAAAATCTCTGCCAGCAACTCCGAATTCAGGAATGACATTAACCATTCAGCGAGCCTATGGTACTGCCACGCCGCGACGATGTAGCCGACAACCAGTCCGGCCATACTTAGGGCCTCGGCGAAAAATCCATGCATGGCAGCCAATATCACGTTCAGCACTATCACAAAAACGATCAACCAGTCCGCCAGCGTCATGCCGCTCTCCGGCGGCTAGATCTTTCGCGGAGTCCTGCACCCTTACACATCCAGTTTGTGTCCCGTAATCTGCTGATAAGCGTCGAGATATTTGTCGCTGGTGCGCCGCGCAACCTCAGTTGGTAGCGCGGGCGCAGGTGGCTGCTTGTTCCAGCGAATTTCCTCGAGGTAGTCGCGAACATATTGTTTGTCGTAGGAGCTCTGCGACTGGCCAGCGCTGTACTTGTCGGCAGGCCAGAAGCGGGACGAATCCGGAGTCAGCACTTCATCGCCCAGCGTGATTCCCTTGGCGGTCATGCCAAACTCAAGCTTGGTGTCGGCAATAATGATGCCGTGCTGGCGCGCATAATCCGCCGCCTTCTTATAGACGCGCAGGGTCAGGTCGCGCAAATGGCTGGCATTTTCCGCGCCCACGATTTCACACATCTGGGCAAAAGAAATGTTTTCATCGTGTCCGTTGGTGGCCTTTGTAGAAGGAGTGAAGATCGGCTCGGGGAGCGCTTCGGATTCAACCAGTCCAGCAGGCAATGCGATCCCACAAACCTTTCCGGTTGCCTTGTACTCCTTCCAGGCCGATCCCGAAATGTAGCCCCGCACCACACACTCTACGGGAAACATCTGGGCGCGCTGCACGATCATCGATCGGCCGCGCAACTGATCGGCATGTTTCTGCAAGGCTTGCGGATAACGCGTCACGTCTGCGGTGATGAAATGGTTGGGTACGACGTCGGAAAGGAAATCGAACCAGAACAGCGAAATCTGGTTCAGGACACTGCCTTTGTGGGGTATGCCGGTGGCCAGCACATAATCGAAGGCGGAAATCCGGTCGGTTGCGACGAACAGCAGCCGTTCGTTGTCAAGTTGGTAAACGTCGCGTACCTTTCCGCTGGCATGAAGGTGGAGTTCGGGAATGTTTGTTTGTAAGAGAACGGGATCGAGAAGTTGTGAGTCCATATTGAAATACTAAGGCAGGAGCGAGCCGTATTTTAGCCCCTGAGAAAGTTTTGTCAACGGCAGAGATCAAAGCTCACGAGCGGAGTCCTATCCTGTTGAGCGAGAGAACGTTGGCGGCGGTGAAGACCGGTGAATGAGGGAAAACCGGTGCTGCGCGATCACGTTGCTGTGGAAAAGCTGAGGATGGAAGTGGATATCTCGGAGAGACGGGCAAAGAGCATCGAGAGAACTTATGGTGTGTCCAAAGGGCACGCTTCCGTAGTTGCGTCCGCCTTTCAGGCCGCTCCAAAGCGAACCGAGACTAGTTTCGACACACCGGGCTCCTGCATGGTCACGCCGTATAGTACGGGGGCGATGCTCATCGTCTTCTTGCTGTGAGTGATTAAGACGAATTGAGTTTGGACGCTCATTTCTTTTACCAGTTCGGTGAAGCGTCCAATGTTGGCCTCGTCGAGCGGGGCATCGACTTCATCGAGGATGCAGAATGGGCTGGGCGTGTACTGGAAAATGCCGACCAGCAGGGCGAGCGCGGTGAGAGCCTTTTCGCCTCCCGAGAGCAGCAGCACGCTTTGCAAGCGCTTGCCCGGAGGCGATGCGACTACGTCAATGCCGCTCTCGGCGGAATTTTCCTCGTCGGTGAGCTTCATGAAGGCGTGGCCGCCCCCGAAGAGTTTCTTGAAAGTTGCCTGGAAGTTGTCGTTGATTTTGGTGAAGGCTTCCTGGAATTTCTGGCGCGAAACTTCGTCAATCTCTCGAATGGTCGCGGTCGTATTCTCGATGGAGGAGATGAGATCCTTGCGCTGTGTGTCGAGGAACGAGTGGCGCTCAGAGCTCTCTTTGTATTCTTCGAGCGCCATCATGTTCACCGGACCCATGGCTTCGAGCTTGGCACGCATCTCGCGATACGACTGATCGCGGGCAGGAAGCTCGTCCCCGGTCACGCAGGCGATTGTGCTGTCGGCGAGCAGCACGGCGCGCTCGATGCCGAGTTCGTTCAGGCAGGTTTCTGCCATGTACATGCCGTCGGCCTGCAGCTTGGCTGCAGCCGCCTGTAATTCTCCGCGACGGTCGCGGGCGTGGTCGAGCAACTGGCGGGCGTTACGGAGAAGCTCGTCTATTTCTGAAAGGCGGGCGCGCACCTGGTCTTTTTCAAATTGAAGCAATCCCTCGCGCGCCTGCCCTGCGTTGCGCTCGGCTGCAAAGTCCGCGGCTTGCTGTTCCAGTTGTAGGTTCTCGGTTTCACGTTGCAGTTTTTCTGCCGTCGCCCCTTCAATCTGCGAAACGAGAGCATGGACGCGCTGGTGCATTTCGGCGAACAAAGACTCGATGCGTGCGAGTACGGCCGTGGCCGAACGATGGCGCTCCTCCAGAGCCGCGACCCGCGCCACGCGCTGCGAACTGCTCTGGGCCGCGTCTTCGCGACGCTGACGCAACGCTCCCAGAGACTCTTGCGCTGCGGCAATCTGCTGTTCGAGTTGAGCGCGAATCTCTTCGAGTGCGGCGATCTCCGTCCGCCGCGCAGTAATGATGGACTCCTGTTCGGCGCGCTCCGCGCCCAGCCGTTGCATCTCCGCTTGGGAAATTCGCATGCGCTCGGTCACGCGGGACATTTCCGAATCGAGCTGCTGCAGCATGTGGCCGGAGGTCATCGACTGATGCTCGGCCTCGCGCTTTTCGCCTTCCAAACGTTCGAGCAGGAAACTGAATTCTTTAATCTCTCGACCCAGCGTCAGCACCCGCATCTCTTCGTCCCGAAGAGCGCGCTCCAGATCTTCGAGTTGGCGGAGGACTTCGCGCAGTTCACGCTTCATCGAAAGCGGGCCTTCGGCGCGCTGCTTGCCACCCGTGACCGTCACGTTGTGGAAGCACTCGCCTGACTGCGACAGGAAGAAAGCGTCGGGATTTTCAAGGGCGAGACCGCGTGCGGTGTCGGACCCGGGAACGATGTAACCGTCGCGCAGCTTCGGGAGAATCACTTCCAGTGATTTTCCAAAGCCGTCGAGAACGCGGATGGTATTTTTCAACGGCACGATGGAAGCCGTGGGCGGCGCACAGTGCGCGGCTTCGTCGACAATAAAAGAGAACTTGGCTTGCGAGTCTTCGGGATGAACTAGAAAAGTCGCTCGGCCGTCTACATCGCTACGCAGGAGACGGAGACCTTCATCGGCGGCGTCCCAGGATTTAACTACGATGTAATTCAATTCATCACGCAGAAAGTCTTCGACGACGCGCTCAAAGCGCGGCTCAACTTCCAAAAAGTCTGCGAGAACGCCGACCGGAGCGAGTCCGCTCTGCATCACTCCGGACTGGAAAAGGCGACGCACCGATTCGGTGGAATAGCCATGCTCCGCAATGACCGCCTCCAGCGATCCTTTCTTTCCAAGAGCCGTGGCAAATTCGGCGCGCAAGACATCGAGATTGGTTTTCGCTCGCGTCTCTTCAAGACGTTTGGCCTCGATCAAGCGACGAAGCTGGCTGATCTCTTCTGTGATTCCCGTGACGCGCTGAGTCACAGTTTCGAACTCGAGGGCCAACTGCCCGCGCTGCCCACCGAAAGCTTCCACCTGGAGATTGGCGTTGGTGATTTCCGCATCCAGGCGTCGCGCTTCGCGGTCCGCGCCAGCGAGGCGCTCCTCCGCCTGCGCGAGTTGGTTGCGAAGCCGCGAGGCGGACGACACCGTGTCAAAAATCGCGACGCGAGACTCTTCCTGCTGACGTTCCAGGTCTGCCAGCGCGGCGGTTGCAGCGGTGGCTTCTTGCTGGGACAGCGCCAGTTCGTGCTGAGCTGCAGCCAGATCGGTTGCCGCGGATTCCAGTACTTGCCGGTTGGAATCGCGCTCCGCCTCAAGCGAGGTCAGGCGGTGACGAGCCTGGGCCAATTCAGCTTCCGCCGAGGCGGAGCGAACCACGAGTTCCGCGCAGCGTTCGTCGTTATGACGGCGGCGTGCGTGCGCACGATCGATTTCCATGGCGAGTTGGCTCAGCCGATCGCGATTCTCGCGCAGCTCCGTTTCGATGGCATAGCCGCGCTCCGTGCATTCGCTATGCTCGCCTTCCAGTTGCTGCACGGCTTCTGTGCGCTGCTGCATGTCCTCAGCGAGGGTGTTGAGTTGGGCGTCGAGTTCCGTGCTCTCCTGCTCGATTGCGGCAAACTTGCTGGCCAGGACAATCCGCAGCTCGGCTCGCATCTCGTCACGCAGCTTAGCGAAGCGCTCTGCCTTCGAGGCCTGACGCTTCAACGAATTCATCTGCCGCGTGACTTCGTCAAAAATATCGTTGATTCGTGCGAGGTTCAGTTTGGCATCTTCCAGGCGAGCTTCCGCGAGGCGCTTCTTGGTTTTGAATTTCGTAATTCCCGCCGCCTCTTCGAGAATCGCGCGGCGGTCGGTGGGACGGCTGCTGAGAATCTGGCCGATGCGGCCTTGTTCGATGAGCGCGTAAGTTTCGGGTCCGAGGCCGGTGCCCATGAATAAATCTTGAATGTCGCGCAGGCGGCAAAGTTTGCCGTTCAGCAAGTATTCGCTATCGCCGGAACGGAACAGGCGCCGCGTGACCACAATCTCTCCCGCATGAAATTGTTGCTGATTAAACTTGCGGCGGCGAATCTTGAGCACAACTTGCGGCGCGCCAGCAACCGCCGCCGAGGACGCAGTCAACGCAATGTTGTGGACAGGTAGAGCGAATACCGGCTCATCGTCGGGAAAGGCGACCGCAATGGTATTCACTCTCGAGCGCGGAATTTCTACCTCTTCGGTTTTGCCGGGCTGAGCTTCTTCTACGGCGGCATCAGTTTCCGCGGCCGCGCGGGCGCGGATGGAGGCTTCGTCCCAGTCATCGGCGTGTTTCGACGACGTTGGACTGACAGGGAGCTCATCCTGAATGTCGATCTCGGTGGGCGCATTAGCGTCGGGACCAGGATATTCCTGAGGATCAATCAGAGTCAGCGACACCTCGGCCATGCCCGTGGGCTTGCGGTCGCGCGTGCCGGCAAAGATCACATCTTCCATGCGCGATCCGCGCAGAGTCTTGGCCGACTGCTCGCCGA
>OBLW0100001340.1_pt1 | contig 21038 bp, 18 predicted proteins | sample 1520161 | NCBI WGS metagenome assembly OBLW01 (sample SAMEA3539309, study PRJEB22396) | soil metagenome | biome: tundra; feature: field; material: soil | place: USA | collected 2010-05 | depth 0.15 m | reverse complement strand
ATCGAAAACGCCTCGCACTCAATTCTGAGGCTCACCCCTAACTCGTCGCCGAGGCGTTTCCGATGTTGGCTAACGGTGATACGGGCGCAATGAGCATCCAGATATAAGTTGGATAGTTGATAAAACGCATCGGATCGCTCAACAAATATCCCCGTTCTAACGTGCTAGAGTCTTTGTGCAGATAGAAAGGTTGGCGGTCGAAATGGTCAGAGTCTTCCGGATGCTTGCTTGTTTGCTGGCCGTACATTCGTCGATGCTGTTCGCCGCGGACTGTGGTGGCCTGAAAGATCTGAAGCTTGCGGATACGAGCATCACCCGGGCTGAAACGGTGACGTCGGGTGAGTTGAAGATTGAGGGCGTTGAAGCACCGATGCGTGATTTGCCTGCATTCTGCCGCGTGGCAGGATTGCTGCGGCCTACGAGTGACTCGGAGATTCGCTTTGAAATGTGGTTGCCCGAACAGGGTTGGAACGGGCGGTATCTCGGCGTCGGCAACGGAGGCTTCGCGGGCGCAATCGGGTATCAGCAATTTGCCGGCTATTTGAAACGCGGATTCGCCGTGGCTGGCTCGGACGCGGGACACCAGGCAGAATCAACGGATGCAAGTTGGGCGTATGGGCACCCTGAAAAGGTGAAGGACTTCGGCTGGCGCGCCGTACATCTGACCGCGGTGCGCGCCCGGCAGGTCATCGTCGCTTACTACGGCAAGCCGGAGCAAAAGGCGTATTTCGATGCGTGTTCCGACGGCGGACGTGAAGCGTTGATGGAGGCGCAGCGTTTTCCAGAGGATTACGACGGCATTCTCGCGGGGGCGCCGGCGAGTGCGTGGTCGACCATGCTGGCTGCCGGAGCAGCCGGACTGCAAAATCTCATCGGCGATCCGCGCAGCTATTTCTCCGACAAGAAGCTACCCGCAATTCAGAAAGCAGCGCTCGATGCGTGCGACGCTCTGGACGGAGTGAAAGACGGCATCATCAACAATCCGGCTCAATGCCACTTCGATCCCGCGGTGCTGCTGTGCAAGGCAGGAGATGGATTGGATTGCCTCACACAGCCGCAGATTGAGGCACTCAAAAAGCTGTATGAAGGAGCCAAGGATGGCAAGGGCAAGCTCGTCTATCCCGGATTTACGATGGGCGACGAGACCGCCTGGAAACCGTGGATCGTAGGTGAGGATCCCGGCGGGTCGTTGTTTTCGCAATTCGTGCAAAATAACTTCCGCTACATCGTGACCGGCGATCCGAAGTGGAACGTACTGACTGCGAATTTTGATGAAACGCTGCGGCAGTCAAAAGAGAAGAGTGCATCGGATCTCGATTCGACGAATCCCGATCTCAGCCAATTCGCGGGCAGAGGAGGGAAACTGATTCTCTATCACGGGTGGAACGATCCGGCGATCTCACCGTGGAATACGATTGCGTACTACAAAGACGTGCAGAAGACCATGGGCGCAGAGAAGGCAGACTCGTTCACGCGTCTCTACATGATTCCGGGAATGGAGCACTGCGCAGGCGGCCCGGGGGCCAGCGCGTTTGGGCAGTTTGGCCTGGGCACCGCGAAAGGACCGGCGAACGGGCTCTTCGATTCGCTGCAAGATTGGGTCGAGAAAGGCTCGCCGGCCGATGACGTGGTGGCTACAAAGTATGCGCAGGGTGCGGGCGGAGCAATCAAGGCAGTGATGACCAGGCCGCTTTGTGCCTATCCAGCGGTAGCAAAGTACAAGGGTTCAGGCGATTCAAACGACGCCGCGAATTTCACTTGCGAAAAGCCTTGACATTGAAATGCGCACGATCTGACGGCTCCGCAACGATTTCCTCCCAAAAATGCTGTCATCCTGAGCGACCGTAGCGAAGCGAAGGGAGTCGAAGGACCTGCGGTTGCTTTTCGTCAATAACCCTAAGTATGGTTTCACCATGGAGGAAGGCAATTATTTTACTTACATCGTGGCCAGCCGGAGTCACACTCTCTATATAGGCATAATAGGCATAACTGGCAATTTGCGCAAACGGGTATTCGAGCACAAGCGAAAGCTGCACGAGGGATTTTCTGCGACATATAACTGCAACCGGCTCGTTTGGTTCGAGCGTTTCATGGGCCCGACAAGTGCAATCGCGAGGGGAAAACAGTTGAAGGGGTGGGTCAGGAGGAAGAAGATCGCGTTGATAGAGAAAACAAACCCCACATGGGTTGATCTAAGTTCGGTGTGGTACACAGAAGAAGAATTGACTTGGACGCCGAGTTGAACCGCAGGTCCTTCGACTCCGCTGCGCTTCGCTCAGGATGACATCATCTTTGGGGAGTTTAGAGAAAGGGCGGAAGGAAGTGATGCAACCAGCCCTATTTTTTCGCGGTCTTCTTATCCGAGCGCGCAACAGGGAAATACCCGGTCCGCGTGCGCACCGTCAGCTTGTTCATTCCCTTGGCTTCTGCGGTTACGCTTACGCGGCGGAAACCCGGCTCCGTTGTCGGCTTGGTCGAGTGGTAGCCGATGGTGTACTGGCTGCGGATATCGCGCGCTACCTGCGCCGCAATCTGATCCACGTCTTCCATCGACTTGGGAAAGAAGGCCAGGCCGCCGGTCTCGGTGGATAGCATCTCCATTGCGCGGCGCGCATGGCGCACTTCGGCGCGGCTCATCTCGTCGCCAAACAACAGGCCGATCGAATAAATCACCGGCCCTGACAACTCCTGCACGCGACGGATGGTCTGCTCAAGATTCAAAGTCGATGCGTTGTCCTCGCCGTCCGTAATGAGAACGATCACCTGCTTGGGCCGCTTGGCATCCGACACCAGCTTGTCTGCCGACGCCACCACCGCATCGTAAAGCGCCGTGCCGCCCCTGGAGTCGATGTGCGAAAGCCCGTCGCGCAGCTTGTTCATGTCAGAGGTAAATTCCTGGTCGATAAACGCCTCGTCGGAAAAATTCACAACAAAGGCTTCATCCTGCGGATTTGACGCAGCAACCAGATCCAGCGCGCTCTTGTTCACCGACGGGCGCTTCTTGTACATCGACCCGGAGTTGTCGATGACCAGAGCGATGGACACGGGCAGATCGGTGTGTTGAAAGCTGATGACGTTCTGCTTTACGCCGTCCTCAGAAACCTGAAAGTTCTCGCCCTTCAGGTCCTGGACCAGCTTGGTACCATCCAGCACGGTGCAGTTCAGCACCACCTCTTCCACATCGGCGCGCAACACGTAGCCCTCGCCCTTTTTCTGGAGCGGCCCGGTTCCGGTCTCAGGCGCAGCCACGTCCGGCGAGCGCACCGGATCGCGATCCTCCGTCAATGAAGGAGCCTGCGCCGGCGCATTCTGCGGCTGGGAAGCAGCCGGCGCAGGCGAAGCTCCACGTGCAGGCGAATTCCCACGCGGAGCAGAGGCCCCTTGCGGAGTTGCAGGTTGTGTCGTTGGCTTTTGTTGTGCAGGCAGCGTGAGCGCCGCACCGGTCAGTAGAACCGCAAGAACCGCGTTATTGCAAAGGCGCATAGTAGCCCGTACGAGCATAAATTGTCAGCGGTGGCAGCCCCTGTGGAGGATTCACCTTTACCTTCACTTTACGCCACTTGCCGTCCCGGGTCAGGTCCTGGGGCCGGTAGCCGATTACATACTGGTTCCGCAGCTCGGTTGAGATCTTCTCCGCAATGTCGCTCATTTCATCGATATCGTCTACCCGGAACAGCCGCCCGCCCGTTACTTCGCTCAATTCCTCGAGCAGCTGCGGCCCGGTGCGTTCCTCGGGCGTGGGCGCATAGGGGTCGAAGATTCCGATTGAGTAAACCTCCACATCAGCCTCACGCACCTGCGCTCTCACTTCGCCCTCTGTGTAGCGCGAACGGTTGTCGCCGCCGTCAGAAACCACCAGCAACGCCTTGCGCTCGTGGCGCGCATCCTTCATTTTCGCCACCCCGTAGTAAATCGCGTCCAGCAGCGCCGTGCGGTGGCCGGCGCGCACCGTCGCCAGCCGCGCCTGGATATCTTCAACCGAATTCGTGAAGTCCTCAATCAGCTCCGGCCGGTCATTGAATCCGATGACGAAGAACTCGTCCTGCGGATTGGCCGTCTTGATAAACTGCAGAATCGACTCCCGGGCCCGAATGAGTTTTGACGTCATTGAACCGGAAAGGTCAAAGATGATTCCGATCGAAACCGGCGCATCCTCGCTGGCGAAGCTCCGAATCTTCTGATCCTTGCCGTTTTCGTAAACCTGAAAGTCTTCCCGCTCCAGCCCGGTGACCAGCCGGTTCATGGGGTCGGTTACCGTCACAGGCACCAGCACCAGGTCAACATTCATCCGGATAAATGAGCCGGGATGAATCTTCAGGGCGCCGGGACCGGTCTCGGCCGGCTTTTCTGCCCCTGCGGGGGCGCCGGCTGCCGGTGGCGTGGAACTGGCCGGCGGCTGCACATGAACTTTATTGAGCTGGTCGTCCTGCGCCGCGGCTCGCGAAACAATCAAGGCTGCCGCCAGGCCGAGGGTGCAAAATCCGGATATCCACAGCCTGTCGCGACGCGGCCGCAGGCTGATTTTCCTGCCGCTGCAGATGCTCTTGATTTGGAGCTTCACCATCTTCCATCACCTAAAGATTGGAGGCGATATTAACACGATCGATCCACGGCTGGCGTCACCAACCGGTCATCTTTTTGTCTCATTTCAATCACTGTACCGCTGATTTGCAGAGGAAAACCGCTGTAACCGCTGGGATACAATCGAAACTAGGCGCGCACGAGTCTCGCAGTATGAAATTGGGGAGTCCGGCACGCAAATTCCAGCGCTTTACTCGGGAGCAAGACCTTCCTCATGGCCCGCATTTACCCCTTTCGCGCCTGGCGGTACAACCCTTCCTCTGTCCGCCTGGAAGACGCCGTCACACAGCCTTACGACAAGATCTCGCCGGCGATGCAGCAGGCCTACTACCAGCGAAGCCCCTACAACCTGGTCCGCATCATCCTTGGACTGCCTGAATTGTTCGATGCCGAACGCGGCGAAAGTGTCTATACCCGAGCCGCCCGCGACCTGCGCGCCTGGCAGCAGCAGGGCGTTCTCACCCAGGAAAAAGACCCGTGCGTCTTCGCTTACTCACAGCGTTTCAAGGTTCCCGGAACTGAAATCGTAAAAGAACGGCGCGGTTTTATCGCCCTTGGAAAACTCCACGAGTACGCCGAGCGAGTCGTCTTCCGCCATGAGCAGACCCTCTCCAAGCCCAAGAACGATCGCCTCAACCTGCTCAAGGCCACACGCGCGCATTTTGGCCAGATTTTCATGCTTTACTCGGACCCCGCCGGAAGCGTGGAAAAAATTCTCTACGAGGGCAACGGCCCCGCCGATGGCGAAGTTACAGACGAGTACGGTGTGCTGCACCGCATCTGGCGCATCAGCGACCCGGCCACCATCCGGCTGCTCTCCACGGCCATGGACGACAAGAAACTCATCATCGCCGACGGGCATCATCGCTACGAGACCGCGCTCAACTACTCGAAAGAGAATGCGCTCTCGTCGCCAGCCAAGCCCGAGTACGGCGCCACCCAGTTGCCGCAGCCGCCTTACCCTGAAGCCGCGGTCATGATGACTTTCGTCAACATGGATTCCGACGGGCTGGTCATTCTGCCCACGCATCGAGTGGTCCACAATCTGGAAGGCTTCGACCCGGCCGCCTTTGCGCGCGCTGCTGAGCAGTTCTTCACCGTTGAAGCGTTGCCTGCAACAGACGCTTCACACTACATGAAGACTCTGAGCGCCCAGCAACGCACGGCCTTTGTCGCCGTCACCCGCACGGGAGCCTTTCTGCTGCGCTCAAAGCCGGAACCTGTCGCCGCCGCGCTCGCCGAGCTGCCCGAACGCCAGCGCCAGCTCGACCTCAGCCATCTACACTCCATCATCCTCGACCGCCTGCTCGGCTTGGACGCCGAAAAGGTTCGCGAGCAGACCAACATTCGCTACCTGCGTGACGCCGGCGAAGCAGTAGAACAGGTTCGCCGCGGCGAAGCCGATGTCGTTTTCCTCACCAACCCCGTCACCATGGAGCAGCTCAGGGAAGTTGCCTTTGCCGGCGACGTGATGCCCCAGAAGTCCACCGACTTTTTCCCGAAACTGCTCAGCGGCCTGACCATCTATGCGCTCGACTGAACCCAAGACGCCGATCGACTCATTCGGAGATGAACAGGCCGCAGATAGGTCTATTGCTTTGAAAGGGCATGGCTTCAGCCATGCCACAGAGCGAACAGAAATGATTGCGGCTTTAGCCACCGAGGGAATGCGCATTGTTCAAAATACATTCCCTCAGGGGCTAAAGCCCAAATTTCTATTGTCCCGGAGAGCGGTGCGGCTAAGGCCGCGCCCTTTCAAAGCCACCATATTCGCCCTGCCTGGGCCTTTTTCCGAAGCCATGATTCAAGCGCTCCGAGCGTGCCGTTATCTTCTCGCCCTTGCTGCCGCTGTATCCATCTCCGCCGCAGCGCAGGCCCCGCCCGCTCCCGCCGCCCGTTTTGCGGTCGTTCTCGACGCCGCCCACGGCGGCAACGATCCCGGCGGCCAGCTCAAAGACCAGGCCGGCGCAAACCAACCGGAAAAGAACTTTACGCTCGCCCTCAGCGTTCGCCTCCGTTCCCTGCTGGCCGCGCGCGGCATCGCGGTCGTCACCACCCGCGAGTCAGACGCCGCCGTAGACAACGACCGGCGCGCCGAAATCGCCAACCATGCCAACGCGCAGGCGTGCCTAAGCCTGCACACTACCCAGTCCGGCTCCGGCATCCATCTCTTTGTTTCTTCGCTGCCTCCGGTCGAGCCCGCACGTTTTGTCCCCTGGAAGACAGCGCAGGCCGCCTGGGTTACGCGCAGTCTGGCCCTCGCCGGGGTTCTCAACTCAGCCCTGCTCCACGCCGGCATGACGGTCACCCTGGGCCGCTCTGCCCTGCCCGTCGTCGACAGCATGACCTGCCCCGCGGTGGCCGTCGAAATTGCCCCTGAAGTTACCTCCGGCCAGGCCCAGCCCACCGGCCCTGACGACTCCGGATACGAGACTCGCGTGGCCCAGGCGCTGGCAGCCGCCGTGCTTCAATGGCGCAGCAGTGGTTCTCGTACCGATGCCTCGCACGGGGAGGTTGTCCTTCCGTGATCCCTCGCTACCAGACCGTACTCTTCGTCATTCTGCTCGTGGCGTCCATTGTGATGGGCACCGTGCTGTACCAGTTGCGCGCCCGCGCCCACCTGCGCATGCTCGCCGGCCAGGATTCGGCCCCCACGCAAGCTCCTGAAGTCGCCCCGGCTGAGGAGGCCACCCTGCTAGTCGCCAACGACGCCGACAACTCGCTCATGCCGCAGGCCCTGTCCCTGCCCCTGCCGCAAAGCCCCGGCGCTCGCGCTCGAGCGGTGCTGGGCAAGCTGCTGGACCTATACGCCGCCCCCAATTCAACCCATGCTGTTCCCGGTGGCGCGGGATCTATCACACAGGTGTTTCTGTTGCCCGCCACCAGCAATGGCGCCGCCACACCCGCGCCCAATTCAGCCCCACAAGATGCTCAAGCTGGACCCCTGCTCGCCGTCGTCAACCTTACCGGCACGTTCGCTGCCAACCACCCCTCCGGCCTGGTGACCGAAACCCTCACTGTGCTCTCCATCTGCGCCACGATCCACGCCAATCTTCCGCGTGTCACCCAGGTCCGCTTTCTTGTCGATGGCCAGGCGCGGGCAACCCTTGCAGGCCACGCCGACCTCTCCCGCACCTACCTGGCCACGGAAGCTGTCCCCACGGAAGGACCTCATCAATGAATACCTCTGGGGGGAATATCTCTGGGAGCGGCTGCGGGGCCCCCACCATCGGCGTCTTCGATTCCGGCTTTGGCGGACTCACCGTTTTGCGGGCGCTGCTCGACCGCTTCCCGCAGGCCCGCTTCGCCTTTCTCGGCGACACCGCACGCCTGCCCTACGGCTCCAAGTCGCGCCGCACCATCGCCCGTTATGCTGCCCAAAGCGCGCAGTTCCTGGTCCGCGAGCAGGGCGCTGAGTTCCTCGTCATCGCCTGCAACACTGCCAGCGCACTGGCGCTCGACGCCATCCAGGACGCGGTGCCTGTTCCCGTCCTCGGCGTGATTGAGCCCGGCGCCTCAGCCGCTCGCGCCGCCTCCAAAACCGGCGACGTTCTCGTCATCGCCACCGACGCCACCGTGCACAGCCACGCATACCTCGCCGCCTGCCAGGCACAGGGGCTCCGCGCCATCGAGAAAGCCTGCCCGCTGCTCGTTCCCCTGGTCGAAGAGGGCTGGACCAATCACCCTGTCACCGCCGAGGTCATCGAAATCTACCTGAATGAGCTCCGCTCCGAAGCCAGCGAACGCGGCTTCAATCCCGACACCCTCGTCCTCGGCTGCACGCATTACCCCCTGTTACGGAACCTCTTCGAACACGCCGTCCGCCCCGGCGCAAGGGTGATCGACTCCGCCGAATCCGCCGCCGAGGCCGCCGTCCAACTCTTTGGTGGAAGCGCAGGGTGCCCCATCCTTTCCACGCCCTTTGTGGAAAGGGTGGGAGAGATACCCAGCCCCACTCCAAACACCGAGGTCCACTGTTTTGCCACCGACTCCGTAGAAAAATTCGAGCACCTAGGCTCCCGCTTCCTCGGCCGCCCCACCGGCAAAGTCGAGTTAGTCGACCTCGGCGGCTAGTCGAAGCAATCCAACACGTCGCCCACCTACCAAGGTCGCTGTTCCCAGTTCCCAGCATTTCTCGTTCCCTTGTTCCCTCGTTCCCTAGTTCCCTGCTTTTCTGATCCTTGACCCCTGATCCCTGATCCCTGTCTTCGGCTGATATCCTATTAGTTGGCCCGTCCTTCCCACACCACACACGGGTCTCAGAGGAACAAGAAAAGCATGATTGATTTGGCGGGTAAGACGGCCGTGGTCTTCGGGCTAGCGAACAAGCGTTCCATCGCCTGGGGAATCGCCCAAAAACTCCACGAGGCCGGCGCAACCCTGGCCATCTGTTACCAAAACGAGCGCATGAAGCTTGAGGCCGAGGGCCTCATCAACGAGCTGCCCGGCGCCTCAGGCTTCCAGTGCGACGTTTCCAACGACACCGAAATCGACACGGTTTTCGCAGCCATCAAGGAGAAGTACGGCAAGATTGCCATCCTCGTCCACGCCGTCGCCTTCGCCCCGGCCGCCGAGCTGCGCGGAGACTTCCTGAATACCAGCCGCGAAGGTTTCCGCGTTGCCATGGACGTGAGCGTCTACTCGCTCGTCGCTGTCTCGCGCGCCGCTGCTCCGCTGATGACCGATGGCGGAAGCATCATGACCCTCAGCTTCTATGCCGCGGAAAAAGTTGTCCCCCACTACAACGTCATGGCCCTGGCCAAGTCGGCTCTCGAATCTGCCGTCCGCTATCTGGCCTACAGCCTTGGCGACAAGAACATCCGCGTCAACGCCATCTCCGCCGGCCCCATCAAGACGCTGGCCGCACGCGGCGTCGGCGACCTCGGCGACATGATGCGCGCCCACGCCGAGCGTGCTCCTCTCCACCGCAACGTAGACCAGCTAGAAGTTGGCGGCGCCGCATTATTCCTAGCCAGCGACCTGAGCAGCGCCATCACCGGCGAAATTATGTACGTTGACTGCGGCTACAACGTCATGGGGTTTTAGAGCGCTTTCGGCCGGGGTGTTTACAGTTGCGATGGATGTCAGTGGTCTCCCACCCTTTGCGCAAAGAACGCACAAAGGATGGGGCACCCGAAGTTGTGTTAACACTCAACTCGAAAATGCTGTAGTACACCGCGCAGGAGCAACATAGTCGCGCAGATACTCATCGCGGCTCACCGCAGGGGCCAGCGTCGAGACCACCTTGTAACTCAGCGAGCAATCCAGATGAAGGTGTAACTCGACCTTGGGCAGCGATCGCAATTCCATGAGCTCAGACTAGCTCACTGGCCCAAGCAAAACTCAAACCTGAGTTGAGTGCACTTACCGCGAGAATGAGAATGAGGCTCGCCTCAACGCCCTCTGCATACCTTGAACAATTCAAGACCCAGCTTTGAAGGAGTTATATCGAATTTCTCCTTGGAGGTATAAGTCGTGAAGTCAAAGACCTTCTCAAGCAATCCAAAATTAAATAGATAAGATACTTCTGTGGCAATTCTGTACGCGTCATACATACCGCTAATTTGAATCATCTCTTCCGGCGTGATGATAATTTCCTTCGAGCGTTCCCCTTCAAGCCCTGACATCGACTCCGTGGCCCTTTTGCATCCGGCAACGAGGATGCGGGCCTGGGTCTCTGTAACCTGGACAAGCAGCTCAATGAAGTCGCGATTGGATTCGTTGGTTCCTTCAGCGGTGCAGGACGAAACCAGGAGACCTGCCCATAGTTGCTGCATCGAGTTGTCACCTGACCATGACCCGTTCCTGAGAATGCTTGCGACAATTTGTGGATGAGCATGCATGTCGTCAGCATCTGGCTCTTGAGCAAGCAGCATTTCCGCCTTCAGTGCGATCTCTATCGCACTCCTGGTTCTGGCCTCATCCAGCTCTTTTCCTAGTGCCTGAATATCGTCCGGGGTTATAGAGGGACACAGGCGACACACAAACAGAATGGTTCGGACCACCCTGAAGAGGAACGAGACCTCTTCCGTCTCCGGCCGAGCATCCGCGTTCCGGATCACAACATCCCAGAAATTTTTGTTCAGGCCTATGGGCAGCACGAATCCTAACCCAACGCCATCTTTGCCGTAGGATGCGACCTGCGCTTGCACATCAATCTCGAACTCGGAGTGGATTTGCTGCGGCCCTTCCCGTTGCAGTGAAACGGAGATCACTTCACCAATGGGCCAGCGCTCCTCGGTCTGAAGGAAGATTCCGTTCTTGCTGATTATTTTGATGCGGCCCAGCTTTGGAGCCGTGACGCTGCCATGCATGGCGACAAGTCCGGACGGAGTTCGCCTCACCGCTCTTTCTTGCTGCGGATACCCCAGCGTGCGAAACGCGAACTTCCAGTCGTTAGTCGTATTCACCTATCAGAATCTCCTACCGGAACAAAGCTGCCTGAGGGGTTACTGACATTCTGGAGCGCACTGTTGATGCTACATGCGAAAACGTGTTCCGGCAGCCGCACTCATATCAATTTCGCAGATGGGGTAACCAGGCAGTAAGACACTTCAATCGATGGGGCCATCAGTACTGGGGTTCCTCTGGACAGGTACTAGTCGACGGGGAGAAGGATGCAGCGACCCGGCAGAGGTTCAATCTGGTATAGCTTGCCTGAATTCGCCATCAGTCGATTTAAACAACAACGACGGCATACTCAATCAGATCGCGGCCATTCCAGCTAATGGTTCTCATTTTGCACTGCCGGCACAAGATAAGTCCAGATGAATCCTGCGCCGGGAGTGCCTAAGTGCTTAATATTGATAAGAATGAGAGGGGAAGGCTGAAAGGACCGAAGATTTGGAGCCGTGCGCGGTGCGGCCGACTCCGCTCACTCACGCGGAGCGGGTATAACTTGTCAGATAGCCAGGATCTGCTCCCACGCCGCAGGTTCAACCGGCAGCCCGAGCTTCTCATTCTCCGCGCGTACGCGAGGCGTCTGCTCGCCCGCATAGCGCACTCTGCCGCCATCCTTCGCGGGCTTCGAGACGTGCTGCGATGCCACAATCTCGCCGGCAATCTCCGCGGCTTGCCTCAACTCCCTCTGCAGATCTTGAACAGTTCAAGACCTAGACTGGAAGGAGTGATATTAAAACTATCCTTGGGAAGGTAACTCGTGAAGTCAAAGACCTTTTTAAGCAGTTCAGAATTAAACAAATAAGCTACATCTGTTGCATTCCTGTAAAGATCGTAGTTGCCCGTAATTTGAATCATCTCGTCTGGCGTGATGATAATTTCCTTCAGGGGTTCCCCGTCAATTCCGAACGTAGGCTCATTAGCCTTCTTGCATCCGGCAACTAGGATCTGGCCTTGAGTCTTTGTAACCTGGACAAGCAGTTCAATAAAGTCACGGTTGGATTCGTCTGTTCCTTCCACGGTGCAGGACGAAGCCAGAAGACCCGACCATAATTGCTGCATAAAATCATCATTTGACCATGATCCATCCTTAAGAATGCTTGCGACAATTTGCGGATGAGCATGCATGCTGCCAGCATCGGGCTCACCAGCGAGCACCTTTTCCGCCTTGAGTGCGATAGCTATCGCACTCAAGGTTCTGGACCCATCCAGCTCTCCGCCCAGCAACTGAATTGCCTCTTGGGCTCCAGAGGGACATAGGCGACACAAAAACAGAACGGTTCGGACCAACCGGAACATGAACGAAGTATGTTCCGTCTCCTTCGGAGTATCCGCGTTCCTGACCAGAATTTCCCAGAGATTTGAATCCATGCCTGCGGGCAGCACGAACCCAAACCCAACACCATCTTTGCCATGGGAAGCGACCCGCGCCTGCACATCAATCTGAAGCGCGGAAAGGCTTTCCTGCGGCCCTTCCCTTTGCAGGGTCATTGAGATCACTTCATCAACGGGCCAGCGTTCTTCTGTGAACAGGTAAAGGCCGGTCGAGCTGATTTGCTTGATGCGCCCTAGCTTCGGAGCCGAGACACCGCCGTACTTGGCTGCAAGTCCAGACGGAGTTCGCCTTTGCGGCCTTGACAGTTCATAATGCCCCAGCTTGCGTAGCCTGCGTTTCCAGTCAGTCGTCGTAGTCACCTTCCAAAATTCCCCACCAAAATCAAGCCGCCTAAGCTGGTCGCGACAACATTGACAGCATGCTGCGATCAGATCGCAGCCTTCCAGCTAATGGTTCTCATTTTGCACTGCCAGGACAAGACAAGTCCAGATGAAACCTTCGCTGGAAATGCCGAAGTACCTAAGACTAACATTACCAAGGGAGGGAGCACACGAAGGATCGAAGATTCGAAGTCGTGCGCGGTACGGCTAACTCCGCTTACACGCGCGAAGCTGGCCTGGCTTGTCACATCGCCAGAATTTGCTGCCACTCCGCCGGCTCAACCGGCAGCCCGAGCTTCTCATTCTCGGCGCGTACGCGCAGCGTCTGCTCGCCGGGATAGCGCACTTTGCCGCCTTCTTTCGCGGGCTTCGAGACGTGCAGCGAAGCCACAATCTCGTCGGCAATCTCCGCGGAACGCGGCGCCGGCCCGAATGCTGCGGGATTGATGGCCAGAAACATCTGCGAGATTCCCGCTTCAAACAGCGGATCGCGGGAAAGCTCATGCGTCGCCTTGCCCAGCGTCATCATGGCCGCAATCATGTCCAGCACCACGGAAAGCCCCGAGCCCTTCCAGTAGCCCACCGGCAGCGGCCGCCACGACTTTTCGATAGCTCCCGGATTGCGCGTCAGGTTGCCCGCCTCGTCGAAGCCACCATCCATTGGCAGCATCTCGCCTTTCTTGCGGTAGCTCTCGAGCGTCCCATACGAAAACTGCGACATCGCCATATCCAGCACCACCGGCCCACTCTCACGCGGCACCGCAAGCACCAGAGGGTTGTTGCCGATTACCGGCTCCGCTCCGCCCCACGGCGGCAGATTCGGCATCGTGTTTGTCCAGCAGATGCCGATCATGCCCGCCTCGGCCGCCTGCCATCCGTAAGTGCCTGCGCGCATCCAGTGGTTGGTGTTGCCCAGCGCCACGCACCCAATTCCGTGTTCACGGCTCAACCGGATCGCCCGCTCCATCGCCGTGAGCGCGTTCAGATTGCCCGGCCCTCGCAACCCGTCCCAACGCTCCAGCGCGCCGAACCCGGAAACGCGCCGCGCCTCCGCCTTCACGTCCACGCTGCCGTTTTGTATCGTGCGCACAAAACGTGGAAACCGGTTGATCCCGTGCGTATACACGCCGTCGCGCGTGGTCTCTGCAAAAAGCCGCGCGCAAATCTGCGCCCGCTTTGCGGACATACCAAGCTTGAGGAGGACGCCGGCCAGCGTCTCCTGCACTTCTCTAATTGGAATTCGATTCATGGGACCTGTTTTCGATGAAAGATGTGGTATTTCCGCTTGAGCCGGTGCCTTGAAGAGGCGCGGCTTTAGCCGCGCCATATACGCAGCAAAATGAAATGGGCTTTAGCCCCTGAGGGAATGCCGGGTGCGCCGTGTCTCGTCCGCCGCGGCGGATGAGATATGGGAAAGCAGGGACGTCGACAGACCGAATCGCGAACTTCCTTATTCCTTCAGAGTCACGGTAATCTTCCGCGCGTCGCCGCCCGCTGAAGTGATCGCAATCTCACCCGTAGCACGCTTGCGAATACTCTTGAACTTGTCGCCCCACTCCACCAGCACCAGCGCATCCGGCGTCAGCAACTCGTCGAGGCCGAGCGTCTCCAGTTGACGCTCGCCTTCCAGGCGATACACGTCCAGGTGATAGAGCTTCACCGGCTTGCCGTTCTGCGTACCGTCGTACTCGTGCAGAAGGGTAAACGTCGGGCTGGTCACCTCATCCGCTTCAGCCGCGTCAAGGGCCTCGGCAATGCCTTTCACGAGCGTGGTCTTGCCCGTGCCCAGGTCGCCGCGCAGCAGCAGCAGTTGCGGCGGCTTCAGCAGGCGCGCCAGTTTGCGCCCCACCTCAATCGTGTCAGCGCCGCTCTGCGTCATGAACTCGTGGATTCTGCCTTCTGCAGGTACGACGACGTTGCTCATTCTGACCCCTCGGGTGAGGCCGCCGCCGGTAACCCATCCACTGGCAGCCCCTGTAACCAAACATATCCGTTTCCACCACCATTTTGAAAGTGCGAAGTCCCATTCCGAAAGGCCCGGGACAAAAATTGCAGGCTGTCGGTGGCCAGGAGCGTGTGCTCATCGCCTGCGCGGACAGCCAGGTCCGCGGCCAGCCCGTGCAAATAAACGGCTGCTTCCACAGCCCTCGCCACATCACCCTGATACTGCGCCAGCAGCCCCGCGATCAGCCCCGTCAACAGGTCGCCGCTGCCGCCCTTGGCCATCGCTGGATTGCCCGTCGTATTCACTGCCACGCGCCCATCGGGATGTGCAATCAGCGTCCGCGCCCCTTTCAGCACCAATGTCACGCCCAGCCGCTCGGCAAATGCACGCGCCGTCTCCAGCCGCCTGGCCTGTACTTCCGCCACCGTCAGCCCGGTGAGCCGCGCCATCTCGCCGGGATGCGGCGTCAACACCAGCGTCCGCCCCTTGGCCAGCTTGGCCAGCAGCACCGGCTTCGCCGCCAGAATATTCAAGGCGTCCGCGTCAATCACCACGGGAATCTTCGTCGCCGCCAGCAATCCGGTCGTAAACTTTACGGTCTCCGGCGACTGCCCCAGTCCCGGCCCGATCGCCAGCACTGTTTTGCCCGCCATCAACGCCTCAACCCGGTCCGGCGCAAGATTCACGTCGGAGATGGAGCCCGCTGCGCTTGCTTCCAGCGCCCACGTCATCAACTCCGGCGCAATCGCGGACACTACCGCCAGCGCCGGCGCCGGAACCGCAGCCGTCACCAGCCCAGCCCCGACGCGCAACGCCGCCAGTGCGGTCATTGAAGGCGCGCCGGCTTTTCCGCCAGCCGAACCAAATGTTCCGCCGACAACGAGCACGTGGCCGAACAGGCCCTTGTTTGCCGAAGCCGGACGAGCGGTCTGCACCAGCGCCATGGACGACCCCGCCCAGCTCAGCTTTAGCGCGGAAACAATCGCCGCCTCCGGTGAGCCAATCGGAGCAACCACCATCGGCTGGTTCCACGCCCTGGTCAACTGGCCAAACACATGCGCCGGCTTGGGCGCGGTAAATGTAATCACGGCATCGGCTGGAAAAACCGGGGTCCCCGCGGACGGGCTTTTGTCCGTGGGGTGGAACACGGGCGCATCCACGATCGCGCTGGTAGCATCAGCAGCCCATCCGGAAGGCAAGTCAATCGCAAGAACTGGAGCCGCGCTGCCCTTCATCCACTTCAGCGCCGTCAGCGCCAGCCCCTTCAGCGGCGGCTTGAACGCAGTCCCCACCACCGCATCCACAATCAGGTCGGTATCGAGAACCCCCTTGAGCCGCGCCAGATCCTCCGCCGCCTTCACAACGTGAATCTGCCCGCGCGGCGGCCCCTGCGGATGATTGCTCAGTTCCAGCCAGGCCTCCAACGCGTCGCCCTTCAATCCCTCAGGCTCGCCCAGCAGCAACGTCGTCACGGCCAGCCCCGCATCCGCCAGCAGCCACGCCACCATCATTCCATCGCCGCCGTTGTTGCCCCGGCCGCACAGCACCGTCACGCGCCGCGCCTGCGGGAACTGCTTCCGCGCAAACGCCGCAGCGGCCGCCGCGGCAGCGCGCATCAAGTCGAGCGACGCCACGCCGTACCGCTCTGTTGTGGCGCGGTCACAGGCCTGCATCTCGGCTGCGGATAGAACTTGCATCGCCTCAATATTAGCGGATGCAGCAACCTGGTTTTTCGGAATGTGAAGTAATTACTTCACCGCCCCATCGCGGTCTCAATCAGCAGCCATACATTCAGCCCAGCAATCAGAGCCGCCACAAACCACGCCAGCCCTTGCAGCCAGCGCCCGTTTACAAATTCGCCCATCCGCTTGCGGCTTCCGGTAAACATCACCAGCGGCACCACCGCAAAACTCAACTGCAGCGACAGAATCACCTGGCTAAGGATCAGCAGTTTTTCCGTCCCCTGTTCGCCGTTAATGGCGACGACGATGATGGTGGGGATAATCGCCAGCGTTCTGGTAATCAAACGCCGCATCCACGGCGACACCTTCAGGTGGATGAATCCCTCCATCACCACCTGCCCGGCCAGCGTGCCGGTAATCGAGGAGTTCTGTCCGCTTGCCAGCAGCGCCACGGCAAAAAGCGTGCTTGCGCCCGCCGCGCCCAGCAGCGGACTCAACAGTTTGTAGGCGTCCTGAATGGCCGCAACCTCATAGTGCCCGCTGCGATAAAACACCGCCGCCGCCACAATCAGAATTGCCGCATTCACAAACAGCGCCACTGTCAGCGCCAGCGCCGAGTCCACGTTGGCCATGAAGATGGCTTCGCGCTTGCCCTCCGGCGTCCGCTTGTATTTCCGGCTCTGCACAATCGAGGAGTGGAGATAAAGATTGTGCGGCATCACCGTCGCGCCCAGCATTCCAATCGCGATGTACAGCATGTCGGGGTTGGTGACGATCGAGGCCGAGGGAATGAACAGAAAGTGCAGCACCGGCCAGTAATCCGGGCGCGAAAGAAACATCTGCACGCCGAACATCGCAATGATGGTCCCGATCAGCGCGATCACCAGCGCTTCAACATAACGGAACCCCCAGCGCTGCAACAGCAGAATCAGCAGCACATCGAGGCCCGTGATCAGCACGCCGTAAAGCAGCGGAATATGAAACAGCAGGTTCAGCGCAATCGCCGAGCCGATCACTTCCGCCAGGTCGCAGGCCGCAATCGCAATCTCCGCGCCCAGCCAGAGCACAAAGCTTACCCTGCGCCCATAGGCCTCGTGGCAAAGCTGCGCCAGGTCCCGATCTGTAGCCACGCCCAGCTTCAGGCTCAGGCTCTGCAACAGAACCGCAATCAGGTTCGACGCCATGATGACAAACAGCAGCGTGTACCCGAACCGGGAACCGCCCGCAATGTCGGTGGCCCAGTTGCCTGGGTCCATGTACCCCACAGAGATCAGAAATCCCGGCCCCAGAAATCCCAACAACCGCCGCCAGAAAATCGGCGAGCGAGAGATGCGCACGCTCGCATGCACCTCCGGCAAAGAGGGCTCAATGGGCTCAGCGAGAATTCTAGATTCTGCGGACATGGATGAGGTGGAGGGGCCGAGAGGGCTCCTCAACCCAAGTATGCCACGACTTGTTAATTATGGTTAATAAATTTTCTTATATTTAATTACAGTCAATTTTCCGGTCGCAGCCATACCGCCTCTGCCGCCGGTCTCCCCAGGATGCAGTTCCCCGTAGATAGCTCAATTAAAACGGTTTGGTCATAATTCTGACTCATGACTTTCAGGTTCTTGCCCGGCCCGACTCCCGCCTGATGAAGAAACAGCAGCAGCTTGGGATCGCGCTCCTGCAGGCTGGTCACGGTGTAACGTTTGCCCTCGGCAGCCTCTGAAAGCGGCACCTCGCCCCGCCGTTTTCGCTCTATGGGGTTCTCCGGAAGCACAGAATTTCCGTGCGGGCAGGCCCCGCCCTCGCCCAATTTTTCTCTGAGCTTGGTCTCGAAGGCCGGCGAAACCGCGTGCTCCAGCCGCTCCGCCTCTTCGTGAATTTCGTGCCACTCCATCCCGAAGATCTCACTCAGCATGCGCTCGATGAGGTGATGCCTCAGCGCGGTGCGATAAGCCATCTCCCGCCCTGCCGCGGTGAGACGCACAATGCCGTCTTCGCCCACTTCAACAAACCCGTCCCGCTTGAGCCGCTTCAGCGCCATGGTTACCGCCGGCGCCGACACTTCAAGCCAGTGCGCCAGCATGGCCGGGATGACCTGATGCCCCTCGGCCTCGGCCTCAAGAATCGCCTTCAGGTAGTTCTCTTTCGAGACGTAGATGGAATCTTTCATGGCTGTGCTCCATCCACTCTAAATTGTTTTCTACCCTTTGGACGCCGCACACTCGCCACAATCTATCGCCGCCGCCGGCAAATGCGTCAACGGGCGCTTCGTTGCGCACCTCCAACTCCGGCTGTAACAATTCAGTTACCAAGTGCGCGTCAGATGCAAACTCCCTCGATCGAAGCTGTGCGATGAAATGAAGATCTGCCCGCAGTGCGAGTCCGGTTATCCCGACAGCCTCACCCAATGCCCAATCCACGGCGGCCTGCTCAGTGAGATTCGCGATCTGCGCCCCGGTATGCTCATTCGTGGCAACTACCGGATCATTGAAAAGCTCGGCAAGGGCGGCATGGGCGCAGTCTACCTCGCGCAGCACACGCTCATGAACGAGCCGCGCGCCCTCAAGTTTCTGTCCCAGGATTTGAGCGAAGACGAGGAATTCACGCGGCGCTTTCTTCGCGAAGTACGCACACTCCGCAAGATCCGCAACCGCCATGTTGTCGACTGCGGCGATCCGGAACGCGCCGAAGACGGCTCCCTGTTTTTCTCAATGGAATATGTCAACGGGCCCAATCTGAGGACATTCCTCAAGGCCGCGCCCCGGCCCTTCGATGTGACGTTGGCGCTGGAGATAACCCGCGGCATTGCCGAAGGCCTGGGCGCAGCACACGCCAAGGGCATGGTCCATCGCGACATCAAGCCCGACAATATTCTGATGGCCAGCGATGGCACACACTGGATTCCGAAGATCGCCGACTTCGGCATCGTGGCCACCAAGGATAGCGGCCACCACACCCGCACCGGAAACATGCTGCTGACCATGGCCTTTGCCGCTCCCGAGCAGTGGAACGGTACTCGCGCCGTCGACCTCGATGGCCGAACCGATCTATACGCACTCGGTGGTCTGCTCTTCGATATGCTCACCGGCCAGCAAGTCTTCGAAGCGGAAAGTTACCACGAGTGGGCGCAGAAGCACATCAACACTCCGCCGCGCGCGCCCAGTTCTCTCCGGCCTGAATTGGCGAGATGGAAGGGCCTGGACGCGCTCGTGCTTCGGCTCCTTGCGAAGGACCGCAAGGACCGGCCACAAGGCGTGCCGGCGGTGCTTGCTTTGCTGGATACCATCGTCTACGACCCATCCATCCCGGTTGTCGCAGATTCGAATGCAGCGGTCACTCTCAATCAGCCGCCTGAATTGCACGAGCCTGCGCTGCAAGCCAGTCCTGTCGCAGGCCGTCAAGCAGCAATCCCTCCGCCCATAGCACCGAGCCCCACGCCCGTCGAGAATCGCAACAGAGACGCATCGCGCCAGCAAGTTTCCGCCGCCAACACCGATCCCATTGGCAAACTCACGACAGGCTTGTCGGGATGGGTATGGGTGCTCGCGGTCGTGATCCTGGCCGGCCTGGGATACTCCGCGCTTCGCTTCCGAGGAGACAAAGTAAAATTCGTCAGCCTGCAGAGCCAGTCTCAGCCTATTCTTTCCATCGCCTTCAGCGCCAACGGACAAACCCTCGCATCGGCCAGCCACGACAACACCATCCAATTTTGGGATGTGAATACCGGCAAGGCCTTGAATGCGGTGCCGGACCACGTGAGTGCTCTTGCCTTCAGCCCTCATGGCAACACTTTGGCAACGGCGGAGTGGGACCGGGACGTGAAGCAATGGGACGTGACCAGCGGACAGGTTCTGGACACCTTCGTTGGCCACACAGCGAGGGTCAACTGCGTGGCCTTCTCGCCGAATGGCCGCATCCTGGCCACGGGCAGCAGCGACAAAACCGTTCGGTTGTGGAATTTGCCCGCCGAAGAAGTATCCCGCATCCTAGTCGGCCACGGGGGGGATGTTAATTCGGTAGCCTTCTCGGCGGACGGCAGTATCCTTGCCTCCGGCAGCGCAGACGCGGCCATCAAGCTATGGGACGCGTCCTCTGGAAAACTCTTACGCACTTTGCAGGGCCACGCTCGCGCCGTCAATTCCGTGACTTTTTCGCCCGACGGCCGCACACTCGCATCGGGCAGCGACGATGCGACCATCATTCTCTGGGATACCAGAACAGGAAGAATCACTCGCACGCTCACCGGACATACAGGCCCGGTTCGCTCGGTAGCCTTCTCGCCCAACGGCAGTACGCTCGCATCGGGCAGCGACGACTCCACCGTGAAGCTGTGGCACGTCAGCGGCGCACTCGCGGCCTTCAGCACGCTGCAAGGCCAATCCGCCGCCATCAACGCCGTCGCGTTCAATCAGGACGGCAGCATCGTTGCATCAGGCAGCGCCGACGACAGCGTCCGCCTCTGGTACATGTCGACAATTCGCAACTAGGGATTCGCAATTAGGGATTTGCAACTAGGCAGTCGCAATCCGGGTGTAAGCCGGCAACGAATCCACTCAATTCTGATCCAAAAAACAGCGGCCCCCAACCTTTTGCATCAAGGCCGGGGGCTATAGCATTTTCGGAAGATGAATATCAAGCTTGCTCCGGCATGGCGACAAGCTGTTTGTAAGTGATGGTTTGTGTGCAGATGCAGGCGCGCAGCAGGCGAACCATCAAGTCCGGTT
>OBLW0100001337.1_pt1 | contig 21062 bp, 11 predicted proteins | sample 1520161 | NCBI WGS metagenome assembly OBLW01 (sample SAMEA3539309, study PRJEB22396) | soil metagenome | biome: tundra; feature: field; material: soil | place: USA | collected 2010-05 | depth 0.15 m | reverse complement strand
GCGAGGATGAACTGGTGCGGGATTCCGGCGGGGATTTCGATGACGTCGCCGGGGCCGACTTCCTGTTTTTGGCCACCTTTGATGCCAGAGCCCTGGATCTCGTTGGGTGCCGTAGGGGCGGGATCAATGACCTCTCCGCCCCAAACGATTGCGGCGGTTCCGGACTGAATAACCATGACATCGGCCTTGGTCTTGTGTAGCTCCGCACGGCCGTCCTTTTCGCGGTGGATGATCTCAAGCAGGTGGTTGCCGAAGTCCACTTTCTGCGTGATTCCGCCGGGCGGCATGCCTTTGGACCAGACAGTGATAGCGCTGCTTTGGGAAATGGCGGCGGTTGCGGGCAGGGCGATGGCAAGGGCGAGCAAGAAGGCCTTCATGGTGTTTGTATCTCCGGGGGGCGGGAAGGTGAGTTGCCTGCGGCGTCAACGGGAAAGACGCCACAGGCACGAGGGCGTCAAGCGGTAACGACGACGGCTTTCTTAATGAAGTCCGGGTCGATATCGACGCCGAAGCCGGGACCGCTGGGAACCTGAATGACTCCGTTGCTGTCGCTGCGAAGGCTCGAGGTGGGGCAATGGTACGGAAGTTCGTTGTTGAACTCCTTGAACTCATGGAAGGGTCCGGAGTTGGGAATAGAAGAGATGAAGTGCATCATGTAGACGTAGCCGAGTCCGGTTGAAGAGATGTGCGGGATGCACTGCTTGCCGAAGGCATTGGCCATTCGGGCGACCTGCACGCAACGCACCATGCCGCCGAAGTAGAACATATCCGGCTGGACGATGGAGAGAGCGCCGTTGGCGACGAGCCAGCGGAAGTTGTGGGTGCTGGGCTCCTGCTCCCCGCCGGCGATGGGTATTTCGAGGGCGTCGGCAACCTGTTTGGTTTCTTCGTACCAGTCGAACGGGACGGGCTCTTCGTAGAAGGCATACTTGTACTCCTGCATGAGCTTGCCGATGGGGATGGCCTGGGCGGCGGTGTAGGAACCGTTTGAGTCGGCGGAGATGATCATCTGATCGCCAAAGGTTTTGCGGACAAGTGGAATGAGCTTCTCGCTTCGGCCGGGAGGGGTTTCAACGTGGCTCATGCGGCCGCCTACTTTGAACTTGATGGCTTTGGCGTTGGAGATGGCTACGTCGCGCTTGAGGTGTTCGATTGTTTCTTTGGCGGTAATGTCGCGCTCGCCGTTGGCCTGGTAGACGGAGATGCTGGGATTATGGATTTTATCGCTGATGAGCAGGCCAATGGAACGATTGGACATTTTGCCGAACATATCGAGGATGGCAAACTCAATGGTGGCAATGGGGACCCAGATGGCGAGGCCCTGCGCTTTGTAGTTGCTCTCGTAGACGGTAGCGGCGAGAATCAACTGCTCGATGTCGCGCGCATCCTTGCCGATAAAGTAGGGAGCGATGCGCTTTACGAACATAGGGTAAAGGGCCGCCATTTGCTGCGCATTCGAGACGGAGATGCCTTCGTGTCCGTCGGTGGAGCGAACGCGGCAGAGGTATTCCTTTTTGTTGCGAAGCAGTTCAATGCTCTGAATGATGACGGGATCGGGGAAGAGTTCGCGCTTGAAAACAGGTTCTTTGAGAATGGCATCGAGCTTGGCGAAGCGCTCCTGGAGCGTACCGGGGAGTCCGTGCCGGGGGGCGTTGAGAAATTGTGCACGCGCCTGGAAGGGAAGAGCGGCTGCTGCTGCGCCGCCGGCAAGAGCGGTGGCGATGAAATTGCGGCGGTTCGTTTGCATTATGTAATCTCCTAATTGAGGGCTTTTCGTCTGATGATCTAGTCTGCCAACTTCCACTTTGACTTACGAGAAGCCCGGCACGTACCTGCGACCAACCAAACCAATATAGTCGAAACTCTTGAGGGGCGCGACGAGATGGGAATTGGAGTCGAATGTCTGGCGATTGATGTCTGCCATAATTCGCGGCTACTTTGGGGGCGGCGGAAAGCTACGGAGCGCCAGGAGGATTGACGCTTCGAGGTGAAAATCGTACTCTGCAATATAACAGCTCCTGAATTCACGCCCTGGAAAACGGCAACAAGACCCACACTAACCCGCAGGGCGGGAACGCGTAAGTGTCAAGACTGCTTGGCCTGCAGTTTGAAGCGAGAACCCAGTTATCAACGCCAGGACACGATCCCCCGTGCTCTGGACGCATCGTCCCGTTTTCGTTGACAACCAACTGCTCTGAACTGAACATGGGGTATGTGAATCAAGTAATGGCGTGTTGCCCTTAAGAAAGGATTGAACCTGCTCAATGGCAAATAAACCCAAAGGTGCGGACAGCGTGCGAGTGCCCACCAAAAACAAGCACTTGATCCGCTGGGTGGAGAAGATGGCAGAGCTGACCCAGCCGGCAGCTGTTCGCTGGGTGGACGGCAGCCAAGAGGAGTACGACAAGCTTTGCAGCGAGATGGTCGCCTCGGGTACTTTCACACGATTGAATGAGAAGCTGTGGCCGGGAAGCTTTTACGCTCGCTCGGATCCGCGGGATGTTGCTCGAGTGGAAGAACGCACTTTCATCTGCTCGCTTTCAAAAGACAATGCCGGACCGACTAACAACTGGGAAGAGCCGTATGCGATGCGGCGCAAGCTGAAGGGGCTTTTCCGCGGCTGCATGCACGGGCGGACGATGTATGTGCTGGCCTTCAGCATGGGGCCGATTGGATCTCCGATGTCACAGATCGGCGTGCAGCTGACCGACTCTCCATACGTTGTGGTGAGTATGCGCATCATGGCGCGCATCGGATTGCCGGTGCTGGCCGAGATCGACAAGGATGAGAAGCGCGTGGTGCCTTGCATGCACACTGTGGGCGCTCCCCTTGCGCCAGGCCAGAAGGATGTGCCGTGGCCCTGCAACGACGAGAAGTACATCGTGCATTTTCCTGAGACGCGCGAGATATGGAGTTATGGTTCGGGCTACGGCGGCAATGCGCTCCTGGGCAAGAAGTGCTTCGCACTGCGCATTGCGTCGAATATCGCGCGCGACGAGGGTTGGATGGCCGAGCACATGCTGATTCTCGGAGTCGAATCACCACAGGGTGAGAAGACTTATGTTGCGGCGGCTTTTCCCTCGTCCTGTGGCAAGACGAACTTTGCGATGATGGTTCCGCCAAAAGGTTTCGAAGGTTGGAAGGTGTGGACGGTTGGAGACGACATTGCCTGGATCAAGCCCGATGCAAAGGGCCAACTGAGAGCGATCAATCCTGAGGCCGGGTTCTTCGGTGTCGCAGCAGGCACAGGCGCAAAGACGAATCCTAATGCAATTGCGATGGTACGCAAGAACACGATCTTCACCAATGTGGCGCTAACACCCGAAGGCGGCGTGTGGTGGGAAGGCATGACGGACGATCCGCCCAATGAGTGCATGGACTGGCGCGGCGATCGCTGGACTCCAGAGATCGGCAGAGACACCGGGAAGCCGGCGGCGCACCCGAATGGCCGCTTCACTGTTCCGGCCTCGCAGTGTCCGTCGATGGATGCTGCATGGGAAGACCCTTCGGGCGTGCCGATCAGTGCGATCATCTTCGGTGGCCGGCGCTCGACAACGATGCCGCTTGTGTACCAAGCATTTAACTGGAGTGCGGGCGTCTACGTTGGCGCGACGATGGGCTCAGAGACCACGGCAGCTGCGGCTGGGGCCGTCGGCAAAGTTCGGCGCGACCCGATGGCCATGCTGCCGTTTTGCGGTTATCACATGGGCGACTACTTCCGGCACTGGATCAAAATGCAGCGCGCACTGAGTTCCACGCCGCGCATCTTCCATGTGAACTGGTTCCGCAAAGACGGAAACGGGAAGTTTCTCTGGCCCGGCTTCAGCGAGAACATGCGCGTGCTCAAGTGGATTCTCGACCGTGCACATGGACGCGCCCAGGGCAAGGAAACACCGATTGGGTGGACTCCTTACTACGAAGACATCGAATGGGCAGGGCTCAACTTTGCGCACGAAAAATTCGACCGGTTGCAGGAAGTGGAAGGCACTGCATGGCGAAGCGAATTGATGGGACATGAGGAGCTATTTATAGATCTGCACGACCATCTGCCGCCTGAGATGGTGTACGAACGCGAGCTTCTCATTTGTCGCTTATAAGCATTCGAGTCAAAGCCTGAGCCCGACCAGTGGTCGGGCTCAGGCTTTGATGCTCATGTTTTGCTGACTCAGGTAGTTGGTTTAGCCCAAACTTCGCGTAGCGTATCCCCGGCGGCTGAGAGATTTGCAAGCCACATCTCAACGTACTCACGAGACAACACAACTCCATCCGCGCCCGCGCCAATGGCTGCCCTCACAGCCTGGCGCACATCATCGGGTTTGGTGCGCTTGTCTGTGAGCGCTGTGGGCACATCTATGTCGATTCCCGGATAAATCTTGACTGTTCCCTGAACTCCTTCAACTGCACGTTTCGTCTCTCGCGCGACGTAATCGGCGGTGAGGCCAGAGAGGTGCAATTGGTCGTATGGACCCTCCTTGTAGTTCATGATCTTGTAGAAGAAGGGAAGAAACTCTTCGGGGGTAGCGTCATGAAAGACAGTTTGGCTGAGGCGATCAAGATAACCGGCAAGACGGGGACCAGCGGCGTTGTTATAAGTGGCTAGCTTGAGGAAGTCAGCGTAGTTTCTGGTTTTCGAATAATCTTCTTCCGCCCGATAGAAGGGACTGAACGTCATGTTTTGCATGATGTGGAATCCGAATGGTTTTTCGGGAGCTATCGCTTTTCCAGTTCCATACAATTCCGCTCGGGTCTCCTGGTAGCTGTCGGTCCAAAGTGTTTCCCAGCTCAGTATTTCAGGATATTGCAGCAGCAGTCTCCAGAAAGAAACAAAGTAGCCATCGGCCGGCCGGTGATCCTGCGCCGCCGCGGTGAAGAGCTGATCGAGATGACGATATCCAGTCTTTGCCCGCTCCACTGAGATATCCCGATCGCGGGCCTTCGCCTGGCAATAGCGGCAGAAACAGGAGATTCCTTTTGTGCTCCATCCTCCGCCAATCATGTTCTGGAGCGGACCCATGCGCTCACAACCCCAGGCCAAACCATCTATTTCGCTGGAATAGCCGCTCAACTGACTCTCGACTTTGCCGGTGAGAAATGCCCGATACTCGGGATGGTTGAAGCAGGCGCTGGTTGTTCGACGCTCGTACACATCAATCTCCGCCACCTCGACGGCGTTTGGCATGCTGACCATCATGAGGGGGAAGGCGTTGTTGTAATCCCATGCGAAGAAGTCCATTCCACGGGCTTTTGCTTTCGGAGCGACCTCTGTGATGACGTTGAACTTTCCATAGTCCGGCGAGCGGAAATCCTTCAGGATTGTGTTCTGGAAATACTTCGGATCGTAGTCATAGTAGGCGCCGCCAACGAACTTTTCGTTGGGATCGCCAGAAATTCCGTGATCGGGCAGAACAGGCAAGCTGCCTTTTCTCAGACGCTCGCCTTCGTATTGGAACGTGTAGGCCCAAACCGTGTTGACATTGCCCTTTTCCTGTATGGTGTCGAGCAATTTATCAATGCCCTCATCGAGCCAGGCATACGGCTTTACCTGAATGGCAACATAATTCTTGCGGTTCTTCACCGCGCTCCTGTTCGCGGGAGGTGCGGCCTTCGCCTTTGTTTGCGGGTGCGCAGCCTGAGTTAAGAGCGCAACGCCTGCGGAAGCAAGCCGAAGAAAGGTTCTACGATCCAGGAACGATTTCATAATGAAAACCTCAATGATGGGTTGTATTGAGTTTGACTACAAGTTCGCTCAGGTTGTTGAATGCGCGAATACGCTGCGCAACTCGTCTCCGGCGGCAGAGAGATTTGCCAACCACATTTCCTCGTACCTTGTAGACAAGACAACGCCATTGGCGCCCGCGCCGAATGCACCACGTATTGCCTGGCGCACGTCATCGGGTTTGGTGCGATGATCTGTTGATTTGGTTGGCACATCGATATCGATTCCGGGATAGATCATCACTTCTCCCCGTGATCCGGCAATGGCACGCTTGGTTTCGCGCGCAACGTAGTCAGCCGAGAGGCCGGCGAGATGGAGTTGATCGTAAGGGGCTTCCTGGTAATTCATGATTTTGTAGTAGAAGGGTAGAAAGTCTTCGGGAGATGCATCGTGGAAGATGGTCGCGCTGAGGCGATCGAGGAAGGCCGCCATGCGCGGGCCTCCAGAGTTGTTGTAGCTGGCCAGTTTCAGAAAGTCGGAATACCTCGCGGTTTCTGAAAAGTCCTCTTCCGCTCGATAGAACGGGCTGAACGTCATGTTCTGTTGAATGTGGAATCCGAATGGCTTCTCCGGAGCAAGGGCCTTTCCTGTTCCATACAGTTCCGATCGGACCTCGTGGTAGCTGTCGGTCCAGAGCGTCTCCCAGCTCAGGATTTCAGGATACTGAAGCAACAGCCGCCAGAAGGCGACGAAGTAGCCATCCGCGGGCCGCTGATCGTGAGCCGCGGCAGTGAACAACTGGTCGAGTTTTCGGTATCCTGTTTTGGCCCGCTCCACTGAAACACCGCGGTCGCGCGCCTTCTGCTGGCAGTAGCGGCAGAAGCAGGAGATTCCTTTCGTGCTCCATCCGCCGCCGATCATGTTGTGGATCGGCCCCATCCGTTCGCAGCCCCAGGCAAGGCCATCGACCAGGTTGGCATACCCGCTCAACTGACTCTCAATTTTCCCAGTCAGGAATGCTCGATAGTCAGGGTTGTTGAAGCAGGGGCTGGTTGTTGGCCGCCCGTATACGTCGATCTCTGCGACCGCGGCAAAGTTGGGAATGTTGGGCGCCATGATTGCGGTGTTGTTGTAATCCCAGGCGAAAAAGTCCATGCCCCGCGCCTTGGCTTTGGGCGCGACCTCGGCGATCACGTTGAACTTTCCAAAGTCCCTGGAGCGGAAATCCTTGAGGACGGTGCCTTGGAAGTATTTTGGGTCGTAGTCGTAAAAGGCTCCGCCGATGAGCGGGCCGCCGGAAACACCGTGATCCGGCAATATGGCCTCGCCACTCTTGTTCAGCCGGGTTTCCTCGTAGTCGAATGTGTAGGCAAAGATGGTGTTGACGTTGCCCTTCTGCTGCAGGTTGTCCAGGACTTGATCGACGCCTTCATCGACCCAACTGAAAGGCTTGACCTGAAGGGCGACGAAGTTCTTCCTATTCCTTACGCCACTTTTGTTGACTGGCGGCGCAACTGCAGGCTTAGACTGTGGGTGCGCCGCCTGGGTTAGGAACGCTGCACTTGCGGAACAAAGACGGAGGAAATCTCTGCGATCGAAGAGCGAAGACATGTAGAAGCCTCAAGGGGTTGGGTAGTCGTTATCCGGGAGAATAAGAGAACGCGACACATCCTAAGCTGATTGTCAGACCATTGTCAAGAACTGGCAAGTGAGGCGGGGGGCAGGTGCGCTTGATTGCTTCCATTACGCCGAAATGTCAGATTGGTGTGGTCGTTACGCCGCTGACCGCGTTAGCATTGGCTACATTAACTTGGGAAATGCTATGAGCAGCTTTCGCGATTTTCGGGCCGTTATGCTGGCATTCGCTGCCTTTGGAACCGCAGCAGGAGCAGCGTCAAACGCGACTCGTCCCGCTGCATTGGCTCAGTACCATCAATGGCGGAGACAGATCAGGCAGGCGCTCTTTATTGATGATCCGCTTCCCGCGCTCGCGCCGAAGAGCTTTGGCACATTCTCGCCCGCTGAGGGCGTTGTTGCCGAGCGCGTGACTTTTGGCACCAGCTACGGCATGCGCGTTCCGGCCATTGTTTACCTTCCTTCGAAGAGAACAGCGCGCATGCCCGGACTGGTGATTGTGAACGGGCATAGCGGCGACAAAACATCCTGGTACGCGTTCTATTCCGGCATTTTGTACGCTCGTGCGGGGGCGGTGGTTGTTACATACGATCCGATTGGCGAGGACGAGCGGAATAGCGACCGTAAATCCGAGACAAACACGCACGATACTGAGGTACCCGGACAGCAAATGCCCGCGCGCATGGGCGGACAGATGGTTACCGACATCATGCAGGCGGTCAGCTACCTCTCTGGGCGTGGCGATGTTGATCCCAGGCGGATCGGGGTCGCGGCTTACTCGATGGGATCGTTTCATGCCGCTATTGCGGGCGCGCTCGACGATCGTATTCACGCATTGGTCCTCTCTGGCGGCGGCAATATTGACAGGCCGGGCGACTATTGGGACCTAAGTCCCAAGGTCATGTGCCAGAGCGGTCCTTCAAAGGCGTTGGACTTTCTTCCGGACAGAGGCGCTATCCTTTATGCGCTCAACCAGCTTCGCGGCCCGACGTTCATCATCAACGGCACAAAGGATCAGGTGATCGTTTCCGTGCACGCTGAAGAGCCGTTCTTTGAAAAGCTCAAGGCGCGCACGGAGGCTATCAGTGGAAAGTCTGAGGGAATCTTTGAAACATATTGGATTCCGGGGGCCGGGCACCGGCCGAACTTCGTAACTCGCCCCGCGGCACTATGGCTTCAGCGTCAACTCAGTTTTCCAAATTGGACTGAAGCCAAAATAGAGTCGATGGACGAAGTGCATATCAGCGAGTGGTCCTCAAAAACTGGAGCGCATATTGTGGAGAAGTTTCACACGGAACTTTCCGAGGGAGGAGTCCGTGCGCTCACTACCGACGTGCCGAATGTGCCTCGGGAGAAGTTACAGGCTGTTCCAAACGACGAATGGCAAAAGGACAAAGACAATTTCATTTGGGAACCGTGGGTAACAAGGGCTCATGCGGTGTCACAATAATGCACCAGACCTGCGAGAGTAGTTATAGAGGGGAGTAACATGCGCATCACAGAAATTCGTGAAGTAACTGTCCCAATTGCATCCGCGATTGCGAACGCATATATCGATTTTTCAAAGATGACCCTGTCACTGGTTGCTGTGGTTACGGATGTTGTGCGTGACGGCAGAACCGTAATTGGCTATGGGTTCAACTCGAATGGGCGCTACGGTCAGGGCGGCTTGATCAGGGAGCGTTTCGCTCCACGCGTGCATGAGGCCGATCCCACGACGATGCTGAATGATGCGCAGGACAATATCGATCCAGATCGCGTTTGGCGAACGCTGATGCGCAATGAGAAGCCCGGTGGACATGGCGAACGCTCCGTAGCCGTCGGAACAATTGACATGGCCGTATGGGATGCAGTGGCAAAGATCGCGCGCAAACCGCTGTTTCGTCTTCTTGCGGAGAGCCGGGGATTGCAGGCAGACCCTCGCGTGTTTGTGTATGCGGCCGGAGGATACTACTATCCCGGCAAGAATCTCAATGCTTTGCGCACGGAGATGCGGTCGTATCTCGACCGGGGATACACGGTCGTAAAGATGAAGATTGGCGGGGCGGATATTGCGGAGGATCGCTGGCGCATTGAGGCAGTGCTTGCTGAAATCAAAAAGGACGCGCAACTTGCCGTGGATGCGAATGGACGGTTCGATCTGGAGACGGCGATTGCGTACGCGAGAATGCTGAAGGACTATCCGCTGTTCTGGTATGAAGAGGCGGGGGATCCGCTCGACTATGCGTTGCAGGCAGCTTTGGCTGATTACTACGATGGCCCAATGGCCACAGGTGAAAACCTCTTCAGCCACCAGGATGCGCGCAATCTGCTTCGCTATGGCGGAATGCGGCCTGACCGCGATTGGCTGCAATTCGATTGCGCGCTGTCGTATGGGCTTTGCGAGTACCTGAGGACGCTGGAAGTTGTGAAGGCTGCCGGCTGGTCGCCGCGCCGTTGCATCCCGCATGGCGGACATCAGATGTCACTGAATATTGCTGCGGGCCTTGGACTTGGCGGCAATGAGAGTTATCCCGATCTCTTCCAGCCTTTCGGCGGATTTCCGGATGGCGTGAAGGTGGAAAACGGCCACGTTACCATGCCAGAGATTCCGGGCATCGGGTTTGAGGGGAAGTCCGATCTGATTCGAGTGATGCGGAACCTGGCGGAGTAACGATGACGGTTGGAAGTACCGAAAAGCTGAGTTCCACACCTCGCCGCCGCTCGTGGCTTGGCCCTCTCTGGGTTCAGGTACTTGTCGGGATTCTGCTTGGCATTGTCGTTGGGGTTGTGTTTCCTCACGGTGCCGTGGCGCTCAAGCCGTTGGGTGATGGATTCATCAAGCTGATCCGGATGACTCTAGCTCCGATCATCTTTGCGACCGTTGTGGTTGGAATTGCGCGCATGGGCGATCTCAAGGAGGTGGGACGCGTAGGCGCGAAGGCACTTATCTACTTTGAAGTGGTTTCGACGCTGGCCCTGATTATTGGCCTGATTGCGGTAGATGTGCTGCAGCCGGGCAAGGGGATGAATATCAATGCTGCCGCACTCGACGCTACAGCTATTTCGAGTTATACGACGGGCGCTCGGCAAACTGGATTTGTGTCGTTCATTTTGGGGATCATTCCATCAAGCGTGGGCGAACCATTTGTTAATGGCAACATTCTGCAAATTATCCTGCTGGGAGTTTTGTTTGGGCTGGCGTTGGCGCAGTTTCGAGACAAGGCGCTTCCCTTGGTGGACATGTTGGATCTGCTGCTACAGGGCATGTTCGGAATCGTCAAGTTCGTGATGTACCTGGCGCCTCTAGCGGCCTTCGGTGCAATGGCTTATACCGTCGGGCAGTATGGCGTGGCGAGCCTAGTCCAGCTTGCGCAATTTACCGCGGAGCTTTGGATCGTATCGATCCTGTTCGTCATCGTTGTGCTTGGAGTGAACGCGCGGCTCTGTGGATTCAGCTTGTTCGCGCTTATGCGCTACCTTCGCGAGGAGATTCTGATCACCGCTGGAACGGCATCGTCTGAAGCAGTCCTGGCCCCTGTGATGTTGAAGCTGGAGCAGCTTGGCTGTGAAGAGGCGATCGTCGGCATGGTGGTGCCCGCGGGCTATACATTTAACGCCACTGGTACGGCAATCTACCTGAGCATGGGTGCGATCTTCATCGCGCAGGCAACGAACACCCATCTGAGCCTGCGCGAACAGATCGTGATCCTTGTGGTGTTGATGCTTACGTCCAAGGGATCGGCCGGAGTTGCCGGTGCGGGGTTTGTAACATTGGCTGCGACGCTCGCTGCCATGCATACAATTCCGGTAGCAGGTCTGGTGCTGCTTCTCGGCGTTGAACGCATTACGAACGTTGCCCGCGCTGTTGTGAACGTAATCGGCAGCGCCGTCGCGACCATCGTCGTCGCGAAGTGGGAAGGCACGTTCGATCAGGAAAAGGCAAGGCGGGAGGGCCGGCTGTAATCAGCACCTCCCGATTGGCCTACGTTGCCGACGGAGGGTATAGCGCCCGCAGTGTTTCTCCGGCTGCGGAGAGATTGGCGATCCACATTTCTACGTAATCGCGCGATAGCACGACACCATCGGCACCCGCGCCGATAGCGGCCCGAATGGAATGCCGCACATCGTCCGGATGGGTGCGCTTCTCCGTTTCCTTGCCGGCTGAGATGAGCGTAGGCACGTCGATGTCGATGCCGGGATAGATCTTTACATGTCCGTCGACACCGGTAACTGCGCGCTTGGTCTCGCGTGCGACATAGTCCGCAGAGAGGCCGGTTGCGGCCACCTCATCGTACGGGGCTTCCTTGTAATCCATGATCTTGTAATAGAAATCCTGGAAGTCCTTGGGCTCGGCGTCGTGGAAGATGGTGTGGCCCAGTTGGCGCATGTACTCAGCCATACGCGGACCGGCAGCATTGTTATAGGTCGCGGGCTTGAGGAAATCCGCGAAGTCTCTTCTCTTCACGTAGTCTTCCTCGGCCCGATAGAACGGGCTGAAGGTCATGCTTTGCATGAGGTGAAATCCGAATGGCTTCTCCGGCGCAATTGCTTTGCAGGTTCCATACAGCTGCGCCTGGACTTCCTGGAAGCTGTCGGTCCAGAGCGACTCCCAACTGAGGATTTCGGGATACTTGAGCAACAGTCTCCAGAAGGTGACGAAGTAGCCATCGACTGGCCGTTTATCCTGGGCAGCGGCATGGTAAAGCTGCACGAGCTCATGGTACCCCGCCTGCGCTCGCTCGACAGAGATGCCGCGCTCGCGTGCCTTCGCACGACAGAACTGGCAGAAGCAACTGACGTTGCCACCTCTGCCCATCACGTTTTCAAACGGGCCCATGCGCTCTGAGCCCCACGCGTAACCGTCGACGAGGCTGGAATAGCCGCTGAGTACGCTCTCAACTTTGCCGGTTAGCCAGGCTTGATAGTCAGGATTGTTGAAGCAGGGGCCCGCTGTTCTGCGCCCATACAAATCAATCTCGGTAATCTCGGCGAAGCCAGGTATGGTGCGGAGCAGTGTGGGGCTGGAGTTGTTCAACTCCCAGGCAAAGAAATCCATGCCGCGCGCCTTGGCCTTGGGCGCTACGTCTGCGATCAAGTTGAACTTGCCGTAATCGCGCACGCGGAATTCCTTCAGCGTCGTGTTCTGGAAATATTTTGGATCGTAGTCATAGAACACCCCTCCCACAACTGAGTCGCCGGATACTCCGTGATCGGGCAGCATAATGGGGCCGCCCTTCTTCAGGCGCGTTTCTCCATAACCGAAGGTGTAGGCCCAGATGGTGTTGACGTCGCCTTTCTGCTGCATGTTGTCGAGCACCTGGTCGATGCCTTCATCGACCCATGCATACGATCGGGTTTGAATGCCAACGAAGTTCTTTCTGTTTTTAACAGCACCGCGGCTGACCGGAGGGACTGGTTTTGCCTGTGGATGCGCCGCTGGAGCAAGAAACGCCGCACATGCTGAACAAAGACGGATAAATGCTCTGCGATCGAGTATCGAACTCATGGAAAACCTCCAGGGATTTTGCAATAGGGATTCTGTGTGCCTTTAAAGCCCTTATGCGATTGGTGTGCAGCGATGAATGGCTAAGACCCGCATCGGCATTTCTATACCGAAGACTCATTTATCGTCAAGGACGGCGTTTTGGTTTCCGCGCTCAAGCGAAAAGGGCAGACGCGTTGGCCTCTGCCCTGTGAAAGCGAATTCTCTCTTTGAAACTGACGTTTTAGAGGTACGGTTATTTTGCTTCGGGGACAGACAGGGACGCGGAGTCGGAATCGTTAGTAACCTCCGCTTGCTGCATCAGGCTGTATCCATCGCGAGTGCGAATACGAAGCTTTTCGAGATTCTTGCCGACGAGGCGCACTTTGATGGAGCGCCAGCCGCGATTGGGGTTGGCTTGCGGGTAGTAACTCAGCGTGTATAGGTGCGCAAGGTCATCCTTGATGGACGCGAAGGCGTCTTTTTCCTGGCGCCAATTTCGGGCAAAGTAGGCCTTGCCGCCTGTCGCCTTGCTCATGCGCTCGAAGGCGGCGGAGGAGACCGGCTCCGACTCAGCCTGGTGGGTGCTGACGATATATATGATGGTTCCCGTTGACTGAGCCAGTTCTGCCACATCCTCCGGAGGGACCGAGCTGGCGTTGTCGGGGCCATTAGAGAAGACCACGATGGCCTTTCGTCCCTGGAGCGGCGCGGCATCCTTGACCGTCAACAAGAGGGAGTTATAGAGCGCGGCATCGTCTCCGGCGACGGTGCTGCGCACGCCAGTGACGACGCGAAAACGGTCGGTGGTGAGCGCGGCGGCGCGGGAGAGATCGCGGCTGTAGGAATAGAACGCAATCTTGTTGGCATCGGGCATGGCGCGCACAAAATCAGCGATGGCGTCCTGTGCGAAGACAAAACTGCGGTACATGTAGTTGCTGGTGTCGAAGAGGACAAATACATTAGCCCCGGTCAGCCCTGGGACTTTGACGCCAGCCAACGAATGGACTGGTGAGGGCGGATCCGGTCGGGGTGCATTCGCGGTGCCTTGCGCCTCGACCGGCTTGCCCGCGGGGGGGAGCGCACCGAGTTCGCGGGCGGTTTCATCACCTTCCTCAAAGGTGGCGAGCTTTTCCGGAATATTGTCTTCAGTGATGGCAAAGTCTTCCGGTCGAAGGTCGGAGATATAGTTTCCTTTGCTGTCTGTGACAGCAACGTTGAGCTGCACAAGGACGACATTTACGCGAAAGCGTGATGTCTCGTCCTGTGCCGAGGGGCGCGGCACAGCAGCCATCAGGAGAATGAGGCCCGTGCATACACCGAGGCGGGCGTAAGTTCTGTTTGACCGAATCATCGCGTTTGTTCCTCGCTTGCGCTGCGTTCCCGCAGAATCTCCCGAATCGCCAAATCCGATTCTGGTTAGCTCAAAGCCGCCGCCCCAAGTTGGATGCGCCGACTTAGGATTGCGGCTTCATAGTCAAGTCATTACGACTTGTCCGTGAAGCCGCACCTGGTGAAAAAGCCACTTAGCGGTCGGGGTCTCCAGCCGCAGGAGTTGGAAAACTGGCGACTTGCCCAGCCACTGTGCCTGCACCTTGCCCAGTCGTGGTGCCTTTGCCGTGTCCCGTTATTGTGCCTGCGCCATGTACGGTAATCCTGCCTTCCCGGAATTGATCTCCGGTTTTCTCCATGGCGCGCAATAATGCTGGCCAGTCGTCGATGGTTGTGGCGAAGATGTTCGCGATCATGCTTCTCGTCAGATCGGGAACCAGGACGTTGAGCATGGCCGGAGAATACCCGGTTTCATCGGCGAGGCGCGCCCAATAGAGGTTGCTGGATTCCCAGGATTCACCAAAGAGCCGGCCATCAAAAGCGCCGGAGACTGGGAAAATCCCGGAGTTCAAAAGAGTACAGGTATCACTCTGCCCCAAGGCGAGATGCGGCAATCCAAAGTCTTTCGAAAGACGCTCCATGCTGGCATGGGAGTGATTTTTGCGGGCGAGCTCATCCAATTCGCGGCCCGCATTTCCCCAGTGAGCCTCTGCGGGGAACGTGCTGCGAAATTCGGCGGCGAGAAAGAAAGTGTCTGCCGGCATCATTTGCGGAAGTAGCTTATTGGCGGTATCGGGCTGCTCCAGGGCCTGTGCAGTCATGTCCAAACGCGCCGGCGTCATCCGATCAGAGAGGATGCTCAATACTTTATCTCTGAGTTGCGGATCCGAAGCCGAAGCGATCAGGAGCTCTTCACCGGTTCGTTGATAAAGGGCAGCCGCGTGCAATTCGTCCTGTCCGATATCCCACCAGCGCGGCAGGACTGCGCCGACGAGAAGCTCTGGGACAACCTCTTTCCAGATCAAAGCCTGGATGTTTGCCGGGGCAATGAAATCCTGCTCGATCGAAGCCAGAGCATAAGGTAAATCGGCGAGTGATCCTAGCAGATAGGCGCCGCCTCCAGCAGTAACGCCGACGCCGACCAGTTCGGGAGTGCTCCACACATGCTCGATGCCCTGCACCGACGACGCAGTGAAGTCGTGGGAGCGGACGAAAAGCGGATTGTTGTGAAGAACCTGCGCGCCCGGGGGCTCATAGTAGGCATAATTCAGGCCAACCAACGTGTCCCGGAGGAAGGGGGTGAGTCGGCCGCGCGCGTCTTCCAGTTGGGCCGGCGTGCTTTGCGAACGAATGATCTTGGTGAGATCGGTTCGTACCTGCAATTCCGCGTGGCGGCTGGAGTAAACGATTGGAGCCCAGGCCGACTTTTCGCTTCCCGTGAAGATGGGGCGAGGCATCTCGAACTCTCGGAGATCGGCGGCAAGGAGTACCATGGTGTCGCCGACCTGCGCTCCGTGTGCCATGTCCTCCAAGCCATCGAAGAGGCCAAGGAGGGAGTCGAGGGAAACCAGGCGCTGGTCATCCATAACGGCGCGGATTCTGCGCACCAGTTCCTGGTGCGCGCGGCGACCGTCCGGATTGTTTTGAGTTGGACCGGCGAGCATATCGATGAGCTCGTTCTGAGTAGGATGCGCGTTGCCGCCGGCTGCAACCAGAGTTGACTCGAGCGAGGTACGGGCCGCGGAAAAAAGCTGAACTGACGTGGAGAATGAGGAGTAGGGCTGAACCGCGCCCTGCCACGATGCATTGAGGTTACGTGCAGGAATCTGTCCCTGGCGCGCGAGGATCTGCCAAAGCCCGATTTCGGCCTGAAACGCACCGAGCGCGTTGGAGCGCAGAGTGGGGTTTGAGGTCTTGTTGATTCGATCAGCCGTTTCGAGAAAATGAGTGATCGATGCATCGTCCAAGGTTGGGAATTCAGCGAAGACTGGGTACCAGCTGCTGAACTCGGGGAACCTGTCGGCGAGCAGGCGCACAGCTGCTTCAGACAACTTACTATCCGCGGGCCTGCCGCGGTCGATTGCGGTCAGCATGAGATAAATCTGCAGCGGGTTGACGCCGGAATCAGAAAGGGATGAGGCTACCAATGCATCGAGCAACTGCTCTGTGCTATCCCATGCACGGGTGTTTGATCCCGAATTGCGCTTGCTGTTTGAATCGGGCTTGCGGGCCAGGGTGTCCCGCCATATTTGAAGGTTCCCTGGAACCTGGGGCTGGCCGTCCGGCTGCCATTGCAAGCGAGTGAAGAGAACCAGGAGCCCGGCGTTTCTTGGGAAGATGCTTTCTGACGCGCTGGTGCGAGAGTCGTGGGCGCCGCTCGTCCGGTAGGCCTCGTAGAGGTGGTTGAGGCGAGAACCTTCAACGAAGTGGGCTTGCTGAGCCTGGTCGATGCGCGACATGGCGTCAAAATAAGCCGCCAGCCAGCCGCGATCCTTGGCAAGGAGATGAATGACAAACTCTCCCGACGACTGGGGACTGGCTCCAACGAGATCCTTCCAGGCCTGCTCTTTGCCTGGTCCGCCAGGCACAGCTACCTGACCGTTGCGAATGGTGATCCAGCCACCATAGAAATCAAGCAAAGCGGCATAGGGAAGTAGCCTCTTAAGACCGGGCGAACGCATCAAGACGATCCTTGTTTGCCGATCGCTCTTGGCCAGAGCCGAATAGAGGCGGTCCACACTCCGGTCGTGCAGGAGTATGTCGAGCAGGTCTTTCCCAGCATTCTTCTTGTTCCCTGCGCTAAGTGCAGTCCACGCTTTTTCAGAGAACAGGACGGGAACAGGGGTACCGGGAAACCCATAGCTGAAGGGGGTGCCCTTCTGGAGGGCCTCCTCAAGCGCGGTGATGGGGAAGCCCGAATCGATGGTAAGGAAAGCACGCTCCGCATCGGCAGTGACGAGGGCAGCACCGCCGGGACCGCAACTCTTCTGAAACTGGTAACCAAGAACCTGAATGAGCCGCGTTGCATCGTCGCAGCCCGCAACGCGGATTGTGCCGTCAGCCCCAGCCAGGGCCTGAAGTTCCCTGGCCAAATGCACATAACGATCAATCAGGATAAGGTACTCGGTTGGCTTGTCATTCTCGTAGCCGGAGATAGACACATTGCGCGCCAGCAATGGGAGCACTTCAGCGGGAGAGGCCTCCTGACTAATTCCGGCCATTCGAAGGAAGGGTCGCAGGGGACCAGGAATGACGACCGTTTCGCCCGGCTGGGACGAGGAAGCCTCAGTAGCAGCTTCTTGCTGCGAAGCGAGCATGGAATTGCCTGCTTCGGACGCTTTGCCGGCGCTCACGGCGGAACAGGTCTCGAGGCACAGCAGGCCTGCTGCAAAAACGGCGAGAGAACGAAGAGGAAGGTTCATTGCGGAAACCCCTTCTGATCTGCTTCAGTTCAACCTGAACTCATGAATGAACTAGCAAGATACCCGTATGACAGCACAGCCAGTCGGGAGATCATTGGGAAGCCACAGATGGCCTGCGCTTATACCGATATCGCCTGACCCCGAATTTTTCAGACAAGTGAACATCGTTGGAGCACCTGACTGGCCAGATTCTTTGGGGATGGTTCGGGAAGCTTTGGGTTTCAGCCCCCTCGAACCTGGTCATGTTGTTCACCTGGCTATCAGCGAGACGGGAAGTCACGCGCACCGGTGAGCCATTGTCGCAAATACGAATTCACTTCGGCAAGCACTTCGGCAAGTTTATTTCTGTGGGGGCGGATTTATTCTCGATGTGGCAAATTTATTCCTAACTGCCGGCCGTGCTTGTCCCATATCGGAGAAGGATGCCGGAGATTCGGGAAGGGATGGCCAAGGCGGGTCTTCGCGCAAAGCAATTCGACGAGGACGCCGATTATGCGAGGCTGAACCGTGATGCCACCGATGGCGCCAGAATCCTGAGGCCCACCGACGGCCTTTGTGGAATAGAGAATGCAAACGCCATTGTCTATTGGCTTTATTGGAATTGTCCCGGAATTGTCATCGCGCGGTGACCCCTAGATTCTGTGCGCCCTCGCGACCGGCGAGGAAGGCTGCACGCCATTCGCTGGCTGGCGCACAGTTCCTAACTGCCCGCCGAATTCCCGAGGCGGTTACTTAGGTGATCGCTATTGGGGCGCACTTTTGGTCATGAGTTTACCGGGGCTGGAGTTGCGGTAAGCCGGCCTCTGCGCAGAGCCCTGCGCTTGATGAGCAGGAAGAAAACCGGAACGAGAATCAGTACGTGGATGGTGGATGTGATCATTCCGCCGACGATGGGGGCAGCGATTGGCTTCATTACATCGGAGCCAATGCCGGTTTCCCAGAGGATGGGCGCGAGGCTGAGAATGACCGCGGTTACGGTCATCAGCTTGGGCCGCAGCCTCTGCACAGCGCCTTCAATGACGGCGTGAAATAGATCGGCTTCTGTCATTGGCTCGTCCTGCGCAAGGCGATGCTGGAAAGCTTCATCGAGATACACCACCATCACTACGCCGGTTTCTACAGCGATGCCGAAGAGCGCTATATAACCAACCCACACGGCGACGCTGAAGTTATAGCCGAGCAACCATTGCAGCAGCAGGCCGCCTGACATTGCGTAGAGCGTTGGAAAGATAAGTACAGCGGCTTCAGCGGCAGATTTGAAAACGAGATAGAGCAGCATGAAGATCACGAAGAAGACGATAGGCAGGATGACTTTGAGCCGCTGCTTGGCGCGCATTTCAAATTCATACTCACCGGCCCAACGCCAGGTGTAGCCTGCAGGGAGTTCCAGCTTCTGGTTGATCAGCTTCTCCGCATGATTCACAAAGCCACCGTAATCATGCGTGTTGAGATTGAGGTAGACGTAGCCCGTCAGAGAGCCGTCTTCGTCGCGGATCATGGCGGGGCCGCGCGAGTAGAACACACGGGCAACTTGACTGATTGGAATCTGTTCCCCGGAGGGAGTTGGAATGAGAGCCTGCGAAAGGGCTTCAGGATGGTCGCGGAAACCGCGCTGATAGCGGACGGCGATGGGAAAGCGCTCGCGGCCCTCGACATTTTGCGCAATGTCCGCTCCGCCGATCTCCGATGTGATGACCGACTGCACATCGGCGACGGTGAGACCGTAGCGTGCGGCCATGGGCCGGTTCACTTCGACATTCAGATAGAAGCCCTGCGCGACACGCTCCGCAAAAACGGAGTTGGTCTCAGGCATCCCGGAGAGGATCTGCTGCATGCGCGCTCCGATATCTTCAATGTGCGACAGATCGGGGCCTTGAATCTTGATGCCGACCGCTGTCTTGATGCCGGTCAATTCCATGTCGAGGCGGTTTTCTACGGGCATGGTCCAGGTGTTGGTGAGGCCCGGGAACTGGAGCTTCTCATCCATATCGTGGATCAGCTTTTCGTAGGTCATGCCGGGGCGCCACTGCTCGCGAGGCTTAAGCATGATGGTGGTGTCGTACATATCGAGGGGGGCGTTGTCCGTAGCGCTGTCGGAGCGGCCCACCGTGCCGAAGACCGTTGAGACTTCAGGGAATGAGTGGATGATGCGGTCCTGCTCCTGCATAAGAGAGACCGCTTGCGTGATGGAGATGCCAGGCAGTGCGCTGGGCATGTAGAGAGCGGAGCCTTCATAGAGCGCGGGCATGAACTGGCTTCCCAGGCGAAAGTAGAGTGGAATGGTTGCGCAGAGGAAGGCGAGATTGAGCAGGATGACAATCTTCCAGTGCTTAAGGCTCCAGCGCAGCACGGGGAGATAGATTGCCTGAGTGATGCGGGCGGCGGGGTTCTTTGATTCGCGACGCAGTTTGCCGCGCAGGCAGAGCGGCATGAGCGCCGGGACCAGCGTGATGGAAAGCAGCGACGAGAAGATAAGAGACAGCGTCTTGGTCCAAGCCAGCGGGCGGAACATGCGGCCTTCCTGCGCTTCAAGTAGAAACACCGGCAGAAACGACACGACAATAATGATGAGCGAGTAGAAGAGTGCTGGGCCTACCTGCTGCGCCGAGCGGACAAGGATGCGGCGCCGCTCTGCTTCGTCTGGAACATCGGTGCGTTCAGCGAGATGGCGATATCCGTTCTCGACCATGACGATTGCGGCGTCAATGAGCACACCAACTGCCAGTGCAAGTCCTCCGAGCGACATGATGTTTGAGCTGACGTGCAGGTAATACATGGGAATGAATGCACCCAGCACGGCGATAGGCAGCGTCAGGATGGGGACGAGAGCGGATCGGAAGTGGAACAGGAAAGCGATGCTGACGAAGCTGACGATGATGCCTTCAGCGATGAGGTCACGCTTCAGTGTGTGTATTGACTCATTAATAAGCCAGGAGCGATCGTATCCGGTCACGATCTCAACCCCTGCCGGAAGCGACGGCGCGATCTCCTTGAACTTCGCTTTAACACCGTCGATTACGTTGAGGGCATTGAGGCCGTAACGCATGACGACAATGCCGCCAACGGTTTCGCCCTGTCCCTGCCAGTCGGCCGCGCCGCGTCGCTCGTCAGGTCCAAATGAGACTGTGCCCAGATCGCGCACCAGCACGGGCGTGCCGTTCTTGGTTGCGACAGGAACATTTTCGAGATCGGCGAGGGTGCGCAGATAGCCGAGGCCACGGATCATGTACTCGGCTCCGCTCATCTCCAGCACATCGCCGCCGACTTCATTCGTGCTCTGACGGACTTTTTCGATCACCGTGGCAGCGGAGATGCCATAAGAGTAGAGCTTCTTGGGATCGAGGTTGACCTGATATTGCCGCACGAATCCGCCAATGCTGGCCACTTCTGCTACGCCGGGCACGGTCTCGAGTTGATAGCGCAAATACCAGTCCTGCAACGCGCGCAGGTCGCCCAGGCTCTTGGTGTGGCTGCGATCGACAAGGGCGTATTCATAGACCCAGCCTGCGCCGGTGGCATCGGGGCCGATGGCGGGATGCACGTCGGCGGGCAG
>OBLW0100001336.1_pt1 | contig 21064 bp, 19 predicted proteins | sample 1520161 | NCBI WGS metagenome assembly OBLW01 (sample SAMEA3539309, study PRJEB22396) | soil metagenome | biome: tundra; feature: field; material: soil | place: USA | collected 2010-05 | depth 0.15 m | reverse complement strand
AGGGTGACGTACCGCATGCGGTCCTTGTTGTTGCCGATGAAGCGAAGGTGATCCCAGAGAGCCTCGCGCTTGTCGGTGGGCACAAGCAGGTAGCGGCTGCGCAGGAAGTACTCGACCTTGTCGATGGTCGAGTCCTGGATGTCGAAACCATCGCGCCACTCGTCGAGCTTGCGCTTGCGCGCCTCGGAATCGGGCTCGACAATGGTCATCGCGTCCGCGATTCGCTCGAGCAGGTGGTAGCGGTCGATGCCTTCCTCCCAGCTCGCCAGCAGGCCCTCGCCGCGCAGCGTCTGCAGACCCTCGCGGGTCCGGTTCCACATCTCGTGAGCCCCGTCCTGCACGATGCCCACCTTGAGGTCCGGCTGACGCTTGAGCGCCGAGCGCACGTCGGCCGTCATCTTCACGACCAGCTCGCGGGGATCGTCGCAGGCCGCCGCGGCGTAGCGCACGGTGCGCAGCGATTCGCCGTGGGCATCCACGAAGCTCACGGTGCCGACGTATCCCATGCGCCAGTTGACGTCGAAGGGCGCAGGCGCGCGGCGCTGACGGGGGCGCAGCCGCCTGCGCTCGGGCTTGGGCGGCGCGTCGGCGGGCCGGTCCTCCATCATGGCTACCGACGTGCGGTCCAACCCGATCGACACCGCGACGGTTTCATCGGGGACGCGTTCGGTGCGGCGTACCATCGGCTCGATGCGCGCGGCCCCATCGACCGCGGCGTGGCCAAGACCCGCGGCGATCCGCTCCAGGGTCGTGCGAGACGGCGGCTGGCGATGGGCCGCCTCCAGATGCTCCTTGTGCGCACGCATGTCGTGCTGGGCGTAACCGTGCGCCACGCTGTAGGCGAGCGCTGGCGTCGCGCCCTCGACCAGACCGGCGGCCAGCTCCAACGCGATCACGATCGGACCGTTGCGCACGCCGACCTGGCGATAGCTTGGGCGCGCCACCGGCAGCGGCCCGCACAGCGAGTGGTAGGTTGCCGACCCGGGCTCGTGCAGCTGGTAGGCAACCCCGGACACAAGAATCTCGTCGCGGAAGCTGTCGGCCATCGTCTGCAGGTCCTCACGCAGCAACTCGCGCAACGCCTCGTCGCAGATCGCGTGCGCGTGCTCCTCGCGCTCGCCGAAGTTCGCCTCCGGAAGCGATGCGCGGAGTGCGGCGCGCATCGTGGTCATCGCCTTCTTCACGATCGGCCTTGCGAAAATCTCGGATCGCTTCACCATGGGCGGGGGCTCCTCTGTCGTTGCGTGTCTCGCAACTCCTTCGACGCGGGAGCCCCGTCACAAATTCCCCTATCCACGCAGAATCACGCGGCTCCGAGAACCATCCACGCCCCCCCCGCTCCCGGCGCGACGCCGGCTGCACCGTCCACCGCTGCGTCCGCTGCGCCCTCGCCAGTGTCTGCCGTCGAAGCGGCGCCGCGCGCCAACGACAAGGTCCACACCGCGAAGGGTGACCTCACGGTGACGCCCCTCAAGCACGCGTCCCTCGTCTTCGCGTTCGCGGGACACACGATCTACGTCGATCCCGCGATGGATGCGCCAATCGACGCGCTGCCCAAGGCCGACTACGTGTTCATCACGCACGCGCACCCGGATCACATGGACCCCGGCATGCTCGACAAGGTGAAGAAGCCGTCGACGGTTGTCGTCGCCTCCGTGGGCGTCACCGACAAGATCCCGGCCGTCACGGTCATGTCGAACGGCGACAAGAAGTCGTTTGGCGACTTCGAGGTCGAGGCCGTTCCCATGTACAACATGGTCCGCGGCCCCGCGGCAGGGAAGCTCTATCACGACAAGGGACAGGGCGACGGCTTCGTCTTCACGTTCGGGGACACGCGCGTCTACGTCTCGGGTGACACGGAGTGCACTCCGGAGATGAAGGCTCTCGCGAACATCGATGTTGCGTTCGTGTGCATGAACCTTCCGTACACGATGCCGCCGAAGGAGGCGGCCGAGTGCGTCAACGCGTTCAAGCCGAAGGTCGTCTACCCGTATCACTACCGAGGATCGAACCTCGACGAGTTCAAGAGCGCGGTGACGGCACCGGGCGTCGAGGTGAGGGTGAGAAACTGGTACCCCTGAGCTAGCATGCGCGGCGTGGCGGACGACCTCGTGATCCGGCGCGCCGTCGGCGACGACCTGGAGGCCGTCGCCCGTCTGGCGGGCGCGCTCGTGCGAATGCACCACGCGACCGACCCGGCGCGCTTTCTCCTGGTGGACAAGGTGGAGGAGGGATACGCGGGGTGGTTCTCGCGCGAGCTGAAGCGAGGAAAGGCAGTGATTCTCGTCGCGTGCGTCGGGCCGGAGATCGTCGGATACGGTTACGGGACGATCGAGGAGCGCGACTGGAACCTGCTGCTCGACGCGCACGGCGCGCTGCATGACGTGTTCGTCGCGGAAGAGGCGAGACGCGCCGGCGTCGGCAAAGCGCTCATCGAGGAGCTCGTGCGCGCCCTCGAGGCGCTCGGCGCACCCAGGGTCGTCCTCTCGACGATGGTGGGCAACGAGACGGCGCAACAGCTCTTCCAGGACTGCGGCTTTCGCCCGACCATGCTCGAGATGACGAGAAATCGACCCTGATGGAAAGCTTTTGCAGCCGGTGGACTTTATGTGCTCGGAGGCCGCGATCACGCCGGGGTGTCTCTTCACGACATTTGGTTCGCGCCGCTGAACGGACCGTGGTCGGAACTCAGCTACGCCGGCTACTCGCCCGACGCGGTCCCTCGCGGGCCTGTCAGTTTTTCTGTGTAACTTGCCTTAAGCGGGCAGACGATTTTCGAACATCAGGATCCGCCGGGCGGAGCAGCGCGCTGGGACAGGGAGAACGATACGCAAAGAGATTGCAAACTTCGAGCTCGCCGAAGCCCCACGTTCGCGCGAATCCCATGCAGCGGCGAATCGTAGGATCGTCGACGATCGCGTCGGCCGTACTGGGGTTCAGCATCACGAAGAGCACCCGCCTCCGCGATTCGCCGACGCGCCGCCACAGAGAGTACCGATAAGGGCGGTCGATCCGGGCGGCCCCGTCGTCGACGGCGCCACGGCGAAGCCGGCGCGACTCCATGGCCTCAACCGCTCTTCACGAAGTCGTGGGCTTCCCTCGCCAGCTCGAGCCAGGAGGCCTTCGGGCTCACGACGGTCAGCCACTCCTTCATCAGACGCCCGTGCCCAGGGTCGAAGGGCTTGCCGACACCTTCCGCGATCTGCTCGACAACGCGCTCCCGCGGGAGCTTCACGACCAGCGTCCCCTGGGTGAACAGGGCAAACAGCTTGCCGTTCACCTTGAGCCCGTTGGAGCCGAACTTCTTGCGGCCGCCCGCGACCCCGGCGCCGTCGTCGAAGGCGTCGACGATCGGGGCAAGCTCGGGATCGACTCGAAGCGCTTCGAGGAGCCTCCCGACGCGCGGATCGGAGGCGGCTCCTGCTGGGGCGCGAGGCGACCTCGCCGCCCCCGTCTTTCGCTTGGGCGGGCGTGCTTCCTTCGACGGCGACGGGACCCTCCTGGTCGGCGACATGATTGGTTCCTCGCCGTGTCGAGAACGAGACGTACGAGCCTGTCGGCTCGCCCCCGCGACGTTTTACCACAGGCATCGAGGTGGCATTCTCGCATCCTTCGATTGCTCCACCGCTCGAGCGTCGATGGCCATGCCGCTCCTCGAACGGCGTCGCCATCACCTGGACGTCACCATGCCGCCGGTCGGATGGAGTCCCCCGAGATGCTGTCGCGCGGTACGCTCGCTGCACGAGGTCGTCGTGTCGTCGTCACCTGCACCCGAGAGTTTCGATACCGCCGCGCCGGAGCTCCCGCGGGCCGTCCCGGTTGAAGCGAACGCGCCGCGAATCCGGGCGCTCTGGGGCCGACGCCTCGGCGTCAACGCACGGTGGACGCGGTTCGACCACGCGCTGATCGGTTGGAGCGCGCTCTGCGCCATCATGAACGTCACGGTCGAGGACGAACACGCGGATCCCGAGACGTTCGGGGGGATGGTGCGCACCGACTACCGTGAATGGCGCGGTATCGTCCTACGCCCTGTGCCTGCAGGGCGTGCCAGGACTCAGCTGAGACCGCGAGCGGTCCGCTTCACCGCCCCGCGTCGGTGCACGTGGAGACGAGCGCGACGGCCTTCGCCGTCGGATCCGCGAGGGCGTCGCAGGCGGCTCCGAAGAGAGCGATCTGACCGAAGGACGGATCGTTCCAGTCCCAACCGTTCATGTGCGTCGGATCCATGGGGATGGTGGCGCCGTCGATCTGGACTTCGATCGCGCTCGGATCAGAGGGCCGCGAGGGCGTCGCCAGCGCGCACTGGGCGATCGAGCGAGTGATCGACGCAAACGCCGCGCTGACCTCGCTGACCTGTTCGGCGCTGTAATACGCCGGCTGTCCGGGGGCCGTGTTGGGGCGGCCGCCGGCGATCGCCATCTCGGAGAGGGCCGCGCGCTCCGCGGGCAAGGTGGCGCTGTCGAGACCGATGATGAAGGTGGGGACGCCGCGCGCGCCGTACGAGGCGATGGTCGTCGTGGTCCGTGCGTCGTCGAGGCAATCGTCGGTGGTGCAGGCCGAGAGCAACGGATCGACGCACGTGCAGGCCATCGGATCGAGCGTCGCGCTGCAGTCGGGCCCCCCGTCCGTAGCGAGCACGATGACTTCGGTGCGCGCGCGCGATACGCGCGGCACGAGCAGGTCGCCCACGAGCTTGATCGCGGCGTTCGTGGGCGTACCGCCGTTCGGATCGGTGTTGGTGAACAGCGCCAGCACGTCGCCCGCCTGGCCGAGTCCCGGCGAGAGGTCGAGCGAGGAGCTGATATTGCACGGGTGGTCTACGGTCCCCTGGAAGCGCTCGGGGAACGCATAGGCCCCGATGTTCACCGTGTTCTCGATCGCAGGGAGCGTCGACGCGAGCGCGTCGTGGAGGTCATCCCACTTCCGGGGAGGGAACAAGGACCCGTCGATATTTTCCTCCATCGAGTTCGAGCGATCGATCACCAGCATCAGGTCGACCTCGAAGCGCTCGAGCGCGAATTCTCCGGGGACGCAGGTGACCATGCCGTCGGGGACCGCGCCGACGTCCGCGACGTCCGGAGCGGCGTCCGGGATGGACGCGTCGACCGACGCATCCTCGACCAGTAGCCCCGTCCTCGCGCCGCAACCGAGCGCACACGAGAGCGCGAGAGCAACGACGACTCGCGGCGGCGCAGCGATCATGGCGCGCACGTCCCAGCGTCGGGCACGCAGGCGCTGGGGGCCGGACACTTGTGAACCCCGTCGCGGCAGTCGATGGGTCCGCAGTACCCGTCGGCATAGGTGAGGGTCCCGTCCGTCGTCCAGCACGCGTAACCCGATCGGCAGTCGCTGTCGCGATGGCACTCTGGCATGCACACGACCATGTCGCCGGCCGCGTTGATCGGCGGCACGATCACGCTGCCTGCCGGGCAATTGGAGGTGGGCAGGAGGCCACCGTCGGCGAAGGCGCTGCGGGCGGGCGCGCGCGCATACGAGACGCACATTCCCCCGAGATACCCGCCGGGCGGACTGCTACCCAAGGGCGGGGTTGTCTGGGTGATGCAGAAGCCCAGACACTGATCGTCGCTCGTGCAGGGGGCCCCGTTGTCGGCGCCGCTGTCCGCGACCTGGGTCGTGCAGCCGCCAGAGTAGGGGTCACATACCATCCCCGCCGCGCAGGGTGGCGCCCCGGGCCCGCACGAGGGCAGGCAGAACGAATCGTTTTCGCACATGGCGCCCAGCGATTGGCAGTTGTCGGGAGTGGACGAGCACGTGGGCATGCAGACGTTCTGGACGCACGCCCCGGCGCCGCACTGAGGGTCGTCCGGGTTGCAACGGACCGTGCAGAGTCCACCCGGATAGGCCGTCAGGCACTGCGCGCCGGCCGCGTACTTGCACTGATGGTCGGCGGTACAGGCGCCGAACAGCTCGACGCTCCCGTCCCACGGATAAAACTCGCTACCGGGGGTCGGCGGCGGGTCGGACGCCTCCATCCCCGCGTCGAGCGGGGACGTCGCGGCTCCCGTCGAACAGCCGGCGATGGCAAACACCAGCACGACGAAGCGATGAGTGCGTCGCATGGACTCCCCCGTAGGCCATCGCGGCCTGCCGGAGACGCCAGGGTATGCTCTCCAACGGCCGTGCGCCACGGCGTACGCGCGAATCCTGCGAAGGGGAACGGAGACGAACATCCCCAGACGATCCATGCCTGCGATCACTGGAGCCACTTCGCGTAATGCTCGGGCTTTCGACCCGGTCCTCTCGTTCGAGAACGCCGACCAAGGCGCGCCATCCTCGTGGAGTCGTACGCCCTGCAGGGGTCCCGTTCTTCGGCCGCGATGAAGGGCGCACGTCTGTACTTGCTCGTGGCGACGTTTTCAGAGCAGGGAATCCTAGCGCTGAACGCCTGTCAAAGGGCGCCAAAGGCCGCGCGCGCGTAACGAAGGGGTCCCCTCGTGACGCTTCGAGCTGGCGAAAATGCTCTCTTGCGCCGCGGAGGGGGCTAGCGCTACCCCGCCGGCGATTGCAGCGAGCCGGGACGGGCGCTGAGGCCCCTGCCCGCCCCCGTCGGACCGCGTGCTGCCCTCACACGCTGGCCGGGCGTTCGTCTTATCTGGACGCGCGAACGCCCCCGATCGCTCCGCGGAACAGGAACGTCGAGCCGGCTCCTCGCTGGCTTGCGTCCTGCGCCAGGCTGTGCCGACTCGGATCGCAACGTCCGGGAACGTGGCTTCTCCGCGGCGCAAACCGCAGCGGTTTCCGGTGCATCGAGCCCGGCACGGACCATGCTGAACATTCCGCCAGGGATTCCCGCCTGACGGACCTGTCTCGTGGCGTCTTACTGTTGCCGATGGCGGCCATCGCCGTGCTTGCAACGCATTGCGGGAGCTCGTCGGTGGCGACGACCAGGACAGGCGACGGCGGGGACCAGGTCGCGGCGACGATGAAGACGGGGATCGACGGCGGCAGGAACGGCGGCGACCTCTCCGCCTCGGTCCCACCCCTCCTGTCGGGCGGCGTCGCTTGCGAGGGCAGCGCTCCCGACGCGTCCGCGAGTGCAGAGGCCGTCCACCGCGCGCAGCCCGTCACCTGCAATCGCACCCTGACGGTGTACTCGGGGGGCCTTCCCGGCCCGGAGGTCCCGATCGACGCGTCTCTGGCCCCGTGCACCACGAACGCCGATTGCGTGACGGCAACCGTTGACCCCTCGATGACCTGCGCGGGAGGAGCCTGCGGATTCGACGAGTGCGTGACGGACGCCGAATGTCCCTCCGGCCCGGCGTGTCTTTGCGCCGATACGCCTGGTGGCGGCACCTTCCGGCCCGTGAATCGGTGCGTCGCGGCGCAGTGTCGCCTTGATTCGGATTGCCGTCCCGGCCAGCTCTGCTCGCCCAGCGTTCCGAATTGCGCCGACCCCGGCGGGTTCTATTGCCATTCACCCGCCGGCGACACCTGCTTCGACCCGACGACCGACTGTGCCGCGTGTCAGGGCACCCAGTGCATGTATCTGCCGCAGGTCGGCCATTTCTTCTGCGCCGCCGCATTCACTTGCGGAATCTAGGCGCGCGGATCGTCCGGCCAACCTCCAGCCGCTTGCCGGACGCGCTGGCGACCCCGCCGCCCGATCACCCTCTACGAAATAACGCTCGACGGCGGAATCTGGAAGCTCCAGCGGACGAAACCCGATTTCTCCCCGTTCGAGTTCTCGCAGCGCTTCACGGCGACCTTCACCCACGACGGCAAGGGGATCGAGGGGACCTGGGAGATCGCGCGCGACCACCGGACGTGGGAGAAAGACTTCGACCTGATCTACACGCGGGTCTGATCTAAAAGTGCCTGCCCATCCCCGTCAGTGAATGCAGCTGATGACCGGGTTGCTCGGATCCGCAACTGGGTAGTACGTCGCGTTGAAGTTGCACATCGCGTTGTTCAGCGCCGACTCTCCGAAGGTCAGCGGAACGGGCGTGCCGCCGGTGGTGCTGGGATCGTTGACGTAGGTGCACGACCAGTCGATGGTCGAGCCTGCGGCGAGCGGGAGCGACGGCATGTACATCCTCGGGGGCGGCTCCGCCCACTGGTCGGTCTGGTACAGCACGGTGCTCCCGGCGGTGGCGATGAACTGCGTCGCACGCTGGTGCATGTGCGCGCCCGTCGAGAGGAGGTTCACATCCTGGCCCTGCGGCACCGAACAGCTTGCGGAGATCGCGTGCGGCTGGCCATCGGGTGGGATCGAGAAATTGGTCTGGACGAACTGGAAGACCCCAGCGTGCTGGGTCACCACTCCGGGTTGCGCAACGAACATCGTCACCTTGACGACGCCGGTGATGTCCTGAACGCCGGCGTTGACGTAGTGCATGTTGACGGTGAACCCCGTGCCCGCCGGGATCGCCGCGCCCACTCCGGCGGGATACGTCTCGGTCACCTTCTGGCTCTGCGCGCCGAAGGTGTACGGCCCGGTTTGCAGGCCCGAGCAGTCGACGACCGGCCCGTCGGTCGCGCCCTGATTGTAGAAGAGGAGCATGTGGTGCGACCCCGGGTTCATCGACAGGTCGTATCGGATGATGTCGACGCCCTGACCCTGGAACGGGTTCGCGAAGTCCTGGCACTTGAAGGCTTCTGTGTTCGCCGGCACGGTGAACGGCTGCGTCGTCAACGTGACGGAGTACGCGGCGTTCGGTTCGGCGGCGGCGTCGTCGACGGTCACCGTGCCGGGAGGGCCGTCGTCGTTATCGACCGGCGGCGATCCGAACGGGCCCGGCGGGCCGAAGGGATCGACGAGAGCGACATCGGCGCCTGCGTCGTCAGCGTTCGTCGCAGCATCCGAGCTGCTGCTGGCCGCTGCGCCGACCGAAGCACCGCAGGCCCATGCTCCGATGACCAGTCCGGCCGGGATGATGCCCCACGACAGGAACCTCAGGCCGGGTCTCTTCGTCCTCATTTCTCTGGCTCCGTGAGATGGATGGCCGTCAAGGAGGCGAGCCGTCGCTTCCAATGAGGTCGCGCATCCAGCGAACGTCACTCGGTGGCTTCGGCCCTTCGACGTCCGGCGGCGAGCCCACTGCCGTGCGTCGAAGATCGACGAGAGCTCCCCACCGTTCGTCGGTCAACCGGTCGAAGCCGTCGGTGGTGACCTCGAAATACGAAGAGACAACCCCCGTGTAGAGGCGTGGAGGCCCCGGATGCGCGGCGTTCACGACGATGAGCCGCGGCTGGCCGGTCCCCACATGAAGCACCTTTCCGACCCCGCCCCCGTTCACATCGGTCGGTTGCGTGTGCACGTCGGCGATGGTCGGTTCGAAGCTGTCCGCGTCGTGCGCATAGAAGAGATCGACGTACCAGCCCCGGAGGACCCTCGGCTCGCTTCCGCATCCTCCGCTGCGCGGAGGGTCCTGGGAGGGTCCTGGGACAAGGCGCGATTGATGAAGGCCAGGTCCGCGGCCGATGGCCCCTCCCCCTTCTCTTCCTGGTGTGCGATTCGCGCAAGATTGGCCGTGGCGTCGCCCAGGCCGCGGAAGAACCCGTCGATCCTGTCGCGCAAGGCGGTGTTCTTTCCGAAGTCGAGCGTGCGAACGAGCTCATGCCCCTGGCTCGCGAAGGCCTCGAGGCGTTCGTAAAATAGCGGATAAGGGTCGACGTACGCGTCGGGAAACGAGCAGATGATCTGCGAGGTCGTGTACGACTGCTCTGCATAGAGGATCGCATCGTGCCGGAGCTCGGCCCACGACGCCAGCTGGGTATTCAGCATGCGTCGGCTCCAGGCCGGGGTCCTGACGACGGGTGGCAGGGCACCACCAGGCTCGGGCCCTAACGCTCGGACGGCGCCGAGCCAGAGATTGTAGAGGCTCGAGTTCCAGAACGACGCGCCCAGCGATTCGACGCGACTGCGCACGCCCTCCAGGTTCGACTCGTATCGATACCTGGCGATCTCGTCCGAGAGCAGCGTCTTGGCCTCGCGGTTCCCGAGCACCGAATAGGCGACGTCCAGCGGGTCCGGCATCATGCGGTCCGGCACGCGATCGTGGACGACATCAGAGAAGGCGTGCGAGTCGACGATGTACCTTTGCCCGGTCATCGAGAAGCGGACGGCGGCAGGATCGCTTGCGTAGAACCGGCTGCGTCTCGATCCGCGAATGGCCGTGGCGACCGCGGGCCATCGTCGTGAGGATCTTCTCGTCGGGAACCGCGGCGAGGTCGTGGAAGCCCCGGATGCGGAGCTCGCGATAGAGCTGTTCCACGTCGCCTGGGCCCATCGAGTCGCGCTCGCCGACGAACGTGTTCATCGTCGCCTCCAGGTCACGCCATCCCTTCTGCCCGTCAGCCCCGAGCATCTCGTGGAGCGCGCAGGCGAGTTCGAGCTCGCGTCGTCGCAGAATGGGCGCGCCTGACGTGCTGGGCTCGATCATGCGGACATCGGTCCGGCCGAGCCACATCATCGCCCGGAAGTATCGAGCGAGCACGCCCTGGTCGCTATAGTGTCCCCGCGGGGTGAATTGCGAGAAGTCGACGAGACGTTCGCGGCCGAACATCGTCGCCTCGTCGAGCCCCTTGGCGGCGCTCGCCTTCGCGAACCATCCGGCGATCTCTTGCCTGTCTGCATCCACCACCGGGTGGACCGCTGCGCCCTGCAGAAGGCTGAGCGCCACCGCGGCAAAGAGATCCACATCGCGTCGCGCTTGCGGAGAGAGGGCCTCGCCTTCAGGCCGCCCGAGGCGCTCGCGGATGGAGGCGAGCATCTGGCCGGTCGCCGGGACGAGGATCGAAAGCTCGATGTCCTTCAGGATCGCGTCGTATGAGCGGTGTATCGCGTGCAGAAGCGCGTCGGCGGTCACGTAGAGAGGCAGATCGGCCTGGAAGATTCTCAGCCACCCGCCGAGGAACGTATCGCCGAAGTGATCGCCGTCGTCCGCGATGACGAATCCGTTCTTGTCGAGGAGCGCGCGCTCCTCGTCGTTCAAGGCAAGCCAGCTACGCGCGTACGGCTGGATGTTCGGACAATACGACGGAGCCGGCGAGTGCACGCATCCCGCGACCGCGCAGCCCATGACGACGCCGGCGAGCGTGACCCTGGAGAAGACCGCGCGCATGGTTGATCCCTCGTTCGCTCCTTCGAGCGCCGCGTGAAACGTAACACGCTCTCTCTCGAATTCCGCGCGAGGGGGAACGGGGTCAGACGGCCCCTACGGGTGGGGCCAGCACTCCTCGCATTCCCAGCGGTGATCCACCGAGTCGTAGTTGCACGTGCCATGGTTGCCGCAGTCGCCGTCGTCCACGCACGTGTCGCACGGCGTGTGGCAGAAGTATCCGTGGGCGCAGCTGTCTCCGCATGCGCAGGGGACGGGGCTTCCGTTCACCGAGCACGCCGTGCCCGAGTCGGGGCACAAGGCCGTGCTCAGACACTGGCAGCCGACGTCGGCGACGCTCGGCGAGCAGTAGCCGCCCGGGCCGCAGTCCGAGTCGACCGCGCAATGGCTTTCGGTCTCGCAGAAGTTGGGTGTGCTGCTCGCGGCCGACCGGCGGCACGTGCACGGCACGCCGCCCTCGCAGTCCGAGTCCCTGAGGCACTCGTCGTAGGAGCAGCCGAGCGGCCCGACGGGGCCCAGCTCACCACCCAGCTCGCCGCAGCGGCCGTTCGCTCCGGCGTTGCAATCGGAGTCCTGCCCGCACGAGCCGCACAGGCACACGCTCCCGTCGGGTCGGACAAGCGCGTTTGACCCGCCGTCAGGGCACCCGCACGGCGCCGGCGTCACGGCGGCGCGCTGCGTGTTGCAAGCCGCGCCGGACGATCGGTGGTTCACGGGGACTCGCCCCGGTGCCGCCGGGGACGCGTCGCCGATCGACGGACAGCTCGCTGCGCTGCCGTCGCGCGAGGCGACACCGCCGTCACCACCGGGCGTCGCATCGCTCGACGAATCTCCAGGGTCGGAGTGTACCGTGGCATCGCCCGGCAGGCCGCCGGCGTCGCCGCCGCCTCCGACCGCGACGGACCCGCCGCAACCGACGGTCACGACGAAGATCGCGGCTCGTCCCGGGAATTGGTAGGACTGCGACATGAAGTCGGTGGTCACCGTCGAGCCGTCGCCATGGCGCAGTCTGGCACGCCGGACCCTGGGTGCAACGATTGCGGGCGAGTCGTCTTCCATCTGAGGACGGACATCCCCTCCGATCGCGTGCCCTTCGCCGTTGGGACGAGATGCCCCGACGACCGTCGCGGCAAAAATGCGCGGATGCGCCGGTGATTCGCTCCCATCGAAACGGATCGGATGTGTGCCTCGCAGGGGGCACGGGGAGTTTGCGACACTGCCACCAGCCGCCGGCGGCCTCGATGGTACGAGCGGCTCTGTCATGGACAGGGCGCCGGGAGCTGCGTCATGGCGTCGGGGAGCGGTCGTCGCCGCGAGCCTCCTCGGCCTGGGCACGTTCTTCCTCGTCGCTCGATCACCGGCGTCCGCACCGAGCGGCCCTGCAACCGCGGCCTCCGGTGCAGCCGAGAACCCCATCGCTCCCACCAGCGCTCCCGTCGAGTCGGCGCCCGACGCGTCCGTGCCGGGCGAGTAGTCAGCCGTAGCCGATCCGGCGGACCAAGCGCATTGCCGAGGCCCCAAGCTGTCACGAGCCCCTCGGTATGTGACAAGCGGCCGACCTAATTGGCGGGCCGATGTCGAGGCGGGCCTCGCGTTTCGGCTTCGCGTCTTAATTTAACCGATATCTTTTGAAGCTCCCGACAGACGGCGGTGAAGCACGCGCGCGTGCGCGCGCATGCGCGCGCACGGCTGAATCACCTCGAATCCGATGCGCACGCCGCTGCAGATGGAGGCGTGGTGGTTGGTACGCGCGCTGCAAGCCGGCGCGACCGTGAGAAACATTTCATCCGAGAGTTCCGTGATCGCTCCAGGCCCGCACTTGCTCCGGAACTCTATTGCCGACTTCTGCACCCGCTTCGGATTGACACCGCGACAGCGCGCGATCTTCGCGCTGCTCGTCGAGGGTCTGGCGCCGAAGGAGATCGCCGACCGTCTGTCGATTTCCAACGTCACGATCCGGCGCCACGCCGAAGACATCTATCGAAAATGCGCGATGCGCAGTCAGCGAGAGACGCTGGCTCTCTTCGCCCGCACGGTGATGGCGCTCGATGGCGGCGAAGCCGCGGCAGCGCAGCAATCTGAGTCCCAACCGCGCCAGATCCGTCCCGCGCCGGCCGACGGTCAGGCCGGCTCCTCACGATGACACGCTGCGTCTGAACTTCTTGGCGGGTATCGCCGGGAACTCTCGGCGTCTAGTTTCGGCCCCCCTGGCGTCCCGAATGGCGACGTCATGCGCGCCGACGCCTCTCCCATACATACCAAGGACAAATCAAAATGATTCCGCGAATTCTACGAATCGCCGCCTTCGCCGCCGTGCCTTTCGTCAGCCTCACCGCGGCTGCCTCCGCGCCTCAGATCGGCGCGTGGTTCAGCGCATCGGGAGTCCCCGATGGCATGCCCGTTCGCGACTGCCCCACCCATCAACCGATCTACGCCTACGCCTTCGAGTCGGATACTTCCGGAGCGGACCTCTCCATCGGTTCCCTTCAGTCGGCTTGCAACGTGTACGCGGGCATGTCGGGAAGCACGGCGTGGGCCGGAGATGGCGCCCTACACTTCTGCGGGGGACTCCGCCACCACCGCGTCAAGCTGTTCAACCAAAACGCGGACGGCTCGCTCACCACGCTCTGCGCCGGCTCCGATCCGAAGTCCGGGTTCCTCTGCAGCTCCGACTGGAACTCGGATCTGAGCACATCTCCCCAACCCACGAACACGACGCGATGCACGGTACCCGGTGCGCAGGCGCCGCGGACGCAGTTCTCGACCGACGGCGGGAGACACTTCGGCGCGTGCGACAACCGCGACCTTGTAGCCTTCTCGCTCGGTCAGGGCAACTGACGCGCGGGGCGCCCGCTCCGGCTCGGACGCTGGCGATCCGTCGGGATCAAGGTGTCCGCGCCGGGGCGGGCGCGCCAGAACCTCAATTCATTCGTTTCGCAGGGAGGCGCGGGTGTCGAAAGTCCGATTCGTATCGTGGTTCTTGCTGGCAATGGCCTCCGCCGGGACCGCTGGATGTGATCGCCGCCGGGCCGGCGCGGGGACGGCGGACCTGCGCAAAGGCGGGGACGGCGAGGTCCTGGCGAGGTCGGTCTTTCCGGCCGGAAGATGGCGTATCGCCACCTACGATCAACTCGCGAAGTCGCGAGTCTGGATCTCCCACGTCGTCATCATGCACAGGGGAACGCGGCCGAACGGGATCGGCCTCCGATCCCAGTGGTCGCCGGACGTGGCGCCCGATCGCTCACGGGAGGACGCCTACCGGATCGCCCTTGCGGCTCGCGACGAAGCCCGCGCCAATCCGGCTGCGTTCGCCGACGTTGCCCGCAAGTACTCGGATGACCCGGTCACCCAGGCGCGTGGGGGGAGCCTCGGCGGAGTGCAGTTGACCCGCCTGACCGCAACCTTCGTCGATGCGCTGGCGGCGCTGGAGCCCGGTCAGGTGTCCGATGTGATCGAGACGCCCATGGGCTTTCATGTGGCGATGCTCCGCCGGCCCCCGCCGATCGCATCGGTCGCCGGTGCCCGCATCGTCGTGCGCTACCAGTCGACCGACGGCGAGGAGCCATCGACCCGCACCCGCTCCGAGGCCATGGATCTCGCCGCGTCGATCGCCGCCGAGGCGCGGTCCGGAGCCGACTTCGGGGACCTGGCTCGCCTCCGAAGCGACAATCCCGATCGGGTCCGTGGGGGCGCCATGGGGGTCTGGTCGACCGGGGAGCCGGAGGCCGAGAACGCACTGGCCATCGAGGAGCTCGCGCGCATGGCGGAGGGCGAAGTCTCCGATCCGATCGATTCGCTCATCGGGTTCCAGGTGGTCAAGCGCACCGCGCCCGCGCCCGCAACGGAGTTCGCGATGCGCGCCATCCGCGTTCCGATCGGTGTGTGGTCGCCGACCGCCAGCGAGCCCGCAGCGACCACGCCGGCCCTTCCGGATCCGGCACTCGTGGACGCAACGACGATCGTCCGTAAGCTCCGCAGCGATCCGCGGTCCTTCTCGGTTCTCGTCGAAGGCCGCTGCTGCCGGACGCCCGCGCGCTGGGCGGAGGGCCACGGCGACCCGGTGGTGACGAGCGCGTTGGAGAAGCTCGCCATCGGCGAGGTGACGCCCGCTCCTGTCCGCATCTCGGGATATTACCTGGTTGCGGAGCGCGTCGACCCCGACGCCGTGTCGGCGGCGCCGAAGCCCACCGCGGGGATCCCGTCGCCGTCGGCCATCGACCTCGACGAGGTGATCCGCGCGAGCGACAGCGGACGCCTGGCGGCTGCGCTGGGCGAGCTGGCCTCGGCCGTCAAGACGCTGAGCCTTTCGGCGAACGAGCAAGAAACCCTTGCCCGCGTGCTCGAGGGGTTTCGTTCGGATCTGACGACGGCGAAGACGAACGATGCAAGGGTGGCCGCGTATCATGCCGAGCTGGGCAAGCTCTATCGCGGTCTGCCGGAGTCAAGCTACGCCCGCGTGTTCTCGGTCCTCGACGGCTGGGCCACGTCTCAGATTCTCACGCCGAACGGAACCTGATCGCCCGCGATGGACCGAACCGAGGTACTGGCGCAGCTGCACGCGGCCGCACGGGTCGTGCTGCTCGTCCTCGTGCTGCGCGCCTTTCCGGTCCTTGTCGCCTTTTTCGCCGCCGAGGCAGCGCGCGTCGCTCAGCGCGCGCTAGCCGTGGCCGTCTACACCCTCCTCGCCGCGGTCGCCGTCGCGTATGCGGGCTTCGGTGCGATCGACCTCGTCGCGACCTATGCCTACTTCGCCGCGGTCGTGGTGGTTCCTTACGCGGTGTCCGTCGCAACCAGTCGTCGCGACGTCCTCTTCGGTGCGGCATTCGTCGTGTTCATGTTGGCGCCCGCTTTGTTCGGTCTGCGCCTGCGGGCCACGATGCTGTGCCTCGGCTGGGAATTCATGTTAGCTGCGTACAGCTACGGCGTCAGCGCGCCTGCCCGACGCTCGTTCGCCGGATACGCCTCTTTCGTTTTCACCAATCCAGCGCTCGTCTACTCGCACCGCGGCGTGTCCATTGGGCCCCCGTCGCTGGATCGGCGGGGCTTCGTGCGCGTGCTGGAGGGGGGGGGCCGACTGTTCGCCTCGGAACTCCTTCCCTTCGTGTCGAGCCTCCTCTTTGGAGAGGAACCTCCAGGGGCGCTGCGTGCTCTGGCGAGCCTCTTCGTCATCGCTCGGTTCTACGCGGCGCACACGGGCCTCGCGTCGATCCAGATCGGACTCTGTCGCCAGCTTGGCCTCGAGCTCCCCGAGCGGTACGTGAAACCCTATCGCGCCGCGAGCCCGCGGGAGTTCTGGCGCCGATGGAACACCTACGTCGGACTCTGGATCGGGACGTATGTCTTTCGCCCCCTGGCCCTCTACGCGGGGCGGCGCTGGCGGCTGCGGGGGCGCAGGCTCTCCGTGCTATCGGTCCTGGTCAGCTTCGCCTGCGCAGGGATCCTCCACGATCTCGGCCCGTCTCTCTATCATCACGAACTCCGCCACTGGGGGGTCCTATGGTTCACAGCCAATGGGATTGTCCTGATCCTGTGGGAGCTCGTCGCGCGAACGACGGCGTGGTCGGCGAGACACCCCGTCTGGTCGGCGATCGGCCCCAGAGCTCTCGTGCTCGTTATCGCGATCGCGATGGCCGGGGCCATTCCCTGAACCTCGGCGCGCATGGGCCATCTCGTTCTTTTGCAGCCCGTTCAATCGAAGAGGATCGGGAGATCGCTCTCGATGACGTCGCCGATGTCGATCCGGATCGTCACCTGGCAACACGTCCTTCCTAGCAGCAACTGCGGAAAAGCGGCAGTGGAGGGATCGACAGGGACGTGATGGACTTACGTTCACGTCATGCGTGGAGAGAACACCAGTTGCGAGCGACGCCAACGTGGTCCCCGTTCCACCGTAGCAGGAACTCGCTCGACGCCGGATGAACGTTACGTGGCCAATTAGGTAGCGACGCGCATCACCTTGTTGACCGCGTAGTACCTGCCGACGATGTACCGTTCGCGATGCCCGGACCGCGATCGGTCGAAGGGGGTCGCGACACTCACGAGCTAGGAGGACATCATGAACCGTTCCTGGCTCTTCTTCGTCGGACCCGCTGCGGTCGCGTGCGTTTGCGTCGCCGGCTGTAGCGCCGACAACCTTCACTTCACCAAGACTCCCATTCGCACGCAGGCGCTGTCGCTGTCCTCGCTGGACCAATGCCCGACGTTCGACCCGTCGACGACGGCCGTCGGTCCGGACGGATCCATGATCATCGAGAAAGCGTGCGTGGAGGACGATGAGGGGAAGTACTACGCGATCCCATTCTCCGACACATCCGCGGGAGTGCTAGTCGTCCCGCCGGGGCACACGTACTCCTTCGTTTATCAGTTCGGGAGCGGATGGGTGCCCACGGCCGCGGCAGCCGCAGCGGCCGGGGCCGCGAGCGCCGTCGTGAGCACGCCGGACCCGCCCTGCGACGTCAGCGCCATCAACTACAGCGGTGGAAACGGGATGGCGACGGCGTGCGGTGGGCCGGTGACGGAGACCCCGGTGGCTTCGACGCTGGCCGTGCGCGGCGATGTCCTCACGCACACCGTGACCGCCCCGCCGCCGGCCGCACATGTGGTCGCCAGCACGCTCGACCTGCGGGTCCTCCTCCCCTCTCGCGGACTCGACATCGGCTTCGGCGCCAACTTCGAGACGGGAGCCGGCGACGGGGGCCCGTGACCGACCGTCGCCGTCTCTCGTATGCCGCGCCGATCGTCGCGGCGCTCGCGGCCATGACCACGAGCGCCCGCGCCGACTCGCTGCGATGGGAGCTCGCCACGGACGGCGACGCGTGCGACCTGGCTCGCCTCGCGCGCGAAGTGCAGCTGGCGTGCGACGCGCTCGGAAGCCAGTGCGGAGTCGTCACCGATGCGCCCGCGCACCGCGCCGTCTTGCGGTGCCCGAGCGACGGGCCCTGGACCGTCGACGCGTACGATGCGGCCGGACGGGTCGCGTGGACGTTCGCGCTCGAGGGCGACGATCGCGTGCGGCGGGCCGCGATCTGGATCGCGCGAACGCCGGCCGACGCGGCGGCGCCCACAGCGATGGGTGCGCATGCGTCCCCCCCGGCAACGCCGCCGCGGCCGGACGTGAGCCCGAACCTACCGTCCGGCGATCCGACATCGAAGCCATCGGCCACATCGCCGGGCTCCGACGGCGCATCGATGCCGCCGCATGCCACGATCGCTCCGGGCGAATCGACGCCCCCCGCAACCCGCACATCCTCGCGTCCGTGGGGACTGCTCGGCGCCGCGCGCATCGTGAGCGGCACGGGCTTCGGTCCGGCGGTGGGAGGGCTCGCGGAGGTCGGCTGGCTCGTCGGTCCACCGTATCTCGCGCTCGCGATCGATGCCACGGCCGAGCTCTCTCTCGCGTCACCCAATGGCTACTCCGAGACCGCGGCCCGCGTGGGGGCGGGAGCGTCGTATGGCGCGCCATGGGGCCGGCTTCCGCTCGGCGTCGCCGTGGAGGGCGGAGCCATCGCGGGGGAGGTGTCCGCACCGGCGGGGTACACGCCCTCATCGCTGGGGTTCGTGCATGCGTTCGCGCGTGCATGCCTCGCCGTCCAGCTCGGGGGCGCGCGCGAGTGGCGCCCGTATGCGGCCATATCTCTCATCGGGCAGGTCCCAGCGGTCCGCGTGACGAGCATCGCGGCGCTCGTGACGAGCTCACCATCGGTCTCGGGCGCACTCGACGTCGGAGTTGCATGGCAGCCGCGGTGAGAGGTCGCACAGCAGTCCCGTATGCGCTCGGCACGGCGACGAGCGACGGTCTCTCGTGGGACGAGCTCGTTGCCGTCGTGCACCGCCAGATGCGCAGCCTCGCGGGCCCCAGTCGCGAGCTGGAAGACCTGACGCAAGTCGCGCTCGAGCAGGTGGTGCGATCCGCGCCGCGCTTTCGCGGCGACGCGGAGCTCACGACGTTCACGTACACCGTCTGCGTCCACGTCGTCATGAACCAGTGGCGCTGGTGGCGCCGCTGGGCGCTCCGGTTTCAACTGGGACTGGCCGTGACCGAGCCGGAGGACACGCGGTCCGGTCCCGCCCACCTCGTCATCGAGCGCGAGCGCGCCGAGCGCCTGTACGCCTGCCTCGAACGTCTCTCGGCGGCCAAGCGCGTCGTCCTCACGCTGCACGATCTGGAGGAGCTGCCCGCATCGCGCGTGGCCGAGATCGTCGGGTGCCCGGAACCCACGGTGCGCTCCAGGCTCCGGAAGGCGCGCCGTGAGCTCGCCGAGCTCCTTCGGCTCGACCGCGCCTTCGACCTAACGGAAGGAGAGGAGCGATGAGCGGTCGCTGCACGTTTGCCGACGATCACGATCTGCAGTCGTCCGAGCTCGCCACGCACGCCGCCGCTTGCGGCGTCTGTGCCGATGTCCTCGCGCGAGGTCTGCGCGCCAAGGGGGCCTGGCAGTGGGCAAACGTCCGCGACGACGCGACGGAGCGATCCGCCCGCGAGCGCAGGCTCAAGAGCGTGGGCGGTGTTCGCCGTGCGCAAGGGCAGCGCGCTGCATGGCCGCTTCGAGCCGCCGCGTTCGCCCTGGCGATCGCCGCCATGTACGCGGTCATGGGGTGGGTTCGAGCGCCTCCTCGTGGAGCGCCGTCTGCCGGTGAAGCGCGCGTCGTCTCCGGGGTCCCCGTCGAGGCGGCCCGTACCGCGTCCAGCTCGCCGTCGATCGCGCCTACCGAGGAGGTCGGCCTCCGGGTCCTGGCGGTCGATGGGGGGCCCTCCGATGGATCGCATCGCAAGCTCGAGGTCGGCCGTACCCTGCGCTCCGGCGACTCGATCGACGTCCCGAACGGCGGCTTCGTCGACGTTGGGTACCTCGCGGACACGGCGTCGTGGATCGGCATCACCGGCCCCGCCGAGGCGGACGTGCGCGAAGAGAGCTCGACGGCGCTCGTCGTTCTGCACCGCGGGACGGCCCACGCGACGGCCGCCCGCGGCGCGATCGTCGCGACCGACGCGATGCGGACGCACGGCGAGCACGCGGCGTGGGTCGTGGAAGCGACACCGGAGCGGACACGCGTCACGACGACGCAAGGCCGCGTCGACGTCGAGCCGCCTGGGAGCGCTGCTGCCCGGCGCGTGGTGTCGACGGGCGAGGAGATGGAGATCGAGAATCCGCACGTTTCATCGAAAGAGGCGCCGGTATCAGAGACGACGGACACCACGGGCGCCTGGCGATCGGTAGAGAAATCGCTCGACGAAGGGGACCGCGACGCGGCCGAGTCCGCGCTGCGAAGCGTCTTGGCACATGAGCGCGAACCAGGACGTCGCGCCCGAGCCGCCCTGAGGCTTTCGGAGCTGCTGCTCGCGCGAGGAGCCCGCGACGAAGCCCGCCGTCACGCGGAGAGCCTGGCGCTCGGACGCGACGCGGCCATGGCATCCGAGGCGGTCTGGCTCTACGTCCGGTCGTTCCCCACGCCGCAAGGCCGCGCAAGCGCGTGGGCGCGCTTCCTCGCGACTTCGCCCCTTGGACCCATGATGCATGTTGCGCGCGTCGAGCGAGCGCGCGAGCTTCTCGACGCGGGGGAGACAGGGGAAGCGCGGGCCATCATCCAGGCACTGAGCGGAGAGGCCCTCGAGCCAGTCGCAGCGGATGGGTTGGCGGGGTTGCGGGCAAGAGTCGAAGGGACGGGCGGAGATGGGGGCGGCGACCGCTAGACGGAGAGGTTCGAGGAGGCTGCGATATCGACACAGCGGAACGTCCCGATGGGCCGAAGCGCAGCACTACGCTCGGGCCTCGGACGGGTCCGTCCGTGGCCGGACCGTCCTCGGTTGGCCGCGGGCCGCGCTAACCGCAGGACGGACACTTCGGGGAGCTCTCCGATCCGAAGTCGACCAGAACGTCACCCGAGCTGCGCGAGCAGCTCGCGGACAGCCGTCAAAACCGGCGTGGGCGCGAGAGGAACCGATCCGCGACTCCGCGCTGGTCGAGCACCTCGATGGTGCGTGA
>OBLW0100001334.1_pt1 | contig 21073 bp, 14 predicted proteins | sample 1520161 | NCBI WGS metagenome assembly OBLW01 (sample SAMEA3539309, study PRJEB22396) | soil metagenome | biome: tundra; feature: field; material: soil | place: USA | collected 2010-05 | depth 0.15 m | reverse complement strand
GCGTAGTTGGGTCACGGGGACCTCCTTTTTCCGTGACCCAAGTTATCTCAACCCCTCCACAACTGCCGATCCTCGAACACGCGGTAGCGTCCGCCGCGCCAGCGGCTTCGTACAAATCTCTATTTCACTTATTGGCAAGATTGTGAGTGCTATAGCGTGAGCTATGGGTCGGCACTATATACCCAGAACACTTTGGACACATTACCACCGTGCCACCACGGTCGAGCCATTATCAAGACGGCTTTTTTACTGGAAAATGGAACACACGCTATGGGAGCCGAATCAACCACGCGCGAGGACAGCTTAAGAGTCGAGAAGGTGTCGGTCCTCGCACTGATTCTCTGCGTTGTTGTACTGGTCTGCCTGCTCGTCTTCCGGCCCTTCTAGCAAAGATTCCTGAAATCTCCAACGTCCGAATCGTAAGACATACCGCGTCGCGACGGAGCACTTCTTTAGCATGCGAGAGCTAGCCTTTGCGGCGCAGTCGGCCGCATCGTAGGCTAATAGATTGTTTGGAAATCTCTATTCGAGGCTGCTGAGAAATAAACCACGATTTCACTCATTCGAAAATGCCATTTTCTCCTCGTTTAACGAAGCGGCCAAGCGAGTCCATGTACGCGCCCGTGACCCAACGCGTTGGCAATACGCCAATAAGTACTTCATTGCTATGCTATCAAGCAAGATATTACCGACGGGAGCGCGCAGAGCGAACAAGCAATTTGCTGGCTGCTATCGTGGATTCCTCGGAGGATGCCATCATCAGCAAGGTCTACATGGCATTATCACTAGTTGGAATAAGGCCGCTGAACGAATGGTCGGCTACACGGCTGAAACAGCCGTTGGCCAACACATTACTCTTATCGTTCCGGCAGATCGCCTAGACGAGGAAGCAAACATTCTTGAGCGGCTGAGGCGAGGCCAGCAGATCGAACACTTCGAAACTTGCCGCATGCGCAAAGATGGGACACTACTCGACGTTTCCCTAACAATTTCGCCGATTAGGGATGCCGCAGCGCGCGTTGTTGGGGCGTCGAAGGTGGCGCGAGTATGCACTTCGCGCCTGTGATTCAGAGTCGGCTGGCGGGGTTGAGAAGTGCTAATCGGAGTAGAGCAATTGAAATTGGCGTCCCCGACGGGATTTGAACCTGTGTTACCGCCGTGAAAGGGCCGCAGTTGGCGGTAAGTTACAAACGACGCGATACGGATGGCTACCAAAAGCAGTTTCAGTAAGGGATGGGAGCAGTTCGTGGATCATGAATGGATCAAGAATAGATGCTGTCTCGAAGTCGTGATGCTTACTGCCATGACAGGAACGATTCACCGTAACCAATTGAAAAATCGCGACACGGACGGCTCCCAACAAGCAGTCTTAGCATCTTCGGAACCAAACTGCCGGACCATAACCTGACTATAGAATCTCCACGAAATTGCTCCTGTGTTGATGGGGGATTCTTGAGGCGGTAAGGCATGTACGCTATGTTAGACAGGTGCGAGAACTTTTTCGACGTACACGCCGCTGGTGAATCAAAGTGTTTAAGTCAAAACACCAAGACTTAGGAGACGTCTCGTCCCATGACGCAAAGATTGAGAGCGCCATTCTGCCGGCAACTCTGTCGGCGTATCAGGTTGTTTTCTGCGTCGGTTGGCGTTCTCGGGTTAACCGCGTTCCTGCATGGCCAAGCGCTGCCAAAGGCTCCTGGAGCGGAAGTGTTTTTCTTGACTCCAACCCCTGGCTATTTTACGGAGCCGGCGATTGCGATTAATCCTATCAACTCACAGCAGGTCGTGGCCGTTTTTCAAGACAACGCTCACGCCTCCTATTCTCAAGATGCGGGTCACACCTGGCATCCGGCAGAAGGCGTGGAGCCACCGAACTACCGGGTTTCGGGCGATGTATCCACAGCTTTCGACAGACAGGGACATGCGTTTATCTGCTACATGGCATTCGACAAGCTGGGCACATTCAGCTATTGGGCACACAACGCATCGCGGAACGGTCTCTTCGTCCGGCGCTCGGTCGATGGCGGCAAGACTTGGGAAGCGAACCACATCCCGGTCATTGAACACGCTACCGAGCCGGGCATGCCGTGGGAAGACAAGCCCTACATCGTGTCGGACACAAGCAAGGGCCCCTATACAGGGAATCTCTACGTAGGTTGGACGCGATGGACTCTAACCGACTCCGAGATATTACTGTCTCGTTCTACCGACGATGGACAAACCTGGTCGAAGCCGATAGAAATCGACAGTCGTCCTGGACTGCCACGCGATGATAACGGCGCGGCCGAAGGATTCGCCGGCGCAGTTAGTCCGGATGGCACTCTGTATGCAGTTTGGAGCGAGGACAACGACATTGTGCTCGCTTCGTCGCGTGACGGTGGGAAAAGCTTCTCTCCTGCTCGACCGATTATCCATACAGCGCCAATCATGTTCGGAGTGCAGACACTGGATAGGGCCAATGGTTTTCCGCAGATTGCCATCGATCCGCGCAGCCGTAGGCTCTTCGTGACGTGGAGCGACTACCGCAACGGTGACGTCGATGTTTTCTGTGCAACCTCCACCGATGCGGGGAAAACCTGGAGCGCTCCGGTGCGGGTGAACAATGATGGTGTTCACAACGGTGCGGACCAGTTTTTTCAATGGCTCGCGGTCGATCCGACGGACGGCGCAGCCAACATTGTTTTTTACGATCGGCGGGGAGATCGGGAGAATCGAAGGCAGATTGTTGTATTGGCGCGTTCGACCGATGGCGGAGTGAGCTTTGAGAATTACGCGTGGACCACCGATCCCTTCGAAGCGGGAGGATTTTTCTTCGGCGACTACTCGGGGATCGCCGCATGGGGCGGCCGCGTTTATGGCGTTTGGACCGAACAACCAGCAACTACCCCTGTAGCGGGAAACAATACTGATGATGCGAAACCCAAACCGCGTGGTACGGTGGTCAAAGTTGGGATCGCTGATTTCACTCCAAACGCAAGCGAAAGTGCCCGATGAATGATTTCTATCTTTAATCTTTGAATCATCTTTGAATCGAGAGCGCGGGCCGGGTCGCCTCTCGCGTCATTTGTCCATCGACCATGCGCCAGATTCCCAGGGGATTTGCGTCCTTCAATTCCTGTGGCAGCGCTTCGTCAGGAAACCCCTGATAGCAGACTGGCCGTGTAAACCTGAAAATCGCCTGAGTTCCAACGGACGTGGAGCGACCATCCGAGGTCGAAGGATACGGGCCTCCATGAACCATAGCGTGGCAGACCTCGACTCCGGTGGGAAACCCGTTAAAGACAAGCCGTCCGACCTTGTTCTCAAGGATCGCGATGAGGTCGGCGAAATCATGTAGATCCTGTTCCGTGCCATGAATCGTGGCTGTGAGATGACCATCAAGAGAGTGGGCGATCGCAAGAATCTGATCCCGGCTCAAGTTCTGTACGAGCAGCGTGGTGGGGCCAAAGATCTCCGTATCAAGGTGCGCCTCGAGGAAGGTAGCCGCATCCGTTTCAAAAAGCGCTGAACCTACGGCAAAACCTGCGGCCTGCGACGCCTTCGGAGCCTCGGCAAGGAGCGTGACTGAACCGTCCGCCTTCCGATCGGCGAGCGCGGAATCGTAAGAAGAATGAATTCTTTCGGTCAGCAGATGGAAGGGCGCCGATCCAGCAACCAGTTGCCGCAACCTATCCGTGAACGAGGCAGCTTCGTCGCCTTGCGGAAGAAATATCATTCCCGGCTTGGTACAGAACTGGCCGGCGCCCATGGTAAAGGAGGCGTGCAGTCCGGCCGCAATTGGTTCGCCGCGTTGCCGCAACGCGCCCGGCAAAATAAAGACGGGATTGGTGCTGCTCATTTCCGCATAGAATGGAATCGGCTCGGGGCGCGCAGCCGCCACGTCCATCAAAACTCTTCCCGCCGCGCGTGATCCGGTGAAGCCGCCGGCTTTTACTAAAGGATGCTTCACCAGGGCTGTGCCGACATCAGTGCCACCGTCAAACAGAAGCGAGAAAACGCCTTCCGGCAGACCGCACTCTCGAACGCTTTCTCGAACCATCTGCCCGACGAGTTCGCTTGTACCAGGATGCGCCGCATGCGCCTTCACGATGACCGGATTTCCAGATGCGAGCGCGGAAGCGGTATCCCCTCCCGCTACGGAGAAAGCCAAAGGGAAGTTACTCGCTCCGAACACGACGACTGGGCCCAGCGGACGCAGCATGGAACGGATATCTGGCTTGGCGGCGGGCTTGCGCTCGGGGTCGGCACGGTCAATCCGCGCGGCAACCCAAGAACCCTCCTCCGCTACCTCTGCAAACAGCCGGAGTTGAGCGCAAGTGCGCGCAGTCTCGCCTTGCAAGCGCGCTTGCGGCAGAGCAGTTTCCTTCCCTGCGCGTTCGACTACGTCACCAGCGATTGACTCTATCTTCGCCGCGATCTTGCGCAGGAAGGCACCGCGCTCAGGTCCTGGCACGCGACCGTAGCCGGTAAAGGCCTCGGACGCGAGGAGAGCGGCAAGTTGTACTTCTTGGGGAGTTGCCGCAATGTATCCCGGCTGCAAAGGTCGCCCGTTAGTGGGATCCGTGGCGTAGAACGGCTCTCCGGAACCGTTGCCGTCTCGAAACCCAATCAGTGCTCGACCAGCAAGTCTTGTCATTCTGATCTACTTTAGGGTCGGTAAGGCGTAGCTACCCGCGAGTAGCGGCCTTGACTCCAAGGCGCTACGAATAATCGCCACCGCCTGCTTGAGTTCGTCGCCCACCAATTCCAGGCGCGGCGGACGTACACGGGGATTCCCCATGCCTACCTCCGTTTGGACAAGCTTGATGAGTTGAACGAAGTTCGGAACCGTATCCATGCGCAGCAGTGGCAAGAACCAGCGATACAAATCAAACGCTTTATCGCTCTCTCCATTCATACCACAGTTGAAAAGGTCAACCGATTCCCGGGGCAATGCATTGGCGAGGCCGGCAATCCAACCGGTTGCTCCCACTCCGATCGCCTCTAGCACGGCGTCATCAACACCCACTGAGATCTCCAAGCGGCGGTCGATGAGCGCGCGAATGGCAGATACGCGCCTGGCATCGGTGCTCGACTCTTTTACAGCTTCGAAGTTCTCATATTCTGCCGCCAACTCGCGAATCTGTTCGGGAAGGAAATCGGTTCCGTAGGCGATTGGATTGTTGTAGAGCATGCAGGAAAGAGGTGTCGCTGCAAAGACGGTCGCGACGTGGGTTTTCATCTCACGCCAATTGCCTTGATAGACATACGGCGGAAGCACCATCAAAGCATCGCACCCTAGATCGGCGGCCGCTTTCGCCAATGCCACCGCTTCAGAAGTCGTAAGCGCCGAAATGGAAGCCACTACCGGTCCACGCCCATGGACCGCGCTGACGCAGGTACGCAGAATCTCCGCCTTCTCGTCAAACGACAAGGCCGCGCCCTCCCCCAAGGAACCGAGCGCCACAACGCCGGCGCAACCGTTGTCCAAAAGCCAGCGGCAGTGCTTCGTCATGAAGCTGTGATCGACACGAAGATCCTCGGTAAAGTCAGTGGTGATTGCGGGGATCACGCCCTTCCAATTCATCAGTATTCTCCTGTTCCCTGGCTTTGCAGCATTTCCAACTGGCCGGCGATGGCCGCTAAGGTTTCAATGCGGGCTGGGAAAACGGGTGGTCGAACCGAGTCCGGAGTCCATTCAAAGAGAAATTGCGTCGCCGGGCCGCACACCCGGCCCTGGCAGGTCCCCATACCGCAGCGGGTGTGCAACTTGGCGGCGCGCCACGAAGTGTGCCCGCGAAGACGCGAGTAGGAAACATCCTCGCAACGGCAAACAATGGTTTCAGGCAAAGGCAGGCTCCTCAGCTTCGAACGCAGGCGGAACGTGCGGTCCAGCAATTGGGCAAAGCGGCGCGCATTCTGGCGGTCGCCGAACAACGCTTTCGCTTCGCTGGTACGCTCGGCGGCGGCCAGGCCCGCGATCTGACCTTCGATGAGCGCCAGTTCTACGCCTCCGATGCTCGTCAGTTCCCCAGCGCAGAAAACCGATGACACGGTCGTCTTCTGAAAATCATCGACTTCCACGAAACCATTGCGGACCCCACACCCGAGCAGCAACGCTAATTCGACGTTGGGAACCAAATGAAAACCGCAGCCAAGGTAATCACACGGGATAGTTTCGACTCTGCCAGCTTGCGAAATGGTTACGCTTTCGAGAGCCTTCTTGCCGTGTGCGGCGACCGGCCAACTGTTTGTGGCAAATGGAACGCCAGCGATATCTCGTTTCAGATGGAGCGCTTGAAGAATCTTGGCGGGCCAGCTAAACAGTGCCACGCCAAACTGGGCCAAGCTTCCCCAGGATGCCTGCTCGCAAATCACCGCTATCTCGGCGCCATGCTGGCGGAGGTACGCCGCAACCGCCAGGAGCAAAGGACCGGTGCCAGCGATGATCACACGTTTGCCGCGAATCGGCAGGCCACACTTGACCATTGCTTGCAGACCACCGGCACCCATCACGTTGGGCAATGTCCAACCCGGAAACGGTAGGAACCGCTCCCTCGCTCCGGTTGCAAGTATGAGATTCGCGTAGGTAAGTTCGCAGAAACCGTCGAGATTCTCCGCTAATAGGACACCTGTCTCCGGCTGATGCACGACACGCAATTCACAGAGAGAGGTTACTCCGGAAATACGCACTCGATTAGCCCATCTCGCAGCTTCTCCGCGTTGCGCATCACTCTGCTTGTCGTGCTTTTGATTGTCGTCAGAATCGCTCCGCCAAATCTGCCCGCCAAGGCTGAAGTTGTCATCGACGATCCCGACCCGGACGCCACACTCCGCCGCACGAGCGGCGGCGGCCATGCCCGCTGGCCCTCCCCCAATGACAAGAACGTCGAAATGATGTCTCGCTTCGCGCATCATCTTTTTTCACTTCTCGGTATCTACTTCCATGCCTTGTTCGCACAGCACTTGACAGCTCCGGCAATGCAATTGTCCGTCGATAGTTACGCGACATTCAAAGCAAATTCCCATGCCACATAAGGGGCCGCGCGGCTCACCAGTGACCGACGTTCGGCAAGCTTGTCCGGCAAGCACTATAGCGACCGCGACGGTCGTGCCCGAGGGCACGACGACCGGCACATGGTTAACCATCGCAGTGACCTGAGTAAGCGTGGCCTGACTAAGCATGCACGTGCTCCTTCACGGTTCGGGAGGGCAGGTATGGTTCGATGGGGATCTCCGACTGTGTTCCGGTGATTTGATCAGCCAGAAGACGTGCCGTTCCCAACGATGTTGTAATTCCCAACCCTTCGTGCCCGGTCGCGAGGAAGATGGACTTGTCTCCTGTCCGCGGACCAATCAGTGGCAACTTGTCCGGAGTAGCGGCACGAAACCCAGTCCACGTGCGGACCGCAGATATCCGAGCCAAACCGGGCATGTATTCCTGCGCCCGTTGCAGCATACGCACCAGCACAGAGTTGTCTACCCCCTTGTGCTCTGCACCGTATTGCCGCGAAGATCCAATAAGGATCTGACCGGTTCGGCGTGGCTGTACGTTGAACGCCACGGAATCACCGCTCACAGAGTGAGCGCTCTTCAAGTAACCGAGTTCCACTAGTTGATGCCTTAAGAATCCCGGATAGCGATCGGTGATGACTAGATGGCCCTTCCTTTTCTTGATCTCAAGTCCTGGCGAGAGATGCGGCGCACACGCTCCAGCCGCATTCACAACGATCTCCGCCGCGATCTCTGAGCCGTCCGCCAACCGAACTCGCCCTTGGCCAATCTGCTCGACAGTAACGCCAAGCCGAAGATTCACCCCGCTTTCCTGCGCGCGCTTCATGAGAAAACGGGCTGCGCAGGGCGGATAGAGTACACCATCTTCCGGGACGAGAAGTCCTCCAGCGATTCCTGGGCGAAGGTTGGGCTCGAGGGTCTGCAAGGCTTGCGCATCGAGTACTTGCGTCGGAACCCCGCGGTTGCCGTAGTAGTCCCGCTTGCGGCGTACCTCGATCATCTCTTCCTCGTCAGCTGCCACCCAGATTGTCCCGCATTGCTCGTATTCCACGTCATCCGGCAGTTCTGATCTCAACCCCTGCCACAACTGCTGGGAGTAGCGAGTCAGGGCAAACTGCGCGTCGGAATCGTCCATGACAACGATGTGCCCCATCCCTGCGGCGGTTGCGCCGCTCCCCACGATTTCCCGATCGACAACCACTGCCCGCATGCCGCGGCGTGCGAGTTCATCGGCACAGGCCGCCCCCACAATGCCAGCTCCCACAATAGCTACGTCATAGGCGGTATTGCTCATGCGCGAATACCCATGCAGAGCGGGTCGCGTGCATCGAGCAACAACTCGGCTTCGGCGTTCACAAATGCTGATCCTGTAATGCTCGGATAAATCTGCCCGTCCCGTATTGTCACCCTTCCCTCAAACACACTCCCGACAATACTTTCCTGTTTCCAAGTTTGACCTTCGCGGATCTTTCCGTCCACGTAAAGGCAAGCTAACTTGGCGCTTGTCCCGGTGCCACAGGGAGAACGATCATAGGCTTTGCCGGGGCAGAGAACGAAATTCTTGCTATCAACTCCTGGAAGTTGAGAAGGGCCAAACAATTCGACGTGATCAATCTCTTTACCGTCCGCACCGGTCATCTGATTGTCGCGAAGCGCCCGGCGGATGGCCCACGTAAAAGCCGTTAGTTCATCGACATTCTGCAGCGTTAACTGCATGGTGTGATCGCGCACCAAGAAAAACCAGTTTCCACCCCAAGCCACATCGCCACGCACTTCGCCGTATGCCGGCACCTCAACTGCGACATTCGCGGCACTGCGATAACTTGCCACATTGTTCACCGTAACCTCGCCGCTTTTGTGCAGAACTGCGCTGACTGTCCCCACCGGCGTTTCTATCTTGTGCTCTCCTGGTCCAATGCGTTTCAGGTGGGCCAATGTCGCAACCAAACCAATCGTTCCGTGACCACACATCCCCAGATAGCCAACGTTATTGAAGAAGATCACACCGGCAACGCACGCTGGATCCATGGAATCGCAAAGCAATGCCCCAACCATGACATCGGACCCCCGCGGCTCATTCACAACGGCGGAGCGAAAACTGTCGTACTTGCTGCTGAAGCATTGCAATCGCTGGGCAAGCGATCCGGCCCCGAGGTCAGGGCCACCGCTCACAACCAGCCGGGTGGGCTCGCCTCCGGTATGGGAATCGATGACCCGGATTCTATGAGATGGACTCATTTTCTGTGGTTTTCAGCCCTGTTCAGCAAAACACCGGTAATAAAGGAGGCTCCGCCTCGGTCTCTTTATTAAGGTGCGCCTGTCGTATTTTATGGATACAATATGCAATCGTCAAACTCTTCGTTTCCCAGGATTACGGTTGACCGAAAAACTCGAGTCGAAGTGCCAGGACCCCAACCTGCGCGAATTCGCACGGGGTCTAACCTTGTTCGACTCCGCCATGCTGGTGGTCGGGGCCATGATTGGCTCGGGCATTTTCATCGTTCCAGCGGAGATGGCACGTCAGATCGGAAGCGCAGGTTGGCTTTTAGTGGCATGGGGTGTCGCGGGCGCACTCACCATCGCGGGTGCGCTTTCCTACGGAGAACTCTCCGCGATGATGCCACAGGCCGGCGGCATGTACTTTTACCTCCGCGAAGCGTACTCGCCCCTGTGGGGTTTCCTGTATGGGTGGACCCTGTTCTCCGTCATCGAGACCGGCACAATTGCCGCAGTGGCAGTTGCCTTCGCGCGTTTTTCCGGGGTGCTCTGGCCGCCGATCTCGGAAGACAAATATCTGATGGCGCCAGTCCACATCTCAAGCCACTATGCCGTGTCGCTTTCAACCGCTCAACTACTCGCGATTGCCGTAATCGCGTTACTTACATTCGGCAATACTCTAGGACTGCGCTACGGCAAGCTGGTTCAGAATGTGTTCACTGTCGCCAAGACTGTCGCTCTGGGTGGTCTGATCATACTCGGGATTCTCCTTGGACGTAACGCCGCAGCGCTGCACGCAAATTTCAGCCATCCGTGGCGCCCGCAAGGAATTGATTCCCTGGGACCCGGACTCACTGCAGCAACGATGACCGGCATGTTCGTCGCCATCTGCTTAAGCCAAACCGGATCGCTGTTCTCGGCTGATTCGTGGCACAACATCGCTTTCGCCGCCGGCGAAGTAAAGCGTCCAGAGTGCAATGTCACACTCGCCATGGTGATTGGCACAATCGCGGTCATCCTACTTTATATTCTCGCGAACGTTGCGTATCTAATGACACTCCCGTTGGAAGCAATTCAACATGCCTCCGCGGATCGGGTGGGAACTGCCACTTTGCGGGTGATCTTCCCGGACGTTGGGGCATCGGTCATGGCGGCGGCGATCATGATCTCGACCTTCGGCACCATTAATGCCTTAACGTTGACTGGAGCACGCGTTTACTATGCGATGGCTCGCCAGCGGCTCTTCTTCCCTTTCGCCGGCAAACTCAACGCCGCGAGCGTCCCCGCTTCTTCGTTGAAGCTGCAGGGACTCTGGGCTGCTCTCCTCGTGTTGCCTCGGACTTACAATCCTGCGACGCAGCAGTGGGGGAACCTTTACAGCAACCTGCTCGAATATGTCATCTCAGCAGCGCTGATCTTTTATGTGCTGACCGTGGCCGGCGTGTTTCGCCTTCGCATCACGCGGCCTGACGCGGCGCGACCGTACCGTACGATCGGATATCCGGTGGTTCCGGCTTTCTACATTCTCACCGCCACGGCGATTCTCGCCGTACTGTTTGCGTATCGTCCGGCGACGACGTGGCCGGGATTGCTGATCATCCTGCTGGGGATACCCATCTACTTCTTGATTGGCTGGGCGGAACGAATTCGAGACTTCCAGCCGGCGAAATCCGAAGCAGCTGATCTTCAGAGTGCGGAGTAAAGAGTGCAAAAGCAAATTTCAGGGATTGGCTCTTCCGGAGGAGCTGGAATGCTCGTAACCGTCACCAAGGCGCAGTACGCACGAAGGCTAAGGCGATTAGCCCCCGCTCTGGAGTTTCTTCGGAACGTTGTTGTCTCGATGACCATTGCTTGCCTCGCTGCTGTCGCGCTCCACGCGCAATCTCCGGCTGCGACTGAGCTCCTGCGTCGCGCATTTCTTGACCAGAGTTTTGCAGCGAAACCTTATGGACCGGTGCGCTGGTTGGATGCAGGACGATCTTATACCACTCTGGAGCCCGCAGCGGTGGGGGGAGAAACTGTCGAACTAGTACGCTACGACACCTCGACGGCACAGAGAGAGGTATTGGTCTCGGCCAAGCAACTAAACGTGCCTGACGAGAAAAAGGCAATCCGTATTGAGGACTATGCCTTGTCCAGCGATTTCAATCGGGTTCTGCTTTTTACGAACTCAAGGCGGGTTTGGCGCAAGAACACTCGCGGAGATTATTGGGTGCTAAACCGGAAGTATGGAAATCTGCGGAAATTAGGAGGAGGAGGACCTCCCGCCACTCTCATGTTCGCGAAGTTCTCGCCAGACGGATCGAGGGTGGCCTATGTGCGTTTCAATAACATTTATGTTGAAGATCTCGAGAGTGGAGAAATCACGCGGCTGACTTCAGATGGTTCCGAGAAGATTATCAATGGCACCTCGGACTGGGTCTATGAGGAAGAGTTTGATGTCCGCGACGCATTTCGCTGGAGCCCGGATGGCAAACGCATTGCGTATTGGCAGTTCGACACAAGCCTTGTAAAGACATTCGGCCTGATTTACGACACGGGGGCACCGCATCAAGTGCTGACGAATATTCCCTATCCGGAGTTTGGGATCTATCCTGCGGTCCAGCAGATTCCCTACCCGCAGCCGGGAACTCCGAATTCTTCGGTTCGCGTCGGTGTAGTACCGTCGGTTGGCGGTGACACTCGATGGATGCAAGTTCCGGGATACGCAAACGACAACTATATTGCGCGTATGGAATGGGCAGGAGATTCTTACTCGCTAATCATGCAGTACTTGAATCGTCTGCAAAATAGGAATGATGTGCTGCTGGCCGACGTCAAAACCGGCGCGGCGCGAAGCGTGTATCAGGACCATGACACCGCCTGGGTGGATGTAGTCGACGATTTGAAATGGCTAAGTGGCGGCAAGGATTTTCTATGGGTAAGCGAACAGGATGGCTGGCGGCACGTTTACCTGATTGCAAGGGACGGCAAACAAGTTCGTTTGTTGACTGCAGGCGCCTTCGATGTGATTGATCTCCTGGGAGCGGACGCAGACGAACACTGGATCTACTACACTGCTTCTCCAGGAAACGCCACGCAACGTTATCTTTTCCGAACCCGGGTCGATGGCAAAGGAAGTCCCGAGCGAGTGACACCGGCGAACCAGCCAGGAACGCATACCTACTACGTTTCGCCGGACATGCGCTGGGCAATCCACGAATACTCAACCTTCGACACTCCGCCTATGACCGACCTCGTTCGTTTCCCGGATCATCATTCGCAGCGAGTGCTCGAGGACAATGCAAAGCTGCGCTCCAGCATCAACGAACTTGTGTCTAGCCCGACGGAGTTCCTTCGCGTGGATCTCGGCGATGGCGTAACCCTGGACGGCTGGCTCATCAAGCCGAAAAACTTTGATCCATCAAAGAAATACCCGACCCTCATCTACGTGTACGGCGAACCGGCGGCGCAGACTGTGGTCGACCGATGGGATGATTGGAGTGGAATTTTCAATCGGACTCTGGCTCGAGAGGGCAATATTGTCGCAAGCTTTGACAATCGCGGCACGCCCGCTCCAAAAGGACGGTCCTGGCGAAAAGTCGTTTATGGCAATATTGGAATTCTGTCGTCAAAAGAGCAGGCTCTGGCTCTGCAATCTCTCGAAAAGGCAAGGCCCTACGTCGATCCGAACCGTGTCGCCGTGTGGGGCCGCAGTGGAGGCGCGTCCAATACTCTCAACCTTATGTTCCGGCATCCAGAACTCTACCAAGTCGGTATGGCTGTAGCTCCCGTAGCGGACCAGCGCTTGTACGACAGCATTTATCAAGAGCGTTACATGGGATTGCCGCAGGATAATGCGGAAGGTTACAGGGCCGGCTCACCCATCAACTTCGCGGACGGACTTCGAGGGAAATTATTGCTTGTCCACGGCTCCGGAGACGACAACGTCCACTACCAGGGCACAGAGTTGCTGGTCAATCGCCTGATCGAGTTGGGAAAGCCTTTCGACTTTATGACATATCCTGGCAGGACCCATGCAATAGTAGAAGGACCCGGAACCACGTACCACCTTTATTCCCTGCTGGCGAGGTACCTGGAAGAGCATCTTCCACCCAACATTGCAGGGAATTAGACTTCCTGGATATAATATGCGTTTTAGTGGTTGTATTGAACCGGGAGCTGCACTACCGATTATGGGCCGCGCCGCCTTGAGATGGACTTAGAAACCGCATCGGATTCGGCAATCCCGCGACAGTCGCTCACTTCGGCGGTTGCCGACAAGTTGCGCGACCAGATTATTCGCGGAGAAATTCCGGAAGGCGCTCAGCTCCGCCAGGACGCCATCGCGACTCAGTACCAGGTCAGCCGTATTCCGGTGCGCGAAGCGCTACGGCAACTTGATGCCGAGGGTCTGATCGCAATCGTCCCCAACCGGGGCGCTATTGTACCCGCCTTGTCCCCTGCCGATATTGAAGAGCTCTTTTCGATCCGCGCTCTGCTTGAACCCGAAGTTTTGAAGCTATCGATCCCGCATCTGACGGAAGAAGATTTTTCAGAAGCCGGCACCGTTTTGCATAAGTATGTAAAAGAGCTTCGGCGTGATGACCACGTCTCCGCTTGGGGGCGCCTGAATTGGCAATTTCACTCAATCCTCTACTCTCGGGCTAACCAGCCACGCTTTTTGGCGATCATCCGCAACGTCAACAACAGCGGCGAACGATACACTCGCCTGCAGCTATACCTGACTCACGGGATGCAGCGCGCCAATGAAGAACATCAGGAAATTCTGGAGTTGTGCCGTCAGCACGACGTGGCTCGAGCCTGCAAATTGTTGCGCCAGCACATCGAATATGCCGGTGAGTCGCTCAAAGAAGCCTTGCAGCGAAAGCGAACCGAAGCACAGTCCTAGCATCCACTCATCGCTGAACCGAGACGCAGCCTACATCTTCTAGTCAGCGATCGAGAGTTTGCCGTTTCGATCCGCTTGACTATGCTTATTTGTGATAGCCAAGACTTGCAGTCATCGATATTTACGTAAATATAGCCAGCATCCTTCATGCCGTTGCTGGCTATTGCATCGGCGGCAGATCGAACATCAGCGGCCGTAACTTTGCAAGCAAAATGATTCCAGCTATTCCATCCCATCGGAGGAGTCGCCGCCGCCTTGGAATCGGTTGCAGCAGCCGGCAGAATACAGCCGAGAGCTATAGCGATCAGAACAAGCTTCTTTTTCATACTTTGAAAACCTCGCGAATTTCGGTGGCGCAGTGGCTGATTGGCGCGCTGCGAGCAGACATACGGAAAATCGGCCATCGTCAGCCGAGTTGGCCAACTACTTCGAAGTTCTTCTCGTTTCTCGTGGCGATGATGATGGTGTCTTTGCCGGCCCCCGCCAAACTTACAGCCCGACCATTCAGCGTGACGGTCTTCAGCGACACATGCGCCGGAAGTCGAAGTTTGAAATAGACTTCCTGTGGCTTCCTCGCTCCGCTCAGTTCCACACATCCAACAATCGACTGGGAACTCGGCTTAGTTACGAGGCTAAAGCTGACTTTGCCCCAGCGCGTGGGAACCCCCTCAACCCCTATTTCTTTTCCCGAAACCACCCATTCCCGTGGCACGCCCCTCGCCAAGTACAGCCTGTCTACATCGGAATCCTCCAGAACGAGCATCCAGCGAACGAGCAGCGGAATGGTCTGTTGCGCCGGAACGCAGTAGGTCCCCGAATCACCAGTGATCCCTGTCACTTCCCCCGCAGTCCAGCTTCCCCGCGTGTGCGCATGATAGCGATGGGAATAGAGAAATAACAAAAATTCCTCGATGCGATCCAGCCTCAGCAGCGCCTGCGCATACCCATATGAGATGAAGCCGAGAATCTCACGCTCATCTTCCCGAAAACGCCCAACGTTCGCCACGACCCCAAGCGTCGTCGCTCCATAAGCCCGCATGCAGTCGATCACCTGGTTCGCCAGGCGCGGCGGCAGCACATCCGCCTGAAGCAATTCCGCGTAGGGACGATGGGGCCATTGCTGCGGACTAGGTCGTTCCTTCTCCAGCGATTCGCGAAACGTGAGCGCCGTCCCAGGAAATAATCCAATGTAAGGTGGAGTCTTTCCGCCCTGGATGTTCTTCTCGATGCTCTCGATCGTCTGTTCCCTGAGGGTCTGGCTTCGCTTGATCCAGCCTTGCGCTAGATTCTCCATGATTGGCGATGAGTTGAGACGAGCCAGGTCCGTCCACGTTTGCGCGATGTCCTTGAGCCCTCGCGCCGCAAACGCGCTGTTGGCATAGTAAGGCTGCCAGTACAGAGACGGATTTTCGCTGAGGCAAGAATCTGACTCGCTCCATCCGCGGATCAAACCGTAGGCGGAATTCTCCTGCGGCAGGCGAAGGCTTTCGTTATGCATGTCTTCCAATAACTTCGCGGTGGCTTCAATTTTCGGACGGTGTTTCAACAACAGTCCAGCGTCGCCCGTGTAATTGAAGTAGCGGGCGAGCAGGGAGAGCGTCATGCCAAACTGAGCAGTCTCCGGACCGCGCATGTCAACCATTCCCTTGGAATCCACATACTCCGTGAAGTAGTTGTCGATGAACAACCGCGCCGTCTCGAGACGGCCCCATTCCATGTTGGTACAGATTGCGCTGGTGAAGATATCCTGGAAGCCGTCATACTCTGATCCGGCATAGTCGCGGTCGACGGCGCCGTACTTGGGATACACTCCGCCGGGCCGAGTCATTAACTCTTTCGCAAACGAGTGCTTCGACATGTCAACCCACGCGTTCTGCGGAAGCGATACCTGAACAGAGTCGTGCAGCTGTTCATCCCAATATTCCGCAAAGGCCAGCAGCGATCGATAGAACTCCTCAGGCTGCGGATCTTCGCGTCCGGGAGGGTACGCTGGATAGCTGTGGCCATATACAACCTTGGCAATCTTTCCGTCTTCGACGCGAGCCGTGCGATGCCACGTGTGCACAATGTATTTTGTTTTATTCTCGCCCACGTCGCCGAACAAGATCACTTCCCAGTGGGCGCGATCCGAGATCGGAATTACTTTGCGGACGGCCGGCGTCCAGCCCCCGACCAAGCCGTCGTAGAGCTGCCCCTGCTTTAGCGCCTCGCGAAGTTCGGGAGAATACTGGATGGGATGGTAGGTCCGAGTGCTTCCGCTGCGGTAGACGGGAGTTACGTCATAAGCTTCCTTAGTGCCCACAAAAGTGGTCCACATGCGCGGATTCTTCTCCGCGGATGCCATCGGCGGCGCCGCGGATTTCACTTTTTCAGGATCGGGATCGCCATCTTGAAGAAGATCATCCGCGAGAAGATCGGGCGAGGACAATCCTACATCCTTGAGAGAAAGTCCCAGGTAAGGGCTTCCTTCCGGCATTGAAGCTTCGGCGCTCTTGGTGAGCAGGCGCGCATCACCGGAGGACGATACAAACGCCAGAGATCCCTCACGCGTGCGCAGATCTTCGTAAACCTTCCATGAATCTGCTTGGCGTTTGAATTCAATGACCGGCGTGTAGCCCTCGAGGGAACCCGCGACAGCTGTTTTTCGCCAAGACTTTCGCGCAACCGGGAGAGTCGTTGCCGCCGATACGTCACCGCTGCGTGACAGGATCTCAAGGCTGGCCGCGCTGGCTACCATTCCTTGCAGGAAATCGCGTCGGCGCATAATTAAGCGGATCCTCGTTTCTTTGTTTTTTACTCCCAGTTAACGCGGATCAGGTTCAGCGCCGGCGACGCTTAGCATTGCCGGCAGCTTCCCGATCTTCCTTGATTTCGAAATTGGCTGGCGGCGTTACCCCAAGTAGATATTGGACGAAGTAGTCCCACCTGCGCCTAACCAGATACAACGCGTGCTCCCCACTCTCTCCGTGAAACATGTTCGGCACAAACAGCATGTCGAAGTTCTTATTCGCCTTCATCAATGCATCGACGAAGCGAATCGTCTCGACCGGGTGGACATTGTCATCGATGTCCCCGTGCTCCAGGAGCAGATGTCCTTCCAGACGCCCCGCCATGGTCACGTTCGACTGGGCGGCATAGTCGTCCAGCACGGGGTATCCCTGGTAAGCCTCGTTCCACCACGCTTTATCCAGGCGGGCATCGTGATCGCCCGAGGTGGATACTCCGACTTTATAGAAGTCAGGAAAAGCTAGCATAGCGTGAGCCGCGCCATAGCCTCCCGCTGAAGTGCCGAAGATTCCGACTCGCGTCGCATCCATATAAGGATAGCGGGCAGCCATTTGCTTGATCATCGCTACGTGGTCATCGAACGCTCCACCCAGATTCCGGTAGGAGAATTCATGGAAGGCCCGGGAGCGTCCGGCAGTACCCCGACCGTCCACCATCACGACCACGAAGCCCAGCTCCGCCACCGACTGCAGCCACAACGTTCGGCCAAAACTCTTGGGCACAAAAAACGACTGTGGACCGGTGTAGACAAACTCGACGATCGGATATTTCTTCGCCGCATCGAAATTCGACGGCCTCCAGATCAATCCGTAGAGATCCGTAGTGCCGTCCGCGGCTTTTCCATGAAATGGTTCCGCGAATTTCCATCCCGTTTTCATCAACTCGCCGGTGTCTGCCTTTTCGAGAACCCTGACCTCGGAACCATCTTTGCTACGGCGCAGCACGGCTTCGCCCGGCAGGTCGGGGCGCGAATAGTTATCGACAAAAAACGCTGCATCCGGGGAGACGCTGACAGAATGGTCGGCATTCTCCGGCGACAGCAGTTGCAATCCCTTCCCGTCGAATCCGACGCCGTACAGATGCGTTTGGTAAGGATCTTCGCCTTTCTCGCGTCCGTTGGCCAGAAAGTAGACTCGCCGGTTCTTCTCGTCGACCTGCTCAATTTGCCGCACGACCCACGGACCCTGGGTTACCGGGTTTTCCAGCAAACCGGTTTTGCGGCTGTAGATGTAGAGGTGATTCCAACCATCGCGCTCCGAAGACCAGAGAATCTCCCCGGTGGCCTCGACCAGGTGATAGAAGGTTTCGCCGGGATCGACATAGGAATCCGATTGCTCGCGCACCAGAACTTTTTGTTCTCCGGTCGATGCGTCCACAACCCGCAACTCCTTCGCTTTGAATCCGCGCTCATCGTAATCGTAGTGGAAGCTCTTGCTATCAGGGAACCAGTCGAATCCCGGGCCATCCTGAAAAGGGAGCTCGATTGGAGCGGATTGCACGTCGATCCGCTTGCCCGACTGAATGTCGAAGATGATCGGTGAGGCTTTTGCCAGCACTTCTCCCGGCAAGGGATACACATAGTTGAATGCCCGCGGCCGCAGCTGGTCCGGCGGAACGAATTGCAGACTGGTGAAGCGACCTGCATTTCTGGAATCAAGGCGGTAGGTGATCAGCTTGGAGGAGTCGGGCGACCAGAACACCGCCGCGGGTTGCGTTACATCCTCCTTGCCTTGATCGACCATCACGCGCAGCGACGGCAAAGGAGTCGCGTAGTCCCAGCCTGCCACGCCATCGTTTGTCAACTGCAGCACTGTACCCGTCACCAGATCCCTCAGGTACAAATTGTGGTCCTTCAGGTATGCAGCCCAGCGCTTGTTGGGCGAGATCACTTCGCCGGCCTTGCCCGGTGGTTGGTCGCGCTGACATTCGTACGTAGCGAGAGGGCAGGTCCACTGGGCATCGTCCACGGAAAAATGAATGGCCTTCCCACCATCTACAAACTCGATTTCAGAAAAGGGCAAGGCCGAGGCAGAGTAGTCGTGCTTGGTCGCCTGGGAAAGCGCCGCAGCCAGCCGCTCGTGATCGAATGCTGGAGCACTCGTATTGTGCTCTGCATCCACAAGAACGAATTCAGCTTCTTTCAAACCAGCTTTGCGGTACCAGAAGCGGTTAGTCTTTTCGATCCAGCGCGGGGTCACATCCGCCACGTAAACGAGATGCCGCACGTTGCCCGGAAGAAAACGTTCAGCCCGCCGGTAGTCTTCTAGTGTGCCTTGTGCAGCTAGACGGAGTGTGAAAAAGGACAAGAGAAGTAAGATGACCCATGACCGACCGCCCATAGTCATCGAGATGTGCAAACTCCTATTTTTTCGAATCACTTCCCTCGGGTGTTTCCCATCTAGCTACTGGGAAGCCACCGCGACTTCTTTTAAGCCGGGTACCTTAACCTTGGCTTCGTTCCTCTTGGACGATCCGCACCAGTGGCGAGAGGACGTAGAGAGCGGTCGGCTGGGTATCCTCCGCAAAGTTCAACGCCATTAGGCCAAGACCAAGGTTTAACGGCAGGATTTTGTCCGGCAACGATTTAGAACTCGATGTTCGCCCGCAACTCGATCTCGCGCGCACCGCCATTCGGCGAATTCGTGTATGGGTTGATGGGGCCACTACCGTTGACCCCAAACCCCGAGCCTTGAATGGCATTCCAGCCAAAATTGACTCCCCCGTTCGTTGCACCTGGCCCGAAGGAAGGGTGATTAAAGGCATTCAGCATCTCCGCCTGCATGCTGAAACGAACCCTTTCAGTAATTGGAAGGTGCTTGGTGATGGAAACGTCGTCGTAAGTGTTATGGGGGCCGTGCAGCCACACATGTTGGCCGAAGCTTCCGGGGGTGGTGTTGGGTGCAATGTATGCTGGGTTAGCGCCGCCCGTTGCGAGCAGGTACTTGGGATTGATGAATGCAATGTTGGTCGTTCCCGGGATGGGATACTTACCGACGGAGCTTTGCAACTGCGATTGCGTGACTCCGTTCAAAACTACCCCACCGTCGCCATAGTCGTTAAAGGTATTGTTTCCGCCTAGCAGCAAGAATGGAGCACCGGTCTGGAAGGTGAAGATCGTCCCAATAGTCCACCCGCCAACCACGCGATCGAGCGCACCACTGCGGTTCACAAATTGCTTTCCTCTGCCGAACGGCAGGTCGTAGGTGCCATTGATGTGCACAACATTCCGAAGGTCGAAGAGAGTGGGCCCATAGCTCAACCGCATGTCGCGGAGGGTAAACACGGCGCCTTGGCCTAACCAGTTGTTTTGGGTAGCGACCCCGAGAGTATGACTCCAAGTGTAATTGGCATCAAACTGCAAGCCGTGAAACGACCGCTGTCGGAAATCAACCTGCAAAGCATTGTAGTTCTGGTATCCCTCAGCTACGGTGTAGCTTTCGGCCCCGCCAAGGCTTTGCGCATAGGGATTCGTCTGGAAGTAGTTAATCGGATAGCCTGCACCGGCTGCATTGAACGTACCGGCCGAGACGTTTGTCGCACATGGGGAAAAAGCCGTGCCGACTAGATTGCAGAAGTAAGGCACGGTCCCCTGGACCCCAGCCAATGAGCCAGCCATGGCCCCAGCCTGACCACTTTGTAACTCGGAGACAAATTGGGAATTGCAATAATCGGACGCGCTACCATCAGCGCATGGCTGAGTGAACTCGCCGGCTCCCACAAAGGCAGCGGCGAAGATGGGTGTCGCCTGTTGTCCGGCTAGCCCGTGATTGGCAAATGAACCTTGGTAATTGGGATTGCCGCTGGCATTATTGATTGCCAGGTTAGATTGCGCATTTTTGAATTGAGTGAGGAAGCTGTTCGGGAATTGAGAGGTGGTTCCAAAGATGTTGACTTCGTTCGGATTGATATTCAACCACTGGCGCTTGCTAACGCTCCCCACATAGCGTAGTTCAAGTGCCCGGCTGTCCCCGAGTTGCTTCTGAATACCGAAATTCCACGACTCCGTGTAGGGCTGCTGAATGTTGGGGTTTATGCCGTTCTCCGAGCCAAGCTGTCCCGGGCTAGGCCCAAACGTGAAATTCGAAACCGCTTCGCTCGTCTGGTAAGCCGCCGGTGCCAGCGCGTAAGGTATCCCAAACTGCGAGGTGACCGATGCTGCGCCTGGATTGAAGCTGGCTATCGAGA
>OBLW0100001333.1_pt1 | contig 21087 bp, 11 predicted proteins | sample 1520161 | NCBI WGS metagenome assembly OBLW01 (sample SAMEA3539309, study PRJEB22396) | soil metagenome | biome: tundra; feature: field; material: soil | place: USA | collected 2010-05 | depth 0.15 m | reverse complement strand
CAGCGATGTGACCAGAACCTCCGGCGGCGGTGTCGAATAGATGCACTCCCCACGGGTCGCCGGCCATCCTGGCAGAAACGACAGAGATCTCTCGCGTGTCCACTTCGAGAATTGCCGCGCCCGTAATACGCATGGCATGTCCAAACGTTCTCGCGATCCGCTCCGAATCACCCGGCTGCTGGTAACGAGAGAACAGGGTGTTGACTTCAATCTGAAGGACATCGGTGTTGGTTTCTGCCCCCAAAGACCGATTGCGAAGCACTGGAGCCGTGTTCTGGGCATTCCAGCAGCGATGAGTTGCCCGATGTGACCAGAGCGGTGAATGCGCTTCAAACCCAGACGGTAGGTCCTGACGTCCATCGCCAAGCATTCTCTCGCCATCCGTGTACCCACAGTTTGTACAAATAGCAAAACCGAAATTATGTGGTCCTGGGTTCGCTCCAAAAAGAGTTCCGCCCTCGCAAAAGGTCGCCTTGAGCCGTGGATGACCTCCGAAAGGCTCGAAAAGCTGCAGCCCGCTCCGATTTACGAAATCGACTGTCGACACGAGCTCGGTTGTCCCAATACGCTCCGGGTCTCCCGACCAGCTTGGCGGGTCCCACGCTGCGCACGAATACCCAAAGCGCGGCACGATCACAGGGCGGCCGCGGTTAGAACGAAGCTGCGCGGCGCACGTCCTGCATTGGGTTGCGTCCGCCTGCACTTCGTAGAACACATGACCTCGTGTGCATTCGAAGCGGTATCGCATTAAACCGAAGCCTCCACCATCCGGGTCGTAGGACCGGATCACCCCGTGCGACGCATAGATTCTGCCGCCGGCGAGCAACCGGGAGCCCGGCACATACTCATTGAGAGCGAGCATCCCGTCGCGCTCAAGCTTGACGGTGCTGTTTCCGTCCCGGAAGCTGTTGTGCGGTAGTCGCAAGGCCTGCAGACCAATCGGGAATCCGTATCGTGGCAGAAAACGGACAGACGCCATCGCCTCAATCACGGTCGTTGTCGATAGTTCCTGAGCCTGATATGCAATAGCGTTCAACACGGCACGGTTGTTTTCTCGCGGGCGCGCTTCCTGCCAGGCCGTAAGCAGACGGTTATAACTGGCCAGCCATTCCTTGATGCAGTCGCTGAAGTATCGCTTAGCCCGCTCGATCGCTTCACTTGGCGACTTGCCGAGAAGAGGCGTCCCCTCCAGAAGGCGCTTGTATTGCTCTTCAATCGCCGACGGGTCCGCTACCAACCGCTCCATGAAGCGAATAAATTGCTGGTCGAGACCCGTGTTAGGATCAGCGTCCCACCAGGACGGCCGCGGCGAGTCGAATTGATAAGGTTCGGCCGGTATCCGAAGTGAGGGATGCCCGCCACCACCCACCGTGAGTGTCGCAACATGGCAGAACCAGCCCATCCGGCCAAATGCATCCATAGCGCCAGTGACGCGGCCTTGAAAAATCTGGCGGAAAAACTCGCCGAGGAGGAACGCATTCAGGTGCAGTAGCCCGAACCTCTCCCGTTCAAGGAAGATCGACGGCTTCCGCAGGTCCTTCGAAAACAATGCGCCAAAATCGCGGAAAATTGCTTGCTCGTATCCGAGCGACCGGGCGAAAAGAACCACGAGAGTTGAACCGTCATTCCTGCGCCCTGCGCGGCCTGCACGCTGCTGGTAGTTGGCACGCCCAGGCGGTGCGTTGGCCATTAGAGCACCTGACAAACCTCCGATATCGATACCGATCTCAAGCGTCGTAGTTGCGCTCAGTATGTTCCTTGCGCCGGCCTTGAATAGCTCCTGCAATCTGGCAGTTTCATGAGAGGCCAACTGTGCCGAATGCTCCTCCGCCCATAACGCCGTATCGCTGCCGGGAAAGTTCACGAAATCGATACGCTCACGCCTCAGGGCCGGATCGGAATCAAGTTCTTCATGGCTGACCGCTACCAGCGGCGGCTGGCCGACACTCTCGCCCGGTGCGCAGCCCTGCACAGTGCGCGGCCACACTGCACCGGTTATGGTCGAGCGAAACAACTGAGGAGGGCGGCGCAAGCGCAGTTTTCGGAAGTTGATCCGTAGGACGTCTACCTGGCCTGTCGTAATCATCCGCGTCCTAGTTTGTAAAAAATCAATCTTCTCGTCACGGAGAGCTTGGAGCAGAGAGTCAAAAGCAGCTCCAAGCATGCTCGGCACCAGAACCTGCAGACGAGCCTCCGATACCTGCATTGAGCGAAGCACAGCGGCCGTAAACTTCGCACGAATGCTACGGATCCCTCCGGCGCCTACCATCGGATCGACGCGTATGCCTGTTCCCTCGCGCGAGACCCAACGCCCTATTGGAAACGAGATGATCGAAGCATCATCTCTGCCTTCATTGTCGCTGTCATCGAACGTTATTGCGCTTCGCGAGCGCAGAGTGTCGCAAATCCCGGCAAGATAGTCCGGCCAGACGGCCTGCAGGGCAGAGTGCTCTGTTGCGGATAGATGATCGAGACGTTGAAGAGAACATTTCTCAATCGACGGATAAACCACCTCCGCCAAACCCAACGTTTCGAGGGAATGGCTTCGTCGAAGCAGGAACTCCATACCCAGTAAGCGAAACGTATCGTCTTCAACTTCCTTTCGATTCGCGTCCCAGAATTGTTCCCATACCTCTGGCCATGTCCTATTGCCCGTTACCCGCGTCGTGTGATGAACAGAAGATTCCCGCGAAAAGAACTGTCCTAATTCCGGACGGCTCTTCATTGCTTGGGCCCACTCGGCCATAGACCTTCCATCCTGCTCCGCTCGAAGTTCAGATTGCTTCTTCTGAACTGCCACTTCAAGAACAGCCCGAATATCTGGGTTATCGTTTGCAGAGATTCCGCTTTCGAGGGTCTCAATCTCTCGTCTCAATTTCGTCGAGTCGACTGATTCGCCTAAGAGTCTGGTGATGACGATGCGGCTTAGAAGGATTTCATGCTGGTAGGTCAAATGAGGACCGAGTCGAGCCGCCTGGCGACGGCTGTCGCTGAAGGTAAGGAGTTGTCTTCCGCCCGATGGGAGAATCTTGCGCATGTCTCGATCCGTATTTGGAGGCATGGCTGCAAGCACGCTTTCGGCGACCGCGGGAAGAGTCAAGACATCCGGTAGCGCCATCGGCTCAAACTGCCCAACGCTCGCATTGCAATTTGGGCAACTCATGCAGCGCACGAAATAAGCCGCCCGGGACTGGATCTCCATGGTGGAGCGACTCTCGAGATCAATAAACCAGTCCGGCTCCTGATCCGTTAAAGCCGCTGGCTTTAAGAAATAGTTCCATTGAACAGGCTCCTCTTCATCGTCGTCAGCCAAAGGCTGATAATCGTTCCACTCGGACCGGGCACGCATCTGGTCTCCTGCCGAAGTTCCCGCAAGCAGCCAATGGTTACAGTTCCGGCAGATTGTGAGTGTCAAGGTCGCTGAACCGCACGCGGGGCAGAACTCGGCAATCTCCGAAATCAGAAGGCCGGCTCCCTCTACGCTGCGCGCGCGATCTCCAGTGCAAGCGTCGTTCAGACAGACGGAAAAGTGCCCAGGTGCACGCACCTGGATGTGCAACTTGTGAGGAATCACCGGAAGCTGGTCGGATTCATTGCGGGCGCGCGCGGTAAGCTGTAAAAGAGCCGTCGTGCCCTTCTCCGCCACAGCCCGCTCAGATCCAGGAAAGAGATGTCTCGCTACTTCACGTAAACGGACCATGGCTTGTCCATCACGCGACCTGTTCCAGAAAAACTCGTCCAGATCATGGACGATCGGCGCTCTTGAAAAAGCGTAATGCAGAACGCGTGCCGGGACTGGCTCGCTCGCCAATTTCTGGACAACGCTTTCGGATACAAGCGGAGCAATGCACTGACGTGCGATGGCCGCCGTGTTGAAATCTTCAATTAACTCCCGCCTATCCGCATCGAGCATTGCTAGGGCCTCGAGTGGGCTTGCGTCGATCATTTCGGGAGATGGAGGTGCATCAGGTCCTGCCGCAGCCGGTAAATTCCTGCGGTGCGCGCGCCCATATATTGGTTGAATCAACTCCGGCTTTTTAGAGAACAGAGTGGCACCGAACTGACGCAGTTCATCGGTATTCCCGCCAAGAGTTGCCGAGGTCGCAATCTGCAGGATGCGTTCCGGACTGACGCCGCAACGAAGCGCTACCCGGCGCATTAGCAAGCAAATTTCGGCTGCCAGGGTGCCGCTGTAGAGATGAACTTCATCGAGCACGAACGACCGAAGCGCAGGGCCGAAGAAAGAAGCATCCTGTGGCCTGCACAACATGTATTCGAGCATGGAGTAATTGGTGATCAGGATGTCGGGCGGCGTGAGGCGCCCCTGTTCACGCGTCAGAATCCGTGAAGAATTAGGTGTCAAAAGCGAAAGGGCCGAGCGGCTCAGCGCGCGGGCATTTTCGGGAGTCTCTGACGTGAAGTGTAAGAAGGTAACCCGGCTTCCTTTTTCAGGCTGATCTTCGAGCCATGAATTCAGCCGGTCGACCTGATCGTTGACCAGCGCGTTCATGGGGTACAAGAGAATTGCCCGCACCCCGGACTCCCCTGTCTTTCGAGGGTTCCTGTAGAGATCGTTTAGAACCGGAAGCAGAAATGATTCCGTTTTGCCTGCGCCGGTGCCGGCAGTCACGATCAGACCCGGTCGAGCATCTCCTCGTTCTCCGCTGACAGCGGCGACAATTGCCTCTTCCTGGTGAAGATAGAGGGGCCGCGATTCGGGACACCTGTGCGGGTGACTCAACTGACTGAGCAGGCAGGAGTCGAATTGGTTTTGCGCTGCAAGACTCTGAAGGGTACGGCCTGTCTCGCTGGGAAAGAGACATTCAACCCAGAGTTGGCCCACGACACCACCGGATAGTTCATCGCCTAACCACGCTTCGCGGCACTTCCTCAACATGTGTTCGTCGCGGAGAGGACGATAGCTTGTGGCCAACTCTACTACCCTGCGCCGCAGATCTCGTTCCGCCGCCAAAGCATCCAGTTGGAGAGCGTCGTTATTCATTTTCTAGGCCCCTTTATTTTGAGCAAGTAAGACACAATATACGCGCAACACGCACGTGAGCGAGAAACGGCAACAAGCAGGCTATTCGTATCCACAGACTTACTATCGAAAAGGGCTTCCGCGGAATTAATGACATTCTCCTGGAAGAAGCTGTCGTCGAGTGGCCGCGCATCGGTCCAGCTTTTCAATTCGCTCAATGCTTCCGAAAGAAGGTGTCGGTAGCCGGTCATCCCGGTTGGTGGCTTCCCATAGCCCGCATGCTTCTCGATCAGGTCGGCAGCATACTCAAACAATGCAAGGTATTCAGCTTCTATCTTGCTAATCTGTGCTGGATAAGGCGCCCTGCGAAACAGGTTGTTTACTACCATGGTTGGCACCCTCGCCTCCGCTCTCATCTGATTCGTCCAGAGAATCTCACATGCGATTTTTGCAAGGAGGATGGGATGGGCGAATAACAGAAGCGTGATGGACTGAGAAATGTTGCCCTTCTCAAAGGCAGTTATAACCTGAGACTCGAAATCGGCCCAAATCTCAAGACACTCACTGTTTGTAGGCTGCCAATACCAAAGGAAGGTTCTGAGCGGATTCATGTAGAACTCAAGAGCGGCTCTGGACAGTTCTGCAGAGGCTGGCGACGCTGAATCGGTCCATGCTTTGAATGTTTCGATTCCGGATCGCGCCGCTTGTGCTTGTACCGCTTCTCGAAAAGGCATCATCAAAACGGGAAACCGCCACCAGCGCAGCGCGCTTGCAGTCTCATACCAGCCTGTATTCCGGCTCAGAGTTTTCACCCAGGCATCGCACAGATAAGACCATTCCCTCGAATGTGGCTCCACCTGGAAGCGGGCGCCGCGCCATTCGCCTTCCAGTTCGATCGCCCAGGCTATTGGCTCATCGATTCCAGAGCTCAAGACTGAAAGGCCCTGCTTATCCCGTTGCGGCCTCACTGCTTCTGAATTCAACCGGCGCGGTGCAGGACGACTAGCTTCCCATACCCAGACTCGGAAATCGTCAATCGCTTCGACAGATTCTCTCAGTCCCAGCAGGTACCGGCCAGGTTCTTCTGTGACGCTGGCAAGCATCCCCGTCGAATAGACGGCCGGGGCGAGCGTAATACGGTTGGACACGACTTCGTTCATCAGCCCAAAACGAAGTTGCAGGCTTTCTCCACATGCGATAAATCGCTGTCTTCTCGATGACCTCGGCAGCGCCAAAAGAGGCTGATGATTGAGCGTCAACCACGGATCAGACGTCTGATCATCGCTCCAACTTGTTGCAAGCAGTCGTCCGTCGAGATTCCCCCCATCGAGCGCTTTCCGTTGCAGAATCGGATGCCACTTACCGGCGGCATCTTGAAATGCGGCTCCTGTAACGTGTTCGCCAGCCCGTTCTGACTTGCACGTGACCATCCTCCGCTCTTCACCCCGATGAAGCGACAGATGAGCGACCCTGTTCTCGTATTTGCGGACAGGCGAAATGTCTATCTGAGCTGCGCGGCCTGTAAACCGTTGCCCGCAGAAGCGAAAGCCCTCGATTGCATACCCCGCCGGCGCCATCACTTCGAGCGAAAGTGAGGTTATGGACTGTTCTCGAATTCGCAAGGAACTACCGTCAAGCGCCGGGATAAGGTTCGAGGATACGCTCGGCGTCCAAATGACGCTGCCATCTAACGTCGCTTCCATGCCGGACGGAAAGCCATGCGGGAACGAGTAGAACGTCCAGAACTCACTGCGATCGACACAATTGACTTCTCCCACGTTCGTCGATATCCGGACTTCATTGCGAGTGATCAGGGAGTACCCGCGGCCTTCTTCAGCTTGAAAATGACTCAAGTCACGTACCAGGCGGCCAGTCTTCTCCTCCCAGAGCAAGAGATCGAAATCCTCCTGCCAAAGCTCAAGGCGTTCCTTGTAAAGGGTTCCGCTCTGTCCGATGACCCGAACATCTCGCGAAGGTTTCTGGAGAGCGCTCCAGACGCTAATCAGGACAGATCCGCCTTCGAGTTCTCTGCTGCCGTCCTCTTTACGGCTCAGCCGTAATACGGTGTTGACTCCCTCGACGTGCAATCGCAGGCCAGGAGTTGTGGAGCCGGAAACCTCGCCCGGTAGAAAATCCGACAGCCCAATTTTGAATTCTCCGTTTTTGAATTTTGCAATACCCAAAAGTGTAGAGGCGGGGTTGTCCTCTGGAAGGCCCATCCCCGGCAATACGAATCGACGGCCTCCCGCAAGGGTTGCTTTGATCGCATCATGAGATTCAGAGGGATACCACGAGTTTCTGAGCAGTTCCTCTTCCAGTTCTCTATCTTCGAGATTGGTGCTCCATTTATGCATCAACCACCAAAGCCGTTTGAATTCACTGGAGCCGTTGCCGCCGGTCTCCCCAAGAAGTGTTTTGAGAGTTTCCGGCATACTGAAGCCGGCGAGCCAGGCCCAGAGCCGCGCTGTACATGCTTTCCCGCTGAATCCTACCTGTAGCTGGACTGTCCGCCAATAGCGGTGCTTGCCTGGAAGGTCAAGCTGATGGCGCAGACCAAGCGAGAGGCACGTATAGGAAAGAGAATCGCGGGCCTCTTGGATGGGATATTCCCCTGAACGGAACAGAGATGCCCGCAAGGATGGACTGCAAGCCCTGGCTACTCGCTCCCACAGCGGATCCTCCGTGTCGAGCGTGCGCGAAACAGCCGCCCCGGCCACCAGAAGGACGATGCCACCCATTTTGCTGTCCGCGCGGGGGCACTCCGAGTCTGAACAGCGAGCCGTCCACTCCAAAACCTTGTTCCAGACGGATTCTCGTAGGCCACACTCAGCCAAAGACCACCTTTGGTCCTCCCCCGAAGAAGCCAGATATTGATTTCCGAATTTGTCGATCTCCGCCGTCAAGGTTGTGATGAATCGCGGGGAGTCTGCCGGGATTTGAGTGAGTGAACTCGAAACCGAGTTAAAAGGGGGCATGTGTGCTCTGCATCCCCGCGAAGAACCCTGTCAGAAATATCCCAATTAAGCGGGTGTAACTACTATACAATCTGTTCAATCGAGATGACATCAACGATTTCGCTCCCCACCGAGGTCAACGAGAAATCAGCACAGGGCGGCGCGCTCCTGGTCGAGCGTGCGCATAATTTCGTTGCAAAATTAGTACAAAATGGACCAACAGACGAGCGGTTGCCAACCGTGTCGACATCGAAAGGGGCCTTCCCGCCTGTTCTGGTCTATGAGATGCTGGCTGCTCACCCTGAATTGCGGGAAGCAATGCTTCGGGTCAACGTCCCTCTCCAAAAAGCTGCCTCGATTGCGGGAGTACTCAAGGCACTCCAGGATGGAGACATTCCACATCCTGTCGCACTACGAGGCGCTCTCAAACAGAAACTGATGATTCCCGACCGGCACTACGAAGCGGGGGCGATTTTCGATTTTCTGTATGGGGTTCTCCAGTTGATGGTGCTGCAACGTGAGACCGAGCGCGCACAACAATACGAAGAACTGTTTCAACTTGCGGCAAGCCAGATATACTCGCTGGTCTCTATTGGAAAATCCGATTTGTCGTATCACGTGGAGCACTTTCTGGCTCACGCTGCGATCTACGTCGCGATGAGAGATTCTTCGGATTTATGGTCTTCGGTCGTCAAGGAAGCCTCGGTGCTCATGGAATCATGGGGCATGACGTCCCCTCCCGAGGGTGTCTTCGTTCATTGTGCGCTGAATCTCTATATGAATTGCCGGCGCATGCCGACCAGTGACCTCCCCTATGACCTGATCAAGTTCTTGCGCGGCCGCGTTCGCGACGAGCAGATGATTATCACGGAAGCCTATGAGGTCATGACCCTCACGCTCGGATGGAGGCTGGCATCAGGGTTGCTTCGAGTGCTTTGGACCGATGTTGTCCATGAGTATTCGAGCTATGAGCGAGGAAAGGTCGCAAAGCTGCCCGAGGAGGGCGCCGAAGACGTTTGGACAGTTGCCAGGAAACGCGGATATTGCTCTGAAATCGGCATTCCCTATGTAAGAACAAATCGACCTCTTACACTCGCGAACGAATTCGGCTTGTCTTTCCCCGGGGGCTGGACGATTGGCGGGACTGCGATTATCTGCAAGGCCGGGAATTTCCGAATCCTTCTGGATTGCGGGGCGACGACGCTTGGTGCTGGACGAGACGGGGACCCTGATCTTGAGTTGCTTGACGCGGTCGTTATCAGTCACGCCCACCAAGACCACATCGGTGGACTCCTCGATCTTTATCGCAGAGGGTATGCAGGGAATTGGTACGGTACTCGCCATACCGGCATCCTTGGCCGACTGACGCTCCAGGACTCCATTAAGCTGCATCGAAGCCTGTACGGCAGCGAGGCAATCTACGATGACGTACTTCTTGAAACGGTGATGGAGAAATTCATTCCTGTCGACTACGGGATTGAGATAGACCTCGACGAAGCCGTGAGCATCAAGCCCTTCCCGGCCGGGCACGTGCCAGGTTCCTGCCAATGGCAGATACGACACTGCGAGAAGAGATTTGTTTTCTCCGGTGATTTCAACCTGCGGGCGAACCTTTCCGATGCGACTCGAGCCCTTGAATACCCTTCACAAGAAGAAATAGATTCGACGATCGGCATCGCCGTGGAAGGCACCTATGCCTTCAGCCCCGAGCGGATCCTGGACAATTTCGAGGCGCGGGAAACATTGATCGAAGAAATCCGCAAATGCGAGAAACGCCCGGTTTTGATCCCGGTCCTAAGCCTCGGCCGGGCCCAGGAGGTATGTGCGGCGCTGTCGGACACAGAATTCCGTGTGGGAGTCTTCGGGCTGGCATCAAGAATGACGCGCGCTGTTTCCCGATTATTGAATGACAATATAGTTTTCGATGACCGGCAGCCCGGATCGATAAAGCCGGACGACTTTGATGTTCTGGTTGCTTCGTCCGGATGCCTTCAAGGCGGACCCTCGAAGATCTTTTATGAAAACCCCAAATTCAAAGGGGTACCCATTATCTTGACCGGCCACATCTTTCCGGGCACGCCGGCGAAAGCCATTATGGATCGCGTTCCAAGGGTGCGCTTCTCAGCTCATGCGGCCGCGGAGGACTGGCAAACATACGTTAGCAAATTTGAAAAAGCGCGGAAATTCGTGATTCATCTACCGGGCTGGCCAAATCCGTCAATACTAAACGGGACTGATGTCCCGCATAGACACGCCGAATATCTTCTGAAATCTCTTTAAAACTACCCCTTAGCGTGCGGGGGAGGGCTGCGGCCAGTAGTTGGCCACTGCCGGCCAGTTGGGCAAGAAACAATCACGCCATCAAGCAGACTAGGTCTTTGACCGTGTGCCAGGCACGGCGTTCCATTGTCTGCGATGACTTCATAATACAATCCTGGTCGAAGTCGCAACTGAAAAAGCGTGACGCGCGGTCAGGTCAGTTTTCTTGACTCGCTCTTCTTCCCTACCGTCCTGGTTCCTTCGTGATCGCACTCTCCCTTTGATAGAGGCGTTGCCGGTGTTAGTAAGGTTAGAGTCTGTGCTAAGTAGTGTTACGCCCTGGATGAATCACGGTAAGCTGCTGCCCGGCTTAGTAGATTCTTGACGCCTGGTACCTGAAACCCCGAATCTTTGCACCTGAAATCCCGAATCTCTTGACAGCGCATCTGAAACCCCGAATATGTGCCAATGGTATCCCTGTATTCCAGACTGAACTCAACGAGCGCGACGCGTTCAAAGCAGTGTTCTCATTCTGGCAGACACTTGATAGGCTGAATCCTATTGAGGTTCCCAATCTCGATAAGGAAAAACTCAACGTTCTCGCTTTCGCGCAGGAATTATTCGAGCGCATCGCAGCGGAAGAGGGTGGAAGGAAAGAAGATCAGAAAACATCAACCGTGGCAGGTGCAGCATGAGCGATCGCGCCAACCCCTTTGCCCATATCAATGAAGATCCGCCAGTCTTCACAACAAAGCCGCGCGCGGAAAAACGTGTCGAGGAAAAAGCGATCGCGCAGCTTGCCGAGCAAAATAATTTTCCAAGCCGGCAGGCGACAACAAGGCCCGCAAGAGCCGAGCGCCGCAAGCCGCGCATTCACCGAACCGGACGCAATCAGCAATTCAATGCAAAGGCGACGGCGGAAACCATCAGCCGGGTCTACAAGCAGGCCGCGAGATGAAGATAACCCTTGGCAAGTGGATGCAACGCGCAGCGGACGCGCTAGAGCGGGCAGGGGCCTCGACATCCCCTTGAGGCTGAGTGGAGGTTACAAAAGCTGCTCGAATATATGGAAAAAGTAGGAAGGATACTTTTGAAGGATCCCTGCAACCAAGCCGCGTTCGTCTCGAAGTTTTTGTAGTACCTCGCCTCGCTGCTCGTCTTCCAGCTTCAACGCGGTATTAAGTTCCGCAACGATTGCTCTGTCCGAAAATCCGATCTCGTAAAGTGCAATGGCGGATTGTGTGGGAAGTCCGTATTTCAGCATCTTCTGCAGAATCTCAAGCAAGTTGGTTAGTGTCCCTTCCGGATCGACTCCCAGGTAGGTGATCAACTCGACTATTGCTCCAACCAGCAACGCGCCATCGTAGCCTAAACCATTTTCGTAAATCTCGACAACATGCTCTATATTGAAATCCCGGAATTTCGTTCCCCAAATGAGCTTTGCTCCCTGCAGTCCGAGAAGCTGAAACAAAGTTAGAAAGGGTAGGCCTAGAATCCAAGACTGAGCGACAAGTCGAAGCGCGTCCGGATTACTGCATTTTTGGAATGTGTCGTTATGGATGTACTCCTTGAGCAATGGCAAGATCAATTCAAGGAGTGCAGATGGAGATGGAGCCGATTGCAGGTCTACGAGGTGAGCCCCAATCCAGTTTTCAATCTCCTGTGAGGAGTAAATCCCATATAAGGTTCTGCCGTACGAGCGACGCCGTTCCGCGTCCGCGACCTTCTGCGCAACGTTTTCGGCAATGGTGCTAAACAGACTTTCAATGCGCAGTTTGTCTTCGTCGGTCGCCAAATGGTAGGCGAGGGTGCCTCTTGCCAGTTTGACAACATCGTCGGTTGCCAGCGGGGTCTCTCCGGCGTCCCAATGCGACATCAGGAAGCTTTCGATCGCTGCAATTACGGCGAGCTTCCAGGCGATTTGCCTGTTCATTCCTTGCCGCGTAAATTTCTTGTCTCCGTGGGCTGAAACGACGGAGTCGGTCAATTCGGAGAACGCGTCTCGGCTCTCGATATACCGTCGTAGAAAGTCCATGGCGTCGAGTTGCAAGCGGTACTTTTTGTCGTCGCTCTCGAAAGGATCGAAAAAGGACAAGAGCGCGCTGATGCAGGGCTCGGAATTGTTGGGTTCGAGCAGCTCCTTGACCTGGCCCCACCGCCATCTTTCCGCAACGTCTCTTCGCTTGTCGTACACATCGGGGTCCGCAAAGATGATGCTGCCCTCCGTGTGCATACCGGCACGGCCCGCTCGTCAAATAAGATTGTGGAAATCGCGGACTTTGATGCGTTCAAGGCCCTGGTACACACTCGTAACGAGGAGATACCGGATCGGCAGGTTAACTCCCTGTGCCAGCGTCGATGTGCAGATCACGAAGCGAATGCTTCCTTGCCGCATCGCATGTTCGACGGCGAGCCGAATGCCGTGCGGCGTGTTGCCATGATGTGAGAAGACACCCAGCCGGGCACTTTGGGTGGAATAAGCGTCGGGGCCGAGGTTTGCGGCGTGGAGAAACGCGAGCTTCGCAGTCTCATCCGGGTCCGAAGACGCGGATGGAGGAGGAAGGGGTACCTGTCTGTCAAAGAGCTCCACAACACGTGCGCACAGATTGGCGGCCGTATCTTTGCGACCGCAGAAGATCGCGACAGCTCCCTTTTTGACAAGCTTCAAACCGAGCAGGAGGGCAATAGCCTGTCCGTCGGATTTCTCGGGAAACATCCGTTGCTTTTCTCGCGGCCTGCGGAGAAGCGGCACCGGCTCGATCACACGCGGAACGAAAAACTCTTCGCGTTCAGGGTCGGTTTCAGCGACGAATTCTAATCGCCCGAGCGTATCGAGCCAACTCGTGAATGCGACAGTCCGGAAGGTCGGACTGAGCTTGGTTCCCGAAACGATCTCGCCGGTGGGCCCATTCAGCCATTCACCAACAGCCGATGCATTGCTGATGACCGCCGAAATCAGTACCTTTTGCGTTTCGCCGGAAACCATCGACTTAAGCGAAGTCAAAAGCAGTTCATAAGTGATGCCCCGCGTTCCGGAATCGAATTGATGCCCTTCGTCGAAAACGAGCACGCCGATCCGCGCCGCAAGTTCCGAGTTATGCCTGAGAACGTAGACAAATTTCTCCGGCGTCACGACGAGGACCTGTCTGCCGCCGACCAAGTCTTCGAACGTGAAGTCGCCTTGCGGTACGTCCGTGAGTTCGTCCACTTTGATCGACTCATTCCGAAACGCTCCAACCAGGCTATTCCTTATTTCGTGGCAGAGAGCGCGGAATGGCGCAATGATTACAGCCAGCGATGTACGACCTGAAAGAAAGGCGCTTCGCAGGATCAGCTCGGTGGCGCGCGTCTTCCCGGCACTCGTCGGCATCTGTACGATCGCAGAACTCCCACGCAAAACACCGGATTGTCCCAAGAGATGCTGAGCTGGCTATAACTCTCGAATGAAGGTTCTCTTCTGCAGAGCTTCACGCCACAGATCGAGGGGGAGGGCGGTATATTCCGGGATCGCATGCCAACTGGAGTTTACAAATTTCTTTCTTACAACCGAACGCACGACATCGGCGAGCAGCAACTGTCTAGGGGTGCCGTGGTCGTAGGCAGCTCTCTTGAGTAGATCGCACTGCGTGAGGAGATCTTCACCACCTTGGCCATCAATGAAGTACCGTCTCAGCCCTCCCGAAACGGCCTCAAGCGAGGACGCAAAAATGCTGGCTTCGCTGGCGATCGGCAGAGAGAAATCCCCCTGGAGAATCCATCGAAGAAGGTCTTCAAGTCCTTGGCCTCCCAAGTCGGGAGACTGCGATCCCACGCGATTCCCCAGCACAATTGCGCTCCCCGGCAAATCACACAAATAGAACGATGCGGCACCGAGAAGCATCAAGTAGGGATCGAGAGCTGCGTCAAACCTGGCCTCCATGTAAGCGTCGAAAAAACGCGCCGAAAACTGAAGAGGCTCTTTCAGCGCGTCGGTCTCGGCATTGCTCGCGTGCACGCCGTTCGCGCGTGCGGCAAGGTCGCCGAGGATGCCGATCGACAAGGTGAATAGACGTCCTGGATCTTGAGTAATGTTGATGTGATCGCTTGCAGGCACGTCATACTCGAACATCTTCGCCTTGGAACGTGTGATGGCGAGCAGCGTATTCGATCTCTGTTCAGGCTTCATCGGCAGCCCTCTGATAGAGATTGTGCACGAGCGTCATCATATCCGTTCCCCTGATCACGATAAGAGCCATTCCATCGTGATTGGGATGGGGACGAAAGCCTGTCTGGCTCGATGACGAAGGTACCTTTTGGCAATCTGCGGCGCAGATGTCCGTGGGCTGAAATTGATCCGCCGTAAACAGGGCGGCTGCACCGAAGAGTTCACGGTAGGGCAAATCGACCGGATTTTGAAACCGCTCGATTTGTTGGGCCTCGTCTACTTGCCCTTTGTCGAAAAAGCGCTGTTTGATGTAGTTGAGCGATTCATCGATGCGAATGTGATCCTTGGCCGAATCGTTGATCGCGTCTTGGAGACGATTTGCGTTCGAGCTGGAAGAGAATCTAGTTTTCGATTCGAACACGGCGAGAACGTCATTTGGCGATGTGCCGGGGGGATTGCTAAAGCGAAACCCGATGACGTCGCTTCCTTTCGAAGATTCGTCCCGGACGATCTTCGCATTCCATCGGACCCGAGGTACCGAATATCCCAATATCCATTGAAGGTAATCTGCGACAAGTATTTCCCCAAAATCTCCGGCGCGAACGCTGGGACCTAACGCCGAACTGCGAGAGGGAAATTTGATCTGCTCCAGGTAATCTTTTCTTGTCCGAGCTGCCCGCAAGGCGTCGATATCGTCATCAGAACAATAGTGGTTGCGGAAGTGCTTCGCCCACGCAGAAAGCACTGCGTCATTGGCGATGTGTCGAAGCTCCCATACCTCGATGGTTTTGCCATCCGCAGTGCTCAAACGCTCGCCGGTATCCACCAGCCATTGGATGTGGAGTGGGCCGGAGTTGGCTGATCCGGGAACGGCGGCGGTAACCGGGGGTTGGAGCGTGCTTCCCAAAGACGCCTCGAATGGCTGTGCTGTCAGAATGCATAATAAACGATGCAACTCGTGCCTTCCGCAAGAGCCTTCGGATCAAAGCGGGAAATGAAGGGGCCCGCGCCGGTCAAGCCAGCGCGAGTACTGCCGTCAGTATTCCGACGGCAGCAGGATCGTGCTGTCGGTGAAATAGAGCTTGATCTCGTCGATCGGAAAATCCGTGAACGCGATTTGCTGCGTATAGACGATGTTGTCATTGCCGTCGTCGCAAACGAGGGTTGCAGTCCGGTCGGGATTGACCTTCAGTTTCCAGACCTGGAATCCTTCACCAGCAACGGCTTTCTCAAAGCGCTGCGCGATGGCATCCAGAAGCCAATAGGCTCCGCCTTCGTCGGCGACGTATTTCGCGCCGTCGGTGAAGACGACGTTGCGGTTGAGGCCGTGCCGGTACCAGTTTTCGGTGCCGGTGAACTGGCTGAGAATTGCTTCGCTGAGTTTCGCTGTTTTCGTCATGATGGACCTCTTTCGTTGGAGTGATCCCCTCGGCGGGGGCGAAGAGGGCATACAACGCCGCCGGACAAAGCGCGGCCGTCATAGCTTGTTGGGGGGGACCGTGACCGTTAGGGCAGGGGGGAGCCAAGAAGCGTCGTTGACGGCAAGCGGCGGCGGCTAAAGTGCCTTCGCCCTGCCGTCTCCGGGGTCATGGGAAAGAGGCCGGAAATGGCAGCATCCAGGCGCGGCATAGGCGGGAGCCTGCGAGGCTTGCCAGAATTAAGAAAAAGTAGTACATTTTTTCTTAATCATCAGGACGGAATTGACCATGCAAACCATGCGCGATCAGATAGTTGCGATGATCGACCGGCTCGGAGAAGGAAAGGCCTTCTCAGCGAAGGACTTCCTCGACATTGCTAGCCGGACGACGATCGACGTGACCCTGGCGAGCCTCTGCAAAGATGGCAAGATCCGCCGTATCCGGCGCGGGCTTTATGACATGCCGAAGGTCAATCCGGCGCTCGGCGGAAGGTTGAGCCCGGATATTGACGAGGCCGCCCGCGCCATCGCCCGGCGGCAAAGATTGAAGATCGTGCCGGAGGGCGCCTGGTCCGCCAATCTTCTTGGCCTGTCCACACAGGTGCCGTCCAAGATTATTTACCTCACCGACGGGCCGAACAAGGAAGTGCCGATCGGCCGACGCAGCATTTACTTCAAGCACGCGCGCCCCAAAGCCCTGGCCGGGCTTGAGGGCAAGATCGCGCTCGTGGTCCAGGCGCTCCGGCATCTCGGCAAGGACGGTGTAGGGCCGCGCGAGATCGAAACCTTGCGGGCAGGCATGACGGCGGCGGAGAAACGCAAGCTCGTGAAGGACACGCGCTTCGGCGTAGACTGGATTTACGAAGTTGCCAACCAGATTGCGGAGAAAAGGGCTTGAACAGCGTTGCGCGGATGCCGGCCAATGCGCGCGCGGAGTTGTTCACCGAAACGGCGGACCGCAGGAACCTGCCCGAGGCAATTATTGAAAAGGACTTCTGGGTTTGCTGGGTCCTCAAGCAGCTTTTCTCGATTGAAGTTCTGACAGGGCGGCTCCTCTTCAAGGGCGGGACATCGCTGTCGAAAATCTTCCACGCGATAAACCGCTTCTCCGAAGACATCGATCTCGCCGTGGATTATGCGGCGCTCGGCTTTACGGGAGAGCGGGACCCAAGGCGGGAGGACATCTCCAAGACAAGGCGTAACGCCATTCTTGCCGGAATGATGGTTGAGTGCCAACGGTATATCGGCGGCGAATTTCTGGACACAGTGAATACACGTTGCCGTGAGATCCTCGGGGCGGATGAGACGTGGAGCCTCGAAGTCAGTAAGCAGGACCCGAACGTGGTCCAATTTCGTTACCCGACGGCCAGCGCGAGGGGCCTCGATTATCTCAATCCGCACGTGGTGCTTGAACTGGGAACGCATGCGGAGTTTGTTCCGCATGACAACTTCACGATCCACTCGTTCGCGGCGGAGGAATTTCCGAACGTCGTCGTTGACGGCGACATTCCTGTCGTCGCACTCCTTGGAAAGCGGACCTTCTGGGAAAAGGCGACGATCCTTCACGCGGAATATCATCGCCCGCCGGAAAAGCCCCTGCCGGACCGCTATTCGCGGCACTACTACGACGTTGCCATGATGGCGCAAGGGAAAATCCGCCCCGAGGCTCTGTCTGACCTGGATCTTCTAGCGCAGGTTGTGAGACATAAGGAGACGTTCTATCCTTCGGGCTGGGCTCATTACGAGCTGGCACGCCAAGGAACCCTTCGCCTTGTGCCAAGGGAAGAACGCCTTGCGGCTTTGGAGAGGGATTACCGGAATATGGGTGTAATGATTTTTGGGGAACCACCGGCGTTTAACACAATCATGGAAACCCTCGCCGCGCTTGAACAGGAGATCAACAAGTAATCGCACGGCGCAGGCATCTGCGCTCTTTAAGGTGGACCGCTGTAATCATGCAGAGTATCTCGGCCAACTTCGATTTCCTTGGAAAGCACGACGCGCAACTTGTGCGCCTGGGTGCATTGGCGGAGCGTTACTTTAAAGAAGACCCGAACACCTGCCTCATTAAGCTGCGTCAATTCGGCGAATTGCTGGCCCAGCTGACAGCGGCCAAGGCCGGCCTCTTTTCTTCACCGGAGGAACAGCAGACCGAACTCCTCCGACGCCTCAAGTTTGAACGCGTGCTGCCGGATCAGGCTGCGGACCTCTTTCATCAGATCCGCATCGTTGGCAACCGTGCGACTCACGGGCAGGGTGGAAGTCATGGCGAAGCCCTGACGACACTCAAACTGGCGCGAGAACTTGGAGTCTGGTTTTACCGGACGTTTAACGATCCGCGTTTTTCACCCGGTCCGTTTGTTCCTCCACCGGACCCGGCTGCCGCAACCAAGATGCTGCTTGATGAACTGGAGCGCCTGCGCGGCATCGTAAACGAGGCCAGGTCAGAAACGGAAAAGGCACGGCAAATCGCCGAGACGGAAGCTCGGGAGCGCATGACGGCGCAGGAGCGTGCCCACAAGGAAAGCGCGGACCGCGCTATATGGGAGCAGTTGGCGGGAGAGGCAGAGCGTGCGAAAGCCGAGCTTGCCGTTCAATTGCAAGAGCTGCAATCTGCTGCCGCACAATCAACTCCGCAAGCGGCTCTCAAGTTTCTGGCTCAAGCGGAAGCCGCCGCAGCGGATATCAATATTGATGAGGCATCCACTCGTGCCTTGATTGATGCGCAACTCACGGCGCGTGGTTGGGACGCGGATACCCCGACAATCCGCTACAGCGCAGGCAGCCGACCGGTTAAGGGCCGCAATATGGCAATTGCCGAGTGGCCGACGAAGAGCGGGCCTGCTGACTATGCACTTTTCGTTGGGACCCGGTTCATTGGTGTTGTGGAGGCGAAGCGGCGGAACAAAAACGTGTCCTCTCATATCGATCAGGCGCAACGCTACGCTCGTGGCCTGCGCTTTGGGGAGGGGATCGATGCAATCGGCTGTCCGTGGCCGGATTCCGCCGAAGAACACTTTCATGTTCCCTTCGTGTTTTCAGCGAATGGGCGTCCGTACCTGAAGCAGATCGAAACGCATAGCGGAATCTGGTTCCGCGATGTCCGCAAAGCTGCCAATCATCGCCGCGCCCTAGTTGACTGGCCGACGCCGGATGGCTTGAAGGGAATGCTGGAGATCGATGTCGAAGAGGCGGAGTCCGATCTTAAAAACCGCCCTATCGAGTTTGGCTTTCCTCTGCGTCCCTATCAAAAGAAAGCCATCGAGAAAGTGGAAGAGCAACTGGAGCAGGGGCGGCGAAACATGCTTCTCGCCATGGCGACCGGGACAGGCAAAACGAAGCTCTCCATCGCAATGTTGTATCGGCTTCTTGCTTCCAAGCGTTTTCGCCGGGTGTGTTTCGTCGTGGACCGGAACGCGCTCGGGACACAAGCGGCCGGAGAGTTTGCGACCACGCGCATCGTGAGCGCCAAGACTTTCGCCGATATATTCGGTCTTAAAGGGCTCGATACGGCAAAGCCGGAACCTGAAACCAAAGTGCATATCTGTACGATCCAGGGGCTGGTGAAGCGCGTTCTCTACACCGATGACACTTCGTCCGCGCCGCCGGTCGATCAATATGACCTGATGGTCGTGGATGAATGCCACCGGGGCTATTTGCTTGACCGCGAGCTGTCCGATGCCGAGTTGCAGTTCCGAAGTGAGGATGATTACATCTCGAAATATCGCCGCGTGCTGGAGTATTTCGACGCGGTGAAGATCGGTCTCACCGCCACGCCGGCGCTGCACACCGTGAGCATCTTCGGCGATCCGGTTTACAAATACTCCTATCGCGAGGCGGTGATCGATGGCTATCTCATCGACCATGATCCTCCCGTGCAGATCACGACGGCTCTCAGCCAGGCTGGCATCAAGTTCAAAAAGGGTGAAGAAGTCGAACTTATCGATACGCGGACCGGCAAAATCGATCTGGCGCATGCGCCGGACGAAATCAAGTTTGAGATTGAAGGCTTCAATAAAGCTGTCGTCACGGTTCCATTCAATAAGGCCGTCGCGGAAGAATTGGCGCGTCACATCGATCCAAATCTTCCCGGCAAGACCCTGATTTTTGCTGCCACCGACGCACACGCGGACATCGTAGTTGCGGAAATAAAGAAAGCTTTCTCCGAAATGTATGGTGAGATCGAAGACGCCGCTGTCCGAAAGATTACCGGCAGTGTTGACCGCGTCGGCGAACTCATCCGCTCTTTTCGCAACGATGCTCTTCCAAAGATTGCCGTCACGGTCGATCTGCTGACCACGGGGATTGACGTACCGAGCATCGAAAATCTCGTCTTCCTGCGCCGCGTCAATAGCCGCATCCTCTATGAGCAGATGCTTGGGCGTGCCACGCGGCTATGCCCGGAGATTGGCAAGGAGACATTTAGAATCTTTGATGCTGTTGACCTCTATCCCCACTTGCAGAATCTGACGGAGATGAAGCCGGTCGTTGTCAATCCGTCGATTTCTCTGGAACAGCTCTTCGAAGAATTCGCCAGACTTCATGATGCGGTGCATCGCGACAGTGTGCGCGACCAGATTTTGGTAAAGATGCGCCGTCGGATCAATAATCTTCACGAGCAGGCGCGCGCCCGTTATGAAGCGGAAGCAGGTGAGGTGCCTGAAGTCACTCTTAAACGGCTGGCAACAGAACCTTCCGCCACCGTCGCCGCCTGGATAAAACACAGGCCTAACCTAGGACGCATTCTCGATTGGGACCCAGACGGAACTGGACCAACGCTGCTCCCCATTTCTCATCACCCTGACCAGATCGTTAGTGTTACAAGCGGCTATGGTAGGGGTCAGAAGCCGGGGGATTTCCTCGACAATTTCACTGCCTTTGTGAAGGGCAATATCAACAAGATCGCTGCCCTTAACGTAGTCCTGCAACGGCCGCGCGATCTCACGCGCGCTGAACTGAAGGCACTGCGCCTCGCTTTGGATACACCTGGATATTCCGAAGCCAATCTCCGCCGTGCGTGGTCAGAAGCTAAGAACGAGGACATCGCGGCATCCATTATCGGCTTTGTGCGACAGGCGGCCCTCGGCGATGCCTTGACCCCGCTCGATGTTCGCGTGCGACGAGCCATGCAGCGCATCCTCGCGCGTAAGCCCTGGACTGAAGTGCAGCGCAAATGGCTGAAGCGAATTGAAGAGCAACTTTTGCGTGAGGTTGTTGTGGACCGTGCTTCAATTGACGAGGAACCCTTCCGCGCGGACGGAGGATTTCAGCGGCTTAACAAGATTTTCGGTGGACAGCTTGAAGCTGTCCAGATCGGAAGAGCACATGTCTG